>Ga0182030_10002326_pt1 | contig 40209 bp, 41 predicted proteins | sample 812S3MmetaG_FD_121299 | JGI IMG/M metagenome (GOLD analysis project Ga0182030, IMG submission 121299) | Permafrost microbial communities from Stordalen Mire, Sweden - 812S3M metaG (Illumina Assembly) | ecosystem: Environmental > Terrestrial > Soil > Wetlands > Permafrost | place: Sweden...
CACGGCCGAACAGTTCCGCACCCAGCGACAGATGCTCGATGCGGGGGTGGAAATCATCGTAAACCATGTCGTCGAAGGCTATGACGGCGCGGCGGTCGCGCTCGGCTGCGTGTACACAGGTCGAATTCACGCTCACGACGCGCAGAGTCTTGTGTTGGTGACGTCGCTGGAACCGCAAGACGCGCTCTACCAGGAGCTCGCGGAATCGCACCTCGCAGGATCGCAGGATGATGAGACTTCTCAGCGGATCATCCGCATCGGAGACTGCCGCCAGCCCGCCATCATCGCCGCCGCGATCTATTCGGGCCATAAGATCGCGCGCGAGCTGGGCGGGGAATTGGACGCGCTGCCGCACGCGCGCGATCGCGTCGAAATCGGGCCGCAGATGCGCTAGCAGCGGCATTGACCCCCAGCCCGGCACGCGGCAAATTGACCCTGGATGGGGCAACGGAGGTGGTCATGAGCGATATTCAGGCACCTGACATCGTCGAACACGTCTCGCCGCTCTCTTTCGAACGTACCGTCGAGCGACTGCTCGACGCCCTGGCGAAGAGCGGCATGACGGTGTTCGCCCAGATCGATCATGCTGCGAATGCGCGGGCCGTGGGCACGGCGATGCCGCCGGCTACGGTGCTGATCTACGGCAACGCGAAGGGCGGCACGCCCATCATGCTCGTGACGCCGCGGACCGCCCTCGATCTGCCGCTCCGTGCGCTCGTGCAGGAGCGATCCGATGGAAAAGTCGTGGTGGCCTTTCATCCGGTCAGGGCAATGCTTCGCCACGCCGGCGTACCGGAGGAAGCATCCGCCCGGCTCGAGCCGGCTCAGCGCCTGCTAGTGGAAGCTATCGGAGCCTGAGCGCGCCCGCGGGGCGCAGGCCGGGCGGTTACTTCAGCCAGCCTGCGATCGCCGCGGCATCCCACTCCTGGATGATCGGCGGGTTGACGTTGAAATTGCTGTAACGGATCCAGGTCGGACGCACGCGCCAGTACACCAGGCCCGGCCAAGTCTGGCGGGTCGGGCCGTCGGGGAAACGGTCGAAATAGTAGGCCCGCACGTCGGGCAATTCGGCCTCCGTGGGAATCTCGGCAATACCCTCGTATTGCACGGTGCGCTCGTGCTCCCAGCCGATGACGAAGGCGACGCGCGGGTTTTTTGCCAGGTTTTGATGTTTGCGCGACTGGGTGACGGTATCGAACAGCAGCTCCCAGCGATCCGTGATGGCGACCCCCAGCACCGCGGCTTGAGGAGCCCCTTGGGGCGTCACACTCGCCTCGATGGCCCAGGGCTGGGCTCGCATGTAGGACAGCAGCTGGGCTGGGGTGAGGGGGGCATGGTGTTCGCTCATCGGTCTATTGTGCCCCAGGGCTGGGTGATCGACATGTGTGGAAACCCGAGGGGGGACAGCGGTCGGCCCCGAGGGCCTCCTTTTGACACTAAAAAAACGGGATCTCAGAGAAGTCGACAGTTCGGCATCCATCGAGTGCTGCTCGAGCTTGTCCAACTCCTTGAGGAGGCGCGAGTGCGACCGCTTATCCTGTCCGCCGCGCAAAGCGCGCGCCACATCGTGTGACGAACCTGCTCGTATCGCATGGCTTCTCGCTGTCTGCGGCGCAATAGCGCGCAGGCGAGCCTCGAACCCAGGACGAAGCACCGACCATGAGGGAAAGCCCTAGGGGGGCCCTCTCGGGCGAGCGCGGCAAAGCTGACTTGGATCACATAAAGGCCATGCGCAGATGGTAAAGTCCCCGATTGCCCCCATGTCACATGGGTGCGGTCCTGATGATCGCCTCGTTTTCCAGGAGAAACGAATGACTGAGCCGACCGGCCGTTTGCCGCCTCGCAATTGGCCCGCCCTGTTGATGTTTGTGGTCACCTTGGGCATTGCCGTCACGCTGGTTCCCTGGTATGGCATGGCGCACGGCTACTCCGTGGCCGCCTGGGTCGCCTTCGCGGTGCTGTTGAGCGTCACCGAGCTGTCGATCACCTGCGGCTATCACCGCCTGTTCTCGCATGCCACCTACCAGGCGCATCCGGCCATCAAGGCGATCTTTCTTCTATTCGGCGCCATGGCTCTGCAGAACAGTGCGTTGATCTGGAGCGCCGGCCATCGTGTGCATCACCGCTTCATCGACGATCCTGAAAAGGACCCCTATTGCGCGCGGCGCGGATTCTGGTTCTCGCACATCGGCTGGATGCTGCGAAATTATCCGAGCGGCGACCCCGATCTGAAATACGTGCGCGAACTGCAGAATGATCCGCTCGTGGCTTTCCAGCATCGGCACTACCTGGCGCTCGCTGTCGGCACGAATGTCGGCGTGCCGGTGCTGCTTGGCTGGGCGTTCGGCGACATCCTCGGCATGATGTTGCTTGCCGGCGTGTTGCGGCTCGTCATCAGCCATCATCTGACGTTCTGCATCAATTCTCTGGCGCACATCATCGGCACCCGCCCTTACACGACCACGAACACGGCGCGCGACAATGGAGTGGTCGCATTGCTCACGTTCGGCGAGGGTTACCATAATTTTCATCACCAATTCGCGCATGACTACCGCAACGGCGTGCGCTGGTGGCAATGGGACCCCTCCAAGTGGTTGATCAACGCACTGCATTGGGTGGGCCTTGCCAAGAACCTGAAGAGCGTGCCCTGGTTCAAGATTCGCCGTGTGATGTTGGAGACCCAGTTTCTTCGCGCGGAACAGGAACTTGCGCGCCAGACCAGTTCCCCCCGCTTCGAAGAATTGCGGCGCCGCGTGACGGAGGAGTACGAAAGCTTCAGCAAATCGGTCGCAGCTTGGACCGCGTTGCGCGAGCAGTCGATATTAGATGCGAAGCGCGCGTTGGTGGATCGATGGGAGCATTCGAATCTTCCGGCCCGGATCAAAGCGCTCGAGGATGGCCTCCAGCAGCAGTATCGACGCATGCAACTGATCGGGGCGCAATTGGGCATTGCGCGCGCCTGAGCCGGTAGCGGTTTTTTCTCGACGAGCAATTATCGTTTAGGGCCGGTGGATCATGAGCGCGCCCATATGCCCCGCCCCAAAAGTTGACCTGCCGCGATCTCGCGCGTGATGGGCGCGCGCCAGGGTCCGCACCAGCCTCGCAATACCCTGGCGGCGACGATCGGAGCGGCCGGGATCGTCTATGGCGACATCGGTACCTCGCCGCTGTATGCGGTCGATCAGATGTTTTTCGCGCATGGCGGTGTCGCCAGCACGCCGCAGAACGTGCTCGGAGGCATCTCGCTCGTCATCTGGACCCTGACGATCATCGTTGCAATCAAGTACGCCCTGTTGGTATTGCCCGCGGACAACGACGGAGAAGGCGGGGTTTTCGCGCTTTACGGACTTCTGCATCAATACCGCGGACGCCTCGTCAACACGGTGCTTTGGGCGTTGATGCTGGGCGCGGGTTTGCTGCTGGGTGACGGCATGATCACACCCGCCATCAGCGTGTTGTCGGCCGTGGAAGGACTGGGCGTTGCGGCTCCTGCGCTCGGCGGGGCCATCATACCGGTGACGGTGCTGTTGCTCGCGATGCTATTCGCCATCCAGGCGCGAGGCACCACCGGCATTGGCCGAGTGTTCGGTCCGATTCTTTTGGTATGGTTTGTGGCGATAGCGCTGCTCGGCGCGGTGCAGATTCGCCTGCATCCGCAAATCCTGGCGGCGTTCAACCCCGCCTACGCCTTTGCCTTCCTGCAGCATTCGGGCTTCTATCCGGCGCTGCTGATCTTGGGCGCCCTGATGCTGGTCGTGACCGGCGGCGAAGCGATGTATGCGGACCTGGGCCATTTCGGGCGGCGGCCAATCCGAGCCAGCTGGTTCGGACTTGTCTATCCCGCGCTGCTGGTCAACTACCTCGGCCAAGGCGCATACATGCTCAGCGGCGCGCCCGTTGCGGGCGGAAAACTTTTCTACAGCCTGGTGCCGCCCGCGCTGCTGTACCCCATGGTCATCCTGGCGACAGTCGCCACCGTCATCGCATCGCAAGCGCTCATTTCAGGCGCCTTCTCCCTCACCTCGCAGGCGATCGGATTGGGCCTGTTTCCACGCATTCAAGTGCGCCATACCCATCATGCGCATGCCGGACAGATCTACATCCCGTTCATCAATTGGCTGTTGTTCGCCGGCTGTATTGCGCTGGTGGTGGGCTTCGGCTCCAGCTCCGCGCTCGGCGCGGCATATGGCCTCGCGGTCTCGGGAGTCATGCTGATCACGTCCCTGGCCATGATCGCCGTGGCGCGATTTCGCTGGAAATGGAGCCGGACGCTGACGCTGCTGGTATGGGGACCGCTGACGGGGTGCAATGCGGCGTTCCTCGTGGCGAGCACACTCAAGATTCTCGACGGTGGTTACGTGCCGTTGACTCTGGGCTCGATCGTCTTCCTGGTGATGGCGACCTGGCGGTGGGGACGCAAGGCAACTTTCGCGGCTTACCAGGCGAGGCCCACCATGACGGTGGCCGAACTGATCCGGCTGCACCGCGAAGCAAATCAATACATGGAGCGCACCGCGGTGTTGATGGCGCCCACTCACCTGCGGTCCGAGGCGGATCGCGCACCCGCCTTGTTGCAGCTGATCTGGGACCGATACGGATTGTTGCCGCGCAATCTCATTTTCGTCGAGGTGAAGCATCCGAAGGTGCCGTATATCCACGGCAATCGGTACGCCGTGACGGTGCTCGATCGCGATCCGGATCGTCGCAGCATCATCAGCGTGGAGATCAGCTTCGGGTTCATGGAGGAACCGAATGTCGAGCATGCGCTCTGGGGCATGGCGCGGCACCACGAGATCGCGCTTCCGACCGATCGACGCGAGTGGATCGTGCATGTATCGAACGAGAACTTACTGCCCTCCAGGCGCATGGGCCGGTTGCGCAAGATGCGCTTCCGATTGTTCCTGATGCTGCGGTTGGTCTCGCGCCCGGTCTACTTCTCTTACGGACTGGGGGACGAAGTGCAGCTGTCGGCCGAGGTGATGCCGGTCAGACTCTGACCGGCATCTTCAGCCCGATCGGTTCGAGAGGGGCGTCCGTTGCTCGCTGCATCGGAGCCCTCCTACCGTTCACCCCGGCGCCTCGGCGATGGCGCTGCGGCGTGTTGCATGGCAGCCTAACCCTCAACAATCCACCGGGTCACCGTCATCCTCGGGGTCACCATCACAGGAGAGCGACCATGGCTGGCAAGAACACGATATGTCTGTGGTATCAGGGCTCCGCCTGGGAAGCCGCGCGCTTTTACGCCGAGACCTTCCCCGACAGTGCCGTGGGCGAAGTCCACCGCGCCCCGGGCGACTATCCCGACGGCAAGCAGGGCGATGTCTTGCTGGTCGAGTTCACCGTCATGGGCATCCCCTGCGTCGGCCTGAACGGCGGCCCCGAACCCAAGCATACCGAGGCGTTCTCTTTCCAGGTCATGACGGACGACCAGGCCGAGACCGACCGCTTCTGGAACGCCATCGTGCGCAATGGAGGACAGGAAAGTCAGTGCGGTTGGTGTAAGGACCGGTGGGGCGTATCTTGGCAAATCACTCCGCGGGTCCTCATGGCGGCCCTTTCGGACCGTGACGCCGCAGCCGCCAAGCGCGCCTTCGAAGCAATGATGTCCATGAAGAAGATAGACATCGCTGCGATCGAGGCGGCTCGGCAGGGCACCAGGACGCGCGTTGGTTAGAGCGCAGAGTCGGGTACGACCGCAAACTGCCCGCAGCTCCTCGGCATCAGTGAGCCGCGGCGGGTTTCGCCACGAAGGCTGAGCAATAGCCGTGGGGAGGAATCTCCGAATCTCCCGGATAGAGCTTGCAGCCGTTCACATCCTCGTTATTCGTCGGATTGTCCTTGTTGACCAGGAAGTTGACGCAGCCGCTGCACTGCTTGTCACCGTTGGGTTGTTCCTGGAACTTCAGGGCCTTTCGAATGGCCGCATTCTGGGCCGCGGCTGCAACGTGCGGCAATCCCACGAGTGGGATGGCGGCCAGTGCCGAAACTCCAAACTTAAGTACTTTGCGACGCGAATGTTTCGTTTGATTTTTCATTTTGGTCATCTCCTCTTGTCAGTGGCTCGAGCAACTCCGTTCCTGGCGCCTTTGGCATGTTCCGCGCATCGAGCTCGATGCCATATCCGGACTTGTACTGACCGCATAGGGTAGATTCCGGCGGCGAGGCGCGGCGTTAAGGCCCATGCCGGCCGTGATTGCGCCCCCTACGGACCATGCCGATTCTGATATATGAGGTGACTGCTGCGAGGCTCGGCAATCACCGGACGGACGCAACCGATGATCGAGGACATCCGCTATTTCAAGGTAACCCTGGACGGCATCGAGACCATGTCGGCGAGCACTTCGCGCGCCTACCCTCGACATATCCACGATCAATATGGCATCGGCGTCCCGCCCTTGTCGGGAATACGATCGTTTGGTTATTTGCGGGATCATCAACGCGGCAGCCGAGGCCTATCGTGGTGTGATTCCGGCGGACCGATGGCACGATCCGTACGTGAGTCTGTCGGAAATTGATGGTGAGATTTCCGCGGAGGTGGCGTTTTGGGCTTACGAGACGGGGGGCGAAGCCGCCGGCGTCATGGGGGTTCAATCCGTGCGCGACGTCGACCTCATCCGCCATGCCTACGTCCGCCCCGGACATCAGCGCCGCGGCATAGGCGCGGCGCTCATCGAGCACCTTCGTGCTGGTGTCTCCCGAACAGAAGAACGCGCTGCTCAAGACTTATTGGACCATACCCGAGCGCCAAATTGAGACCTCCGTGGTGCTGGCGAAGTCGCACGTCGAATGGATAAAGTAGGGAATTCGGCGCGGAGGCACATCATGACCATGGCAAGGGTGAAAGGGGCCGTACGCGTCCTTGGCACGGCGCTCGCCGTTTCGGTGCTGTTGGCCGCGCCAGGGCGAGCGCAGTCCGCATGCGGGACGAACGGGGCCGGCCATTCATGCAAGGTGGGCATGGTCTTTCGCAGTTTTGCGCCGAAGGAACCCTACGACTGGCGCGACGCGCGGGAACACACCTTGGACGTCACGGTGTGGTATCCCACCGACAACGCTGCGCGCGAGAAGCCATTGGTCATACGCGGGTTGGACATCTTCGAGCTCGGCCGGGTCGCGCAGGACGCCTCGCTCGCTGCAACGGCCGCGAGGTTTCCGCTGGTGGTGATCTCGCATGGCACGGGCGGCAGCGCCTTGAGCATGGCCTGGCTGGGTGAGGCTCTTGCCGCTCATGGTTACATTACCGCCGCGGTGAATCATCCCGGCAACAACGCGGCGGAACCCTATACCGCGAAGGGATTCTCCCTCTGGTGGGAGCGCGCACGCGATCTCAGCGAGACCATCAGCGGGATGTTGGCCGATGCCGAGTTCGGCGAGCGGATTGATGCGGGGCGCATCGGCTCGGCGGGTTTCTCTCTCGGGGGATACACGATGATCGCGATCGCGGGCGGCATCACGGACATGCCGGAGTTTCTACGCTTCTGCGACTCACCGGAAGCCGGCGCAACGTGCAGCAGTCCGCCGGAATTTCCCTCCCTGGTCGAGGAATTTCGAAAATTGATCCGCACGCATCCCGAGGTGCTCCAACACTCGGGTGACTCCTATCGCGATGCCCGCGTTCGGGCGGTCTTTGCCATGGCGCCCGGGCTCGGGCCGGCCTTTTCGGCTTCGAGCCTCGCGACGATCGCCATCCCCGTGGAAATCGTCGCGGGCGAATCCGATCACAACGTGCCCGTCGCCCTCAACGCAAAATACCTCGCAGCAAAGATTCCTGGAGCGAGTCTTCACCTCTTTCCCGGCAAGGTGGCGCATTACGTGTTCCTCGACTCCTGCACCGACCGCGGCCGCGAGACCCTTGCCGGGTTGTGCGTCGACGCACGGGGAGTTGACCGCGATGCGATTCACGCCGCTACGGTGCGCAGGGCGCTGCAGTTCTTCCAAGTCGCGCTGAAGCCCAAATCCGGCTAGCCCCCGCAGCGCAGCCGACACGTGAACGAGTCCATTGCCACCCAGATACGCGAGGCACGGTCATCGGAGATCGGGTTGCTGGCGAAACTCTGGTTCGATGGCTGGCAGGATGCGCATGTTCATATCCTACCGGCGGCACTTACCCGGCTGCGGACGCTCGGGAGCTTCGAGGAGCGACTTCGGGCGGCTTGGCCCGGTGTGCGGGTCGCCGGAGCAGCGGGCGCCCCGGTCGGTTTTTACTGTTTGAAAGGCGCCGAGCTCTACCAATTTTTCGTTGCGTCCCAGGCGCGCGGGTCGGGGATCGCCGCTCATCTGATGGCGGATGCGGAAGCTCGTCTGATCGAAAGCGGTGTCCACACCGCTTGGCTGGCGTGCGCCATCGGCAACGATCGCGCCGCGAGGTTCTACGAGAAATGTGGGTGGCGCCGGACTGGGACGGTAATCGATGATTTAGACGTGCCTGGCGGAACCTTCGCACTCGACGTGTGGCGCTTCGAGAAAACACTCCGCTAACCGATTTGCCTGGACGTGCCGGCGTATGGCCCCGGTCGGCGCAAAGCGGCAAAGCCGGCAAATTCGCACTCCCGCACAGCGCTGGGCTCGTTCCGGCCTCCCTGAATGAGGACTCCGATGCGCCCATACGGGGTAGGCGACGGAAATGGATCCCAATTACGCCCGAGAGTTGGGTGTCGCGGCCTGGATTGGGGTAGCTTTCCGGTCTAGCCGGCAAGCGATGGAAGACCATGCTCGAACAGCGAATCAACGAGATGCTAGGTGACAAGGACCCCGCCGGATTCGGATCCGGATGGTGGAGCGGGGTACTGTCAGCCTTCTTCGGGCTGCTGTCATTGGGAGCGGTCGTATGCCTGCATTTTCCTCAGTTGCTCTCTTCCCCCGACTTGCGCCCTTATTACCCGATGGCGCTGATGCGCTTGCTGATCCAGGCGGTCATCGTGGGCGCGATCCTCTGCGGCGTGGTGTCCGCCATGCTGCGGCGGAAAAAGGTTCTGGCGTTGACGGGCATACTGTTGGCCCTGTGCGCGAGCCTGTTGGGCGGCGCCAGCGTGCCGATCAACCAGGATCTGCACACTGGCCCAGCCATCGGTCTGGATTGGTTCTTGCTCGACATCCTGATGATGACTCTGATTTTTTCACCCATAGAAGTGCTTTGGCCCGCTTACCGAGAGCAAAGTGTGTTTCGGAGCGAATGGCTGACGGACATCGTGTACTTTCTCTCCACGCATCTGCCGATTCAAATCACGACCTTCCTGATCCTGCTTCCGGCCACTCAGCTCAGTGCCTTCCTGAACATCCCGGTGCTCACGGACGCGGTGGGCCATCTGCCCTGGATTGTGCAATTCTTCCTGGCGGTCCTTGTTGCCGATCTTGCGGAATACGGCATTCACCGCGCCTTCCACAAGGTGCCTTTCATGTGGCGCTTTCACGCCATCCACCACTCCTCCAAGGCGCTCGACTGGATCGCCGGGTCACGCTCTCACATCGTGGACGACGTCGCCGTGAGAGCGTTCATCCTGATTCCCATGATGTGCGTGTTTTCCCATAACATGCTCGTGGCCTATCTGTTCTTCGTGAACATTCACGCGACCTGGGCGCACTGCAATTTCGGCCCGACCATCAAGTGGCTGGAGCCTTGGTTGATTCAGCCGCGGTACCATCACTGGCACCACACCTCGCAGGCCGAGGCCATCGACAAGAACTTCGCCATCCACTTTCCGTGGATCGACAAGATGTTCGGAACCTATTACCTGCCCGAGGACAAGTGGCCCGACAGCTACGGGTTGCACAACGAGAAAATCCCCGCCGGTTTTTGGGGCCAGACCTTTTATCCGCTGACCCGGGGGCGGCCGAACGCCGGCTAGAAGCTTAAGGATCTCAGCTGGATGTCCTCGGGCAACTCTGCTCCCTGGGTCGTGGCACGTACCAAGCCCAGAGATTTCATGACTTTGACGGCCGAGAACCCCAGATCGTACTCCGAGTCATCATGACTTAAGCGCAAAAAGCTCGGGGAATGGTGATGATTGTTTTGTAGGCAAGCGCTGAACGTGGCGGTGACCGGCAGCCAGTCGCCGATATTCATCGCGTTATCGCGCTCGTCATCGTAACGCCGGTACCCGAACCGCCGGTCGTGGGTCCAGTAGTTCTGCACCATGTTGACCCACAGTGCAAACAAGCGGGTACCGACCCAGAGCAGAGCCGCAAAGCGCAGATCGCCCACCAACCACCACAGCAGCCAGAAGCTCAGCGCCTGGGCAGTCACGGCGAAAATCGGATTCGCTACGAGACGGAAGGGCGCAGTGCGGAGAATTGCGTCGTTGGCGACGTTGATATCGGTTTTGTAGGGGACCAGGCACAAATACAAAGTTCGCCAGAACCCGTCCGACGAGAGCTTGTTGGGATCTCCGGGGTGATCCGCGAATCGATGATGCAGCCGGTGCCGGTTTACCCACGTGACGGGATTGACGTAGACCCCAAAGGTGTTGTTCAGCACCGTCAGGCTCTTCACGAACCAATCCTGATAATCGAGCGCACGGTGGGCAATGCCCATGTGGATGACACAGGACAGATACACTCCCGCGAAAAACCAGCATGCGACGAGATACGCCATGCCGAGCGCTAGTCCCGTCCCGGGGCCGAGATGCGCCGGTGCGAAGTACAGGCAGGCCACCGCGTAGACGAGGATGATCGCGTAGCCGATCGCGTTATAGATTCTCAAAGACACCCGCTCCCTAAACTTTTCCGCGAAGAATTCTACTCATCGTACGCCCCGAGAGGCTACTCTACGAAACAACCGACCGGATTTCTCGGAGGAATGGCGATGCCGCCTGAACCGCTGTCCGTTGCGCAGAAGCGCACGCTTGCCGACATCCCTGTCGTGATCGCCCGCGATACGGCTGCGCGGCCAACGCGTGGCGTCGCGCCCCCGGCGCGCAGCGCCACGGAGCCTTATCGCGCTTACAAGCCGCGGCCTTTTACCCGTGCGGAGCGCGACAGCGTCACCATTCTGTTCGGAAATCTCCACTGGCGCGCGGAGCGAGTGATGCAAGGCGCCATGGAGAATCTCGGTTACCGCGCCCAGATCATGCCCACGGCGACGCGCCAAGACCTGCTCACCGGCCGCGAGGTCGCCGACATCGGGCAGTGCTGTCCCACGAGCTTCACGGCCGGCAACCTCGTCAACGTGTTGCGTCGCGAAGCGGATCGGATGGGGGCCGAGGAGGTCTCGAAGAACTTCGTCTACTTGACGGCGGGGTCCTGCGGCGCGTGCCGTTTCGGTCAGTATCACCAAAGCTATGAGCTTGCGCTGCGCAATGCGGGGATGCGCGAGTTCCGCCTGTTTCTGCTCGGCCAGGAGGGCCTCGACCAAGGGTCCGCGACGGGAGGTGGCCTCGATCTGAACCTGCCCTTCACGCTCGGAGCAGCGTGGGCGGTCATTCTCGCCGACGTGGTGCAGGACCTCGAATACCAAAGCCGGCCCTACGAGCTGAAACCTGGCGAAACCACTCGCGCCGCGAAGGACGGCATCGAGATTTTGTATCAGGCGCTGCTCCGTCGCCCATGGCGGGGCAAAAAATGGGGCTCTTTGGCGTGGCACCTGGCCACCCCCTACTTCGTCAATGCCATGCAGGCGGTGCGGCGGCGCTTCGACGAGGTCGAAATCGACCGCCTGCGAGTGAAGCCCACGGTGAAGATCACCGGCGAGTTTTATCTGCAAACCGTGGAAGGCGATCCGAACTACAACATTCACCGCTGGCTGGAAGCCGAAGGCGCCGAGGTCTATCCGGCGGTCATCACCGTCTGGTTCGACTATCTGATGCGCATGGCGGCGCAGGAATTCGAGGACCACATCGGGATCGACCGCGGTGCCTTTTTGAAGTCGAAGGCGATCCACGCGACGCAGGGACTGTTGCGCTGGACGTACGATCGGCTGCGGCGCGCGCTCGGCGGCGCTCCGCGCGCGCTGCCCCTGCAATCCGAGTTGCGCGATCTCGCCAAGCCCTACTACCACAGCCGCCTGAATGGCGGCGAGGGTGACATGCTGGTCGGCAAGGCGCTCTGGGCGCACCAGAAAAAGAAGGCTCACATGATCTGCGAACTGTCCCCCTACTCCTGCATGCCGAACACGATGAGCGTCGGTGCGATGGCCGCCGTGACCGGCAAGCACCCGGATTTGCTCTACGCTCCGCTCGAGATCAAAGGCGATGCCGAAGTACACGCGCTTTCGCGCTGCCAGATGATCCTTACCGAGGCGAAGAAGCGCGCTCAGAGCGAATACGAAGAAGTATTGGCGCGCATCGGACGCACTGCGGATCAATTGAAGGAGCGCGAGACGGCCGAGATGCGCCGCGCAACCTATCGCGTGCCGCGTAACGGCGCGGCCGGCACCGCCGCCAACTACGCGCTGCATCTGGCCCGATGCTGACCGTTGGGCTGGACGTCGGCTCCACGACCATCAAGGCGACGGCGATGGTAGGCGGCGCGGTGCGCTGGCAGGACTACGTGCGCCATGACACCAAGCAGGCGGAGAGGGTGCTCGAATTCCTGACGCGCATGGAGTGCGAAGCGGGCCTGACAGCGGAACGTGACCGGGTTTTCATGACCGGGTCGGGGGCAGGACTGATTGCGCCGCTCATCGGCGCAAAGATGGTGCAGGAGGTGGTGGCGGTGTCGGCGGCCGTAGAGCGGCTTCACCCTGACGTGAATTTTGTCTCCGAGATCGGCGGCGAAGACATGAAGACGCTGTTCTTTGCGCCCAGCGGGGTGGGCAAGTCGAAGCAGGTATACATGCAGTCGGCCTGCAGCGGCGGCACCGGCACCTTCATCGAAAAGACCGCGCGCAAATTGCAAGTCTCCCCGGAGGGCCTGGCGCAGGCAGGATATGCAGGCTACAACCTGCATAGAATCAGCTCCAAGTGCGGCATCTTCGCCGAAACCGATGCCAACACGCTGGTCAAGTCCGGCGTACCCGTCGATGAGATTCTCGCCAGCCTCTATGAGGCCGTGGTCTACCAAAACCTCAGCACCCTCACCAAGGGCAACACGCCGATGCCGGGCGTGCTGCTGCTGGGCGGCCCCAACTTGTTCTTCCGCGGTCTGCAGCAGGCGTGGCGCCAGCATTTGGGCAGGATGTGGAAGGAACGCAGCATCGACGCCGACCCATCGACGGCGATCAAAGTGCCGAAAGACGCCGTGTACTACGCCTGCCGCGGTTGCATCGAGATCGCCGCATGCGAGCCCGGCGTCGGGGTCTACGTCGGCCGCGAAAAGCTGGCCTGGTGGATCGAACAGGGGCAGTGGGAAACAAAGGCGAAGGAGGGGGCCGGGGGTTTGGCGAGGGATCAGCACGAATTGGACCGTTTCGTGGCCCAGTATTCACCCCGAGCCAAATCAGCGGCCCCCCCGTCGTCGACCTCGGCGGTGCTGTTTGGTTGCGACTTCGGCAGCACCACGGCGAAAGCAGTGGTGCTCTCGTCCGAACGGGAGCTGCTGTTTAGCTGCTACGCGCCATCCAACGGCAATCCGATCGAGGATGCAAAGGAGATTTTTCGTCAGCTGCGGCGGGCGGGTTTCGCCGAAGTCGCCGCGCTCGCCGTTACCGGCTACGGCAAGGATCTGCTCAAGGATGTGATCGGTGCCGACCTCGGAATCGTCGAGACCGTGGCGCACGCCACCGCGGCACTGCATTACTTCCCGGACGCGGACGTGATCTGCGATGTGGGCGGCTGCGATGTCAAGATCATGATCCTGCGCCAGGGGACGGTGGCGGATTTTCGCCTCAACTCGCAGTGCTCGTCGGGCAACGGCGCGTTCTTGCAGGGTGTCGCCGAGCGTTACTCGGTACCGCTCGAGCACTATGCCGAGCACGCGTTCAAGGCAAGGGCAGTGCCGGCGCTCGCCATGGGCTGCGGCGTGTTTCTTCAGTCGGACATCGTCAATCAGCAGCGCAAGGGCTGGTCGGCCGACGAGATCATGGCGGGCCTCGCCGCCGTTCTGCCGCTCAACGTGTGGATATATGCCGGACAACTGCAGAATCTGGCTGCGGCGGGCCGCAAATTCATCTTGCAGGGCGGCACGCACCGCAATCTTGCGGTGGTCAAAGCCCAGGTCGACTTCATCCGTTCGAAGGTGCGTGAAGCCGAGATCGTGGTGCATCCCTACTCCGGCGAGGCGGGCGCGATCGGCGCGGCGCTGTGTGCCGGCGAGATGATGCAGCCGGGTACCTCGACGCGCTTTCGCGGATACGAGGTGATCGAGTCGCTCGAGTATCTCAGCAATACCAATGAGCACACGACCTGCGTCTGGTGTCCCGTAAGCTGCAAGCGCACGTTTATCGACGTGCGCCTGCCAAACGGCAGGGGCCGCCCCTGGAGCAAGGTGCCGCTGGCCGCCGGCTGGGAACGCGTCATCAGCGGAAGTTCCTGTCCCAAAGGACTGCTGGAGGATGTGAACGAGATGCGGGTCGTGAAGAAGAATCTGGAGAGTGTCCGCGATGCCCACCCCAACACTGCTGAAATGGTTCGCGAAAGCGCATTTCGCCGCGCAAAAACCTTCTCGTGAACCGGCGTCGAAGGCTCGCGCCGAGCTGCGCATCGGCATACCCCGCGTACTCAATATTTGGTCGACGCACCAATTCTGGATCGGCTTCTTCGGTGCGCTCGGCGTAGATGCACGCCGGGTCGAGTTCTCATCGGACAGCTCGGAGGATCAGGCGCGCCGGTTCGGCAAGGGGCGCGGCACCGTCGACTGCTGCTACCCGGTGAAGTGCATGAACGGCCATTACGGCGAGCTGCTCGCGCGCGACGGGCGCCACAAGATCGACGTGCTGTTCTCGCCCATGATTTACTCGCTGCCGTCGTACTTGAACGGGCACGTGGTCGCCTCCCTCGCCTGCCCGCGCGTCACGGCCGCACCTGAAAACGCCAAGGCGGGGTTTCTCAGGGAACAGGATGTATTTGCGCAGCATGGCATCCGCCATGTGTCGCCGATGGTCTCGCTCGCCGACTCCCCGCTCGTGCCGAAGCAGCTCTACGGCAGCCTGCGCGAGGTCCTGCCCGGCCTCACGCTCGAGGAAACGCGGCATGCCGTACGGGCCGGATACGACGCGCTCGAGTCCTTCGGCGCGAATCTCCGCGCCAGGGCACGGGCAACACTGATCCAGTGCGCGAATAACGACTCGCCCTGCATCTTGGTGCTGGCGCGCCCGTACCACATGGACCCCGGCATCGGGCACGAAATCGAAGTGGATTTGCAAGCTTACGGATACCCGATTCTATGGGCGCAGTATCTGCCGTTGGATGCCGACCTCCTCGAGTGGATGTTCCGAGCGGATGTCGACGCCGGACACATCGACTCCCCGCTCGACCTCGCCGATGTTTGGCCGTCCTCGTACAGCGCCAATACAAACGAGATTCTGTGGGCTGCCAAGTTCGCCGCCCGGATGCCCTGGATCGCCTGCGTAGTGCGCCTGTCGAGCTACGAGTGCGGGATGGATCATCCCACCTACTCGCCGGTGCAACAAATCGTCGAGCAATCGGGAACGCTTTTCTTCTCGTTCCAGGATCTCGACTCCACCAAGCCTGCGGGTTCCGTGAAGATCCGCATCGAGACGATCGCGTACTACCTCGAAAAACATCGTGCAGGCATCATCGCCGCAAAGAAGGCCGCAGCACCCCCGGGCTGTCCTTTGCTTGCGCGGCAAGAGTCCGCGCTGCGTGCGCAGGAATTCCAATAACGGCAGTACCCGTTGAAGGAAACTCTCCGCCGCCACTCAGAGTCGCGCACGCTCGGATAAGGAGTTCACCGCCTTGCTACAGGACATTCGTGCCGACGGATCTATTGTGGTGATGGGCGTGCAAGCGCGCTGATGGATCGTGTTTGGATCGCGTATTACTTCGGCTCGTCGAAGGCGTTGCGAATTTTTGCCGTCCAAACCTTGTAGCGCAGATAGCTGTTGAGGTCATCGGTTATGGCCGAATGTCGAGATCGCGGATTGTCTTTCCCCAGCGCAGTGGCAAACGGGACTGGGTGAGCAGCAATTTTCTCAACGGAACCTGGCGGCATGCGGGGCGTCTGAGATTTCGGTTCTTCCATGGTTCGTGTGCCTTGTATGTCTGTGGCCACGAATACTGTGCCAGGGGAGCGTGGGCAGAAATGACGATTATGCGAGCTTAGCGATAGGGGTCTCGGACCACTTCACGCTAAGTCAAATGTGGATAGGGAGCTGAATGGAGCTGGAATATGTTCAGACATGGGGCACCCCCTGTATGAGGGTTTTTCATTGTGGTCGATGCCAAGCCCGACAGATAACCCCGACAGTCTCCGATCCCGTCGGTCGCCTTGCGTAAGATTTGTCCGACGCGGTGCCGCTGACTAAGCAACACGTTGGATCTGTGCCACACCGGGCAACAAACCTTTGGAGCTGTGGCAGTATGGCCGCAGCGTTCGTTAGCGGGGATATCGCCGATGAAAGCCTTACGCCGCTTCCTGAGCCCAGTCATCGGCGCGATGTTTTTTCTGAGCGTTTCATCTTGCGGCGGAGGCAGCTCGGGCGGCTCGGTCGGCCCCACCCTGAGCATGACGGCGTATTCGACGGTCGAGAACATTGCGCTCAACGGCACGCTGTCCGCCGCCGACCCCAGCGGGGGTACCGTCACCTTCGCGTTGGGGACGCAACCCCAATCGGGCACGATCACCGGCTTCACGTCCACGGGACAGTTCGTCTATACGCCAAACCGGAATTTTACGGGAGGTGATTCGTTCTCGGTGACGGCGACCGACTCCGCGGGTCATGCCACAAACGGCACGATCTCGATCACGGTCTCGGTGGACGTAGCCCCCACGACGTCGGACACCGTCGTTCGCGCTGACCCGAACTTAAGTGGCGTAAGTTCTGTCAATGTGCTGGCTAACGTCACTTATGCTGATCCCGCCAAGCTGACGATCACGATCACTCCGAATTCCACGCTGGTGGGCACGGCAACGGTAACGAGCACGGGAGCTGTGAACATTGCGGGCTTGGCGGGATTCAAGGGCCTTACCCGCTTCGACTACACCCTGAGCGACCCGAGCGGAAAGACCGCAACGGGGCACGCCGCTGTGTTCGTTGGTGCCGATCCTGTCAAAGCAGTCTTCGTTGCTGACGCCGCAGGCAACGGCTCCAACGAAGTGTATATCACCGACTTTGCAGGAGCTCCGACCGCCGTAACCGCAGCGACGAAGGGCACTCAGCGCCTTCAGGGATTTGCCGTCTCCGCCAACGGTGCGACACTCGTTTATCGCACGCAGGATACGAGCAACGCTGCGGATAGCAGTCTCGCGTTCGTACAAACCGCAAAGCCCGGTACGCAAACGCCCATAGAGCTGCCAGACGGCGCGGTCCCCGTCCTGGGCCCCTCAGGCAAGGATCAATTTATCGTAAGTCCGGACGGAAACTGGATCGCTGTCATTGCAGGGCAGGCGGGTCAGTCGAGCATGAGCTCGCTCTACGTCCTGAATATCTCGAATCCGTCAGTCGTGACGCCGATCGTTCCAGCCGGAGCCGTGTATGCAACCCAGCCAAGCTTCTCGCAAAATTCTGCAGACCTGTACTTTCTAGCCACCGGCGTCGCCGGCGGCGCCGCCAAATCGCTTTACGTCGCCGCGCTCAGCAACCCGAGCGCCACCGCACTCGTGTCCGCGGCGAGCAATCCGGCCAAAAGCGATGACATCTACACCTACTCCGTCGCATCGGACCAGTCGCGAATCGCGGAACAAGCCAACCGCGACGGTGGTGTAGGATTGTTCTACATCGACCCCGCACACCTGCAGGTCGAAGTCCCGATCAACCAGCCGCTGGCGTTCGGCCAGTCCATCTCGCTCAGCACAATCGGTTTAGCGCCCGGACTCGGCGGCAGCCCAGATCTCGAGCGAGTTGCCTACACCGTCCAAAATCCTTCCAACCCGCCCGCCTCGGACGTGGGCGGCGTCTGGATTGCAGATGTCTCTTCGACGCCTGATCCCACGCCCGTGGCCCGACTGGACCAGAGCGTTGGCATTCGACCCGACGATGATGCCGTGCTGTATACCGATGGCGCGCAAGTATTTGAGGCGGTCATCGGCTCCACCAACCCGGGCCAGCCTTTAGGCCCCGGGACTGCCGGCTGGTACGATTCCACCGGTAACATCGTGCTGCTGCAGGCGCCCCTGTCTGCGGGAATGTCGCTCGCCTCCGGCTCAATGCTCTATTCGACGGTGCGCGGATCGTTCGGCGCGACGCAGCAGGTCGGCACGCCGTCGATGACTGCTTTTTATGTGGACGTGTCTGGATTTGCGGCCACCGCAGCAGCCATCGTCGGTCAGGGTCCCGCCGGTGCAAGTCCGCCGGGGAGCGTTATCCTCAGCATCGTCAATGCGCTTGCTCCAACCGCCGCCTACCCCCTGAGTGCTTTCTCATCACCGCTGCAATTGACGACCGACGTGTCGAAGATGGTGTCACCCTAAAGAGCACGGTTTAGCATGAAGGAATATCAGCCTCTCAACGCGCTCAAGCGAATTGCGCCTGACCTTTGGATCGTGGATGGGCCGAATGTTCGCTTTTTCCGGATGCCGTTCCCAACCCGGATGGCCGTTATTCGGTTGCGAAACGGCGATTTGTTCCTTCACTCGCCGACGCACCTTACCGATCAGTTGGCAGCCGAGGTTGCTGCGCAAGGGTCGGTACGGCATCTGGTGTCACCGAACAGCCTTCACTACGTGTCGATTGCCGAATGGGCGAGGGCGTTTCCAGATGCGATGGCGTGGGCCTCTCGAAATGTTCGGTCGCGAGCAGCTAATTCTGCCGTGACGCTTCACTTTGACCGTGATTTGGGCGAAGAGCCGGCGCCGGACTGGGTCGCCGATATCGATCAACTCATTGTGCACGGCAGTCGCGCGCACGAAGAGGTTGTGTTTTTTCACCGCTCCTCGAAGACCTTGATTCTTACAGACCTGGTCGAGAATTTTGAGCGTAGCCATGTCTCCTGGTGGTTCCAGTGGGTTGCGTGGATGGGCGGCGTGCTCGATCCGCATGGGGGGATGCCGAAGGATATGCGGCTGACGTTCCGGGGCGGACGTCTCGAGCTACGTGGCGCAGTGCAAAGGATGCTCGCATGGGAACCGCAACGCGTGATTCTGGCTCATGGCCGCTGGTATCCAACCAACGGCGTCGATGAGTTACAGCGCGCGTTCCGCTGGGTGTTGCAATAACGAGAGTTGGTTCAGGTTGGGTCGGCGAATGGGGGCCGCGGTTTCGCGCCTGCAATTGAGCTACAGTGCATCCGTCGTTGCAACGTCACCTTCACGGTTTTGGTTCCGGCCGCGACCGATCATTTCGACAAAAGTCACCCGACGTTCAAAATACTTGGCGGTGTTCGTCCAGTGCTTTGCATGCGATCCGCGCCGGCTCTTGAAAAGACGTCAATAACCGAAGCGGTTCGTTTCGCTATTCCAGGTGGGGCGCGAGCACATTTTCGATCCATTTCATGAATGCGCGGACGCGGCGCGAGAGGTTCCGCCGATGCGCGACTACCAGGGAGACGTCGAGCGGCTTGTGCCGGAAATCTGGAAGAAACTCTATCAACGCGCCACTCTCCAAGTAACGGCCAATTCCCAACAGGGGTGCCTGAATCAGGCCAAGGCCGGCGATACCAGCGGCTTCGTAGGCCTGCACGCTGTTAACGTGCAGCGCCCCTGGCAACTGAAACCTCGCGTAGCTGTCGCCGTGCGGATACTCCCATCCATAGGGCTTTGCGCCGAGCGTCCGTGCGAAATGAACAGCCCGATGTTTTTGCTGCTGAAGATCCTCTAGCGATCGCGGAACGCCATAGCGCGCGAGGTAGGCAGGACTGGCGGCGTTGACCATGCGTAACTTGCCCAGCGCGCGCGCAATCAGCGTCTCGTCCCCTATGGGACCCAGTCGCAATACGCAGTCAAATCCCTCCTGAACCAGATCAACTTGGCGATCCGTACTCGACACCTCCATCTCCAGCTCGGGATACTTCGCCAGGAAGGCCGGCAAGGCGGGCACGATAGTGGTTCGCGCCAACTCGCTCGGCAGATCAACCCTTAAGCGTCCGCGAAGTGTCACTCGATCGCTTGCGAACATTGAGTGCAGATCATCAACGTCAGCCAGCAGATCGCGGGCGCGCGCATGAAATACGCGTCCGTCTTCCGTCAGCTGCACGCTACGCGTCGTCCGGTGTAGAAGCCTGACACCGACATCTTCTTCCAGCTTCCTGACCGCCGTTGAGGCCCTTCCCTTCTGAATCCCCAGGCTATCGGCGGCGTGGGTGAAGCTCCCCATGTCCGCTACCGTGATGAAAATGAGGATGGGTTCGAGATGTCGCATTTTGTGCTGGGACATTGTTCGCCTCAGAGAGAACAGTGCGTTCATTTTCTCGGTGATTATCATACCTGGGAGGCACAGTAAGCTCCGAATATTGGATTTCCCATAGGAGACGACAAATGTTCGAAACCATGAAACTGCATCGGGTGCCTGAAACCACGACCTTATATGGCGCCCTGTGGATCGGCCGGATCACGAGCGCGCTCGTCGTGATCGCTTTGGCGGCAGACGGCGCTATTCAGCTTTTCGCGCCGGCACAGATCGCGCGCATGTTGCAGGAAACCGGGTTCGCGATCGACCTGACCCAGGTCTTGGGCCCGATCGTACTCGCCTGCGCCATCCTTTACGCCATCCCGGCCACCTCCGTCCTCGGCGCGATCCTCGTGACAGGTTTTTTAGGCGGTGCCATCTGCGCGCATGTCCGCATTGGCGAGTTAGGGTCGCCGCCGGAAATCATCGCCCTGCTGCTCGGCACCATGACCTGGGTCGGTCTCTACGCGCGCGATGCCCGTATCCGGGCCCTTCTGCCGCTCATCCGTTAACCATCCGGGACACTGCTTTGTCCCCTCAAGATCAGGAGAACACGCATGTTTTTAGTAATGGGTATCACTGGAAAAGTGGGCGGCGCGACTGCAGAACATCTGTTGGCGCACGGCAAGAAAGTACGCGCGCTCGTCCGCAATCGCGCGAAGACGTCACACTGGGCGAAGCAGGGGGTGGAATTGGTTGACGGTGATTGGAATGATTCGGCAGCCATCGGGCAGGCGCTCAAAGGCGTCGAAGGCGCGTTTGTCATGTTGCCGGCGGTCTGGGCCCCCTCGCCCGATTACAAAGAAGCCAAGGGCGTGATTGCGAACTATGCCGAGGCGCTCACCAAGGCAGCGCCACCGCGGGTGGTAGCGCTTTCGTCGATGGGTGCGAACCGAACCAGCGGTCTCGGGATGATAACGGCCCTTTCGCTGCTGGAGCACGGTTTTCGAGACCTGAGGTCGCCGGTTGCATTTGTGCGCGCAGGCGGATTCTTCGAAAACTTCCTCTACGGCTTGCAGGTCGCCCAAGGCGGAACGCTCCCGGTCTACTACAGTCCGACAAACCGTAAATCGACCATGGTCGCGACGAACGATATTGGCGCGGAGGTCGCAACCCTTTTGACCGGGCCCGCGTGGTCAGGGCGGCGCGCCATCGAACTCGGTTCGATGGTCACAGCGGATGAAGTCGCGGAGCAACTGGGTGAAGTCCTGAATCGCGACGTGAGAGCCTATGCAGTCCCGCGTGCCGGATGGGCAAAAGCGTTCGAGCAATTCGGCATCCCAAAGGGCCACACCGGACCTGCCGAAGAAATGTTTGAGGCCGTAAATGCAGGATGGATGGACCTAGGAGTCGAAGGTACGGAGCACGTAGCGGGCACGACATCCGCACGCAAGGTCTTCGCGGCGGCCCAGAGGGCCATGACGGCGTGAACCGCGCCGCGCACACCACTGAAGATCGAGATCAAACACGGGTTTCTTGTTTGGGTGCAATGGGCGGATGCGGACGGCTGAGCGTCCGCGACGCCCTGCCGACGGGCTTCATTTTTTGGGAACTCTTGTGTGTATGACGTGATCGAGCGGGACTTGGCATGCTTCTTAATCAAGGTGGCGGCGGCGACGTCCCGGTAATCGAAACGGCAGGCGTTTTAAACACGTAAGCGGCGCCCTGGAGGGAATTCCTGTATGCAGCGCCGATGATGGCCGTATTCCCGCTCACAGCGACCGAATATCCGAACTCGTCGCCGCTCCCGCCATCGGCGGCGGTCAGCTCTTGCTGCTGCTGCTTGCGGGTCGTGAACGGCCACCAGCGTCTCCCGGTCCAGGTGCAGGGGGTTCCGGAGCACGTGAATACGTAGGCGGCGCCCTGCGAGGAATTGTTGCCGACGATGACCGTATTCCCGCTTACGGCGACCCGGGTTCCGAACACGTCACGGCTCACGCCATCGGAGGCGGTCAGCTTTTGCTGCTGCGTCCAGGTGCAGGGGATTCCGGAGCACGTGAACACATAGGCAGCGCCCTGGAGGGAATTGTAGCCGATGGTCTTGCCTGGAGCGCCGATGACGGCCGTCGCTCCGCTCATGGCGACCCGGGTTCCGAACACGTCGCCGCCCCAATCATCGGAGGCGGTCAGCTTTTGCTGCTGCGTCCAGGTACAGGGCGTTCCGGAGCACGTGAATACATAGGCGGCGCCCCGCGAGGAATTGTTGCCGATAGCGCCGATGATGACCGTATTCCCGCTCACCGCGACTGAATAGCCGAACACGTCGCCGCGCGCGCCATCCGCAGCGGTGAGCTCTTGCCGCTGCGTCCAGGTGCAGGGGGTTCCGGAGCACGTGAACACGTAGGCGGCACCCTGGTAGGCATTTTTGTATGGAGCGCCGATGATCACCGTAGCCCCGCTTACGGCAACCGTATTTCCGAACTCGTCGCCGCTCGCGCCATCCGAGGCGGTCAGCTCTTGCTGCTGCGTCCAGGTGCAGGGGGTTCCGGAGCACGTGAACACGTAGGCGGCGCCCTGCGGCGCTACGGCCGTCGCCGGATCCTCGGGCAAGTACAAGGAATTCTTGCCCCAAGCACCGATGATGGCTGTATTCCCGCTCACGGCGACCGAATTTCCGAACTCGTCGTCGCTCGCGCCATCCGAGGCGGTGAGCTCTTGCTGCTGCGTCCAAGTGCAGGGGGTTCCGGAACATGTGAACACGTAGGCGGCGCCCTGACCAATATTTTTGCCGAAACTCCTGCCTGCAGCGCCGATGATGGCGGTCTCCCCGCTCACGGCGACTGAATACCCCAACACGTCGCCGGGCGCGCCATCGGAGGCGGTCAGCTCTTGCTCCTGAATCCAGGGATCGACGGTGACCGGGTAGAGCGCCCCGCGGTCGGTCACCTCAAGACGAATGCGCGAGGAGTGCAGGACCATGCGCGCAGCGAGCACCCGCCCAGCCGCATCCCAGGCCCGCAGGTCGGTATACCGCAGCACAGCGCGGCCATCGCGACTCAGCTCGATGTGCTCGCCGGCCAGTACCGGCTGAAGGCCGCCGCTGACCGCCAGCTCGATCTTGAGCGGCCCTCCTTGCGCGTGCTCCGGCCGCTCGCGCAGTGTGAACCCCTGTTCCAGGCCCTGTGGTGCGTTGACATACCATTCGGTCAACGCTCCGCGGCGGTATTCAATGCGCGTTCCGGCGGCGTGAATGGCAGCGGGCGCGGGAGTTCGCAGACGCTCGCCGTAGCCGTAGCCTGCCAGGCGCAATCCGAAGTGGTCCTTCGCAAGCTGCACCGTCGGGCCGTCGTTGTGGAACTCCGCCTGCAGCCGGCTCTCCGGGTTTCCTAGCCGAAAGCCCGCACCCTGGGGCTCGACTGGGTGTTGCGCCTCGCGAACAGCACTGCGGAGGCTCGCATACCGCCCGGACTGCTTCAGCGCCGTCACGGCGGACGAGTCCTTTAGCCCGGGACCGCGGACCGGGACCGCCGGGCTGGAGACGGGCGGACTCCTCATAAAGCAAACGAGCAGAACGAGGGTGCACGTCGCGCCACCTACCCACGCGCGGTTCCTATGGGCAGGTGATCTGAACCAAGCTGGCCATCTGGGACTTCGCATAAAGTGACGCGCTCTGCGGGTTGGATAGCCGGTAGCTTGCTCCGTCATGCAGAGCGGCCAACATCGTTGTCGAGCTTCTTACGCCTATATTAGCGCCCAGGCAATCGCTGTTGAACATCACCTTGGGGACATCACTGTTTTTACCTTGCGGTAGCTGCTCCTCGCCGCGGTCAGCAAAGGGGCTTGGCAACTTAAGCTTTGGTCAGCCAGTTGGATCACTTGTCCGGCTCGCGTCTTTTTTTGACAACGGAGAGCAGCGCCGTGAAGCCGAAGAAGGATGATTTAGATTCCGACCTTTTGATGATGTACCTGACATCGCGTGCGGCGATGTCTAGAGCACCGGTGACGCCCATGCTGAATTCGATTACGGGCTTTTATCTAGCGGTCACGATCGCACGAATGATCGCGCCGCGGAAAGTAAGCCAGGATTGACCGTGCGAGCGGGCAATGGCACTGCATTGCTCAGCTGGTCTCCGTCTGCGCCCTCCCTAGAGACTTGCGCCATCGTCCTTGGCTAAAAGCGGAGAGCAATTGCTTGGCGCGCCCGGAATCCAATCCAAGGAAACAGCTTGCCCCGGCAAAAAAATCGTTGGTACCAGCGATCTGCTCGAGGTCCTTGCGGGCTACTTCTGAGAATCCCATCGTCCAGTTTGCAAACGATCTGCTGGGAATCGCTTCAGCGACGATTTTGGTCACTTGATCATGGCGCTTGTCCCTTACAATCCGGGAGTAGACGTCCTTCACAGCGTCAGGAGGCCCTTCCAGTACCTGGAAAAAGCTTCCCTCAGTGTAAAGCAGCATCCCGGTAAGCCCATGCGCATCATTGTGCTTGCGCGCCGCCTGCAGCAATGCTGTCAGATCAGCCGTTTCGAAACGACGCGTTGCGGCGCTTGCATAAATAACATGGTTCAGCGCAGACACGTTGGCTCCAGAATTTGATGGGGCATGACTATTAACCCTTTGCCGGATATCCCCCGCTATCGGCATACCGCGCGAACACTTTACGCCAGCCCGTTGTCAATTTCTAATGGCCCTTCATAGCAGGCTGTTACCAATGGCCGCTCAGGGTCTGAAAACGATGGACGAGAGCATCGAAGGCGAATTCAAGCTGGCAGCCAAGGGGTACACGCGGACGGATTGTCGTCGCATCAGAAGCTACGCATATCCGCGGCTCATTGCACGTGTTCTATGCAAGGTCCGCTGAGGCGGCTTTAACGCCCGGTTTGAGTTTACCCGCCTCGGCGAAACCTTTTTCCGTAGCGAGCCTGCGAAAATCGTCAGCTCTCTTGCCGGTCTTCGAATGGATATTGTCCAGATAGGCTTGAAATGGCACGTGTAACGTCCTCATGGATTCCGCGCCAAACAATCATGACGGGTGGCCCGCGAGCCCGGCCCTGTATAGTGGGAAGACTGCGCGGACGCCGGGCTCGCGCAGCCAGAAGCCGCCCCACAGCAGAACCGCCACGATGAGTGCAAAGGTGATATCGAACACCGGCGCACCTACCCGCACCTTGCTAGCGATCGCCCCGCCCAGGTAGGCCGTAATCAACAATGCACCAAGAAACGAGGTCCGAGGCACCAGATGCAGCACGACGCTTACAAGCAGCACGACGCCGATGCCGATAATCGTCGATTCCGGATATCCAAGCTCCATCGTGGCATTCACTACGAATGAGGGCTTGAACAGCTTCATGCCACCGTCCATCAACAGAAACAACACAGGAACTGCGCCGACGACGCGGCCCGCCCAGATCTGTTTACTAGATATCTCCTTTCCGCTTTTGTCCATGACTCCAAGGCTCCCTTCAGAAGGAAATGGATCGGATCGCAGCGGCACCGGAGGTGCGGCGCGACTCGACTGCCTATCAAGGGCGGCCCGCGGGCGGCGAACGCATTCCGTGAGTGTTGCCCTCGGAATCCTTGAACATCCCCCAACAGCCCCACGGTTCGTCACGTGGCCCGTCAGTGATGTCAATTCCCCTCTTTTTGAAGTCGTCAACCGTTTTGCGCACGTCGTCCACATGAAAAACCACCCCACTAAAGCCACCGGGCGATCGGAGCGAGCCAGGGCTGCCGGCTTTGGACAGCGTAAACTCCGCTTGCCCGCCGATGGGCGCTATCGTCACCCACCGGTGCTCTTTGCCCATGGGTGCGTCCATGGTCTTCTTCCAACCGAGCTTTTCCGTATAAAACTGAACTGCCTTATCGATGTCATTGACCGGCAGCGTCACGATGGAAATGTGCATATGCGTGTACCTCTGTGCTTGCAACCATGGTCAAGTTATGGATAAACTACACCGTGTAGTATGGTATGTCAAGACACCCGGGAGACGCACGATGCCCGACGAACCGGACACCCGATCCGCACGCAAGCGCCGCGCCATCATGGAATCGGCGACGCGCCTGTTTCTGGATAAGGGTTACGACAGCACCACCATGGATGACATCGCCAATTTGGCGGAAGTCTCCAAGCCAACGGTATATGGCCATTTCGCCGATAAGGAGACCCTATTTGCAGAGATCGTAGCCGCGACGACCCGCGACATCGATGCGGTCGTGCGCTCAGTAACCGATCATCTGGCCCCGTCGCGGACGCCGGATAAGCCTTTGGCGGAGATTGGGAGGCGATTCCTGAAGGCCCTGATGCAACCCGAGTTGATCCGCTTGCGCCGACTGGTCATCGCGAACGCAGAGCGCTTTCCGCAGGTCGCCGAGACGTGGTACGAGCAGGGATTTGAGCGTGTCCTTGCAGCCCTCGCCCAGAGCTTCAAGCAGTTTGCGGCAGCAAATATGCTTCGGATTGATGAACCGCTCGCCGCAGCACACCACTTTGTCGGGCTCCTGCTGTGGATCCCCATGAATCAAGCCATGTTTAGATCGCGCATAAAGCGGATTGCGGAACCGGAGATAGAAAAGATCGTACACAACGCAGTGGGTGCGTTCCTCAACGGGTACAGACCGCGATGATGGGCCGCACCTGATAGCGGACGGTTTCTAGCCGGCCGCGCGAACTCGTTTCGGCACCCTTGAGGCGCGAGATATCACAAGAAAAGCGCGGCGCGAATACCCGACCGATGCGCCGGCTGGCTCGCGGCTGCTCGTGACCCCCACATCGGGCGAGCTTTGCTGTCAGGGCTTCACGAACCGATAGGCGAAGCGATCGGTCTTGCCCTTGATCGAGGGATCGAACACCTTGATCGAGTGCGCATCGTCGTTGTTCGCGAGCATGGTGCTTTCCGCGTCCAGTACGAAGCCCGCCGCCTCTACTTCCTCTCGAACGAATGCTGGCTCAATCCGATGCAGCAACGGAGCGTCGCTCGTGCTCGCCCCGACGGCGGCGGCGTGGTCTACGATGACGTAGTACCCACCGCGCTTTAGCCGCTCGTAGACGGTTCGATTGAAGTGGGCCGCCGTCGCGCCTCTGGCCTGGATCAGCGCGGTGTGGAGATCGTGGTAGAACAGGTGCAGCCACAGGACATCCGCCGGTTGCGTGGCAGGCGGAATCGCCACGAGGTCCGCCGACACCACTTCGACGTTCTCTCGGCCCGGCTCCTGCGCAAGCGTGCGCATGCGGCCCACAGGATCGTTCTTGAAGTGCGCAACTTCGGCCGGCACGAAGTTATAGACCCGTCCTGCAGGTCCGACGATGTCGGAGAAGAGGCGGGTCCAGTCGCCGTCGCCTGGGTAAACGTCGATGACGGTGGAACCCGCATCGACTCGTGCAAACCGGATCAGCTCGGATAACTTGGATTGGTCGTACATCAAAATCTCCTTTACGGTTGGGCATTCGACGAGCGTGCGGCGTGCGAGGGGGTGATCCACCGTCTACCCTGACCCGATGGCCGCAGATGGCGAGCGCCAAGTCCGTCCGACGCGCCCATCTCTACAGGGTCAGAGTTGCGCTAGGCCGCCGTCCACGGCGACCTCGCTAGCGGTCATGAAGCTGCTGTCCGACGACGCGAGGAAGGCCGCCGCCGCCCCGACCTCCGCCGGATCGCCCATGCGCTGAAGCGCAGTCATCGAACCGTAGGCCTTCAGGCCCTCCTCGCCGAGCGCTGCCTTCGCCAGTTCGGTCGCCGTCGCCCCGGGCGACAGCACGTTTACTCGGATGCCGGTGCCCTTTAGGTCCTCCGCCCAGGTCCGCGCTAGGTTGCGCACTGCCGCCTTGCTCGCGCTATAGGCGGTGAACGCCGAGGCGCCCGTGGTGCCGGCGCTCGATCCGGTAAGGATGATCGAACCGCCCTTGCCCATCAGTGGCAGCGCCTTCTGGACCGTGAAGATCGTACCCTTCACATTGACATCGAAGGTTTCGTCGATGTGCTTGGCGGTGATCTCGCCGAGCTTAAGCTGGCTTCCCACGCCGGCGTTGGCGAAGACGACGTCGAGAATTCCGCGCTCGGCCTTCACCGCCGCGTAGAGTCGGTCGAGGTCCGCCTCATCCGAGACCGAGCCCTTCACCGCGCGGGCATTGGGCCCGAGCTCAGCCACCGCGGCGTCGAGCTCCTTCTGCCGGCGGCCGAAGATGAAGACGAAGGCGCCCTCCTCGATGAAGCGCTTTGCGGCGGCGCGGCCGATGCCGGTAGCGCCGCCGGTGATCACGGCGGTCTTTCCGCTCAGTCTGTTAATCGCATAGCTCATGACAATTCTCCTGTGCAATACCCGCATGATCTGGAGTCTTGACTCATGAAGACAACTGACGAAAAATGCATAAATAACATCTAATCTTTAGATGGTTATGCTCGATAACGTCACCATCAATCAACTTCGGGCCTTCGTTGCCGTATGTGACCAAGGAAGCTTTTCCGGGGCTGCACGGGAGCTCAGGCGTGCACAGTCGGCGATCAGTCACGCGATCAAGGCACTCGAGAGTGCCTTTGACGTGCAGCTGTTCGAGCGCAACACCCGCAAAGCGACGCTTACGGCCGCGGCCCACAGCCTCCTACCTGATGCTCGTGCGGTGATCTCACGTACCGAGGAAATGAAGACGCGCGCGGTTTCCATTGCTGAAGCCGGGGTACCGCGAGTCTCGATTGCCATGGATACCTATTTTCCTCGCACACACCTGATTGAATGCCTACGCAGCCTGCAGGCGGGCTGTCCAACGGTTGAAATCAATCTGCGCATAACGACCATGCAGGGCGGCGAGCGTTTGGTTCTCGAGCGCACGTGCGCATTGGCGGTGACGATCACGGACGTGCCGGAGCTGAGCCCAGGTACTATTGAAAGGCAGCATTTATGTGAAGTGCAAATGGTGACTGTCTGTGCGTCATCGCATCCGCTCGCCGCAATCGCGGGGCCGATCCCGCGGGAGGAATTTGGTCGGCACATCCAGCTCGTCGTAACCGATAATCAACCCGATGCGGAAAAGACACGACAGGGGGTCGTCGGCGAACGCCAGTGGCGAGTGAATGACCTCGGCGCGAAGCACGATCTGCTCAAGGGAAGCTTGTGCTGGGGGCACATGCCGCGTCATTTGGTTGCGGAAGACCTCGCGAATGGAACACTCGTCGAACTCCGACGGCGCGCTTGGCACATGCGCCCCCTCACCTTCATGATCTCGCAGCGGCGGGGGTACTCGTTTTCCGAATGCGAGACACGGTTGGTCGAGCTCCTTGGCAATCCTCAGCACTTCGCAAAGGATACCGGCCCGCGCTCCGTCGCGCGCAAAGGCGAAAAATCTTGAAAGCCTGCCATGTGTGAGCAAAAGTCAGTACGGAAGCTGATGCGGGGACCGCGAGATTGACTGCCAGAAGGCCGACAAATCCGGATTGAGGCTACACTTCTAACGTGACGAAGTTGGCTTCGCGGCGAATTACAGGAATGCAGCTTAGCAAGACTGCGCTATTCCGCGCCTGCAAATCGTGGGATGTAAAGTCGGTAGCCGAGGCGATTGCGGCGCGTGCTGATCTTGCTCTAGCGCGTGACCCACGCGTCCGAACGCGCTGCATATCTGCGCTGGCCGACCGCTCCAGACCGGTGAGCCAGCAAAAGGCTCGATAGAGATAGCCCAAATTCTGCTGGATGGTGGAGCAGATATCAACGCTGTGCATGAAATCCCAGATGACAAAGAGATCTTCCCGGCGACTGCACTGTGGTATGCGGTCGCGCGTGGACTCAATCGCCAGCTGGTCAGCTTTTTGTTGAAAGCTGATGCAAGACGAGGCTGTCGGAATGCCTGTCAACAAGCGGTCGTCGGCTTGGCGTCCTTTTTTCAACGTTGCGGCGGCATATTGTTTTATGTTCGCGAACGGTTCGAGCGGAATGCTAGCTGCCGAGCCGTATATCCGCCCGGCAGATACCGACAGTTCGGCATTTGCGCTGTAGAATTCTCGCATGTGCTATTCCGCCCAAGTGATCCAAACGGCCCGCAAGCTCCATCGGCAGCTCGGCATCCGCATTGACTATGACGAGGTCGAACGGCTCTTCTTCCGGCGCCTCGAGGATCCGAGCATCAACATCTCGCGCGGCTTCGAAGCTAATTTCGACGACCCGGCGACGGATCAAGAGCGACGCATTCGGGGGGCGCTCGACGAACACCGGTCGAGGGTCGCCTCCAAGCTGGAGAAGGACCTCTTCACCCAGAAGACGCGACTAGTGAATGCGGAGCGGAGCCTCAAATCCAAGGAAACCAAGAAGGCGCGGGAAGACGTCCGGATCGCAACGACAAAAATTGAAACGCTCTCGGACAAGCTGAGCACATTGCGTAGTTCGGAACCGAAGGAAGAGGACAACCGAATTTTTCCAATGGTCTATGCCGGAGTCCTTGTTAGAAAGGACCGGCACAATCTACTCACGCCGATGCGTTACCACTGCCGGCCAGCCGGTAAACCCGCCTTTTATGATCGTAAATTCCCCGGCCTGTATAACGCCAGACGCGACAACTTAGAGAGATTCTGGGGCGAGCAGTTCGGATCCCATCACGCGATCCTCGTGGTCGAGAGCTTCTACGAAAACGTCAAGCGCCACACGATGGAGCACCGAGAGCTCATGCCCGGCGAGGCGGAAGAAAACGTCATTTTGCAGTTCAAACCCGAACCGGCGCAGACCCTATACATTGCCTGCCTTTGGTCGCACTGGACCGATCCCCAGGAGCCCGACCTGCGCGGCTTTGCCGCGATCACCGATGACCCTCCCGCGGATGTGGCAGCTGCTGGTCATGATCGCTGCATCATCAATTTGAAACCCGAGCACGTAGAGGCTTGGCTGACGCCTCAGAATCACTCAACCGCCGAATTGCAGTCGATGCTATCGGATCGCGCAATTCCGGTATTCCAACACGAGGTGTTGGAGGCGGCCTAATAGCATTGCTTCGGCATCCGCGCAGCAGGAGACACATCCGGCGAAATCTCTGTCGCAAAGCAATCTCCCATATCGACTCCGCTCTCACTGCCGTTCGAATGGCGGACATCCCCATAAGGTTCATCGATGGCGACAATGTCGATGAGGGGGATTTCAAGGCTGCGGTGGCTGCGGAGCAGAGTCACGGAAGTTATCCGAGAGTAACGATCTCAATGCATCGAGGTCAATTGGCTTGGTGAGGTGCAGGTTAAAGCCCGCCTCGAGTGCGCGTTCGCGGTCGCTTTGCTGCCCCCAACCGGTCAAAGCGATCAGTTGAATGTTCGGGCCCCATGGCTCTCGACGTAAATTTTGAGCAACCTCATAGCCGCTCAGATCGGGCATGCCAATGTCGAGCAATGCGGTATCCGGGCGGAACGCTTGCGCGAGTGAGAGGGCGGCTCGACCCAAGTGGGCGACCCGTACCTCGTGGCCTTCGAGCGCGAGCAGCATCGACAGACTTTCCGCCGCATCCTGGTTGTCATCCGCGATCAATATTCGGCGACGAACGGGAGGCGGCGGCTCGGCGTCCGTCCCCTCACCCGAAGTCGCCGGATGCTGGCCCGAGGCAAGCGGCAAGCGAACGATGAACTCGCTCCCATGCCCGACGCCGTCGCTGCGCGCCTCAACGGCCCCGCCATGCAGTTCGGTAAGTCCCTTCACTAGCGCCAATCCGATCCCGAGGCCGCCGTCGGACCTACCCGACACCCCTTCGACCTGCGAGAACATTTCGAAAATCTGCTCGATCGATTCCCGAGCAAGCCCGATTCCATTGTCTTTCACAGACAGCGAGAGCGTGTCGCCCTGGACGGTGGCTACCAGCTCGATGCGACTGCGGGGGTCGCTGTATTTTGCCGCGTTCATCAATAGATTCGACAGGATCTGCGAAAGGCGCACTGGGTCCGCCTCTAACGACACCGGCTCGGTTGGTAAACTCAACGAGAGGTCATGGTTTTTACCATTCAGCGCGGGCCGCACCGCTTCGACCGCGGCATCGACCACATCAAAGAGCGCCACGCGCTCCTTCTTGAGTTTGAGTTTTCCCTGGGTGATACGCGCGACATCGAGGAGATCATCGAGCAGCAACGCCATGTGAGTCACCTGGCGCTCGATGATGAGCTGCGCTCGCTGCAGCTGCGAGGGGGCCAGGTTGGGCGTCGTCAACAGCCTGGCGGCCGTGCGAATAGGCGCGAGCGGATTACGCAATTCGTGCGACAACGTTGCGATGAACTCATCCTTGCGTCGATCCGCTTCCTGCAATGCTTGCTGGCTACTGCGCAGCTCGTTTTCCACCCGTATGCGAGCGGTCACGTCGGTCACCGCGGCGACGAATGAGCCGATCTTCCCGTCTTGATCGCGAACCGGCGCGTAAATGCAGTGCATCCAACGCGTCCCATAGCTGCCGCCGTAGGGAATCTCGGCTTCAAATTCGGCCACTTGTCCCTCCAGTGCCTTCCCGATGTACGGGCGAATGGCCTCATACGCCGCCTCGCCGGCGACATCCCGAATGTGCTTGCCGACGCAGTCTTCGGGGCGCCGCCCCAGCCGCTCCGCATACGCTTTGTTCACGAACAGGAAATAGTGGCGGGTATCGCAATGCGCCACGGGAAACCGCGCATACTCATTGATGACCTGCAATTCCGTTTCCCGCAGCTGCATCATGCGCTCGGCGCGACGTGCGTCCGACACATCGCGAAATATGAGCACCATCCCCTCGACGTTGCCCGCCTCCCCGACAATCGGCGCTCCGGAATCGGCGATCGCGCGCTCGATTCCGTCTTTCGAAATGAGGATGCTGTGGTTTGCCAGCTGAACTGTGCGCCCATCCTGCAAAACCTGTTTAGCGGGGCTCTCGACGGGAAGGCGGGTTTCCTCGCCGATGATCCTGAAGACCTGGGTCAAAGGAAGGCCGCGCGCACTCGATTCGTCCCACCCGGTGAGTTGTTCGGCAATCGGGTTCATGAATTGAATCATCCCGTTCACGTCGGTGGCGATCACCGCGTCACCGACGCTGCGTAAGGTCGCCGCGAGCTGACGTTCCGCACGATGCAGGGTCGCTTCATCCCGGCGCGTGAAATACACGATCAGAATGAGCAGGAGTGCGCCGAGGCCGCCCGTTCCCCAGAGCGCAAGAGTGGCGTCGCGGCGTGCGCGATCACGCATGAGACGGCGCTCGACCAGCAGGCGATCCTCCTCGGCTTCCATCTGTGCAAGCAGACCGCGAGCGCTCGCGATCAGTTCGTCCGCGTGCCCTTCTGCAAGCAGGGATCGCACCCGCGGCGTGTTTCCGTTCCGTGTCTCATTCAAGAGCGCCTCATCGAGGGCGTGGATCTCAGCCGCCATTCCGTCGAGCTGCTCGGCCAGCAGCCGCTGCTTCGGGTTATCAGAAATCAACTGCTTGAGATGCGCGAGGGCCGAATCGATGCGCGAGCTCGCATCCCGGTACGCCTGCATTGCACCTTCAGATCCCGCCAATGCAAACCCGCGTGCTCCCATCTGCGCGTCAATCAGGAGCTCAAGGATGCGCAAAAGCTCGTACCGTATCTGATTCGAGTGCGCCACCGAATCACCCTCAACACGCTGGGTGCGCAAATTCCAAGTCGCAACGCCGCTCATCGCGAGCAAAATTGCAATCGAAGCGACAAGCGACAAGATCAGGCGCAATGACCAAGGTCGCCCGTTCCCGAAGGCCACTGTGCGTTTGGTATTAGTGATGTCCGAAGAGACAGGCGCCCAGCCCGACCCGCTTTTCATCGGCGCGACCCGCGGCAAAGTCAGAGTTGATTAGTCCCCGAAAGGGCAGAGATCCCAAATCTAATCGCTATGCTAATCACTAAGAAGTGGGTCGTCTAGATGATTCTTGCGGATGGCAATAAGGGGGTTTTCGGCGCCGCCCAAGGCGGCCTACTTCGCCTCCAGAATTCGGATTTGATGTTGTGGCTGGTGCGCCCGCCTATCGCGCACACGATATTGGACGCCCTATCACCCAATCAATGACATCGCAGGAGAAGGACTACTTACGAAAATGCGAAGCAATGCGCTGCCGCACGATCTTTCGCATAACATCAGGAAGCTCGGTGTTTTTGAGGCGCGCAAGCAGCACGCTCCTGCCTGTTATGCCGTGCCTAGCCAGATCCAAGGTAAAACCCAAGTCCTTTTCCCGGCCCGCAACGTACTTGGAGATTGCTAGATCGTGTGCCTCCAGGCACAGACCCACGCCCTGCCCCGTGGCTTCGCTCTGCACCGGAATTACTCGATCAATCCACTTGGCCGGCAGCGTTGCTGTTTCGGGACCTACGCCCTGTGCGTAGTAACCGTAGGTGTCATGGAATGCGGAGAGTTCGCCTATCGCGGCGTCGATTGCATCGGCAAGCTCCGGCTGCCGCAGCGGATAGAGGTCTGCCTCCATCGAGCGAAGCAGTTCCCCCGGAGCCTGCGGATATTGGCCCAGGATGGCTTGGCTGCCAATCACTACCAATTCTTGCGGGGATGAGCGGCTGCCGCGGTCGATCAATATCGAGGCGCTCGCGCGCAGCAGATGCTCCAGCTGTTCGCGCGTCACTGGAAAGCCTCGAAGATCCTCGCGCGCTCTTCGGGCATCAGAAAATTCGTAAAAGGCGAGGATTGCCGAAGCCTCGTTGCGTCTTCGCGCATGCTCGCCAGAAATTCGGCGATTTCCGCCGGGCTTCGCTCGAGGATGCGCCCCCACTCGAGAAAGTACGATGGCACGGGTTCTGCCGCTTGCGCTCTCCAGCGCGCAAGGGTAGCGCACGCCTGGGCAATGAGCGCCGGATTCGCCAGGAGTTTTCTGGCGACTATGCAATGCATCGCGAGGCTCCTGGCATCGAGGCGCTGGTGATCGGAGTACCCCCGGGGTGCGGCATCGACCCAGCCCTGATGCAAGCGAAAGCCCGCGCGGCGTCTGCGCTCTCGCGCCGCCCGCATCCGCTCCGCCGCATCGGGAGCTCCGGGCTTGCGGGGCCGGCCGGGACCTCTTCTGGGCTTATCCATAATATTAATTGTAACATGTTGCTTTTATTGTGCCCAGTACCAGCCGACCACCGTCGCGGATCGGCCGGTCACTCGACTCCCTATGATCGCCCGTAAACTGTCGCTTACCGCGCGCGGTAAACCAACGCGATGCGCGGCCGAGCAGGATGCCGGGCGTCTCCAAGAATAAGATTGGGCCTGCCGACACCCTATCCCACCGTGACTTGGCCATCGTCGAGTTCGCTGATCTTCAAAGTGAATTGAGGAAGGCAACCAAGTCTTGTTTCTGCTCCTCGGTCAGATTGATTCCCGGAAAGCAGGGCTGAGTGAGTCGTGATCGCATCAATCGCCTGCTGCGTGAGATCCGCCACAAGATTGGCGGCGAAAGTCTGCCCGTTGTTCAGCGGCGCGTGCGTTTCGCGGCCGTCGAACATGACGCTGCTCAAGAAGCCCAAATTGTGGTCGGGAGCGGCCGCCGATACACCGAGACGATGGATTGGCCGCCATTCGGGCCCGGCACCATCGCACATCGGTAAGGGTCGTGGACCACCGACACGGTGAATTGCGCATTGATCGGCACCGGCAAGAAGATGCGGATGAGCCCATGCTTCAGCAACGGACTGTGGTTCGAGGCGGTAGCCCTACATCGCCTGGCGTTGGCTGAGGATGGAGCGGCCTAACTTAAGAGACATGTTAAATTCGTATCATTACTGATTGTCGATTAGCCTGAAAGGAAAGGAAGCCGCATGCGTCGTTGGGTGACCGCGTTGTTGACCGTTGCGGTAATGATGTCAGCATGTGCGAACCGCCATTCGGTCCCTTCGAATAAACCGATCATTCGGCGCATAGCCATCATTCCCGCCTCGAACCCGACCTGGTATTCCTTCGAGAATGCGCCTCCGCTGGCCGTCGCGGCCATGGGCGGCCTGGGTGATCTGAGCTACAAGCTCAATAGCAAAAGCAAGGCAAAAGCGTTTAACAATGTTCTTCTGTCACAGCCAAGCACTTTAGGAACCGACTTCACCGCGGAAGTCGCCGCGGCGCTTCGCGCTGCCGGATTCACGGTCGACGTATTGCAAGGAGTGAAACGTCCCCCTGATGACCCTGACAATGTGGACTTCGCGGGAATTTCTTCCGATGCGGACGCAATACTGAATTTGTGGATTTCCGAAGTCGGTCTATATTCATCGATGCTATCGCGCGACCATGTTCCCCGCTTGAACGCATTTGGAAAGTTGGTTGTAAAGGGACGGAAAGATAGTATCTATGACGAAGAGATTGATTACGGAGTGGACGCAAAGAAGGAAAGCAAGTCGGGGATCGTCGCAGACCCGAAGTTTGCGTATCCATCATTTGACGCTGTGATGTCGAATATAGACGAAATCCGCAAATCGTTCGGCATTGGCACTCTCCAGATCAGTGAGCGGCTATCGGAACAGATAACCAATTCGCCGAATTATTTGAAAGGTGCTACGGAATCGCGACCAGTGCCATGACATTAGTCGATCAACATTCGAGAAGCCTTTGTACCGCCTGGGCGCCTGAAGTTGACATTCTGGCGACGATACCGAATGTCCAACGCGTGTCTGCAACGGAGTCCTTTGTGTGCTTGGACACGAAAGACATCACTGTAGAGCCGCCGCCGCCCTTTGCGCGGCAGTCGTGGCATCGGCAGAACTAGGCATATTGTCCACGCTCACTTCAACGATGTTCGAGGCTGTCCTGAATGTAATCTGAGCCTTGAACTTGTTGCTGCGGTTAGAGCCGACCCAACCAACCGATTCGTCGCCGATTTTGGTGGCAAAGCTCTGGAGTCCTGGATGTTCCGCAGCGACCATACCTGAATACTCCGCGGAAATTTGGGCTGCGGGGTTTGAAATGGTAGGCGTTTCGACCACGTAGGTCAGGGTCGGTGAGAAAAAATCCGCCCCTTCTCCTTCGTAATCACAACTCAGGATGTCAACATCTCCCTGAACGCGGTGATGTCCCAAGGTATGCGCATGGACCTTGGCGACGCCAAGTATGCTCGCGGCTGCCGCGGTATCGATTTTCACACAATCACCGACGTGATCGCCGATTGCCATTGATGTAGAAGGCGAAGGAGATGCAGCCAGAGGGTTCTTGGTTGTCTGATTGCTCCGCTGACTCGAGCTGCTTGACGATGATAGTGCTCGTCACTTACGCCCGTCAAAGAACGCTCGCGACGCTGCGCAACTCAGTTCCCTGTTTATCTCCCTCGTAGCGCACAAACATGCCACGGCAACGCTGAACCGGCGCGCCGGCTTTGCTGCATCGCAATAGTTACCGGTATTGAGCCGCTTTTACCAGCATTCCGGAACCTTCCTAAATGAACCCAGCCCCCGGATCTTCGGCGCCCGTGTCGGGCACGTTTTAGAGGAGCCGGCTTTATGCTACGTTTCTGGTAATGAGGTTAGATCGCTAGCACTGCTTAACTAAAAATAAACACTTCGGTCTAGAGGGAGGATTACCAGTGTTCCTAATCCCAATCATCCTTGCCGCATCCACCGCGCAGCCGCTATTCGATCGGTGGGGGTTCCCTCGTCTTACGCCGGGGCAATGGATCATTACCACGAAGGTTACGTCGCCAATTCCAAGCAACGAAGCGTGGAACTATTGCATTCAACCTAATTACTCTGGAAACCTCATGCAACAGTTCATGGAGCGAAACAATCCGGACGACAAATATGATTGCAGCATTTCTTCGAGCGCGCCCGGGGAAGGCAGTGCGTCCTGCACCAGAATTGCGAATACGCCAACGGGGATATCGGTCATCCTGAATCTCAATTGGCAAGTGACCTCGAACCCTGGGGCAAACTTCCAAGCGAACGTTTCGGGCAATGTTCAGATGGGCTCGGGAGATAAGAGACAACCAGCCGGGAACACGCCGGTGGTCGAAACAATCACCGGGGTATACCAGCATGTACCTTGCTCGTTCACACAGCCGCAACGTGCGAGCGTGGCCACCCCATAAGAGGGCCGCGTCCTCTGCAAAGAATTTGCAATCTGCTGCGCCAGATTGGATCGCCGAGACGTTTCGGTGAATAGGCAATTTCATAAATGGCGCCTCGGATGCCTCCCTAGCCTGTTGCTTTTCTGCATCGTCGGCGTGCTTTTAATTATGTTGCTGGAACTGCTATTTGCACCCTGGATTTATACAGTCGGCGGGCGTGTGAGGCTGGTGCCAATTTGGGCCGGCTCCGGAGTGGTACAAGCGCCCTGGGGACCGTACACGATTTTCCTCTCGTTCTCACCCAGCTCGGATAGCTCACATCTCGCGCCCGGCGCCAGTATCGCGGGGAGCGGGTGGGTCTGCACTCCGCAGGGCCAGAAATATAGTTTGCGTGTGAGCGGCGGTGCGTCGGGGCACATCTGGAATGACATGGACGGGCATACGATGCGCATCTCCGCGCACCACCGGCCATTTGCGTGGCAGTTCCGTAGTAGGGAAATCAGTCGTCCTGCACTCAGCTTCTCAGGGCAATGGGTGGGATCCAATTTGGTGATGCAGGATGAGGGGAGCGTGGCGCGCGCGTTCCATCCCGATGGGAGCTTGAAGTCGTACCGCGAGTCGTTGCCAAACGGTCGGGACACCCTGACCCTGCCGGTTGTTTTTACGGAAGGCTATGAGCTGGCATTCGCCGGCTGCCCGCGGGTGAAAGGCTTCTGAGGCGGCAGAAGATCGTCGCGATTCGATGGATGACGGGTCGAAGGTGATCTTCCCACGAACCGTGGCACGATTGCATTCAAGTTGGATCTCCGATTTCAATATCGGAAAACATCGATGCCTTTTGGATTTGCCGACAACCGGACGCCGCCGCCGAGGCTGGAACGTCGCCGAACCCGGGTCCGTCACGGGCTTAGTCGGCGCTCGGCCTCTTAAAGGGGTTTCCACATAGCCGTCATTCGGGCACCATTCCGTCCACTCAGAGAAACCATCCCAGGCACAACTGCGAGCAGGGCATGCGGGACATCGTAGATCTTATTTTTGCAACGGCAGTTCTTTTTGGACTCGCTACGACCACGCCGTGTTACGCCGACGTGGACAATGGTCTGGCCGCCTACAAGGCTGGCGATTACGCGAAAGCACTGAGTGAATTGCAGCCAGCGGCAGCTCAAGGGAGTGCATCTGCAGAGAAGGCTCTCGCCAAAATGTACGCGATTGGTCAAGGCGTCAAAGAGGACGGTACGCAGGCGATTGCATGGTGGACCAAGGCTGCCGAAGCGGGAGACGCCGAAGCCCAGTGGGAATTGGGGTTGGAGTACACCTCTGGGCAGCGCGTTAAGCGCGACTATCGGCAAGCCGAAGGGTGGTACCGGAAAGCGGCGGATCAAGGTTATGGCGCTGCGCAAATGAACTTGGCCAATATGCTGTCTGGCGACTATCCACCTGTTTTGGAGGATCGTGTAGAGGCAGCGCGCTGGTTGCAACTCGCGGCTGATCAAAACACCATGGGTGCGGCCTCCTTTCTCGGCAACTGGTACTCGTCAGGCATTGGTGTGCCTCATGATGACGCACAAGCCGTGTATTGGTGGCATCGCGCAGCGGAGTCAAGTCGGCTCGAATTCAACGCCGAAGCGAATCTGGGTAGGAGTTACGAACTGGGGCGCGGCGTTGCTCAGGACTATGCGCAGGCTTTCTTCTGGTACCAGAAGGCGGTCTCGATGAGTCCAATGGCGAAACAAGGTCTTGCGAGGCTATATGCCGAAGGACTGGGTACTCAGAAAAATACCGCGCAAGCCCTGGCGATCTATAGCGACCTCGCAAAGGACGGATGGCAGGATGCCCAACGCCATCTCGCAGGAATGTATGAGCGAGGTGATGGGGTGCAGAAAAATCTGGTGATTGCGTGCGCTTGGTATCTGCTTCTTGAGGCGTCCAACCCTACCGTAGG
>Ga0182030_10002327_pt1 | contig 40194 bp, 31 predicted proteins | sample 812S3MmetaG_FD_121299 | JGI IMG/M metagenome (GOLD analysis project Ga0182030, IMG submission 121299) | Permafrost microbial communities from Stordalen Mire, Sweden - 812S3M metaG (Illumina Assembly) | ecosystem: Environmental > Terrestrial > Soil > Wetlands > Permafrost | place: Sweden...
CAATCAGGTTGTCCAAAATCACATTGGCCCGGCCCTGGTCAACCCACGCCTTTTCATCCTGCCCCGCGCCGTGGATCAGATAGAACACGGGATACTTCTTGTCTTTGGAATAACCCGGCGGCGTATAGACCTCCATCCAGCGCTTCAAATCCGCGCCCACCGCCGGCGCATCATACTGCACCCTTTCAACCTTGCCCTTTTCCGTATCCTGGCCGGCCCGGTCAAAGCCTTGCGGCGGCACCGGGGAGTTTGTCAGCGAGGCCTGGTCCACGGCCTGCAACTGAGCCGCTGCGAGCGTGAAGACGCCCAAACCAAGCAGTAAACAAATACGACGTTTTGACATAGTGACCTTCATGGCAGGAGTTGACGTTATGACTTTTGAATTGCCGCACAATTCACAAATGATTTGATGGCACGAGTCATTTTCTTTAGTTTCTCCCTTCCCCACGGATTTGCAAGCCCTTTTTCCCCCGAAAAAATCCCTCGACGTTTTCAGTGGACCAACCAAGAGCCACTTTCTTCAATCCCAAAGAGATTGAATCATCCAGCCCTGGGTTGGCCAATTCCGAGAGGCCTACCCTGGGTGGCCAAATGGGATTTGGTCAACCCTGAAAGGGTTGGATCTCAACGCCGTATGAATCGTCATCCCATTCCACTCATAACGCGGAATCAGAAACGAAGAATTTAACGAAGAATTTAACGCTTGACCATCTCACTCTTAAGTTCTAAACTGCAAAAGTGAGCATGGAAATGCTAGGAAGGATGGGCGGGTTCGGGCCGGGCCGGAGCGGGAGGCTTGCGGCAGACCCAAGGCATTTGCATTACCCCCTCAACGTTCATTTTATCGCCGCCGCACGGCAATTTTTGCCCAGTCCCCGTCAATCCCGAACATACTTGGTCAGACCCAGTCAAACCAGGTCAAACCAAAGAGCATGGTTCGACCGCAATTCTCGCCGGGTGCGGCCTGATAGCGCCGCGTGCCCCTCACGCACAGCGCCATGCAGCGCGGAGCACCAGTTCCGTCTTGGCACTGAAATTGCAGTCATTGCCGTTCGGGTTGCAATCAGGCCGGATTCAAGCCCAATCAAGCCTAATCAAGCCTAATCAAGGCTAATCGTGCTAGTTTTTATGACTCAGAATCGCGCAAAGAGCCGAACAGAATGTCAGAACGATGGACTACCGGACAGGTGGTCAAATTTAGCCACGCACCAGCCCGCTGTCCTGTCTGCCGAAGACTTGGCGCAGCCGGGCGCAACCCTCGGCGTTCCCTGCGGTTGCCGTCACAGCGAATCCATTGGTCCCATAGGTCCTATTTGTCCTATAATTCAGCCTAATCGCCCCTAATCGTGCCAAGAATACGATATGCCACAAGCAATAGAGACAAAATGACACACCCAAGCCCATTCTTTTCACTATTCACCATTCTAAATTCACAATTCTAAAATATGGCCCAGATTGACGCCCTCTTTAACCTGATGTTCAGCGAGAAAGCCTCGGACCTTCACCTCTCCTCCGGCAACCCTCCCATCCTCCGCATCAACGGCGAGCTCACTCGCGTGGACGCGCCCCCCTTGCAGGACGACCAGCTCAAGGTCATGCTCTACGAAATCGCCCCGGAATACAAAATCAAGACCTTCGAGGAAACCGGCGACGTTGACTTCGGCTACGAAATCACCGGCATCTCCCGCTTCCGCGCCAATTTCTTCACCCAGAAAAACGGCATCGCCGCCGTCTTCCGCCAAATTCCCAGCACCGTCCTCTCGTTCGAGGACTTTGAGAAAATCGGCGCGCCTCTCCCGGCGGTCCTCAAAAAATTCGCCATGCTCCAGAAGGGCCTCGTCGTCGTCACCGGCCCCACCGGCTCCGGCAAATCCACCACCCTCGCCGCCATGGTGGATTACGCCAACAAAAACCGCCGCGACCACATCATCACCGTCGAGGACCCCATCGAATTCGTCCACGAAAGCAAAAACTGCCTCGTCAACCACCGCGAAGTCGGCGTCCACACCCGCTCCTTCGCCGCCGCCCTCCGCGGCGCCTTGCGCGAAGACCCCGACATCATCATGGTCGGCGAACTGCGCGATTTGGAGACCATCGAACTGGCCCTTACCGCCTCCAGCACCGGCCACCTGGTATTCGGCACCTTGCACACCCAAAGCGCCGCAAAAACCGTGGACCGCATCATTGACGTCTTCCCCGCCGACCAGCAAAACAAAATCCGCGCCACCCTTTCCGAATCCATCAAGGGCGTCATCGCCCAAGGTCTCTTCAAGCGGGTGGACAAGAAGGGCCGCGTCGCCGCCCTCGAAATCCTGGTCTTCAACACCGCTGTCGCCAACATGGTCCGCGAAGGCAAGACCCACCAGATCCCAGGCATGATTCAGATCGGCAAAAAATACGGCAACATGCCCCTCGACGATTCCATCCTCGATCACCTCAAAATGAAGCGCATCTCCCCCGAGGAAGCCTACGAAAAATGCCTCGACAAGAAGAAATTCCGCCCCTTCCTCGCTAATCCCCCGGACGAGGACGAGATGTAACCCGCCGGCCGCAAGGTTTTTTTGTATGGCGTTTCCCATTCTTAATCTTAATCTTAATCCTAATCTTAATCTCGATTCCGATTAGTTATGCGCCGCAGTGAACTGGATTACATTTTGGCGATGATGCTCGGCCTGGACCGCCAGACCGAAACGGTCATCCGCCGCCGCCGCGATGTCTCGGACCTCAACTTCACCGTGGACAAACCCCTGCAAATCGAGCAGGCCGGCGAACTCATCCCCGTCAGCTTCTATCCCCCCATCGAAAAACTCACCCCCTTCCAGACCGAGATGATCGCTTTGAACCTCATCAACGGCAATCCCCGCCTCACCGAGGATTTGCTCCGCGACGGCTCCTGCGATTCCGCCTACAGCCTGGGCAACGAGGCCCGCTTCCGCGTCAACATCTTTTCACAGCGCGGCAACCTCTCCATCGTCCTGCGCAAGCTCAACACCTCCATCCCCACCGTCGAGCAGCTCAAGCTCCCCAATATCTTCCTCGATGTCGCCAAGGAAAAAACCGGCCTCGTCCTCGTCACCGGCGCCACCGGCTCCGGCAAGTCCACCACCCTCGCCGCACTCCTCAACGAGATTAACGAAACCAAATCCATCCACGTCATCACCCTCGAAGACCCCGTTGAGTTCGTCCATCCCCAGAAAAAATCCACCTTCAACCAGCGCGAAATGGGCAGCGACTTCAGCACCTTCGCCACAGGCCTCCGCGCCGCCCTCCGCCAAGCCCCCAAAGTCGTCCTCGTCGGCGAAATGCGCGATCGCGAAACCGTCGAAATCGGCCTCAGCGCCTCCGAAACCGGCCACCTGGTCGTGAGCACCCTCCACACCACCGACGCCGGCCAGACCATCAACCGCATCCTCGGCATGTTCGAGACCGAGGAGCAGGAGCAAGTCCGCGTCCGCCTCTCCGACACCTTGCGCTGGATTATCAGCCAGCGCCTCGTCCCAAAAATCGGCGGCGGCCGCCACGCCCTGTTCGAAATCATGGGCGCCAACCTCCGCACCAAGGACACCATCATCCACGGCGAAAGCGAAGGTAAAAGCTTCTACGAAATCATCGAAGCCAGCCACACCTTCGGATGGCGCAACTTCGACCAGGCCTGCCTCGAAGCCTACGAACAGAATTTCATCACCGAGGAAACCGCCCTCCTTTACTGCACCAAACGCGGCGTTGTCTCCCGCAACATTGACAAGGTCAAAAAGCAGCGCGGCGAAACCCCCGGCATCTCCGGCCTCCAAATGCGCCGCGAGCCGGTCGCCCAGCACAAATCCGCCGCCCCCTCTTCCCCCGTCACATTCCGACTAAAGACCTGACATGAGCGAAGAATTCGATTTCATCGGTCCTAACGACCTGCCCGCCCTCCTCGCCATCAGCTCGCCGGAGTACCTGGCCACAGTCAAGACCATTCTCAAGGAAATGGGGTACAAGGTCCACGTCGTCGAAAACCACCTCCAGCTCGAGACCCGCTACCATCAGATCAACTACCAGGTCGTCGTCATCGAGGAGACTTTCGCCGGGCACCCGCTCGAGGACAACCCGAGCCTCCAGTTCCTCCAGCAACTCCCCATGGCCCAGCGCCGCCACGCCGTCTTCTTCCTCTTGGGCGCTGCCTTCGAGACCCTCAACACCCTCCAGGCCTTCTCCCAGAGCGTCCACTGTGTTGTCAACTATACAGAAATCCCCGTCATCGGCCAGCTCATCCAAAAAACCGTCGCCGAAAACAACCTCTTCCTCAACACCTTCCGCGACATCCAGCACCGCGTCCACCAAAAATCTTCTTGACAAATTTCGGCCGCTCAATTGCCAATGACAAATTGTCAATTTGCAATTTTCAATTCCGATTTCATTGGACCAACCAGGTGCGCCTGCCCTCAATTCCAAAGGGATTGAATCATCCAGCCCAGGGTTGGCCGATTCCGAGAGGCCTACCCTGGGTTTAAATATTAGTGTTGACCAACCCTGAAAGGGTTGAATCTCATCCGTTCAAGCCTCCGGCGTGCGAACCGGCAGCAGCACCCTCTTCAAGAGAGACATCTCCTCGCAACCTCGCCCGCACCGGCCGGCCTGCAGCGCCCCTCCTTAAATTGCTTCCGCGCTTCTTTGACCGATTGAATGAGATCCGCCCGCCGCTCCTCGGCCACACGATGGCGCAATCTTAATCCTAATCTCATATCCCTCATGCCTCCCGCTTCTTCGCCGAGATGATGTGCGTCGAGTGCCCGTAAAAAGACTCCGCCGCTTCCATGATCGTCTCCGACAGGGTCGGATGCGGATGCACGCATTCAGCCAAATCCCGCACGTTCCCCCGCATTTCCACAACCACCACCGCCTCCGCAATCAATTCGCCCGCCCCGTACCCCACAATGCCCGCGCCCAGTACGCGCTCCGTCTCTGTGTCAATAATCAGTTTCGTCAGCCCCTCAGCGTGATCGAATGTCATCGCACGGCCCGACGCCGCCCACGGGAATTTGGCCACGGCGACGGCAATCCCCTTTTCCTTCGCTTCCGCTTCCGTCAACCCGCACCACGCCACTTCGGGATCGGTGAACACCACCGCCGGGATGATGACCCCCGTTGACGTGCTCGCCTCGCCCGTGATTGTGTCCACGGCGATGCGCCCCTCCATCGTCGCCTTGTGCGCCAGCAAAACGCCGCCCGCGATGTCCCCAATGGCGAGGATCGCCGGGTCCGCCGTCTCCTGCTTCTCATTGACCTTGATGAAGCCCCGCTCGTCCTGCTCCACTTTGGTATTCTCCAATCCGAGGTCCCGGCAGCGCGGCACCCGCCCGACGGACACCAGCACCCGGTCGTAAAGTTCCTCCCGAGGCGTCTTGTCCGGCCCTTCGGTGACGACTTGTATCTTTTTGCCCTTCGTCGCCATGTGCGTGACTCTGGTCTTGAACCGCAGTTCGCGAAAAGTGGCCTGCGCATGTTTCAACACAGGCCGCACCAGGTCCGGGTCCGCCCCGCTGAGAATCGTGTCCAGCGCCTCGACCACAACGATTTTGCTTCCCAAGGCCGCATACACGCCGCCCAACTCCATGCCGATATAGCCGCCGCCCACAATCAGCAAATCCTCCGGCACCTCCTCCACCTCCAGCGCCTCCGTCGAAGTCATCACGCGCGGATTGCCCAGGTCAAATGCCTTCGGCAGCGCCGCGTTCGAGCCGACCGCCACAATGGCTTTTTCAAAATTCACGAATTGCTGCCCTTCCGCCGTCTCGACGCGCAGCGTGTTTGAATTCTCAAAATACCCGCGCCCGCTCAAGACCTGGACTCCGCGCTTCTTGGCCAAAAAGGCCACGCCGCCCGCCAGTCTCTCCACGATGGAGTCTTTCCACGCGCGCAACTTGTCCAGTTCGATTTGCGGCGGGCCGAACGTGATCCCTCGCTTGGCCGATTCCCGCGCCTCGACAATCATCTTCGCCGCGTACAGCAGCGACTTGGACGGAATGCAGCCCCGGTTGAGGCAGACGCCGCCGAGCCGTTTGTCCTGTTCGACGAGCAAAGTTTTCTTGCCGAGGTCCGCCGCATAAAACGCCGCTGCGTAACCTCCCGGGCCTGCGCCCAAAACCAATACTTCAGTATTCAATGTATCCATAGTATAGTGTCAATAATGGCAGGGTCCCGACTCGTCGGGATCGAGCCGTGATTTCTTCCCGCTCACTCCATTCCTTTCTCCTCAAAGTTCTCAAAGCCCTTCACGAGTTCGAGCATGAACCGCACTGCCGTCCCGCCGTCAATCACACGATGATCATACGAGAGCGCCAGCGGCAGCATCAGGCGCGGCTCGATCTTCCCGTCGCGCACCACCGGCTTGAGCGCCCCGCGGCCGATGCCGAGTATGGCCGTTTCGGGAAAGTTGACAATGGGTGTGAAATGTCCGCCGCCAATGCCGCCCTGATTGGTAATGGTGAACGTGCCGCCCTGCAATTCCTCCAGCGAAACCTTCCGGTCGCGCGCCTTCAACGCCAGCTCGCTCAATTCCTTCGACAGCGACAGAAGATCCTTCTTGTCCGCGTCGCGCACCACCGGGACGATCAACCCCTGCTCCGTATCCACCGCCAGGCCAATGTGAAAATACTCCTTCCACACAAGTTCCCCTGCCGCTTCATCCAGGCTGCTGTTGAATATCGGATGCTTCTTCAGCGCCGCCGCGACAATCGCCAGCGCAAACGACGTCAGCGTCAGCCGTGCTCCCTTTGCCTCGTAAGCCGCCGCGTGCTTCTTCCGCAACCCGTCCAGGGCCGTGATGTCCGCCTCGTCAAACTGCGTGACACGCGGCACGGCGTGCCAGCTCTGTGCCATCCGCTCCGCAATCACTTTGCGCAACGGGGTGAGCGGACGCCGCGCAATCGGACCCCACTTGGAATAGTCAACCCGCTCCGGCGGTGCTTGCGCGGGCGCTCCGGCGGCGGCGCGCGGCTGGTCCGCCAGACGTTGCAGCCGCTCGATGTAAGCCCGCACATCCTCCATGACGATCCGTCCGCCTGCTTCGCTGCCGCGCACTTTCCTCAAGTTAATTCCCAATTCCCGCGCCATCCGCCGGATCGAAGGCGAAGCCGCCGGTTCCGGTCCGCCCGGAGCCTCCTCCTCCGCTGGCTGCGTTTCAGCTTCCTCCTCGGAGGCCGGCGCGGGTGCAACCACGGCGCGACGCACGGCGGAAGGCGTTTTGGCTGCCGGCGGTTTTTCCGCCGTAGCCGCCGTTGCGGCTTCAATGGAAAGAATCGGCTGGCCGACCGAGATCTTCTCGCCGACCGTTACGATGATCTTCGTCACCTTGCCGGCGGCCGAGGCCGGCACCGGCGCGACCGCCTTGCCGGTTTCCAATTCGATGATCCCCTGGCCTTTGGCGATGGCATCGCCCACCTTGACCAGAATGCTCACGACATTGCCGGAGTCGGCCCCTTCCCCGAGTGGAGGCAGTTTTAGATCCATAGAAAAGATGCAACTGGGCTGCTGTGAAAATTCATCTTACGAACAACTTCCCCCCATCCTAAGTTACCCCCTTCCAGAAACAAGCAAAAAAGCGCCGCTGCGTCGGCCCCTCGTCCTCCATCCGCCCGCAGACATACGTCCCATCCCTCCCATTCTTCCCAACAGTATTAGCCTTCATCCTCCATCCTTCATCCTTTCCCCGTCATCCGTCCTGTCCGACCCATCCGCCCGATGGGCGCAGGACAAATTTATTCACGGCAGGACGGTTTTCGGTTCGGAATCGGGACTCCCAAAAATTGTAGCGCTACATCCCGCTACAATGTAGCGGGTTGGCAAGTTGTAAGTCGTTGATAATCAATGGGTGTAGCGGTGTGGCGGGTGTGCAGCCGGCTTCCCCCCTGTAGCGGCGGTCTATGACCGTCGCAAAGTAATCGTGGGCATGTCCGCCACAGCCCCGTGCCGCACCCGTATAACGGCATTTAACGGGTATGTAACGGGTCGACAAGCGTCGCTTCTCATAGGTAATGTAACGGTGTAACGGGTGTGCCGCCGGTTTCCCCCGGGCGCAACGCCGGCAGCAGCCATTGGCATCTCCACCACCGCCTCGTGCCGCACCCATGTAACGGCATGTAACGGGTATGTAACGGGTCGAAAAGCGCCGCTTCTCATAGGTAATGTAACGGTGTAACGGGTGTGCCGCCGGTTTCCCCCGGGCGCACTGCAGCGTTGAAGGTCAGGAGCGCCAGCCGCCTGCCTCCCCGGTGCAGATTTTTGTCCTGCGCCCGGGCCGGGAAGCAAATAAAATCACGTTTGACACCCACTTCCGCGCACTGTATATAATTGTCGAACGGGTAACCGGTAAACTAAATCAATAACACTATGCCTATTAAAATTGGTTCCAAAGCTCCCGACTTCACTCTGAAATCCAAGGCACCCACCGGCCTGGTGGATGTCAAACTGAGCGACAATTTCGGCAAGAAGAACACTGTTCTCCTCTTCTTTCCCGCCGCCTTCACCGGCGTTTGCACCCAGGAAATGTGCGAGATCAGCGCCGGTCTCGGCCAATATGGCCGCCTCAGTGCCGCCGTCATCGGCATCAGCATTGACACCCCCTTCGCCCAGGAAGCCTGGGCCAAACAGGAGAAAATCGGCATCACCCTCGCCAGCGACTTGAACAAGAAAGTCATCAAAGACTACGACGTCGTCTTCCCGAACCTCGCTGGCATCGGCGACACCGCCGCCCGCGCCGCCTTTGTCATTGACAAGCATGGCGTCGTCCAATACGCCGAGCAAACAGCTTCCCCCAAGGAACTGCCCAACTTCGACGCCGTCAAACAAACCCTGACCAAGCTCGGCTAGGCGCCGCTTGCGCGCCGTGCGCTGCCCGGCGGCGATCCCCATGTGGCAAGTCTCCATCACCGCTTCCGCCACGCGCGAAGCGGCGGTAGTTGATTTGTTGGAGCACACCTTTCATGTGCCCGCCGTCGTTTATCACGATGCGCTCACCAGCAAACAGATTGTCACCGTTTTCCCATCCCGGCTCGGCGCGGGACCGTATCGCGCGCGGGCCGCGCTACGCTGCGCGCTCCGCCCGTTGTTTCCCGGCCCGCCCGCCATCGTCATCCGAAAACTGCGCCCCGAAAATTGGGCGCAGTCCTGGAAACGCCATTTCAAGCCGCTGGAAATTGGCCCTTCCCTTCTCATCAAACCGCGCTGGAGCCGCCGCCGCGCGCGTCCCGGCCAGCGCGTCGTGCGCCTGGACCCCGGACTCAGTTTCGGTACCGGCCACCATGCCACCACCTTCTTTTGCCTCGAACAACTGGCCGCCTGCCGCAGGTCCGGCTGCGCCCAGTCCTTTTTGGACATCGGCACCGGCTCCGGCATCCTCGCCATCGCCGCCGCCAAACTCGGCTACGCCCCGGTCCAGGCCTTCGACTTCGATCCCCAGGCCATCCGCGTCAGTCGCGCCAACGCCCGCGCAAACCGCGTCCACGACCGCGTCCTCCCGCGCCGTCAGGACCTTGCCCGCCTCCCCGCGCGCAGCCGGCGGCGCTGGGACGTTATCTGCGCCAACCTCACGGCGGATCTCCTCGCCACCCAGGCTGGGAAGATCCGCGCCCTCCTCAAGCCGGGCGGCCAACTCATCGTGGCCGGTATCCTGGATAACGAATTTTGTCAAATCCATGACAAGTTTGTGACTTTCGGGTTGACATTGGCAAAAGATGATGTAAATGAAGAGTGGCATTCAGGACGATTTGAAGCTCCTGTTTGTTTGAGCGGATAGATGCAGTGAAGCGGCGCGGGAAAAAAGTTGCGCCCGATTTAATTTGGCCAGTTCGAGTAGAGCATCGCGGTTTGTGTGAACCGCGATGCGGTCAAAAAAAAAACGCTGTATGACGAAAACGTTTAACCTGATCCACCAAGCCATTCGCAACACAAAACACGCCTTCCGCCAGACCGACCAAAGACCGGCCAAGGCACAGCAACACAGATACGAGCGCCGCAAAGTCAAGGAGATCATCCGTCTGAACGACTGGAACACCGAGCCGGAATTTTAACACGGCTCCCATCGGGATTCGAGGCGGGAATTGGGGAATAGGCTCTTCCCATTCTCGCTCCCGCGCGAGCGCGGGAGGCTGTTGGGGCGGGAATTTCAATCTCCGCTCTTGACGCCATTCCCGCCGTTTGGCACCATTCGCAACTGGAATGAGTGCGGAACAACAAATCCCCTCCAGTGGTGTGTCGTCAATGCGCTGGCGGCGCGTTACGAGTCATATTACTCTCCTTTCCCTTCTTTTTGCTTTAGCGACCGTGGCCGGCGCGGCCTCGGCCCCAGCCAAGGAGCCGGCGCCGCAAACCGCTCCCCCCGCCAAGTCCCAAAAACCCCCTACGCTGGATCAAATTCTCGACAATCTCACCAAGTCGGATGTCGACCACGAAGGACTCCACCGATCCAACCTTGCCATTGATCAGCTCATTAAAAAGGCGGATGATTTGATGCGCAAAGCCGCCAAGGAACGCGATAAGGACTTAAGCGGCAAGACCTCCCAATCTCCCGGCACTCGGGTTCTCGGCCAGGTGATTCTCGCCTTGACGGACGCCACCGCCTTTTTGCAAAAACTCAAGGACCTCCAAAACGCCCTGGTCGCCGTCCGCGCGCCCGCCGCCGCGCCGAAGGTTGACGCTCATCAAACCTACAAAGACTTGAACCTCCAATTTGCGGCGGTCTTGACGGACCTGAAAAACCTCAAACTGGGGGTTAAGTCGCTTTCCTTTACTCAAAGGGCCATTGCTGACGTGATCGCCTGGGATGTCGAATCCCGCTTATATTCGGCAATTGAGCGGATTCGCCTGCGCACAATCCAGATCGGCGCCGCGTTGAACCTGAATTCGGAACTTGACTTGGAACCCGCTAAGAATCGCTAAAGCCGGGCTTGGATCCCAGCGGTCGGCTCGGTCGGGCTGGAAGGCGGTTTCTTCAGCCTCATTTTCTTGAGCCGGGAAATCAACGTCGAGGGCTTAAGTCCGAGCAGTTCGGCCGTGCCGCCAGGCCCGTGAATCCTCCACCCCGTTTTGCGAAGGGCAGCGAGGGCGTTCTCCCGCTCGCGCTGCCGCAGTTCGATGTCGCTCAGAATCACCGGCGCGTCACCCTCCGCCGCGACCGGTCCGGGAGGCGGGACCACCGTGGTTTCCGGATGATCCGGCAGATCAAACCAGAGCACTCCGTTCTGGGCGAGTATCAGGGCGCGCTCGATCATGTTCTGCAATTCACGCACGTTCCCCGGCCAATCGTAGCTCTGCAACCGCGCGATATGCGCCTGCGTAAGCCGCGCCCCGGGCAGTTTGAGCTTGCGAGTTGCCCTTTCTAGGAAATGCGCCGCCAGCAATGGGATGTCCTCTTTGCGCTCGCGCAATGGGGCCACTTTCATCGGAAATTGGTTGAGGCGATAGTAAAGATCCTGGCGAAAGCGCCCCGCTTCCACTTCTCTGGGAAGATCGCGGTTGCTCGCCGCTATGATGCGCACATCCACGGTCCGCGTCCTCTCTTCTCCCACCCGCTCATATTGGCCTTCCTGCAATACCCGCAGCAGCTTGCTCTGCAGTTCCAATGGAATCTCGCCCACTTCATCCAAAAACAAGGTCCCGCCGTGCGCCGCCTCGAATCGCCCCGCCCGATCCTTCACCGCGCCGGTGAAGGACCCTTTGATGTGCCCGAAAAACTCACTCTCGTATAGCTCCCTGGGTATCGAGGCGCAATTCACCCGGATCATCGGCCGCTCGCTCCGCCGGCTGCTCTTGTGTATCCCGCGCGCGATCAACTCCTTGCCCGTGCCCGATTCTCCAAGGATCAGCACCGTGGCGTCCGTTCGCGCCACCATTTCCACCTGGCGCAGCAGCCGCTTCAAGGCCGCGCTCTGCCCGATCATTTCCCCAATCGCTTTTGCCTCCTGGACCTCCTCCTGTAGAAACGTGTTCTCCATTTCCAGTTGCGCCCTGAGCTGTTCGATTTCCTCAAATGCCCGCGCGTTTACAATCGCCGCCGCGATATGATCCGCAAAAATCCGCAGCCATGCCGGGGATTGGTCCGGCGTCGGTATCCGGTTGAACTGCGCGATGACTCCGAGGACCTCGTTCTGAAAAATGATCGGCTGCGCACCCAATCCCCGAATCCCCTGGCGCATCGCCCATCCCCGCTCCCCGATGCCGTCCAAGTCCGCGTCCGGGTTGTCGCTCACGATGGGCTGGCCGGACGCCGCAATGCGCCCAATCGCGCCCACACCGATGGGAATCCGCCGCAATTCCCGCTCCGCCCGCCGGGCCTCCTCTTGGTCCGCGCCCGCCGGCGATTCGGCGCTGGCGACCAGATGCAGGCAGCGGGTTTGGTCAGGGCATCGGGGACGCATGGGGCATGATGGGCAAAGATCGCCCTTATCGAGCAACCAAAGCCGCGCCAGCACCGCGTGAGGCCGTTGCGCCAGCCGTTGAACCACCTTGCTCAACAGATGTTCCACCGAACGCTCCGGGGCGATCTCCAGCAGGAGATCCCTCAGCGAATCGAACTCCGGTTCATAATCAGGCGCCAATTGCATGCTTATAGGCTGGCGGTTTGCCGTCGCGGCCGCTGTCGGGCACGTCCGGTCATTGACCACGCCGTTCCCACCACCATCCATCATACATCCAACGCTACCCCGTCAACAGGGCGGCACTCACCATTTGTTGCCAACCTCTTAACCGCGCTTGCCCGCTTCGGGCGACTCATTCGCGGCTCCCAACGCAAGCACAGCCCGTAAATCTGCCGAAAAACGAGAATTCGCGGTTCTCCTTCGAGAATTTCCAAGTTGCGAACTCTCGCTGCCACGCCGCGATCCGGCCCCCTCTTCGCATCCAGTTACAACGCAACGCTTTGCCCTTATTTTCCGACCCCCAACGGGGATGGCATGTCTCTTGCGCACTGGCATTCCGACTGCGTTGAATCGCAGCGAACAAACATTAACGAATTACCATCATTATGAGCGAACCGACAAACACTCCGATCCCCATGAACGCCGCCCCTGCCGCCAGCGACAGCAAAGCCGCCACCTGTGGCTGCAGCCAGGGCCAGCAGAAACCCCAATCCCAATCCGCCTCCGCCGCCAACCCGGCGATCGCAGGCCAAAAAGGCTCCAAACGCCAGGCCCGAAAACAGCATTGACCTGTTCCGCACCATTTCATATAATCATAATATGAATACACGAATCGGCGCCGCACGGTTGGAGGAACCCGGCGTCGGTTCTTTATTCCCGTTGCCCGTACCCGTCCCGCTGCCCGGGCCTATTCCTCCGCCTGACAAACGCCCCATGAAAGAACTCTTCCGCAATCTCCTAAAGCTCCAGGAACTCCAGTTTGACAGCACCGGCGACAGCCCTGCGGAAGCGGCGATTTCACAACTGCGAAAAAGAATCCCGTTGCCGATTCTCGAGCATTATGACCGCCTGGTTGTCCGGGGCAAGAAAGGCGTCGCCATCGTGCGCAACCAAGTCTGCACCGGCTGCCACATGCGCATCCCCATCGGCGCCATCAACACCCTGATGCACGGCGAGGACATTCAAATGTGCGAGACCTGCGGTCGCTACCTCTATTTGCCCCCGGAGCCGGAGGCCCCTCCCCAGTCCGCCGCATCTGCCGCCCCGGCAGAAGCCGCCCCTCCGAAGGCCGCCGCCAAGCCGCGCAAGCCAAGAGCCAAGAAGGCAAAACTGTAAACGAGGAGTCGTTACGTTTGAGCGGTCGCCCTTCAAGGGGAACCAAACGTCAGTCTCGGCGGAAGGGAGTGCATTGCAGCGTCAAGGAACCAAAATAGTGAGCCGACGCCGGCTCGCCGGATTGGCTTCGTAGATCATTAAAGCAGCCGGCCAAAAGCGCTCGCAGCCCGGTATTGAGCTGGCTTGGTCTTCTTGACCTTCTCGATCGCTCCTTCTTTCAGCATTCTGGCCAGCCATGCCTTGGCTTGAGTTTTGGTGACGCCTAAAAGACTCATGATCTCCGCTTCAGTTTGACCAGCCACAAGCTCCCGTCTTAGCATATCTCGCACAGTCTTGAAAAGTCCTTCGGCCAGGGATGAATTAATTTTTGGGGCGCTGCCAACAATATCAGAAGGCTCGACTGTTTTTCCCGAAGTGGTGTACGCTGTCGGTCCCTCGCGCAGTACAAATGATAGCGCTTCCTGTTTGGGTTCCTCAGCAACCGATTCCATTGCCGCCGAAAGTACCTGTCCCAACTCTGCTGCATTCTCCGGATTGGGCCAAGGTCGTCCGCCGTGATGGATCAGCGCGGCATTACCCCGTCCCACGTTGTCACCATTTCTGATAAACACCGGGACAAAATGAAGCCGCTCAAGCTGCTCAATCGCCCCGGTCCAAGTGCCCCCTTTTTCAAAATCTGAAGTCACCACCAAACCCGCATCGGCGAGCGCATAGATGACCTTGTTACGCTGCATGGCATTCCCCACATTAAATCCAGCCGCCGGGTCGTAAGGAGAAATGAGCACCAGCCGACCCTCCATCAACGGCTCGCGATTGTCTCGTGCCAGCGCGGCTTGTTCCAAGCTATCCGCCATCACCCCCGCCACTTCGCCACCCTCCACCAGAGCGCCATGCATGGCCGCCCTGTCAATTCCCTTCGCTCCGCCGGAGATGATGGTTCGGTGCGCCTTGGCGGCAAGCCGTCCGACATTTTCGGTGAAAGTAATTAGTTCATCATCCACATGCCGTGAGCCGACTACCGCAAGTCCGCCTTTCTCCAGCAAGCCAGCTTCGCCACAGCCATAAAGCAGAGGCGGAGCATCTTCCTTGAGCCATGCTTTCAAACGCTTCGGGTACCGTAAATCCGCCCGGCTGATCACCCAAATCGCCCGGGCGTTCCACCGCTCCACCGCCTGACTGAGCAAGAACCCGCGCCCGAGCAGCCCGTCCAATCGCGCCCGGCCAAAAGGCTGCGCGCAAAGTTCGATTAGCCCATGTGCGTCTGGTCCGATCAAGTCGGCGGGTTGCTTTTGCTTCTCGCGGAGGATCCGGCCGAGCCGGTTGTATTCGCCCAGGCTGAGCAAATCGCGCGATGTCTCCCCGCGTCCGGCAATCAGCGGAGCAGTCAAGAGCAGGATGGCCTGCGTGTTTGATGTCAATGGCTCGATCATTCGTCAGAGTGCGCAGTTGAGGCCAGTGCCAGAGGACGCACCGGCCCGCTGCCATTGGAGGTTAATACATATGCGGCCACCGTCAAAGTCCACCTTGAATCCACCATGTCATCCACCAGCAACACGGGGCCAGTCGGCACCTTTCCGCGAATCCGCAAAGATCCGTCCACATTGCGGGCTTGCTGGCTGCTGTTCTCCATTTGCTTTTGCGCCGGACGGTCCTCGGTTTTCTCCAGAACAGGATGAAATGGCAAGTTCAATGCGGTTGCAAGGCGGCATGCAAAGTCCGGCACCAAGTTGGGATGGCGGTGCGATGGGATGCAGGTTAGCCAGCGCGGTGTGGGTTGAGGCGCCCAGCTCCGCACCATGGCCGCAGAGGCTTCAACAAGTTGATCGGCAAACCGTCCATCATGCGATTTGCCCTGACGTACTAACGAACCCCAACCCGCATCACCCCACATGCTAAGCACCCGACCGGGTTGAGCTTGATGTTGCAGGTCAATTCGACCGTCAACTTTCATGTGCGGCAGCCCGCCCCCGGGCCATTGGCGGCGCGGCAATAAGGCCAAACTCGTGCGGCGTAAAAAAGCCACGGCTTCCTGTGTCAACTGGTCATCAAACGTGACGGGTAAAGCAGCGATATTCGGTGTGCGATTAGTCCCCGGATCGCCATCCAGCGCGTGGATGAGAAACTCCATGTGTCCCGATGTCAGCGCGACATACTCCTGCATCTGCTGCTGTTCGACCCGACGCAATCCGGTCAGTCTTTCGGCCCGCTGCCAGAATCCATCCGAGAGATTGGCCACCGTCAAAATCCACTTGCTGCTTTGTTTCACGACCGGTGCAGGCGATTCAAGCGACATCAGTTGCAGGGCCTTTTCAATGCGTCCTTTGCGAATGTTCACTCGGCTCAAAAACTCACTCACGGAAAGTCCTGAGGTCGCACCCCGAAGCGCAGCCAGCACTGATTCCACCTCTTCGCGTGATGGAAAGGCAGTTTCGATAAAGAAATCATTGATGTCCTTGTCTTCATCCCCACTCAACAGCACGCCATGCGCTTCTGGTATCTGCCGACCCGCGCGGCCCACCTGTTGATAGTAGGCGACCACCGAACCGGGTGTCTGGTAATGAATCACGAATGACAAATCCGGTTTGTCAAAACCCATGCCCAAGGCCGTGGTCGCAACGAGGACTTTCACTCGGTTTTCAAGCAGGGCTTTCTCCAGTTCCACGCGGCGCTCACCCGTTTCTCCGCTGTAGGATTCCGCCTGAATGCCTCTAGCTTGCAGCCATCCAGCGACCTGAACCGCATCACGCACGGTGAGTGTGTAAACAATACCGCTGCCTTGAATGCGCGGAATGTGCGTTGCCAGCCATGCCATGCGGGCGGCCTGGCTTGGCATTCGCATGGTCTGGAGGAGGAGCGAAGGACGGCCCAGTTCGCCGCGCGACACTGTCAAACGCGGCCCAAGAATAGTCTGCAAATCCGTCTGCACACGGTTGTTTGCGGTAGCCGTGGTAGCCAGCACGCGCAGGTTCGGTGGCAACGTGCGCAGTACCCGTTCTATGAATCGATAGTGCGGGCGAAAATCGTGACCCCAATCCGAAATGCAATGCGCCTCATCCACCACCAGCAGCGAGATTCGCCCGGCCACCGGCCCCAGCACCTCCGCACAGAAATGCTCATTCGCAAGCCGTTCCGGTGAAATCAAAAGAATGTCCACTTCATTCCGCGCAAGTGCCGCCTCCACCTCATGCCACTTCTCCTGATTTTCTGAGTTGATGGTTTCGGCGCGGACTCCCATCCGTTCCGCTGCTGTGATCTGGTTCCGCATCAGAGCCAGCAACGGTGAGATCAAAATGACCGGTCCCGTGCCTTGCTCGCGAAGCAGTTTGGCAGCGATAAAATAAACGAAGCTCTTTCCCCAGCCCGTCCGTTGCACCACCAGCAATCGTCCGCGTCCTTCCACGATGTGTTGAATGGCGTTCTCCTGTCCATCGTGAAATGCCGCCGCGGGATTTCCCGCGCCAATCCGCAACAATTCCAGGGCGCGCGAGGGATTGTAGAACATGTGGTTCAGTTCGGGAGAATTCACAATCCCAACCCCGCCATCACGCGGGCCATTTCGAGGGCGGTCTGGGCAGCCTCGGCGCCACGATTGTGGGTTTTGCCAAGGCAGCGCGCACGGGCCTGAGCCTCGTTCTCCAGCAGCAGAACTTCGTGAATCACCGGCACCCCGCGCTCGATTTGCAGCCGCGCCAGTGACGCGCTTACCGCCTCGCCAATCAATTGCGCGTGAATCGTCTCGCCGCGGATGATCACTCCAAGACAGAGGATGGCCGCATACGCCTCGGGCCCCTGTAGCAGCCGTGCCACAACCACCGGTATCTCATATGCCCCCGGCACCCGCACGACCTTGATGGTTTGCGCGCGCGCCCGCTTGAGTTCCCGCAGCGCGGCCCTGAGCATCGAGTCAACGTAACGGCTGTTGTAACGCGACGCGACAATGGCAAATCCGCTTGTCCGCGCGCTCCATTTTCCAATTCTCACCGGTGTCAACATAAGCAAAAACTACAGCAAATGCCCCATCTTTTCCCGCTTGGTCCGCAGGTATTTCCGGTTGTGCCGGTTCGCGCCGGCCTTGATGGGAAGCTGCTCGACGATTTCCAGGCCGTAGCCTTCCAGGCCCACCACTTTCCGGGGATTGTTGGTCAGCAGCCGGATCGTTTTCAAACCGAGATCCGACAGAATTTGCGCCCCCAAGCCATATTCCCGCAAATCCTGCCCGTAGCCCAGTTTGAGATTGGCCTCCACGGTGTCATAACCGCGCTCCTGCAATTTGTAGGCCTTGATCTTGGAGGCCAGCCCGATGCCGCGGCCCTCCTGCCGCATATAGACAATCACCCCGCACCCCTCCCTGGCAATCCGCCGCATCGCCTGGTGCAGTTGCGGCCCGCAATCACATCGCCGCGAGCCGAAAACATCTCCTGTCAAACACTCGCTATGCACGCGCACCAGCACATTTTCCTTCCCCGCCACCTGCCCGCACACCAGCGCCAGGTGGTGCTGGCCGTCGGTTTGGGAAGCATAAAGATGCAAATCGAAATCGCCGTAAGCCGTCGGCAGCTTCACGACTTCCATGTGCTGAATCAACTTCTCCCGCGCCCGCCGGTACTGGATCAGGTCCTCAACCGTGCAAAGCTTCAGCTTGTGCGCTTGCGAAAACCGCTTCAACTCGGGCAATCGCGCCATCGAGCCATCGTCGCTCATGATCTCGCAGCATACTCCGATGGCCCGTCCCCCCGCCAGTTTCACCAGGTCCACGGTCGCTTCCGTGTGGCCCGCGCGTTGCAACACTCCGCCCGGCTTGGCCCGCAGGGGGAAAACGTGACCGGGCTGCGCCAGGTCGTTCGGCACCGCGGTCGGGCTGGCCATCACTTTGATGGTGCGCGCCCGGTCCCCGGCGCTGATGCCGGTCGTGATTCCCTGCGCGGCATCCACGCTCACCTGGAAATCGGTCCGAAAATTATCCGTGCCGCGGGCGACCATCTCTTCGATCCCCAATTGCTTGAGCCGCTCGGAAGTGGTTGGCACACAGATCAGCCCGCGACCGTGCGTGGCCATGAAATTGACCGCCGCCGGTGTCACGCATTCGGCGACCATGATCAAGTCCCCTTCATTCTCCCGGTCGGCGTCGTCCACCACCACCACCATCCGTCCCTTGCGCAAGTCACTCAGCACCGACGGAATCGAATCAAATTCTGGCTTCATACCCTTCATAACTTACCCTCCGCCCCCTCAAAGGGAAGCAAAATGCCGCGGTATCCTGAATTGTAGAGTCGAGCCTCCGGCTCGAAATTCTGTTTCCAATGACCCATAACAAATTTTCAATGATCAATTCTCAATCCAAACCAGCACCGTTCCGAGACCAACATGCAGGCGTGTCCTTCCCCAGATTCCCAGTGTCCGCCCCGGATCATTTGGCCGGGGTGTTGGTGGAGGGTGCCGGGCCTCCCGAAACCGGCGCGACCGTGTTTGTGCTCGAATTGGCCGGCGGCGTGCCTATCGGGGGGTCCCAGCCCCATTTCTTGGTCATGCGATAGAGCATGCCGCTGTAATCCAGCAGCGAGTAAATCCAGATGAGCAACAGCACAACGCCCACAAGTTTGGGCCAAAGAACCCGTTTCTCGGCATACCTGTCGCCCGAGTCCAGGGTCGCGCCGCGCGGCAGTTTCGCGACGGTGGTCAGGCTTTCGCCGAAGGGAACATTGATTTTGGCCTTGGCGTTGATGGCCCAGCCGTTTGCGTCAAGTATAGGGCCAAGATTCCGTTTCCGCAGCTTGATAAACGCCAGAAGCAGCGACGGCCCGGAGACCACCAGTGCCACAGCGGCCAGTACGAGTGGCAGCAACGGCAGCGGGACCTTGCCCAGAAACGCCAGCACCGTCGCCGCGCCCGCGGCCAAACTCCCCACCGCCAGACTCAGCAACGCGATGACGCTTGGATCGAGAACTGGCTTGGCGGGTGTCCCAGCCGCCGGGGCCGCGGCCGGGATCGCAGCCAATTGTGTTTGAACATCCGAGTCCGCGCTGGAGGCCCGCTTGGCGACAAATTCTTCGATGGTCCGGACGAGTTTCTTATAGGGGGCCCAGAAAGCCTGCCGGAGGCTGATCGAGCTGGCGATGATCTTCGTGATCGTCGCGTCGTAATCACGCCCCTTGCGGTCGTAAAAGACGCCGTTGCGGCCGACCATCAGGTTCTCATCGTCCCCCTGCGAAACGATGGCGACGATGCCGAGCTTTTCGCCCGTCCCTTTGCGCGCGCAATCACAATAGGCCAGATAGGCCCCGGAAAGCCCGGCCATGGAGGCGTGGCGTGCGGCGTCCTCAACTGTCAAACATAAAAAGCAGGCCCGCTGGTCCAGGTAAAGCGTGCCGCACTGGAAAATGGCCGGCCCGCCCCCGCCGTAGAGGTCGCTGAAGTTGACGAAATTGCGGCACAGCAAATAAAGGTCGCGGACGCAGCGCAGCAGCTTCTCCACGTTGGCCACGTTGTCCGCTTCCGCCTCCAGCGACTTGTCCCTTGCGATCAGGGCGTTGACGCTTTCGCGCGCTTTGCCCGCGAGCAGCGCCCGGACGCGCGCCACGCCGAGTTTCTCCACCGCGCCGCCGGCCTCGGCAGCCTTCCAGGCTTGGTAGGCGGCCAGTTTGGCTTGCAACTCCGCCCAGCCGGCTTCGGTCAATTCAGAACGGTCGCCCAAAAGCGGCTGCACGGCGGCGGCCAGCATCGTGGCCACGGCGGCGGCGTGCGCCGGATTCAGACCGGTCTTGAGCGGCAACGCCTTTCCGGCGGCGATCTGCGCCAGCGGGAACCCGGCCAGTTCCGCCGCGTCAATGGTCAGTTGGTGCGCGGCAACCGGAGTGTATTCCTCTTTGGCGCGGTTGAGAATATCGAGGGCGCGCGGATCGAACGCGGCGACGCGGCAGCGGCCGAAATAATCGTCCACTTTGGGCTTGATGGCCTGAACGGCGGCGGCGGCGGCGGCGGTGTTCGCTCCGACGGGCAGAATGGAGCGCGGGTTCTCTTCCGCCTGCTTCATCCACTGATCGAATGCGGCGCATGCCGCGAAAAAGTTGTCCGCCCGTTCCTGGGTGATGCCTGGCTTGCCGGAACGGTCGTTAACGTCTCCCATGCAGTCGGCGATTTCCCGGATAACCGCCGCGACCGCCGGGTCCTCGGCGCACTCCGGCACGATAACCCCGTCGCCGTTGAACAGGGCTGAGGCGAAGACGCTGTTGGCGTCCATCGCCTGGGTGAGAGTCACGGGCGCGCCGGCGGGCTGGCCGAGATGGGCCAGGATGCGGCGGGCGGAGGCGAGGATTTGTTTTCCGTGCTCGGTGGCGTCATTGATGGCGTCCAGGCTCAGGGAGTCACCGCCCCGGATCAGCGTGTCCGGGTTATTGAGGGCGCTGCCAGCCCATTGGACGGCGGCGATGAGTTCCGGCGCACGGATGCGGCCATCGTGGTCGGTATCAATGAGGGCGGTGGTTTTGGGATCGAACTCCAGTCCGGCGATGGGGCAGGCCAGCGCGACCCAGAGTTCCTGGTCGAGCTGATCCAGGCACATCAGGTCCGCGCCGGATTCCAGCCGCACCTGGTCGAAACCGCCGGCGCGGTAGAAGCGCCAGGGATGAAGGGGAGTTTTAGAGTTTATCATGGCGGCGATTGGTTGCGAGTCATCAAGCGTCACGCGAAAGCTGAGGTTCACTTTCTTGGTTAAAATGCACGTCGTGGGCTTCCCGGTCAAACACAAACCGCGCAGCCACAATCAGGATGGGAGCGGGAAGTGGAACCAGGTGGAAATAAGTGGAATTAAGTGGAATTAGCTGCAATTGCGGATTGCGGATCGGCTGCGGGCTGTGGTGGGGTGATGGGGTGATGGTGGCTAAATTTGACCACATCCGCGCTGCCCGACGCATCGGATGGGTTTTCCGGGGAATGCCAACTGGCTTCATAATAAACTCCTTTTTTACCTTTATTGAGCTTTATTCACCTTTATCCACCTTTATAGGGCTTGATTTGGGCGAAACTGTAACGTTGCAGGAGATGGGCATAAGGGATTGCGGATTGCGGATTGCGGACTCGATCGGCGTTGGTGGACGGCATGGACGGGGTGGACGCTGTGGAAGGAGCGGGAGGCAGGGCTTGGATCGCGTCGATGCGCGAAATAGCGCGATTTGGCTTGATTAGGCTTGATTGGGCTGGAGTGATGGAATGATGGAGTATTGGGGTGCGGAGATCTATTTGCGGCTTTCTCACGAAAGCCGCTACGTTCCAACGCGCGGTTGGGGGCTTGGAATCCATTTGGCGGCGGTCGCAGACCGCCGCTACTGGGACTATCCTAACTTCACTATTCTTCATGGCGCGATTGTAGCACGGTATTGGAAAAAGCGTCTCCGTACGGTACGGACGATTTTTTGGTCGAAAAAAGCGGTTTCGACCCTGGCTAAACCGTTGTGGATACGTGAGTTAGATGGGGTTGGTACAGATTTTACACATGTACAGAAATGAAAATAGTTTGTCGGGAAGGGCGGTTTGCCTGCCAAATGACAAACGCTGAAATGCTGAAATACTGAAATGCGAGGCTTGGGAGGTGTGGGATTCATGGCGGGGGGGGAAACCGGCGGCACACCCGTTACACCGTTACATTACCTATGAGAAGCGGCGCTTTTCGACCCGTTACATACCCGTTACATGCCGTTACACGGGTGCGGCACAGGGCGGTGGTGGGGATGCCAGCGGCCGCTGCCGGTGTTGCGCCCGGGGGAAACCGGCGGCACACCCGTTACACCGTTACATTACCTATGAGAAGCGACGCTTTTCGACCCGTTACATACCGTTACATGCCGTTACAATTTGAGGCCCGCCAATAGCTCACCCGGCTTTATATCTGCCGTGAAGAATTTTGTCCTTCGCCCGGGCCGCACATATTGTTGCTTCCTGCTTTCTCTCCGTCATAATGGGAACCGGAGAAAGGAAAACTATGAAGAAATGGCATTCGGTCAAAGGCTGGCTGATGCTTGCGGCGTTCGCCGTGGCAGTATTCAACTTGGAACCCCAGCCGGCTTTCGCCCAAGGCACGGCCTTCACTTATCAGGGTTGTCTGAGTACCGATGGCAGACCGGCCAATGGAAGTTACGATCTGGAGTTCTCGCTCCATGACGCGGTGGCAGGCGGCAATTTGATCGCCGGCCCGTTGACCAATGCCGCCACCGCCGTCGCCAGCGGCGTGTTCACCGTGACGCTGGACTTCGGCCCTGTGTTCAACGGCTCAAATTACTGGCTGGAAATCGGCGCGCGAACAAACGGAGACGGCGGCTTCACCACGTTGAATCCCCGTCAGGCGATTGCGCCCGCCCCCTATGCCATTTACGCCGCCAACGCGAAAAACGCGGTCTCTGTCAGCGGCGTGCTGGCAGGGGGCAGCTTGTCCGGCGCTTATTCCAACACCCTCACGCTGACGAATGCCGCCAACCAGTTCGTTGGTTCATTTGCCGGCAACGGCGCCGGCCTGTCGAATCTGAGCGGCGGCGGCAATTTCGTGGTGATCCCCGCCGGATCGGACACAGCGGCCGTGCAAGCGGCGTTGAGCCTGGGAACCAATGTGCAGTTGGCGCCGGGGACCTATACGCTCACCAACCTGACGCTGGCCAACAACACGCACCTATGGGGATATGGCGCGATCCTTCAGTTCGCGCCGGGAAGCAGCGGATTTTTTATTGACCAGGGGACGAACACCTATGGGACGATCATTGAGGGGCTGACATTGGACGGCTTGAACCCGAACAATTATTCCTCCGGGCCGCCTTTGATCACTGAAGCCACCGCGATTCAAGGAGGCTTGGCGATATACTGGGCTGCGACCGCCGGCCGGCATGGGATTCGCATTAATGGCGGCGGCGGAAATATCGTAAGAGACTGCACCCTTCGGGGATTTAACGGGATGGGATTTATGCTCGTATGCAGCAACGACATAAACTCCAGTGTGCTGCCCAGCCATGCCGTGATTACCGGGAACAATATTTATTCAAACTACTATGGCGGTTACTTTGCGGCGAACAGTTACGACTACCCGGCATTTTACCACGCGCCCCAGTCGCTCTGGACGCCGCAAATCAGCGCGGAGGACCATGTTCTCTCGGGCAATTACATCTTCGCAAATGGCATCGGGGTTGCCGCCCTTTCGGGCAACCACAATATCACAGGCAACCTGATCAGTTGCAATTATTGCTCCGTGTACATAGGGGGCGGCTGGAATACGGCACACGGGATCATACAAGGAAACACGATCAATCATTCCTTTTACGCAGTGCGATGCGACAGCGGGCCGGGGAGGGAATTCGTCAATGGAAATGCAATTCTGGACGACAAATATCCGCTCTGGGTGGACGGTTCGGACTGGATTTGCTTCCAAAACAACCTTCTTTCAGTGGCCCCGCCCGGCGGTTTGGTGGTGACCAATTCCACGGCCACAGGGGGAATGATCGTGCTGATCCGGGACAATGTCTATCAGGGCGCATGGAGCAACAGCTTTGCAAACTCAATCAGTTACGGCGAAGGCTCAGGGACCACCTGCATCTATGGCAATCACTCCATCACGGTGACAGGAGACACCGATGGCAGTGCGGAATCACTGATTCAAATTGGGAGCCTGGCATTCACCAACAGCATCAGCGGCGGCGGGTTTGCCAGCGGAGCGACCAACTGCGGGCCGATAGCGGCCACCGGCTGGACCAATAACACGGCCCTGAATTGCGTGGCCTACGTGAGCGGGAGCGGAATCAACATTACCAACATGGACGGCTCCGGCAAACCCTACATGACCAACAGCGGCGTGACTGGAACCATCACCGTCTTCATGCAGCCGGGAGCAAAGCTGCAAACCAAGGGCGCAAGCGGGTTCTACCACGCTGAGTGAAAACACACTGAAAATGCAACGTTCAATCACAGAATGGCTGCTTCGGCTCGGGCTCGCATCCACTGCCCTACTGACTCCGGCGGCTTCCGCCCAAGGCACCGCCTTCACTTACCAAGGCAAACTGAACGACAGCGGCAGCCCGGCCGCCGGAATTTACGATCTCGAGTTCACCGTTTTCAGCGCGGATGCCGGCGGCGCGTTGATCGCCGGCCCATTGACCAATGCCTCCACCCCCGTCAGCGGCGGCCTGTTCACCGTCACGCTGGACTTCGGCCCTGTGTTCAACGGGTCAAATTACTGGCTGGAAATCGGCGCGCGCACAAACGGCGCCGGCAGCTTCACGACGTTGAGTCCGCGCCAGGTTCTCACGCCGGCGCCTTATGCGATTTACGCTGCCACAGCCGGCAGCGCGGCCTCTATGTCAGGCGCGCTTATCCTCACCAACCCGTCCAACCAGTTCATCGGCACATTCACCGGCAACGGCTCCGGCCTGAGCAACGGCGCGACCGGCCTGCCGCTGGCGGACACAAGCGTGACGAACGGGCTGGCCTCTGCAAGTTATGTCGCGGCTCTTGGAGTGACCGGCCATACCCCCAATCCCACGGCTTGGCAAGCGCGGGTGAACGCCGCCATTCAGCGCACGACGACGTTCACCACCTATGGCGATTCGGTCACAGCCGGTTATTCCGATTCGCAGACCAATGTCAACTGGCCTTTTCTCGTGGCGAGCAACAACAGCTGGACGCTGTTCAACTTCGCGGTTGGTGGCATGAAGATTGGCGACGCTAGCACGAACATTGCCTTGAACGCACTCACCAATGCCGGACCGACCAATGCTTTTGGCATCGCGTTTGGCCTTAACGATTACGCAAGTGACACGACATTGACCAATACTAATGCCTTCGGCTCCGCTCTCATGGGTGCGATCTTGCAGTATGAGTTTGGGACGGGCATCTTTTCCTGCTGTTGGTCGAACGGAATCACCCTGGCCGGATCGTGGGGTTCCAATTCGGCTTATCCTTTGTGCGCTTATGTTGTTAACTCTAATGCTACTGCGACCGCAAGCGTATACGGCTCGACGGTGGCAATCGAGGAAGCGGACCTGGGCAGCTTTGGGACCGGCTTTAGCGTCAACATAGATGGCACGAATTACGGCGCTATCCCGACCTGGCCGCCGCTCTTCAATGCCAGTCCGCAAATCTGGTATGACGGCTTTCTATTCACCAATCTTCCTCTGGCTTGGCACACTGTCGTATTGACGGCTCCGAATGTCGAATGGGGCGGAACCGCCGGACTCAGTTTCATTGCGGGCGTTGACCCGCTGCTTCCGACCGCGCCGCTGGCCGTTGTGATCAACATCCTTCCGCCGGCAGGTTATTTTTACGGGAGCAGCACCCCGGCGGAATTAGCATCCTATAACCAGATGATTTTCAACGTCTGTCAGCAACTGGATTACGCCGGTTTGCCGGTGGTCATGGCCGATGTCAGTTCGCCGCTCGCGTTGATCACCAACACCTACGTCAATCCGCCATTTCATCCCGGCACTTTTGGCGAGGGGGTGATGGCCAATGCCGTGCTGGATACGGTCGGGACTTCCGGCTCCACGACCTCCGTGACTATCGAGACCAACAGCAGCGGACCGCACGGCTATATTCTCCAATTCAACAAGGGCCTTTTTATGAAGGCCGTGGAGTACTAATAAGCTCCATCTGATCCTGACACGACATCCCGAAACTCGACCCAATATATGAACCAGGCAGCAACATGAAAGAACACAGATCAATCCCGGAATGGCTGCTCCTGCTGGCGCTCGCAGCCGCTGCCCCTCTGGCTCCGGCCGCGTCCGCGCAAGGCACCGCCTTCACTTACCAGGGCAAGCTGAATGACAGCGGCAGCCCTGCGACCGGGATTTACGATCTCGACTTCACGGTTTTCAGCGGGGATGCCGGAGGCGCCTTGATTGCCGGCCCATTGACCAATGCCGCAACCGCCGTGGCCGGCGGCCTGTTCACCGTCACGCTGGACTTCGGCCCTGTGTTCAACGGGTCAAATTACTGGCTGGAAATCGGCGCGCGAACAAACGGCGCCGGCAACTTCATCGCGTTGAGTCCCCGCCAGCCGCTCACGCCGGCCCCCTATGCCATCTACGCCGCGAACGCCGGGAACGCGGTCACTGTGAGCGGCGTGGTGCCGGGCGGCGGCTTGTCCGGCGCTTACTCCAACGCGCTCGCCTTGACCAACCCGTCCAATGGGTTCACCGGCACATTCACAGGCAACGGCGCCGGCCTCAGCAACGGCGCCACCGGGCTGCCGCTGGCGGATACGAGCGTTACAAATGGACTCCCTTCGACAAATGCAGTCCAAACGCTGTTCACGCCATCCCAATTCGGAGCGGTTGGGGATGGGGTGACAGACGACTCGCTCGCATTCTCGAACATGATGACCGCCGTGAACCTCGCCACGCGCCCGACGGTTTGGCTGCAAGGGAAAAGCTACAAGGATAATTACCCGCTCTATTTCTCGAACGATAATCCCACGCTGTACGACGGAACAATCAGCACGAGCAACAACAAAATCACGCTGGTTACGTTCGCCGGCGCATTTTCTTCTACCATGTATGACGTGACGCTGGGCGGCCCCGCCTTGAACTGGGGCGCCCATTCAACCGGCGCGAAGGTGACTTATGGTCTCGCGAAGCAGGTTCGATTTGAGAATGTCGAGATAACCAATTTCTGGATTGACCTTTCCCTGGACACAGTCAACGAGGCCCACTTTAACCGGTGCATGTTTGACGCCGGAGGTTCGGATTGCGTGTACATTATCGGCGCCAGTTCGGTTGATTTCGACAACAGTTGTTTTGGATTTTGCGTGGCCAGCAATTTCTATGTAGGCGCTTTCGGATTTGGGGATTCCAGCACCGCGACCAATTCTTATGCCGTACGAATTGACAGCGCCCAGCGTGTCAATTTTCGGAACTGCGACATCAACGCGTGCGGCTCATTTCTTTACTCGGGTCCGGGCGCAATTATTGATTTGGAGTACTGCAATATCGAGGCGATGCAAAATCCTGCGCGGGCGACGATATATCTGGCCGGCGCATATTTGATTGCCACCGGAAACACCTTCGGGCCAGGCGTTAACGACGGCTACGGGTCCGCGCAACAGAGACCTGTCAACATGGTCAATTGTTATGGGAGCCAATCGGCTTTAATTGCAAACCAGTGGGGAGCAGGCTGCCTCTTTCCGCCGGTTGAATTTCTGCCCGCCTGGGGTGACAATTCCCTCCCGTTCGCGTTTGGCCAATATAACAACCAGATGCCGTTCTTTTTGGTGCATACCAGTTACGGTGATGCTGGTGTGACAAACTACGGGCCGATGCAATCCTTTTTTAATCTCAGCGCCTCCTTTGACCAGAGTTGGAGTGATGACAATGGGGGATGGAGTCCACAAGGCAACGCCTTTTCACAGTTGCTTGGCGGCAATTTTACCTCCTTTGGGCGGACGACAAACACCACCAAAGGGTTCGAGGTGGGCGGACCGGATTATGCGAACGGAAACACGCTGGCGCTTTGGAGTTATTATTCAAGCCAATATGGAAACAACTTGAATCTGGGCCATGTGGATATTAACGGCGGAATTTGGCCGGGTCCTCAGACCATTCAATTCTTCGTATCGCCCAATGGCACCGAAAGCCCGGCTGTGCTTAATGCGGCGTTTAACTCGACGGGGGACACGTTTCAAGTGCCGGTGACCGCCGGCGGCTTTGCGAGCAGGGCGACCAACGCGGGGCTGATAGCCGAATCCGGCTGGACCAATAACACCTCCGTCAATTGCATTGCCTATGTGAGCGGGACAGGAATCAACATCACAAATGTGGACAGCTCGGGCAAAAGCTACATGACGAACAGCGGCGTTACCGGCACGGTCACGATCTTCATGCAGCCGGGAGCAAGCCTTCAAACCAAAGGCGCGAGCGGCTCCTACCACGCTGAGTGAAGGCACGCTCTCACTTTTTGCGCAACCCCGAGGCATTTTACCAGGGGTGCTCTAAGGTATGGAGTGCGGGAGCTTGCTCCCGCTTTTGGATGCGGGACGCCTGCTCAAGTGGAGCAAGCTCCTCTTGGAAAAGCGGCGGCAAGCCGCCGCACTCCATACTTTAGAACGGCCCCAGGCATTTTACACCACGGCGCGGAAATAACTCGCAATAATCCGGAATGTGTGCAGAATGATCCTGACACAACATCCCAAAACTCGACCCAATAAATGAACTGCGCAGCGACATGAAAAAACACAGCTCAATCCCAGAATGGCTGCTCCTGCTGGCGCTCGTGGCCGTCCACCTTCGGCCCGGGCCTGCTATGGGCCAGGGCACGGCCTTCACTTACCAAGGCCAGCTTTATGACAGTGGCAGTCCGGCCGCCGGGATTTACGATCTCGAGTTCAGCGTCTTCAACGCGGATGCCGGCGGCAATTTGGTTGCCGGCCCGTTGACCAATGCCTCCACCCCCGTCAACGGCGGCTTGTTCACCGTGACGCTGGACTTCGGCCCTGTGTTCAACGGGTCAAATTACTGGCTGGAAATCGGCGCGCGCACAAACGGAGCGGGCAGCTTCACCACGTTGAGTCCCCGCCAACCGCTCGCGCCGGCCCCCTATGCCATTTACGCCGCCAACGCCGGGAATGCAGTCTCCGTGAGCGGCGTGCTGCCGGGCGGCGGTTTGTCCGGCGCATATTCCAACGCGCTTGCGCTGACCAATGCGGCCAACCAGTTTGGCGGCTGGTTTGCCGGGAACGGCTCCGGGCTGAGCAACCTGTCGGCAGGCAATCTGAACGGAACCATCCCTTCCTCCAGCCTGAGCCTGGACGCGAGCGATTTCACCACCAACCTCCTCGGCCAGATTACGGCGACCAACGCCGACATGTCGGTCAACCTGGGCAACCTGCCGAACTTGACGCGGGCGCTGGCCGCCAATGTCCCGCCGCGCTTTCTTTGGTTTGGCGATTCCACAGGGGATTACATACTGCCGTCGTTCCGGACCTGGCTTCAAAACTATTCCGTTGCTCATGCCGTACAAGCGAGCAGTTCCTTCAACGACGGCACATGGGGGCCAACGACAGCGTATTGGAAGCCTGATCCAACCTATTATTGGAATCCGGGCGGTGTGCGGGTGATAGAACCGGGGACAAACGTCTATTGCGGCCGTCCGGGCGGGTTGTCCGCGCCGGGAAACCAAATCCAAATCTGGCTGCTTGCCAGCGCCACCAACGGCGCGGCCAGTCTATCTTACAGCGCCGACTTCGTGAACTGGACGCCCCTCGGCACGCTCGACGAGGCCGCGCTGGGCGAGGAAGGGCTTCTGTTCGTCACCAATTTCCCCGTCCCGCTTGGCAAGTACGGCATCCGGCTTTCCGGCGTCTCGGGCGCGTTTCGGTGGGCTGACTGCATTGGCGTGACCGAGACCAACGGGACCGTGCCGATTTTTTACGACATGCACGCGGTCGGCGAAGTGCTTCAACAGTGGACGAACATGGGGCAGAACATCGCCGTGATCCTGTCCAATGTAAATCCCTGTGTCACCTTTTACGAGCAGACCAAGCTGATCACCACTTACAACGATTACACCAATTTCGCCTGGTGGATGACCAACTTTGCGCCGCATTCGGACGTGGTTCTCATCTCCAGCTACCAGGATCCCACCGACCCGCCAAACGGATCCGGACCGGTTGCCGGTGATAATTTGCAGCGCAATCTTCTCGTGCGCGCGGTGGCCATTTCCAACCACTGGCCCTTCGTGGATGTTTGGACGCCGCTCGGCTCGTGGTCCAACATTGTTGCCGCGGGCCTGAATGGCGACAACATCGTTCACCTCAACGCCCAGGGTCAGGATGTCCTGAGCCAGATTGTGATGCAGAAACTCAACTTCGCGGGGATCTGGCAGGAGGCGGGACTGGCGAGCATGCCATTGAACTTCCAGGGCGACTTGACCATCACTTCCCCGGATTACCCCAACAGCGGGACCACATTCGGGGCGATCGCCGCCAATTTCAACGTGATCTCTTTCAATGCCGCCAATGCCAACTGGGAAAAGGCGGGGCAGTGGTCTCTAGGCTCATTCACTGGCATATCCAACCCAGGGACCTATTTGAAAGGCAACGGCGGCGTTCTTTTTGAAACAACTTCAGGCCCTTATGGCAAGCTCTGGCCGGATGGCGGGTGGTCCTTCCTGGACATGAATCAGGACCCTGACGCCGGCCGCGACCCCGGCGGCCCCGGTGTGCTCCTGGTCAACACAATCACTAACTTCCAGTCCATGCTCATCGGGAGTAATCTCACCGTGGGGGCAAGCGCCACTGTTGGCGCTGAACTCGCCGTGGGGGATAGCGCGACCGTAAGCAGCAACCTTACTGTGGGGACAAGCGCCACTATTGGCAGCAATCTCACCGTGGGGACCAGCGCCACCGTTGGTGCTGAACTCGCCGTGGGGGATAGCGCCACCATAAGCAGCAATCTCACGGTGGGGGCAAATGCCACTGTCAGCAGTAATCTCACGGTGGGGGATAGCGCCTATATCAGCAATAATCTCATCGTTGGGGCAGGCGCCGCTGTCAGTGGCAATTTCACTGTGGGGACAAGCAGCATCGTCAGCAGCAATCTCGCCGTGGGGGCAAGCGCGTCTGTCAGCAGCAACCTGACCGTGGGGGCAAGCGTCACTATCGGCACTGAACTCACTGTGGGGGATAGCGCCACCGTCAGCAACAATCTCGCCGTCGGGACAAGCGCCACCGTCGGCAGCAATCTCACCGTTGGGGCAAGCGTCACTGTTGGCGCTGAACTCGCCGTGGGGGATAGCGTCACTGTCAGCACCAACCTCACCGTGGGGGCAAATGCCACTGTCAGCAGTAATCTCACCGTGGGGGACAGAGCCTATGTCAGCAATAATCTCACTGTGGGGACAAACGCCACCGTTGGCGCCGAACTCGCCGTGGGGGATAGCGCCACTGTGAGCAGCAACCTCACTGTTGGGACAAGCGCCACTGTCGGCAGCAATCTCATCGTGGGGGATAGCGCCTATGTCAGCAATAGTCTCATCGTTGGGACGAGCGCCTCTGTCAGTGGCGATTTCACCGTAGGGACAAGCAGCATCGTCAGCAGAAATCTCACCGTGGGGGCAAGCGCCTCTGTCAGCAACAATCTCACGGTGGGGACAAGTGCCACAGTCGGCACCCAACTCGCCGTGGGGGATAGCGCCATCGTAAGCAGCAACCTCACCGTGGGGACTAGCGCCACTATTGCCAGCAATCTCTCAGTGGGAACCAGCGCCACTGTCGGCGCTGAACTCGCCGTGGGGGATAGCGCCACCGTCAGCAATAACCTTACCGTTGGGGCAAGCGCTAACGTCGGCAGCAATCTCACCGTGACGAGCAGCGCCACTGTCGGCGCTGAACTCGCCGTGGGAGATAGCGCCACTATCAGCACCAATCTCACTGTGGGAGCAAGCGCCACTGTCGGCGCTGATTTCTTCGTGGGGGCAAGCGCCACGATCACCAACGATCTCACCGTGGGAACCAGCGCCACGGTCGGCGCCGAACTCGCCGTGGGAGATAGCGCCGTTATCAACACCAACCTCACTGTGGGAGGCACCATCAGCGGGAACCTCAGCCTTGCCGCGACCGGCTTCGCCAGCGGCGCGACAACCGTCAATACGAATATCATCGCTGTCACGTGGGTCAACACCAACTCCGTCAACGGCTCCATCTGGGTCTCCGCCGCCGTCAATCTCGCTTTCTTCAACAGCGCCGGCGTCCTCGTCTTCGGCCCCATCACCGTCACCAACGCCGCCTTCCCGGTCGGCCCCGGCTGGACCGTCACCAACTCCGCCGCCACCTTCAACTTCTCCGCGTTTTGACCCGCCCCCGCCGTCATGGGATGCCTGGCGCCTGCCGTCCGCCGGTGGCGCGCAAAGGGTTAATGAAGGGCGCCAGAGTATTTCACTTGCTCTCCCCGATTTCGAGGCGGTGGAGGTCTTCGGCGAGGAATTGGGCGACGTCTTTGAAGCGTTGGGCGTTTTCGGGATTGAGCGCGATGAGAGTCTGGTGCGCTTTGAGACAAGTGCGTGCCAGTTCCACCTGGCTGGCGGGATCGCCCTGGGAAAGTGGTTCGTATTTGTCGGACAGGGGGCCGACGGAGGCGCGGATTTGGAAGAGATCGGCCACGCCCAGGTTCTCGAGCGTTTCGGCGATGCGCGGGTTGGCGTTCAGCAGTTCCAAGGGACACGGCTGAGGGCCGCCGCTGGCCAGTTGGAGGCTGATTTCCGCCAAAACGCCCATGAAGGTGCTGTCCATCATCCGGCAGTCGCACAAATCAAAAATGAAATGCGAGTAGCCGCGTTCCCACAATTCGGCGATGAGTTTCTTCAGGTCCACGGTGCAGGTGAAATCCGCCCGCCCGCTGACTTGGACGCACACCGTCCGGTCGAAGACCGCTACTTTCAATTTGGCTGATGGATGATCCATGACTGCGACGGTTTGAATGTGGAGCGCATGACGCGAGGCGTCAAGCGGCGGCTCGCAGGGGTGCGGCGCGGGTCTGGCCGGGGCGGCCGACGATTTGGATGAGGGTTTGTTGCAGGAGCAGGGACGGATCCAGATTGCGGGAAATGAGCTTCAGGTTGCATTCGAGCAGAAGGTCCATGGCCTGGATCAGTTCGGGCTGGGTGTATCTGGCCGACTGCCCCAGGGCGCGGAACAGGACAAATGGGTTGATCGCCATTGGATTGTATTTGCGGTCCTCTGGCAGCGCGCTGGAGGGTACGCGGGACAGTTGGGCTTTGAACCGGCTGAAGTCGGTTTCGGGCTTCAACCATTTTTGGGCCGCCATTTCCTTCGCCAGCAAGAGGGCGCGCACTTTGCTGATGAGACCATAGAGCAGGCCGATTTCGTTGCGTTTGTTGTCGCGCCGGATTTCCCATAGTTCCTGGTCCAGACAGCGCAGGACGGCGGCCAGATCGCGGGCGCCCAGGGCGTCGCCGAGAGCAAAGGCGCGGGCGGATTTGTTGCGGGTGACGATGGCGGCGACGTCGCCGGCTTCGATGCGCGCGCGGGCGCCGGCATACAGGACCAGCTTTTCCACCTCGCTGCTCAACAGGCGGGGCTGCGGGCCGACGAAGGTGACCAGTTGGCCAAGCGCCTCGTCGGAAATCTCTTTCTCGGACTCGCGCAAGGCGCGGCGGACGAGGCCGGCGGCTTGCTCGTGCCATTCGTCTTCTTTTTCAGACCAGCCGTTAAAGGCCTCGACGGGGCCGAGTTTTTCCAGGACTTTGAGAAAGGACTTCCGCTTGTCCACCTTGCCGGCGCTGACGAGCAGGCGGACGTTGTCCCAGCGGAAGGACTTGAGTTCCTGGGCAAGGTCCGCGAGGGCGTCCGTGACGGCGGCGACGGATGCTGTTCGTTCTTCGCCGAGGAAATTGCAGTTTTGGAGCCAGACGACTTTTGCGCCGCCGAAGAAAGGGAGGGTTTGAAGGCTTTCGCGGACCTTGGCGAGGGCCTTGAGAGCTTCGCCGCTATTATTGACAAATCCGTCAATCGTCTCGTGGTCCATACCGCCCAGCTTTTCGCTCCACTGGCGGAAGACCTCGCGGGCGCGCTGCTTGACACCATACTCGTCCTCGCCGCACACGAGGAGCACGGGGGATTCGGGCATGGCGGAAGGGGGCATGGAGACGGCGGGGATTATTCCGGATCCCCGGATTCCTCGCGGCTTTCGTTGATCTGATCGAGATACATCGTCATGTCATCCACCTGTTCGAAGAGGGCGGAGGCGACGTAGATTTTGCTTTTCTGGGAGGTGGCCAGGGCAAGGCAATCGCTGGGGCGGGCGTCAATTTCGACGATCTTTCGGCCCAGTTCGTTTTCCTGCTGGAGGATGAGGCGGGCGTAGTAGGTGGAGTTTTTGAGTTCGGTGATGACGACGCGCTCGATGGTGACGCTGAAGCCCTTGAAGATGTTGTTGATCAGGTCGTGGGTCAGCGGACGCTCATTGGGAATCTCGCGCAGGAACATGCTGATGGCATTGCCGATATTGCGCTCGACCTGGATGACAAACACCTTTTGCGGATTGCCAATGAATATGGCCCATCCGCTGTTCGCCGGCACCATCCCGCGGATTTCCACGGGCAATACGTCGCTCTTCATACATCAAGATTAAGCCGGGTTGCGAAAAAAACAAGTCGGCGATCATGGGATTGCGGATTGCGGATTGGCGATTGGGGATTGCCATGACGGCGGCAGTTGATTCATCATCGGCGCGATGGATTTCGCGAGAAAGATATTGTCCGCGGCCTCGCTGGCCGGCTGGCGCGAGGAGGTGCGGCGAAGCGGCCGCAAGTTGGTGGCGACGAACGGCTGTTTTGACCTTCTGCACCTGGGGCATGTGACTTATTTGCAGCAGGCGCGCGGCCTGGGCGATGCGCTTCTGGTCGGCCTGACCAGCGACGCACAGGTCCGCCAGCTAAAAGGCCCCGGGCGGCCAGTCAACAAGGAGACCGACCGCGCCGCAGTGATTGCGGCGCTGGAATCGGTGGATGCGGTGTTCGTCTTTCCCGAATTTGACGCGCGCAATTTTCTGGAAACTGTCCGGCCCGACATTTACGTCAAGGGCGGGGATTACACGCTGGACACCATCAACCAGGACGAGCGGCGGCTGCTGGAAAAGATGGGCGTGAGAATCGTCCTTATTCCGCCCGTTCCGGGGCAATCCACCACAGCGACGCTTCGGAGGTTAAAATGAGCAAGTATGAATTGATCATCTGTTGGAGCAAAGAAGACAGCGCGTTCATTGCCGAAGTGCCGGAGTTGCCAGGCTGCATGTCCGATGGCGCCACTTATGAAGAAGCGGTGGCTAATGCGCAAGGCGTGATTCAGGAATGGATCGAAACCGCGAAATCCATCGGGCGGCCAATCCCGGAGCCGAAAGGAAGGCTGCTCTATGCTTGAGTGATCGCAATTACTGACGCTATGCCATCCGAAATTTTCCAAGCGAGCCGATGGACCAGCGGCAACCACCTGTTCCCCACGGTCATCGAGGTGACGGACAAATCCGTCATGCGCCGGAAGCGGAGCTGGTTCAGCGTGGACGAGATGAGCATCACCATCACCAAAGTCGCCTCGATTCACATCAAGACGGGCGTTATTTGGTCCAGCATTCTGATTGAATCAAGCGGGGGGAGCGATCCGATGGAAAGCCACGGCCATACCAAGGCCGACGCGCGCCAGATCAAGGATTTGATCGAGAGCTATCAGCATGGGAGCGATGGGGAAATGTCAGATGACACGAGATGACCCTGCTGGTGTTCGCGTTTAGCGAACAGCCTGCTGCATATTACTTGTTGCCCATAATGACGATGCCCGGTGACATCCAGTCCGATGCGAGTCCCAAGCCTTGGGTGGCACATCGAGGGAATCGCACGCCTGAAAACGAGGAGCTCCTGATCGGCAATCGGCCAGGGCTGGAGTTGCTGAGGCGGAAGCTGGATGACGCGCTTGCCACTGGTGAGTGCAGAATTGATGAGGGCGGTGTGGAGTTTCGTGGCATTCGTCTTGTTGAGAGTGATCCTCGCGCCGAGACGGCGGTGAAGCCGGGTGGTGCTAAAGATGCGATGCGCCTCTTGGGATGTGGTATTGTCGGCTTCGCGACCATCTTCATCTTCCTGGCGGGTCTTCATGAGATTTGGAGCTGGATGAAGTGAGGAATGGTGGTCAAATCGGTGAAAGCCGAGCCGAGCCGGTGTCCTTTAAGCTGTTGCCCTGTCGGCGCTGTTGGGTGTCGGCTGCGGGATGCTCTACCAGCAAAGTGCCGCGCCGCTTCAAGTGGATTCGATCCTCAAAATCCCCGCTCATTTCTGCGGAGTCAGCTCGATGACACAGCCGCCTCCGGAAAGCATGGATAGCTTGACCTCATCCTTCCGAGTGACTGTTTTTTCGTCGCGCTGCCAGGCAGCGTCGCGATCCGACTCATCCACCGGTTGAATCGCGCCGCGTCTGCCACCCCCGGTGGACGGGCGAGTTGAGGGATTTGTCCGATCCGGCGCGTCTCCCAGTTGAATCATGTGAAAATTGCCGCTGCCGAGAAAATCCAGCTTGATATCCAGCTTCGTGGTTTCGCCGCCGTTGATCACCCCAACGAACCACTGCTTCCCGCTGCGGCGGGCAAACGCCGCGCATTTGCCGATTTCGCTGCCGGGCAGAACCACTGTTTCATCCCACGTCGAGGGAATCGCCTTCAGCACGTCCAGCGCCGGATTACTCAGATAATTCGTCGGGTGATCCGCATAGCAGAGGAACGGCGAAGTGAAGACAACCGCCTGGGCAAGTTCGCGCGCCCAGGTGAAACCGCGCAGTTCCCTCGGGTTAAAAACCGTCGGCGTGTAATCCCCTGGCCCGATAACGAACCGGGTGAACGGCAGGATGGTATCGTGCTGGGGCGGCATAGTGCGGCGATACCGCAGAATGTGATACTCGTGCCCGCGAATGGACTCGCGGGTCAGTTCATTGGGCCATGTGCGTTCGCGGCCGGTCGGTTTTTCGGCGCCATGAAAATCGAGCATCAGCTTTCTGGCGTCGGCGTCGCGGAGCGCTTCGTCATACCAGTTGACCGTTCGAACATTGGCCTCCGGCTCAAAGTCAATTTTCACCCCGCACACGCCCGCGGCGACCGCGTGATCCAGGAAATTGGTGAGCGTCTGGGAAGTTCTGACATCGCTGCTGTTTACCCAGGCCCAGATTTTTACTCCCTGCGTTTTGGCGTAATCGCAAACCTCGCGCAGGCAGGTCCATTTGTCCTGGCCGTTGGCGTTCCAGCCTCCCCAGCCCTCGTCAACGAGGTAATACTCAAAACCGAGTTGTTTGGTCCAATCCACCCATTGATGCTGCTGGCCGTAAACCGGGCCGCCGCTTGACCACCATTGCCACGTGGAGCGGCCGGGCCGAATCCAATCCGTCTTCGCCAGGTCCAGTGTTGCAGCGGGACAAAGGTTGCGGATAAGGTCGCTGTTCGCCAGCGCATTCAGGTCGCGCGCCAACAAGGTGACGCGCCAGGGCTGGACCACGGCCTCGTCGCTCGTCCAGCCATTTTGGTTGGCAGGGATGGAATGAAAAGTCGCGCGCAGCGAATGGTCGGTGACCACCTGCACTCCGAGACTGGCGTAATTCAGAAGATTCGCCTCCGTCGCCATCGCATAACCGCCACCCGGCAGGGTGAAGGTTATCGGCAGGGGAAACTTATTGCCCGCGGGCAAATCCTCCAGCAGGCTTTTCCGGAATACTTCCTCGTAACTCCCGAAATCCGTCTGATACCACGCCACCGGATTGCCCGGCACCCTCCATTCCGTGGACTCGCCATTAATCCTCCGACCCGCCTTCGCCGCCAGCCGCGAGCGCAGCGCCACTCCGTCGTCATACGCCCTCACGTCCAGTTCGTAAGCCCCGCCGGCGGCGCTGTCAACTCCCACCGTAGTCTCGCGGCACCGGTTGGTCCCCTGCGAATGACCTCCGAACATGGAATAAGTCTCGCGAATCGTGAGCGATGAACTCCTGCCCAGCTTGGCATCCGCGCCCAGGTCAACACCGTCCGCGATGATGCCAAAACGCGACTTGGCAACGACCTCGCGGCCATCCAGCAATACCGAGTAGCTCAACCCCCCGGCGTCCGTCAAAACGATGACCGCCTTGCCATCCGGCGAATTGACTTTCACATCCGCCGCTGGAACCCCTGCGCAAAACGAAATAAGCGTGGCAACCGCCAAAAATTTTGTCTTCATGTGCCGGGACAATGCGCCAAACCAAGTGCGGTGTAAAGTTGGTATTCTTAAGAGTTTGGAAACTTATGCTGGAATTGAATCCAAAGAAGCCGGCGCCAAAGGCCGATACAGCGCAGATGGCAAACAACCTCGAAGCGGACGGCGCGGCGAGCGGCGCTACGGTCAAGATCGCCGAACCGCGGCCTTTCACTCCCTTGTTCATTTTCAGTGGCGACCGCCAGAAACTGGTCAGCGAAACGGCGAAGGACGCCGGCTACCCCGCCAGTCAGATTGACACACTCTTGCCTCCGTTCTTTCTCCAATCCCGTTAGCGAAGGAGGAAATCCGCCTTCCTCCGCCGGGCCTTCCGCCTTCGCCGGGCCTACGGCGGACAAGACGGAGGGCAGGCAATCGGTGGAAAATCCGGCTGGGTCCGGGACAGGATGTTCAGGTAATTGGTGAAGACATTGAGGGCGATGTTCGCCACGATCTCAACCATCTCCGCGTCGGAAAAGCCGGCCTTGCGCAACGCGCACAAGTCCTCATCGCTGATCTCGCCGCGTTGCAGGACCAGGGATTGGGTGAAACGGAGCATCTGGGCGGCCTTCGCATCGCGCGCGGCGGCCCTGCGCGCGGACTCAATTTCCTCCCCGCTCAACCCGGCGTTCCTGGCCGCCGCCGCATGAGCCAGCAGGCAATACTTGGAACCGTTGATTTCCGCCACGGCCAGGGCAATCTGCTCCCGCTCCCGTTCCGAAAGACGGCCCTGGGCCAGCGCGCCTTCCGCCGCCAGACAGGCTCGCGCCGCCGCGGGGGAATTGGCCAGAATTCTCAGGAAGTTGGGGATTCCCTCAAAGCCGGGGCGGGCTTTCTCCAGCATTCCATGGAGTTCCCTGTCAATCTGATTTGGCTCGACGGGATTTGGGCGCAACATACAGAAGCCACTTATCAATCCTCGTGCCAACCGGATGCGAATCCCTAAGTCGCTGGCGCACAAGGCCATGTGCCATGGCGGGCGGTGTTCGGGGGGTTGCGAAGATTCGCAGGTTGCAACATCTCGTGACCGGATTACGGTTTCTCGTCCTGCGGCAAACCGCACGGCTGCAAGTTCATCGTTCGGGTCTTTGCAGAACCTTGCTCATGGCCGATTCAAGGGCCACCCGCTCGGCGTCCCCCTCCTCGATTTGGCCGATGGCGGTGAGGATGCCGTGGAGGAGGGCATGGGGGTTGGGAGGACAGCCGGGGATGTAAACGTCCACGGGAAGGACGGAGTCAACGGCGCCGCAGGTGGCGTAGTTTTGGCCGAAGATGCCGCCGCTGCATCCGCACGCGCCAACGGCTACAACCAGGCGCGGAGCGGGAGTGGCTTCGTATGTTTTGCGCAAGGCCAGTTCCATGTTGCGGGTTACAGGGCCGGTGACGAGCAGCATGTCGGCATGGCGCGGCGAGGCGACGAAGTGAATTCCGAAACGTTCGATGTCATAGACCGGACTGTTCAGGCCGTTGATTTCGATTTCGCAGCCGTTGCAGGAGCCGGCGTCCACTTGGCGGATGTGGAGGGAACGGCCAAAGAGCTTCGCGGCGCGCGCCTGGAGTTCGAGGCCGAGGGATTCGAGGGACTGGTCTTGAGAGGAAACGGATTGCGGATTGCGGATTGCCGCCTTCGCCGAGGCTTCGGTGGACGGAGTGGACGTTGTGGACTCGGTGGACAGAAGGTGGTCGTGGGTGCCGCAAGCTACACCTTGAAGCCCGACGGCACCCA
>Ga0182030_10002328_pt1 | contig 40182 bp, 34 predicted proteins | sample 812S3MmetaG_FD_121299 | JGI IMG/M metagenome (GOLD analysis project Ga0182030, IMG submission 121299) | Permafrost microbial communities from Stordalen Mire, Sweden - 812S3M metaG (Illumina Assembly) | ecosystem: Environmental > Terrestrial > Soil > Wetlands > Permafrost | place: Sweden...
AAAGTGACGCTCCCAACCTCCTATAGGCTGCCGCCACGCAGCTGACAGCCTAGTAATAGGGCAGCGTGACGGGATTGTGAAGCCGTTACGAGAGGTTACCCAATTCCGGGCCTAGGCCTTGCGGTTAAACTGCTTTGCCAGAAATTCCCCGCCGTGCCGCAGGGCTTCAGGGTCGATGCTGTGGCCGACGCCGGGCGAAACATGCCATTCGGTCATGACTCCCAGCGCCGCCAGCCCTTGCGCGGCATGCATCAGCGCCTGTACCGGAATGACCGTGTCCTCGTCGCCATGCACCAGCAGCACGGGTGGTTTGCTGCGAATTTCGCCGGCGAAACTGGCCGGATCGACGTTCTCGGGCACCGCCAGCATGCCGGAATAGCCGACGATAGCGGCGGGCGCGACGGCGCGGCGCAGGCCGACATGCAGCGCCATCATGGTGCCTTGCGAAAAGCCGACCAGCGCCAGCGCCGAGCCCGGCAGCTTGCGCCGCGAAAGCTCCGTATCGAGAAATGCATTGAGCGCGGGCGCAGCCGCTTGCACGCCGACCCAGCGCTCGTTGGGATCGCGAAACGTCAGTGGAAACCATTCGCGCCCGACCGGGGCCTGGCCGCAAGGCCGCGGCGCATGCGGCGAGACAAAGGCCGCGTACGGCAGCAGTCCCTGCCAGGCGCGCCCGATGTCGATCAAATCGTTGCCGTCGGCGCCATAGCCATGCAGGAAGACCACCAGTTGCTTGGCGATGCCGGATTTCGGCTCAATCCTTGGTCCGTCAAGTTCAGCCATTCTTCTTTTTCCTCTTCGCCATCTTCTTCTCGATTTTCTTCGCGCCGACCGGCACCACGTCGCGCTTCTTCACCGCGTGATAATAAGCCCATAGCAGATGCGCCGCTACGCCGCGCCAGGGCCGCCATGCTTGCGCCAGTTTGGTGAGCGCCTTGGCGTCCGGCCGCTTGCGCAAATTAAAGGCGATGCGGGCGGCCTCCTGCACCGCGAGGTCACCGGAAGGAAACGCATCGGCATGGCCAAGGCAGAACAGCAGATAAATATCGGCGGTCCACGGCCCGACACCGTGCAGCGCGGTCAGCGTGGCGTGCGACACATCGGCGTCCATATTGCCGACCACCGTCAGGTCGATCTTTCCCTTCGCCACGGCCTTAGCGATTTCCTTGATCGATTTGATCTTGGCCGCCGACAGGCCGAGCCGTTTGAGCTTGTCGGCGCGCGCGCTGCGCACCGTGTCATGGTGAAACGGATCGAGCGCCGCAAATAGCCGGTCGCGGATGGCGGCGGCACTGGCCACCGACAACTGCTGGCCGCACACAATCGCGCAAAGTCCGGCATAGCCGCCCTCGCGCCGCCGCAGGCTGAACTGGCCGGCTTTTTCAGCCACCGGTTTGAGACGCGGGTCGGCCAGGATGAGTTGCGCGAGCCCCGCGTCAAGATCGGCTTGGGTATGAAGGAAGTGGATCATATATTCCGCTTTCATGCCCCGCGAAGGCGGGGCATCCAGTAATCCGTGATATTGATCGGACTCGCAAGCGCTGCGATTACTGGATCGTCCGCCTTCGCGGACGATGACACCTGAGCAAAAATGCCGCCACCGATTTTCCGCTTCGCGCCGTCCCCGAACGGCTATCTGCATCTCGGCCATGCGCTGTCGGCTTTGCTCAATGCCGGTATGGCGCAATCGTCCGGCGGCAAGGTGCTGTTGCGCATCGAGGACATCGACGAGACGCGCTGCCGGCCGGAATATGAAGCCGCGATCTATGAGGACCTCGCCTGGCTAGGTATAGGCTTCGAGCGGTCCGTGCGCCGCCAGTCGCAGCATTATGACGATTACCGCAAAGCGCTGGCCAAGCTCGATGCGATGGGACTGATTTATCCGAGTTTCGAAAGCCGCGCCGAAATTGCCCGCATGGCGGCAGAGCAAGATCCCGACGGGCCGCCGCTTTATTCGGGCGCCGCCAAATCGCTGAACGCCACCGAGCGCGCCCGCCGCATCGCGGCCGGCGAGCCTTTTGCTTTGCGACTCGATATGCCGGCCGCGCTGCAACGGGTCGGCCCGCTGACCTGGCCGGAAACCGGTGAGGGACCTTCCGGCGAAACCGGCGCCGTCGCCGCAAATCCGGCGCCCTGGGGTGACGTGATCCTGGCGCGCAAGGAGACGCCCACCAGCTATCATTTGGCCGTCGTCGTGGACGATGCCGCGCAGGGCATCACCGATATCGTGCGGGGCAATGACTTGTTTCATGCCACCAGCGTCCACCGCCTGCTGCAAGCACTGCTTGGGTACAAGCAACCACGTTATCACCACCATAGCCTGATCCTCGACCAGGACGGCCGCAAATTGGCGAAATCGACCCATGCCACGGGCTTGCGCGAGTTGCGCGCCGGCGGCGCCAGTCCCGGCGATATCAGAAAGCGCGTCGGGCTCGATTGAACAAGATTTCCGTGGCATTCTCGCGCTCGGGGCGGGCACCACATGGCAAAGCGCAAGGCCGGTAAATTGGCCGGCAAAAAAGCTGGCAAACGGGCAAAGCGGCTACCGCGAAAAACGCGCCAAAAGACGCGTGGTGTCGAGGCCGCGCTCGCCGGCATCGCGCACGATATCCGCACGCCACTGACCGGCATCGTGGCGCTCGCCGAATTGCTGGCATCTTCCGATCTCGGCCAACGCGAGCGCGAATGGGCCGCCGCCATCAAAAGCGGCGCCGACCATCTGGCGGCGCTCACCACGCTGATCGTCGATGCCGCCAAGGCCGACGCCATCGGCCTGGTGTTGCGCAACGAGCCGTTCTCGCCGCGCGCGCTGGCGCAAGCCGTCGGTGCGGCGCTGGTGGCGCGCGCCGGAAACAAAAGCGTCAAGGCCGAGATCGAAATCGCACCCGGTCTGCCGGCTTTGGTCGCCGGCGATGAATTGCGCCTGCGCGCGGCGCTCGAAAATCTCGCCGACAATGCGGTGAAATTCACCCACCAGGGCGGTGTCAATTTCAGCGCCGGCGCCGAACCTGCCGCGCGCGGCCGCACGCGATTGATTTTCAAGTTCACCGACAGCGGCATCGGCTTGAGCACCGGCGAATTAAAACTGCTGTTTCGCCCGTTCGCGCAGGCCAGCGAAGCGATTTCAAGGCGCTATGGCGGGGCCGGGCTGGGGCTGATGTTCGTCAAACGCATTGCCAGTGCCATGGGCGGCGATCTCAAGGTCACCAGCAAGAAAGGCGCCGGCAGCACGTTTCGCCTGACCGCGCTGGTCGCTCGCGTTGCGTCGCGCCCGCCGGCCCAACGGGATGGTGGCCGCCTGGGCAAGGTGCGGCCACTGTCGATCCTGTGCGCCGAGGATAACCCTTACGGTCGCGTGGTGATGAACACGATCGTCGGCGAACTCGGCCACCGGGTCGATTTCGTCGAGAGCGGCGAGGCGGCTGTGCAGGCGGCCGCCGACGGCACCTATGACGCGGTGCTGATGGACATCGCGCTCGCCGGTTTGGACGGCATCGAGGCGACGCGCCGGATCCGCGCGCTGTCCGGCAAAGCGGGCCACGTGCCGGTGATCGGGATATCGGGACGCAGCGAAGGCGGCACCGAAGCGGCGGCACGCGCCGCTGGCATGAATTTCTATTTCAGCAAGCCCGTGAGCCCGAGCAAATTGGCACAGGTGCTGGCGACTTTGTACTCGGCCGAAACACGATCTTGACGTTATATCAATATTGATATAGCATCAAAATGAAACCCGTCGTCTTTCTTGGGGATTCTCTTGATCGGGTGCGCGGGTTCCCGGAGCGGGCGCGCCGAATTGCCGGGTACCAACTGGATCGCGTGCAACGCGGGACTCGATCCCGACGATTGGAAACCGATGGCGGGTATTGGTCCAGGCGTCAGAGAAATCCGCGTGCGGGATGCAACGGGCGCATATCGTGTGTTCTATATCGCGAGTTTCGCCGAAGCTGTCTATGTGTTGCATGTGTTTGAAAAGAAAACGCAGCGCACACCTGGCCGCGATTTGGCTATCGCTCAGTCGCGATTGCGCGAGTTGAAGCACGGAGGTTATCATGAAGAAACGACGTTTTGTTAGCATCTGGGATGCAATCGAGCCGTCAGCCCCCAAGGCGGCGAACATGAAAGCGCGGGCCGAAATGATGACCGCGATTCGTGACACCGTCGCGGCCTGGAAAATTACTCAGACCGTTGCCGCAAAAAATCTCGGTCTGACACAGCCCCGGATGAACGATCTGCTGCGCGGACGGATCGACAAGTTCAGCTTGGATGCGTTGATGAATTTGGCAATGCGTGCCGGGCTGGCAGTTCGCCTTGAGGTGATCCGGCCGGCAGCCTAGATAATCTAAACGTTACTCACGCCGTTGGCGCGCTCGACGATGCGCACCACGTCCGACATAATGCGGTTCAATTCAAAATCCTTCGGCGTGTAGACGGCGGCGACGCCGGATTTTTCCATGGCGGCGGCGTCTTCTGGCGGAATGATGCCGCCAACCACCAGCGGCATATTCATGCCGGCTTCCTTCATGCGCGCGACCACGTCGGCCACCAGCGGCATATGGCTGCCTGAGAGCACCGACAGCCCGATCACATGCGCCTTCTGCTCGCGCGCCGCATCGACGATTTCCTCCGGCGTCAGGCGGATTCCCTCATAGACCACCTGCATGCCGGCGTCGCGAGCCCGCACCGCGATCTGCTCGGCGCCGTTGGAATGGCCGTCGAGGCCGGGCTTGCCGACCAGGAAGGTCAGCCGCCGGCCGAGCTTGCGCGAGACGCGATCGACTTCGCCGCGGATGTCGTCGAGCCCGTCGACGTCGTTGCGCATGGCATTGCGGACGCCGGTCGGCGCGCGGTATTCGCCAAAGGCCTCGCGCAACGTCCAGCCCCACTCGCCGGTGGTGACGCCGGCTTTGGCGCAGGCGATTGACGGTGGCATGATGTTGGCGCCGGACGCGGCGGCCCGTTTGAGTTCAGCCAGCGTCGTCGCCACCGCCTTGGCGTCGCGCGCGGCGCGCCAGGCGGCCAGACGCTCGAGCTGATCGCGCTCGGCGTCTTCCGACACGGTCATGATCGAGTCGATGCCGCCGGTCAGCGGCGATTCCTCGGTCTCGAGATATTTGTTGACGCCAACGACGATTTGCTCGCCGCGCTCGATGGCTTCCAGCCGCGCGGTGTTGGATTCCACTAGCCGCTGCTTCATGTAGCCGCTCTCGACCGCGACCACGGCGCCGCCCATCTCGTCGATACGCTTGAGTTCTTCCATGGCTTCGGCTTTGAGCGTCTCGACTTTGCGTTCGATCTCGGCCGAGCCGTCAAAGATGTCGCCGTAGTCCAAAAGGTCGGTCTCATAGGCTAGGATCTGCTGCATGCGCAGCGACCACTGCTGATCCCACGGACGTGGTAGCCCAAGCGCCTCGTTCCAGGCCGGCAGTTGAACGGCGCGGGCGCGGGCTTTCTTCGACAGCGTCACCGCCAGCATCTCGATCAAGATGCGCGCGACGTTGTTTTCCGGCTGCGGCTCGGTCAGTCCCAGCGAATTCACCTGCACGCCGTAGCGAAACAGCCGCTGCTTGGCGTCGGTGATGCCGTAACGCGTGCGCGTGATCTGGTCCCACAATTCGGCGAAGGCGCGCATCTTGCACAACTCGGTCACGAAACGCATGCCGGCATTGACGAAGAACGAAATGCGCCCGACCACTTCGCCGAATTTCTCATCGGTGACTTCGCCCGACGCTTTCACCGTGTCGAGCACCGACACCGCGGTGGCGAGCGCGAAGGCCAGTTCCTGCACCGGCGTCGCTCCAGCCTCTTGCAGATGGTAGGAGCAGATGTTCATCGGATTCCACTTCGGCAATTCGGTCGTGGTGAAGATCGCCACGTCCTTGATCAGCCGCATGGAAGGCGCCGGCGGAAACACGTAGGTGCCGCGCGACAGATATTCCTTGATGATGTCGTTCTGGATGGTGCCGGTCAGTGCCGCGCGCGACGCGCCCTGCTCGTCGGCCACCGCGATATAGAGCGCCATCAGCCACGCCGCAGTGGCGTTGATGGTCATCGAGGTGTTCATGGTGGCGAGCGGAATAGCGTCGAACAGCGAGCGCATGTCGCCCAGATGATTGACTGGCACGCCGACCTTGCCGACCTCGCCCTTGGCCAGCACATGGTCTGAGTCGTAGCCGGTCTGGGTCGGCAGATCGAAGGCGACCGAGAGACCGGTCTGGCCCTTCGACAAATTCTTGCGGTACAGCGCGTTGGAATCTTTCGCCGTGGAATGGCCCGCATAAGTGCGGAACATCCAAGGCTTGTCGCGTTTAGGTTTGTCGCCTTTGGTTTTGTCGAGCATCGGCCTCGCCTGCCGCCATAGTGTGGCGTAAGCCTTGCTGCAATGCAACATAGAAGCCGCTTTCCGGGGCGGTTAGCCCCGGAAAGTCTAAATTATAACAGTTTGGCAAATGCCGGAAGCGTCAGGCCCGCTTCACCAGCCGGATGATAAACAGCAAAATACAGGCGCCGATGGTCGCGCTGACAATCGCCGTCAGCCACCATGGACCAAGGCCGGGAAGGCCCAGCACGCCCCAAAGCCAGCTGCCGATGAAGGCGCCGACGATGCCGATAATGATATCGCCGATCAGGCCGAAGCCGCCGCCGCTCATGATCTTGCCGGCGAGCCAGCCGGCGATCGCGCCGATGATGATCAAGACGATGATAGAATGCAGATCCATGGTGTTTTCCCCTTAAGTCGGGGCTCCTGGCCCCTGACCGCGGTAATTCAATAGGAACTCTGCCCCGGCGTCGATGGCCAGGCGCTAGCCTGTGAATTACCGGCGGTTCCGGCTTTTGCCAGGCAAAGTTTCCTTAATACCCGCGCTCTATCGTCATTTTCGATCGAAACCCGAGTTTCACGATAATGATGAATTCCGCCGGCGGACCTCGCTATAGCTTCGTCGTTCCTGTTTTCAATGAGCAGGCGGTGCTGCCGGTTTTGCTGCGCCGGCTCGATCGCATGATGGCTGGGCTCGACGGCGCCGCCGAGACCATCTTCATCGACGACGGCAGTTCCGACACCAGTTCGATCATCCTGCGCGCCAAGGCCAAGGACGACCCGCGCTACCGCTATATCGGCTTGTCGCGCAATTTCGGTCATCAGATCGCGATCACCGCGGGTATGGATGCGGCCAGCGGCGACGCCATCATCGTCATGGATGCCGATCTGCAGGATCCACCCGAAGTCGTCGGGCAGATGATCCACAAGTGGAAAGAAGGCTACGAGGTCGTTTATGGCCGCAGGCTTTCGCGCGAAGGCGAGAGCGCCTTCAAGCAATGGACCGCCAGCCTGTTCTACAAATTGCTCGGCCGCCTGTCGTCGGTGGAAATCCCGCGCGACACCGGCGATTTCCGGCTGATCGACCGCAAGGTGCTGGAAGCCTTCCGCGCCATGCCCGAGCAGGATCGCTTTGTGCGCGGCATGTTTGCCTGGCTCGGCTTCCGCCAGACCGAGGTTGCCTTCCACCGCCAGCCGCGGCTCGCCGGCGAGACGAAATATCCGCTGCTCAAGATGCTGCGCCTGGCGGCGAATGGCGTCGTGGGGTTTTCCGACGCGCCGTTGCGGCTGGCGATCTGGGGCGGCTTTGCCGTGTCGGCTTGCGCCGTGCTTTACGGCATCAGCGCCTTTATCCGCGCGCTCGCGGGCGACCACAGCCTGCTGGCCGGCTGGTCGTCGACCATCATCATCGTGTCGTTCCTGCTCGGCATGAATATGATCATGACCGGGATCATGGGCTTCTATGTCGGCCGCATCTATGCCGAAGTGAAACGGCGTCCGCTTTATGTGGTGCGCGAAAAAGCCGGCTTCGATCGCGTCGAACAATCCAGCGACATTCGCAACACCGCCGGCTGAGCGCGCTTACTTCTTGGGCGTGAGCGGGACCCGGCGCGTGTGCACGACCGCGACATCGTCCGAATAAGTCCGCTGCCAATCCGGCAAGCGGTCCAGCAGGGCGACCGCCGGCGTTTGCGGCGAGAGCAGGGTCGTTCCGATATTGTATTCGGCGAGCAGCCGCAGGAAGTCGCGCAGATTTTCAAGCTTGAGCGCCCGATCGTAACGGACGGTGAAATCCGCGCCGTACAACTCGGTCCGCCCGTCGATGAAGGGCGCAATGCCGATAAAATCCATATAGCCGCCGAAGCCGTAATCGCTGAGGATCGGACCGTTCTTGGCAAGATCGATCGATTTGATCGCGTTTGCCGGGGTGATATCGGCGGGCGGCATCATGTCGTGGCGCGAAGCGGCAAATCCGGTGACGGTCAGCAGCACAAGACCGGCGCCGGCGGCAGCCCAATTTGCAAAGCGCGCATCCGTCGCAACGGTCCGCCGCGCCGCGACGGCCGCGAATTGTTCGGCCAGCGGGCGGGCCAGAAATAGCGGCGCCAGCAATCCGAGAAGGTCAGCTTGCCGCGATTGCGACAGCGCCAGATGCAGCACACCGAACAGCATGACTAGGCGCAGCACCGGCAATTTCACGCCGCGCAGTAAAGCGTAGCCGAAACCGGCCAGCATGATGATTTCGAAGGCTCCGAGATGGCTGAAATCCTGCGGCCGCCATTCTGTAATGATCTGCAAGGCTTGACCCAAGGCGATGGTGCGGAACGTCACCAGAATCATTTCCGGGCCGTAAGGATTGATACAGGCGGCGGCCAGCGCGAGCAGGCCGAACAGCACCCAGTGCCGCGCCACGTGAAAACGTTGCGAAGCCGGCGCGTTCCACAACGCGTCGCATGCCGTTGCGCCGACCATTGCGAGGCCGAAGGTGAAACTTCCGTGCAGGTTCGCCCACAGTGTCATCAGCGGCAGCAAGTGCCAGGACGGCGTGCGCCGCTCGTCGATGGCGCGGATTAGACTCGCCACCCACGCCACCATAATCGGCATCGCCAAAATATGCGGCCGCGCCAGAATATGCGGCGACGTCAGCACGAAAGCCGCGAGCACGGCGATCAGCACCGGCACCGGCTGCCATTCGCGCAGTAGAAACCGCGTCAACAGGCCGAAGGTCGCAGCCGCGCCGGCAGCGGCAACCGCAACGACGCCGGTCCAGCCGCCGAGCGAAAGCGCGCCCGCGTAGATCACTTGCGACAGCCACTCGAACGCAACCCAATGTTCGCCACGCATGGTTTGCGAAAACGGATCGACGGTTGGAACGCCCTGGTGCTCGAAAATCCAGCGGCCGAGCGCGATGTGCGAATAAGTGTCGGGGTCGGCGAGCAGCCGCGGCCCCAGTATCATGAGCAGCCCATAGACCCCCGCCGCCACCAGCCACGGCATGGCCGCGTGCGAGACGGCCAATTTGCGGGTGCCGGGAACGACGTGTTCGGACATATCGGTCAGCCTGAATAGCCGGGCAAAACCCATCTGCGGGCCGCGCCAAACTAGGCCCCGGTCCATTGCAAAAGCCTTAAAAATCGGTGTTTTTACCGGATAGGCCGCTTGGTCCAACGATCTTATTGCGCTGCAACATTTATTGCGCCAAACTACCGCCAGTTTTTAAGGAGATTCCGAATGCCGGCTGTTGCCCCGGTGAGCAGCGTTGCTTCTCCCAAAGATCTCTATGACATCGGCGAGATCCCCCCTCTCGGTCACGTGCCGGAGAAGATGCATGCTTGGGTGATCCGCCAGGATCGTCACGGGCCGCCGGACAAATCGTTCCAGCTCGAAGTGGTGCCGACCTGGCCGATTGGCGAGGACGAAGTGCTGCTCTTGGTGATGGCGGGCGGCGTCAACTACAACGGAATCTGGGCGGGCCTCGGCCAGCCGATCACGCCGTTTAACGTCCACAAGCAACCTTATCATATAGCCGGCTCGGATGCCTCCGGCATCGTTTGGGCGATCGGCGCCAAGGTGAAACGCTGGAAGGTCGGCGACGAAGTCATCGTCCATTGCAATCAAGACGACGGCGACGACGAGGATTGCAATGGCGGCGATCCGTTGCTTTCGCCCTCGCAGCGCATCTGGGGCTACGAGACGCCGGACGGTTCGTTCGCGCAATTCTGCCGCGTGCAGTCGCGCCAGTTGATGCAGAAGCCGGCGCATCTCACCTGGGAAGAATCGGCTTGCTACACGCTCACTTTGGCGACTGCCTATCGCATGCTATTCGGCCATCCGCCGCACACGCTTAAGCCCGGCGACAATGTTCTGGTATGGGGCGCCTCCGGCGGCCTCGGCGTGTTCGGCGTGCAACTGGTCGCGGCGTCGGGCGCCAACGCCATCGGCGTCATCTCCGACGATTCCAAAGCCGAATATGTTTTCAATCTCGGCGCCAAGGGCGTGATCAACCGCAAGGAATTCAAATGCTGGGGCCAGTTGCCGCAGGTGAATTCGGCCGAATATAACGACTGGAGCAAGGAAGCCCGCCGCTTCGGCAAAGCGATTTGGGACATCACCGGAAAGCGCGACGTCGACATCGTGTTCGAACATCCGGGCGAACAAACGTTTCCGGTGTCGTCGATGGTGGTCAAGCGCGGCGGCATGGTGGTGTTTTGCGCCGGCACCACGGGCTTCAACATCACCTTCGACGCCCGTTACGTCTGGATGCGGCAAAAGCGCATCCAGGGCTCGCACTTCGCGCATCTCAAGCAGGCCTCGCAGGCCAACCGTTTCGTGCTGGAGCGCCGCATCGACCCTTGCATGAGCGAGGTGTTTTCCTGGGGCGATATTCCGCTGGCGCACATGAAGATGTGGAAGAACCAGCATCCGCCCGGCAACATGTCGGTGCTGGTCAATGCACCGCGCGCCGGCCTGAAAAATCTCGAAGATACGCAGGAAGCCGGGGGCGGCTGATCATTCTCCGCTCATTCCCGCGTAATCGGGAATCCAGAGCCAAATCGATAAGCGAAATTTTATTGCACTGGGTCCCCGCTTTCGCGGGAACGAACGAATAAACTGTTTTATCTCTGGCGCTTGCGCCCCTTGGCGATGACCGAATTCAATTCGCCGCCATAGATGAAGATCGACGCGGAGACATACAGGAAAACCAGCGCGATCATCGCCGACGCCAGCCCCGCATACATCGAAATATACGCGAAAGCGTAATTCGCCAGATAGCGGCCGAAGGCGGCGCCGCTGATCAGCCAAAGCAACAGCGTGGCGACGATGCCGGGCGCGATCGCTAAAAACGTTCGCCGGCCGGCCGGTAGCCAGAGGTGCAGGATCGTCAGCGCGATCACCAGCACCACCACGGCGACGGCGTAACGCGCGAAGGTGATGAGCTCGCTCAAGGGCTCCAGAGTCGGCACGTAGTGCACGAGCTTGCCCCAGATCAGCGGCGCCAGCACCACCAGGAACGAGAACGCCAGGATCGCCACAGCGCCGACCAGCACATAGACAATCGACTCAAGACGCAGAAGCCACCAGGCGCGCGGCTCGTTGGTGTCGTAAGCGCGGTTTAGGCCGACGCGCAGGCTTTCCACCCCGCTCGATGCGAAATAAAGCGCGAACAGAATGCCGAAGGTGAGCACACCGCCGCGTGTATCGGTCAGCACACCCGCGATGTCGAGCGAGATCGGGCCGGCGACTTCCTGCGGCCAAGCTTCCAGCAGGATGCGGGCGGCCTCGTCGGCCAGTTCCTTGGAGCCGAAGAAAAATCCGGCCAGCGCGGTGACCACAATCAGGAACGGAAACATCGCCATCAGCGTGGACAGCGCGATATGGCTCGCGATGGCCCAGCCGTCATCGGCGAGAAATTGCCGGAACGCTTCGAACGCAATCCGCAGTGACGATATTAAGACGCGCAAAGCGCTGGCCCCTGTTTTACCTCTCCCAGTGGGCGGGGAGAGGTCGACTTCCGAGCATAGCGGGGAAGTCGGGTGCGGGGGCGTAGATATTGCGCCGAATGATGCCCCTCATCCGGCTCGCAAACGCTCGCCACCTTCTTCCCGCATGGCGAGGAGAAAGAAGTTACGCCGCCTGGACGTTGGTGAGAAACTGGCGCACTTCCACTTCCAGGCCTTCGGCCTCGACCGCGACCGCGTCGGCCAGGTCCTTGACGTCGGCGGCGGTGGCGCGGGCGTCGGTGGTAACGCCGGCCACCCGGCTCATCGCCTCGGCGCCGGTACGCGCCTCGCCGGAAGCGCGGCTGACGCCTTCCGCGATCGAGGCGACCGCGGAATTCTGCTGATTGACGGTGGCCGCCACCATAGTGGCGATCGACGACAGGTCGCGAATGATGGTGTCGACCTGCTCAATGGCCTGGGCGGCGTCGGCCGCGGCCGTTTGGATCGAACCGATCTGCTGGGCGATTTCCTCGGTCGCTTTCGCCGTTTGGCCGGCCAGCGATTTCACTTCGGACGCGACCACCGCGAAGCCCTTGCCGGAATCGCCGGCGCGGGCGGCCTCGATGGTGGCATTGAGCGCGAGCAAATTGGTCTGCCCGGCGATCGCCTGAATCAGGCCGACCACTTCGCCGATGCGGGTGGCGGCTTTGCCCAATTCCGCCATGGTGGTGACGGTGCGCTGCGCTTCCGACACGGCGCGGCCCGCCACATCGGTGGATTTCGCCGCCTGCGAAGCGATTTCGCCGATCGAGGCCGCCAGTTCTTCGACCGAGGTCGCGGCCGCGGTCACATTGTCGGATGCGGCGGTAACGCGCAGCTCGGCGGTATGCGCCTCCGACGAAACGGTATCTGCCGTCTTGTTGAGATCGGCTGAACTCATCTCAAGCTTAATCGACGCGGAGCGCAGTTTGCCCAGCACGGTTTCGACCGACTGTTTGAATTGCGCGATGGTCAGCGAAATCGTGTCGCTGCGCTGTTCCTTGGCGTAGCTTTCCTCGGCTTGCGTGCGCGACAGGCTTTCGCGCTCGATCATGGTGTCGCGGAACACGATGACAGTGCGCGCCATCTCGCCGATCTCGTCGCGGGCGTGCGTCGCGGGAATGCGCGCGCTGGTGTCGCCATTGGCAAGCCGTTTCATCACCTCGGCCAGGCCGTTGAGCGGCCGCGTGATGCTGCGCCCGATCAGCCAGCTGAAGCCCAGGCCAAGCGCGACCATGGCGATGCCGACGGCAATGATTCCGGTGCGGGTATGCGCCTGGCTGACAATCAGGCCCGAAGCGGCCGCATTCGCGGTCTGGCGCGCGCGTTCGATAATGTTATCCGCGCGCGGCGTCATGCGCTGGCTGTCGATATCGATCAGCGTGCGCAGCGGATGCACCCGGTCATATGCCTCGGCCCACTGCGCGAAGGTGTCGGCATAGGTTTTCACCTCCTGTTCGAGCGAGGTCTTCATTTCCGGCGTACCGTCGATGGAGCCGAATATGTCGGTGAATTGCTTATAGGCAGCGCGGAATTGCTGCTGGGTCAATTCCCGCTGGGTCAGCCGGTACTCGGCTTCGTGATGGCGCATGACCAGCAGCGTCATCATGAGTTTCGTCGCTTCCGATTGGGCCAGCCACGTCATGTTTTCATTGATGATGCGTTCGACCGCGTTGCCGGCTTTGGCCAGGTTACGCCGCAAGCCCGATGAATCGTCGAAGCCAAGGGTCTCTTGCGCGCGCACCAGTTCGCTGAAGGTCGTGCGCAGATGCATCACGTCCTTGCGCAGGCCTTCAATGTTGTCGGCCTGGCGGATACCGGCCGAGGCGGCGATGGTATCGAGGCTATGGAGCGCCAGCGCGTGCGCCCGCCCGAAGCTCGCCACTAAATCGTCGCTCGGCGAGACGCTAAAATCCTTCACGGCGATCCGCATCGCCGAAAGTGCGCTTTTGAAATCACGGCTGGCATCGGCAAGCGCGGTGGAGCGATTGACGGTTTCGAATGCCTTGGCCACGTCGCCGTCGCCGGCGACGTAAGTGAGCCCATTGGCGAGGAAACCCACCACCGGGATCAGCGCCAACACGACAATGCGGCTACGCACCGAGATCGAGGTGAGCAGGCGGGTCAGCCGGTTGAACGGGGTCAATAAATTTATGATGCGCATGAAGTCGGGTTTGATCGCGCCGGTGGAAAGGTCATGCGAAACTTTGGCGGTAGGAAAGCGCGAAATGGTTAATTTTGTAGCAATTTACCCCCTCGGTGCCGGGTAAACGGTCATCAAACGGGCAAATCCGCGAACCGCTTTGCTTTTGTGCACTGCACGCGTAGAGTCGCTGTCGCCACCGGGATTGTTGCCCTTATCCGAGGATTGCCATGCCGATCGCCGCCACCCGCGCCGCCAGCGAACACGAACTGGTCGAACTGGGCCGCGGGGCCACCAACTCGCTCGATGCATTGCTGGTCGATGCCGTCGCGAAGGTGCGCGGGCGCGTGGTGGTCGAAGGTCACCCGGTCGCCCGCTTGTTCGATCGCGAGCAGCGCGCCACCCATGGCCTTGCGTGGCTGGCGACCTATGTCGAAGCGGTGCGCCAGCTTGCTGCCTATACCGAGCGCATGGTCGGCAGCGATGCCTTCGGCGAGCTTGAAGAACATCTGGTCCGCATCGGGCTAGGCGAATGTATCTCCCAGATCGTCGGTGGCATTCCCATGAGCCAGGGCGAAGTGGTGCGGCCAGCCGACATGGGGCTCACGGCGGCTCAGGTTGCCGCGCGCATCGACACGACGCTGCAAGGGCTGATGGCGACCGGCAATACCGCCGAGCGGCGCGCCCGTCTGATCGAACTCATGCGCAACAGCCATCGCGCCACGGTCGGCATTGCCGGCCTCGACGAGACGCTGATCTCGATCCGCGAGGAAATGCGCAAATTCGCCGACAGCGAAGTGATCGGTCATGCGCAGGGCTGGCATCGCACCAATAGCTACATCCCGATGGAAATCATCGCGCAGATGTCCGAACTCGGCGTGTTCGGGCTCACCATCCCGGAGGAATTCGGCGGCATGGGGCTCGGCAAGGAGTCCATGTGCGTGGTGTCCGAGGAATTGTCGCGCGGCTATATCGGCGTCGGCTCCTTGGGAACGCGTTCGGAAATCGCGGCCGAGCTCATTCTTGGCGGCGGCACCGCCGAGCAGAAGGCAAAGTGGCTGCCCAAGCTTGCGTCCGGCGAAGTGCTGCCGACGGCGGTATTCACCGAACCCAATACCGGGTCTGACTTGGCCTCGCTCAAGACGCGCGCGGTGCGTGAGGGCGACGTCTACAAAGTCTATGGCAACAAAACCTGGATCACCCATCCGGTGCGCGCCGACCTGATGACGCTTCTCGTGCGCACCAACCCGAAAGAGCCCGGTCACCGCGGATTGTCCATGCTCCTGGCCGAGAAGCCGCGCGGCGACGACGCCAATCCATTCCCGGCCAAGGGCATGACCGGCACCGAGATCGAAGTGCTCGGCTATCGCGGCATGAAGGAATACGAGATCGCCTTCGACGGCTTCGAGGTCAAGGCGGAAAACCTGCTCGGCGGCGTCGAGGGGCTCGGCTTCAAACAACTCATGCAGACTTTCGAATCGGCCCGCATCCAGACCGCCGCCCGCGCCATCGGCGTGGCGCAGGCCGCCATGGAGCAGGCGATGGAATACGGCCAGAACCGTGTGCAATTCGCGCGGCCGATCATCGAATTCCCACGCGTGTCCGATAAGATCGTGATGATGGCGGTCGAGATCATGATCGCGCGCCAGCTCACCTATCACGCCGCGCGCGAAAAGGATTCCGGCAGGCGCTGCGATCTTGAAGCCGGCATGGCCAAGCTGTTCGGCGCGCGCGTGGCCTGGGCCGCGGCGGATAACGCCGTCCAGGTGCATGGCGGCAACGGTTTTGCGCTGGAATTCCCGGTCTCGCGCATTCTGTGCGACGCCCGCATCCTTAATATTTTCGAAGGCGCTGCCGAGATCCAGGCGCAGGTCATCGCCCGCCGGCTGCTCGACGGCACGAACTGACTTTACCTCCGCAACGAAATAGCCTGCTCAGGCGTTGGTCCTGAGGAGTAGAGTTCAAAAACCAATGGCGCGGCGCCTTAAATGGCCGTGCCCAGTTCAGGGAGGCAATTTCATGTCCGAATTAACGATCCATGCCGGCGAATGGGTGGTGGTATGCGACGGCGCCAAGGCGCTGATCCTGGAGAACACCGGCGACGCCACGTTTCCCAATCTCAAATCGGTCGAAGTGTTCGAACACAAGAATTTGGCGACCCATGAACTCGGCACCGATGCCCCGGGCCGTTCGCATAGTTCGGTCGGTCACGGCCGCAGTTCGGTCGAGCAGACCGATTGGCACGACCAGGCGGAGCGGACATTTCTGCTGCAACTGGCCAAGCATCTCGATGCCTCGCTCGCCGCCGGCAAAGCGAAATCATTCATCGTCGTCGCGCCGCCGCGCGCGCTCGGGGTCATTCGTCCGGCCTATTCGCATGCTTTGCGCGCGGCCGTGCGCGCCGAACTCGACAAGGACTTGGTCAAGCTGCCGATCTACGAGATCGAAAAGCACCTGACCGGCGCCATAGCGCGTTAACTGCCGGGCAGCGGCCGCGCAATTAAGGCTATCCGGCCGCAATTGCGATGCTATGTTCGCCGCCAATGAATCGAATTCTGAATCATTACGCACGCGGCGGCTTGTTCGTTCTCGCTTTATGGACCGGCATGATCGCCGCTGCCCAGGCACAACCCGTCAATCCGCCGCAGGGCGTCTCGCCGGCGCCGCCGACGGTCACCCCGCCGGCCGATACCATGGCGGTTCCTGGATTCTGGGATCCGCGTCGCCGGCCCGAGCGGCCCGACCTGTCGCGCATCGGCGTCATCCGCTTCCTCACCGAAACCGATTATCCGCCGTTCGATTTCAGCGGGCCGGACGGTCAACCGGCCGGTTTCAACGTCGATCTGGCGCGGATGATTTGCGAGGAAATCCAGGTTGCCTGCACGGTGCAGCAGCGCCGCTTCGATACGCTGGTCGGCGCCTTGAACAGCAATGGCGGCGACGCGGTGATCGCGTCGATCGCGGAGACGCCGGACATGCGGCGGCTGGTCGACTTCAGCGATCCCTATTACCGCACCCCTGCGCGCTTCGTGGCGCGGCGCGGCGTCGAGATCGACGAGATACGGCCCGATGCGCTGGAAGGCAAGCGCATCGCCGTGGTCGCCGGCACCGCTCATGAAGCCTTCCTCAAGACGCTATTCACCGAAGCCGACGTGCATTCCTATCCGAATGCCGAGGCCGCGCGCGCGGCGCTGATCAAGGGCGATGTCGACCTTTTGTTTGGCGACGGCATATCGCTGGCCTTCTGGCTCAACGGCACCGATTCGGCCAACTGCTGCGAATTCCGCGGCGGGCCCTATATGGAAAGCCGCTTCTTCGGCGAGGGCGTTGGCATCGCGGTCAAGCGCGGCAACGACCTCTTGCGCCAGGCGTTCAACTGGGCGCTGTTCCGGCTGTGGGAGAAGGGCAGCTTCACCGACCTGTGGCTGCGCTATTTCCCGATCAGCCCGTATTGAGCCGCAAATTTGACGCGCGCGCGCGGGATTCATAGTGTCCGCGCCCGGAGATCATGATGTCGTTGACCGATAGTGCCGCACCGTTACGCGAGCTCGCCGAGCAATCGGGCGCGTGGCCGTTCGAAGAAGCGCGCAAGATCGTCGCCCGGCTCAAGAAGCATCCCAAGGATGAAGTGATCTTCGAGACCGGCTACGGCCCGTCCGGTCTGCCGCATATCGGCACCTTTGGCGAAGTGGCGCGCACCACCATGGTGCGCCACGCCTTCCGCACGCTCACCGACGATAAAATCAAGACGCGGCTGATCGCCTTCTCGGACGATATGGACGGCCTGCGCAAAGTGCCGGACAACGTGCCGAACAAGGCGATGCTGGAAATGCATCTCGGCAAGCCGCTGACCAAGGTGCCCGATCCGTTCGGCACGCATGCCAGTTTCGGCGAGCACAATAATGCGCGCCTGCGCGCCTTCCTCGATCATTTCGGCTTCGACTATGAATTCATGTCCGCGACCGAATGCTACAAGTCGGGACGTTTCGACGCCGCGCTCATGAAAGTGCTGGAGCGCTTCGACAAGGTGATGGCGATCATGCTGCCGTCGTTGCGCGAGGAGCGGGCCGGGACCTATTCGCCGTTCCTGCCGATCGATCCGCGCACGGGCGTGGTGTTGCAAGTGCCGGTGCTCTCGCATGATGCCAAGCGCGGCACCATCACTTATGAAGACCCGGACACGCAGGAGCGCTTTACGGTTCCGGTGACCGGCGGGCGCTGCAAGCTGCAATGGAAGCCGGACTGGGCCATGCGCTGGGTCGCGTTAGGCGTCGATTACGAAATGGCCGGCAAGGATTTGATCGATTCGGTCAAGCTGTCGGGCGAGATCTGCCGCGCGCTCGACGGCACGCCGCCGGAAGGTTTCAACTACGAACTTTTTCTCGACGAAAACGGCCAGAAGATTTCCAAGTCGAAGGGCAACGGCCTGACCATCGACGAATGGCTGCGCTATGCCTCGCCCGAAAGCTTGTCTTGCTTCATGTATCGCGAGCCCAAGGCCGCGAAGCGGCTGCACTTCGACGTGATCCCGCGCACGGTCGATGAATACCAGCAATTCCTCGACGGCTATCGGCGCCAGGACAGCAAGCAGCAGCTGTCGAATCCGGTCTGGCACATTCACCAGGGCAAGCCGCCGCAAGTGGACATGCCGGTGACGTTCTCGATGCTGCTCACGCTGGTGTCGTCGTCCAATGCCGAGAACGCCGAGACGCTGTGGGGCTTCATCGGTCGCTACCGGCCGGGCGTTACCCCACAGACCAACCCAAAACTCACGGCCATGGTGGATTACGCCATCCATTATTTCCGCGACTTCGTGGCGCCGACCAAGAAATTCCGCCAGCCGAGCGATAGCGAACGCGCGGCGCTCACCGACCTGCGCGATGCGCTCGGCCAGTTGCCGGCCGAGGCCACGGCCGAGCAAATCCAGGACGTGGTCTATGAGATCGGGCGGCGCGAGCCGTTCCTCGATCAGAAGAAGAAAGCCAAGGATGGCAAACCGGGCGTGTCGCTCGACTGGTTCAACATGTTGTACCAGGTGCTGCTCGGCCAGGAGAAAGGCCCGCGCTTTGGCTCCTTCGCCGCGGTCTACGGGGTGCAGAACACCGTCGATATGATCGACGGGGCGTTGGCGAGAAGTTCTTAATTAAAATAAAGGCGCGGCATTTGCGCTTTCCCTCTCCCCTTGTGGGAGAGGGTGGCGAGTGCGGAGCGATAGCGAGCACGAGCCGGGTGAGGGGTCGGGCGTTTGCGGTTGCAACCGACCCCTCACCCGCCCTCGCTCATTTCATTCGCTCGGGCACCCTCTCCCCCAAGGGGAGAGGGAAGGGAGGGTGACGTAACGCCTATGTAAACATCTCCGCCCTGCCGTTGATGTCCATCAGTCCGAGTTCGACCTTGAGCGATGGCTGCTTTTCACCGACCTGTTTCTTGAATTCCATCAACGCCGCCTTGTGCGTCTCGGTTTCCTTTTGCCGGGTCGCAACGGCGTCCGCGCCGTAGGCGATTTTGGCCGCGCCGCAGTCGCGATGGTTCATCGCGATCACTTTCGGAATGTGGTGCAGTTGGATCGAAGCCGCGAGATTATCCCAGAACGCCGGCTCCCAGGTCTTGAACGCGGGCGCCACCACGCCAATTGAGGCGCCGGCAAAGCTGAACTGGCTGTATTTGCCGACCATGTTGCGGCCTTCCATATATTTGATGGTCGGCTCGGGAAAGCGCGGATCGATACAAGTCAGCAGCATGGCTTCGTAATTGCCCTCGGCGGCGAAGGCGAGCGACGGAAACGCCGCCAGCAGGCCGGCGCCGGCCGACAGTTGAAGAAAACGCCGCCGGCCATAGCGCTGGCGCAACAGGTCGCCGCAACACGCGCATGCGGCCGGATGGACGATGGTTTTTTGTGACATTTGGCGCCCCCGCGCTGACAATGAATGGACAGGCGATCTTAGCCGCTAAGCCAAGGTCATGCCACACGGGCGGCGATAAATATTTCAGCTATTGGCTGGCCCAGACGATGCGCGCAATCCACACGACGTCGGCCATTGGAAACGTGCGGTCGCGGTGTTCGGCGTTGAGCGATTTGAGTTCGATGCTCTTGCCGGTCTTGCGCTTGAGTTCCTTGACGATGACTTCGCCGTTCTTGGTCTTGACCACGACCCGGTCGCCCTTGCGCACGGGCGCCGCCGGCGACACCACGATGACGTCGCCGTCGCGATAGGCCGGCTTCATCGAATCGCCGGAAATTTCCAGCGCGTAGGCATGCTCGTCGGTCACCGACGGGAACGATATTTCCTCCCAGCCTTTGCCGACCGGGAAGCCGCCGTCATCGAAATAGCCGCCGGCGCCGGCTTCGGCGAAGCCGATCAGCGGCACATTCGAGATCGCCACCTTGCCGCTATCGGTGATCAAGCTAACGAAGGTATCCACCTTGGTATTGGTCGCCGCCAGCGCCTTCGCGACCGACTCGGTCGATGGCCAGCGCGGCCGGCCTTCCGGCGTGATGCGCTTGGACTTGTTGAAGGTGGTGGGGTCGAGGCCCGCCTTTTTCGCAAGACCCGAAGGCGTGAGCTTGGAGCGGGCGGCCAGACGGTCAAGCGCATTCCAGATTTGAGCATGTGTCAGCATGATAGGGGCCCGCAGCGGTTGGGGGTGGAAAGGTGTATAAGACTGTGACTCTAGTCCAATTTATAGGAATTATAGCCGTGAGTCGGGGGTTTGTCACTGTGCTTTGCCGCCTTGAACACAACCAAGTTCCGCCGATAGGGTCAAAACCCACGCAACCCCGGAGTAGCCCTTGGTAATCGGTCTTATCGACCGTCTTTCCCGGCCGTTTATGCGGGCCTTGGAGCCGGAGGATGCGCATGCTTTGACCGTCAAAGCCCTGCGTTTCATGCCTTTGGCGCGGCCTGCGGCCGATCCGCCCGAACTCAAGGTACGGGCCATCGGGCTCAATTTTCCCAATCCGGTCGGCCTGGCTGCCGGTTTCGACAAGAATGCCGAGGTGCCGGACGCGCTTTTGAAACTCGGCTTTGGCTTTGTCGAAGTGGGTACGGTCACCCCGCGCGCGCAAAAGGGCAATCCGCGCCCACGCCTGTTCCGGCTCGATGCCGACGAGGGTGTCATCAACCGGCTCGGCTTCAACAACGAGGGTGGCGCGGCGGTGCTGGCGCGGCTGGCGATGCGGGCGAATGCCGGCGGCATCGTCGGCGTCAATATCGGCGCCAACCGCGATTCGCCGGACCGTGCCGAGGACTACGTGCGGCTGATCGAGACTTTCGCGCCGGTCGCCAGTTATTTCACGGTCAACGTATCGTCGCCCAACACGCCGGGCTTGCGCGACCTGCAACAGGCGGGCGCGCTCGACGAATTGCTGGCGCGCGTGGTCGATGCGCGCGATCGCGTGCGCCCGCGCGCCGGGCCTACCCCGGTGCTGCTCAAGATTGCACCCGATCTCTCGCTGCCCGATCTCGACGACGTGGTCGGCATCGCCCGCAAATACCGCGTCGATGGCATGATCGTCGGCAACACCACGATCTCGCGGCCCGGTTCGCTGCGCGAGCGCGAGCGCGCCCGCGAAGCAGGCGGACTGTCCGGCCGGCCGTTGTTCAAACTCTCGACCCGCATGCTGGCGGAAACTTTCGTGCGCGCCGAGAATGCCTTCCCGCTTATCGGCGCCGGCGGCATCGACTCGAGCGCGACGGCGATCGCCAAGATCAAGGCCGGCGCCACGCTGGTTCAGCTCTATAGCGGGCTGGTCTTTCGCGGCATCGGCGTGGTGGCGCGGATCAAGGCCGATCTGGCGGCGGCGCTCAAGCGCGGCCACCGCGATTCCCTGGCCTCGATGATCGGTTCGGACGCCGCCGACATGACGGCGGAGAGCTGGCCGGGGTAATTTATTTCCCTCTTGGCGCGTTGATCAGGCGCAGCACGATCCAGACCGGCACCACGATCACCGCGCCGAGCAGCAGATAGCGCCACAGCCAGCGGAACGCGTCGAAGCCCATATTCCAGATCGACTGGATCAGGCGTTCGAGGCTTTGCACGATGTCGAAAGGGTCGAGGCCGAGCGTCGATAGAACGACGCCGACCAGGATCGACACCAGAACCAGGCGTCCCAGTACCGCCAGCGGCGAGCCGCCGAAAATCCGCGTCATCATATCGTTGGGCATCGTCGTTTCGGCCTTTACCGGAATCGTCTCGATCTTATCATGATTTGGCGGCGGCGGGTTTTGCAAGCGCATGAACGTTTTCCGTAAAGCCGGGCCGCTTCCTGTCGCGGCCGTGCCCTACATATGCTCTAAAATCCTTCGTCGCCATGCCTGGAGGGCACCCATTTGCAGCCGCAGCCGCTCCATTTGCCGTCGGGAAACTTGATTGCCGACCGCCGCTTCGAATGGGCGCGCGATCTTGGCGCCAAAGGCGATCTCGCCGCCGCCGCCGATTTGCTCGTGCAGGCGCTGGAGCTCGTGCCCGGCTATGCCTCGGCTTGGTTTGCGCTGGCCGAGTTGCGCGAGAAATTGGGCGATCGTGCCGGCTCCGTCGCGGCGTTTCGCAAGGCCGTTGAAGCCGACCCGCTGGATCGTCACGGCGCCGCGCTGCATCTCGTGCGCGCAGGTGCTGCGCCCGCCGGCGCCATGCCGGAAGGCTATGTGCGCGCCTTGTTCGACGGCTATGCACCCGCATTCGATGCGGCGCTTACCGAAGGCTTGGGCTACCGCGCGCCCGAACTTCTTCTGCGCGCGGTGCAGGGCGCCCATCCACATGACCGATTTCGTTCGGCCCTCGATCTTGGCTGCGGCACGGGCCTGGGCGGCGCGGCGTTTCGCCCCTATTGCGATTGGCTGGCGGGCGTCGATCTGTCGCCCGCGATGCTGGCGCAGGCGCGCGCCAAAGTTCTCTATGACAGCCTGATCGAAAGCGATGTCTTGACATTTCTCGCTGCGCAAGCCGCCACCAAGACAAAATACGATCTGGTCCTCGCCGCCGACGTATTCATGTATCTCGGCGATCTCGCCCCGGTGCTCATGGCGGCAGCCGAGGTGCTGGTGCCATCCGCGCCGATCGCCTTCAGCGTTGAAACCCATGGTGGCGACGACGTCATGCTGCGCGATACTTTGCGCTACGCGCATGGCGAGGCACATGTACGCAGCGCGGTTGCGGTGGCGGGGCTCGCTCTCGTTAGCCTCGATAGCGCCGCGACCCGCACCGAAAAGGGCGTGCCGGTGCCGGGGCTGGTCGTCGTGGCCAGCGGGGCCAACTAATCCCGGCGGAACACCACGCTGCCGAACCAGCCGATGACCAGCGCCATGAGCGCGGTCACGATGCCGTAGAGCAGGCCGTCGTCCACCGCGGCATCGGCGACATATTGCTCGATGCCGGTCTTGATCACTTCCAGCGCGGAACTGGTGCTGGCGGCCAATGCGCCATTGGCAAACAGTTTGACGTCGACCGCGTAATTGCCGGTCGGTGCATCGGCCGGCAGCGGGATGGCGGCGCGGAATACGGTCGGGGTGAGAAACGTCACCGCCGTGCTCGATTCGCGGTATAGGCTCTGTTGGTTCTTCAGCCGCACAAAGGCGACGCGGAACGCATCCTCCGGCACGGTATCGGCAATGTCGGGTCCGATGCGCTGCGGCAGCAGGAAATTGGCGATGCCAATTTGCAATCGCCGCAGGATATCGGCATGCGCGATTTCCGCCACCGGGCGGTTGCTCAGCACCGCGAGATAGCTTGGCACGCGCACGAATTCGCGCGAGTCGACATTGACCCATATGCCGAGCACGCGTTCCTTGCGGCGCGTACGCATGGTAGTGCGCGGCCCGGTCACCGTCACCACAAGATCATAGGGCGGCCGCAACTCGGTTTTGCCGGCATCCGGCTCGATGGTGCCGAACAGCACCAAGTCCTCGCCGGTGAAACTCGACGTCACCGCCACGCGGTGGTTCGATAGCGACACCACCAGGCGCTCCGCCACGGCCGGCGTGACGCCGCCAGCCGACAGGACGATCAGCGCGATGGGTGCCAGCCAATGCATCACAGGTTCCTGACATGGCGCAGCGAGAACAGATCGTCCGGCCTCACCACCAGTTCGTAGGCGAAACGCAATCCGACGGCCAATACCAAAAGACCGAGCAGCAAGCGCAAGCGCTCACCGCGCATTTTCTGCCCGGTGCGTACGCCGAATTGCGCGCCAATCACGCCTCCGACCATCAGGATCAGCGCCAGCACCGCGTCCACCAAATGATTGGTGGCCGCATGCATCACCGTCGCCGACGCCATGGTGACCAGCGTGAGCACCATCGAGGTGCCGATCACGGTCGCGGTCGGCACCCGCAGAAAATAGATTAGCATCGGCACCAGTAGGAAGCCGCCGCCGATGCCCATGATGGCGCCGGCGAAGCCGATGATGAAACCGATGGCCCAGACAGGAATCGCCGACACGTAGATTTTCGAGCGCTTGAAGCGCAGCTTGAACGGCAATCCATGCAGCCAGGTGTGGCTGCCCGGCCGGCGCAGCGTCGCCGGCATGCCGCGGCGGGTACGCAGTTCGGCGTTCACGCTCTCATAGATCATTATGGCGCCCACGCTGGTGAGCAAGGTGACATAAGACAGCCCGATGAACAGATCGAGCTGATCGACCTCACGCAATTTGGTGAACAGCCAGACGCCGACCGCGGTGCCGACAATCCCGGCGCTGAGCAGCATCATGGCGAGCGCGACGTCGAGCGCGCGCCTGCGCCAATAGGTGATCGCGCCGGTAAACGAGGAAGCGGCGATGTGGCTGGCGACGCTCGCTACCGCGACCGCGGGCGTAATGCCGATGAATATCAACAACGGGGTCATCAGGAATCCGCCGCCGACGCCGAACATGCCGGAGATGAAGCCGACCGCGAGCCCCATCCCCAGTACGAGGAAGACGTTCACGGGCAGATCGGCGATCGGCAGATAGATTTGCAAGCGGCGTCGTCCGGCGTTTGGGGCCACGGCCGAAAGCGACAATGCCTGTGAGGCTATATCCGCGCGGCCGCGCAACTCACCCGGCAGTAAACACCATTGCACGCGGAATCGTCAGGTCTCGTTCAGCGTTTTCCGACTTCGAACGAGCCGAGCGATAGCGGCCCGGCCACGCTTGGCCTGGTGCGCACCGGCGCAGGCGGCGGCGTGGTGGCGGCGCTGTCCCAGCCGCCGGCAGGCACCGGAACCGTGACGGCCTCGTCCGGCTGGCGCTCGGCCACGAAGCTCTTGACCGATTGCATGGCGGCGGCGAGTTCATCGGCGTCCATATGGTCGGCCACCTCGTCGCGCTTCTTGGCGGATTCGCGGTCGCCTTGGTTGGCGGCCAGCGCGAACCATTTGTAGGATTCGGCGGCGTCCTTTTCTGTACCGAGGCCGCGCGCGCATAGAACGCCGAGATTATATTGGCTGTCGGCGATGCCGCGCTCCGAAGCCTTGCGGAACCATTGCGCGGCCGTGGCGTAATCCGGTTTGCCGTCAATGCCTTCGGCATAGAGCACGGCGAGATTATGCATGGCCTTGCCGTTACCCTTGGTGGCGGCGGCCAGATAAAGCCGGCGCGCCGCGACCAGGTCTTTTTTCACGCCCTGGCCCTTTTCCAGCATGCTGGCATAGCGGAATTGCGCGGGGGCCAACCCTTTGCTGGCCGCGCGCTCAAACCACAGCGCCGCCTCTTCCGGATTGCCCGGCACGCCGCGGCCGTCCGCAAAGCGCACGGCTACTTCATAGGCGGCCGCGCCATCGCCGGCGATGGCGGCACTGCGCAGGCGGGCTCCGCCGATGGCGATCGGCAGATAATCGGGGCTTTGCGCATTGGTGGGTGTGGGTGCGCGCGCCGGTCCGGTGCGAGAAATCGACCCGGTAACGTCGCCTTTGGATGTTACGGGCGGCGCGCTCAGCGCGGGCGGGCTCAACAATGACGGCAGGTCTGGCGTTGCCAGGTTCAAGTCGCGCGGCAGGCCGCCGGTGGCGAAGGTGCCGGTGGCAAGCGGGGCCAGTGGCGGAATTCCGGGCAGTGTCGGCGGCGCAAGCGGATTGGCGGCAAAATTGGAAGCAAGATTGGCCCGCGCCTCCGGCGTGGCGAGGGGGCTGGCGGTCGGCTCGGCGGCGGCGATCTTGCCGGTTTGCGGAGTTGGGCTCAAATCGCCGCTCAGGTCGCGGCCATCGGCGGTCTTGAGTTTGGTGCCGTCCGATCTGCTCAGATCGAACATATTGCCCGCGATCTGCACGCCGCCGACCACGACGGCGATGACGCTGGCCGCGATGAACAGCGACTTGACCCGCTTCATCAACTTGCCGCGTAGCGATGGCGCCTCGACATCGCCGAACTCGATCGGTTCGGGACGCGGCGCGCGGCCGCCGGGTGCCTGCAAGGCCGCCTGGGCGGCGCGGCGGGCGGCGGCGATGAACCCGGATTTTGCGCCGGTCGTGGCGGCGGAACTTGCCTCGCCATAGGACCCGGCGAGTGCTGCTTCCGACGCCGCGATGCGCGCGGCCGGATTGGCGCGGAAAACTGGCGCCCCGGAGCCGGGCTCGAGCGGCTGGTCGGGCGGCAGATCGGGATTGATCGGCAGGTGGCTGGCCGGCGGCAGGCGCTTGGGCGCCGACGCCGGGGTAGGAGCAGCCGCGGCCGGCGGCGCTTTCGGCGCTGGTGCCGGTATAACCGCAGGGATGGGCGCCGCCTTGGGCGCTGGTGCCGGCATTGGCATGGGCGCAGGCTTTGGCGTGGCCATCGGCGCGGCCGCGACTGGCGCAATCGGCGGCGCGTCGCTGACCACCCTGGCTGCGATTTTACCAATCGGCAGTTCGGGTTCGGCGAAGCCGTCGTCCACCGGCCGGCCGCGGCTTTCGCCGCGAATGTCTTTCTCGATTCTGACCAGGCGATCGACGACATGGCCGAGCGTGCCATTGACGGCTTCCAGCGCATCCTGGGTGCGCGCGATGTCGTGCTTGAGCGAGTCGACGGCCGGCGAATTGTCCGCGCGCAGCGCCCCGCTTTGTTTGTTGGCGCGCATGTCCTCGATATGCACCAGGAGATCGGCGAGGCCGCGCTCGATCGCCTCGAGATGGCCGAGGCGGGAATCGGAGGCATCCAGCCGCTTGACCAGCGAAACGATGTGATCCTCAAGATGGCCGACCGCGATGTCACCGCCGCGCGACTGCTGGATCATCTCGATCTTGTCGGACAGCGACTGCACCAGCGATTCGAGCATGGGCGGCACCGCGGCGCCGCTTTGCGCGCGTTCGGCGAGCGCTTCGGAGAGTGCGGTGATACGCTGCTCGAGACTGTTGAGCGCGTCGTTGCCGCTGGCCGACAGCGCCATGCGATCGACCTTTTCGGCCAATTCATGCACCTGCGCCGCCAGTCCGCTCACGGCGTCGTCTGAAGCGACATGGGCCGCCATGTCGCGCAGCGTGGTGATGGCTTGCTCAAGCTGATGCAGCGTAGCCGGGTCTTTCTGCACGACGATCTGGTCGATCTTGTGCGCTAGACCAGCCACCGCCTCGTTGAAGCCAACCAGATTTTCCGCCGGCGTGAGGCCATGTAGCGCGTTGCGAACTTCGGCCAGCCCGTGTTCGACCCCCGTCAGCGCGCCGGCATCGACGCCTGCCTCGCGGCCTTCCGCGATGCGCTGGTTCAAACCGGCAATTTGCTGCTCGATGGCGTCGAGGGCGTTGCGCGGCATCGCTTCGGTGAGCGTGCGCCCGATGTCGCCGAGTTCGGCGCGCAGTGCGTTGATCGCTTCCTCTACGCCCGGCTTGCGCAGCGTTTCGATCTGATTGGTGATCTTGCGAAGCTGATCTTCCAGCCCCGACAAATCTTGCGTCGGCACCGGTCCGAGATAAGGCGAGGGTGCCGCGATGGGTTCATGCACGGCCGGCGCCATCATGGGCGCAAGCGCGGCTGGTGCCGCCATTGGCGCTGGCGGGCGATGCGGCGCCGGCGCCGGTGCCGGCTGGCCGTTGAGCGCGCGTTGGCGGGCGGCGACTTCGGCGATCGCGCGATCAAGCCCCGACGACGCCGGCATCGCCGGCGGCACCGACATGGCTTGCGGCAGCCGCGTGGGCGGCGGCGCCACCTGGCGCGCGAAATTGACGAATTGATCGAGCCGGCGGTCGAGGCGGCCTATCAGTTCGGCGATCTGGTCGCCATCGGCGCGGCTGTGTTTGGGCGCGTAAGCCGCCGGCCCGCTGCGGGAAACCTGTTCGATGCGCTTCGTGATTTCGTCGAGCCGCGCATGCACGCCGGTTAAATCGTGGCTGGCGGATTCGTCGTCGTCATCGGCGTGCGGGTCCGCCTCCACGCCGTCCTCGGCTGCCTGATGAAGAATGACGGAGTTGAGCCAGTCGCCCAACGACATGCCGGAGCGGCGCGCCGCTTCCTTTGCAGTCTCGCGGGCTTCCGGCCTTATGCCTTTCACACTCCACGGCACCGCAAATTTCATTCTCACACCCACATTCGAGGTGGAGGCGCAAAGAGCCGTGATCGACCCTCGTGGAACCGGCGCGCGTTAAGGGCTGGTGGAAACGGGCTCGGTTCTCAGTCCACGTACCGACTTTTTGCCGTTCGCGGTAAACAGGCCGTTAACGTTTGGTAGAAGTACTGGACTTTCCCGGGGAATTTGCGTTTCCCAGCCGGCGTTGCGCAAACGCCGCAGTAAACGGCCGGTGGCCGGTAGTATTTTCCGGGCCGGGCGCCGTATTGCGCGGGCATCTAACCGTTATCTTTGGAGCGGTAGCCTGCCAACTCTACCTCCGGTGGAGTCCCAGATGGTACAAATGCGATATGTACCGAACAAACGCAGACGATTCTCACGCCAACGACTCGAAATCGCTCACCGAAAACTTGGAATTTGCGGCCGTATCGCGCGATACGGACCGTATTACCATCGGAGAACTTGCCCGGGATGCGGGCGTGACCTTGCGGGCCCTGCGATTCTACCAGAGCAAAGGACTGCTGAGCCCGCAGCGCTCCGGCACGTCGAGGATTTTCAGCCCGGAGGATCGCGCCCGCCTCGCCTTGATCCAACAGGGTAAACGGCTCGGTTTCACCTTGGGCGAAATCCGCGAAATGCTGCAGATGCGCCGCCGCCAATCCTCAGGCGATCGCTCTGATCGGCTGCCGATCAGCCGCAAAAAATGCGTCGAGCAGATCAAACATGTGGAGAATCAGCGCCGCATCCTCGAATTGGCGCTGATTGAATTGCGCCAAATCTACACCGGTATGTCGATTGCGTTGGAAAGCGCGCTGACAACCGCGGCCGTCGTTAAAGTCGCCTAAGGCGACCGGCCAACACAATCGGCTACCCCATTTCCGTCCTTAACATTGGTGTAAACCGGCTCGGCCATAATCTTGGCCGCCAGCGGCACTTTGCCGTGGCTGGCCGGCGCATTGCGGTATAGGCCGGGATATTCGATGCCGGGGAGTTGTCACCATGCCGACTTATAAAGCGCCCGTGGACGATACGTTGTTTCTGCTCAACGACGTGCTGCACATCGACCGCTACGGCAATCTGCCGGGTTTCGCCGACGCCTCGCCCGATGTCGTGGAGGCGGTGCTGCGCGAGGCGGCGAAGTTCAGCGAGTCGGTGCTCACGCCGTTAAACCGTGTCGGCGACATCGAAGGCTGCACGCGCCACGCCGATGGCAGCGTCACGACGCCGACCGGCTTCAAGGATGCCTATAAGCAAATCATCGCTGGCGGCTGGATCGGCATTTCGGTGCCGGCCGAATATGGCGGCCAGGGCCTGCCCTCGACCCTGACCATCGCGGTCAACGAATTGCTGTGCTCGGCGAATATGGCCTTCGCCATGTATCCGGGGCTGACCCAAGGCGCCATTGCCGCGCTGCTGGTGCATGCCTCGCCCGAACTCAAGACCAAATATCTGCCCAAGATGGTGGAGGGCGTCTGGACCGGCACGATGAATTTGACCGAGCCGCATTGCGGCACGGATCTCGGCCTGTTGCGCTCGAAAGCCGTGAAGCAGTCCGACGGCAGCTACAAGATCACCGGCAGCAAGATTTTCATTTCGGCCGGCGAGCACGATTTGTCGGAGAACATCATTCATCTGGTGCTGGCGCGTATCGAAGGCGCGCGGTCCGGCACCAAGGGTATCTCGCTATTCGTGGTGCCCAAGATCATGGTCGGCGCCGATGGCGCGCTCGGCGGCCGCAACGGCGTGACCTGCGGCTCGATCGAAGAAAAGATGGGCATTCACGGCAACTCGACCTGCGTGATGAATTACGACGCCGCCACCGGCTGGCTGATCGGCGAAGAAAACCGCGGCCTGCCCGCCATGTTCACGATGATGAACGAGGCGCGGCTCGGCGTCGGCATGCAAGGTCTGGCGCAATCCGAGGTCGCCTACCAGAATGCGGCGATCTACGCCAAGGAGCGCCTGCAAGGCCGCTCGATTTCCGGCGCCAAATTTCCCGACAAACCGGCCGATCCGATCATCGTGCATCCCGACGTGCGCCGCGCCTTGATGACCATCCGCGCCTTCAACGAGGCGGCGCGCGCGCTGGTGTTGTGGACCGCGCTCAAGGGCGACATCGCCCACCGCAGCGAGGACGGCAAGGAGCGCCAGGGCGCCGACGATTTCATGGGGCTGATTACGCCGGTGATCAAAGGCGTGCTCACCGACACCGGCTTCCAGAATACCGTGATGGCACAGCAGATGTGGGGCGGCCACGGCTACATCGCCGAGAACGGTATGGAGCAATTCGTGCGTGACGCGCGCATCGCACAAATCTACGAAGGCGCCAACGGCATCCAGGCGCTCGATCTCGTGGGCCGCAAGCTCGGCAAGGACGGCGGCCGCGCCTTGATGGCATTCATCGCCGAGGTCGGCGGTTTCATCAAGGAAAAATCCGCCGACGAGAAGATGAAGCCTTACGTGACGCCGATGGGCGTGGCGCTGGGCCATCTGCAAGCCGCCTCGATGTGGTTCATGCAGAACGCCATGACCAAACCCGACAATGCCGGCGCCGGCGCTACCGATTACATGCACATGTTCGGCCTGGTGGCGCTCGGCTATATGTGGTGCAAAATCACCGAAGCCGCGCTCGCCAAATTGCCTGACGCCAACGGTGCGGCCGCGCGCTACAGTGCCAAACTCACCACCGCGCGGTTTTTCATGGAGCGCATGCTGCCCGAAACCGCCGCGCATCTTGCCCGCATCCAGTCGGGCGCTGGCAGCGTCATGGAATTGGCGGACGAAGCCTTCTGATTGGCCTTCTAGGCTCGTGCAAAAGCCGGTGCGCGGCGCGAGCGCAGCAGCAGCCAGGTCATGATCGTGACGTTCACCAGGTTCCAGCCGAGCCCGTTGAGGAACGCCGCCTGATACGAGCCGGTCAGGTCGAAGATCGCGCCCGACATCCAGCCGCCCAGTGCCATGCCGAGCAGCGTCGCCATCAGCACCAGGCCGACGCGGGTACCGGCTTCCTTGGGCGAGAAATATTCGCGCACGATGATGGCATAGCTCGGCACGATGCCGCCCTGGAACAATCCAAACAGCGCCGAGATGACATAGAGCGAGAACAGACCGTCGAACCACAGATACATGAATAGTGCCACGCCTTGCAGCACGGAGCCGAGCAGTAGCGTGCGCACGCCGCCGATGCGGTCGGCGATGAAACCGGAAGCGACGCGGCTCACGATCCCGAAGCCGAGCATCAGCGACAGCATCTCGGCGCCGCGCGCCACGCCGTAACCGAGATCGCCGCAATAGGCGACGATGTGCACCTGCGGCATCGACATCGCCACGCAGCAGCAGACGCCGGCTATGCATAATAAAACTTGTAACGTCAGCGGCGAGAACGGCGCCTCGGCCTGGCGGCGCGCGGCCACAACGGTAGCGCTGTCGTGCTGGTGTTCGATTTTTTTCCGCAGCAGGAACACCAGCGGCATCATCGCCACCACCAGAAACAATCCGATGCCGGTATGGGTGGCGCGCCAGCCGTCGGCGGCGATAAAATGCTGTACTACCGGCGGCCAGATCGTGCCGGCGAGATAATTACCGGAAGCGGCGACCGCGACCGCGATGCCGCGGCGGCGCACGAACCAATGCGAGATGTCGGCCATCAGCGGTCCGAAACTCGCCGAACAGCCGACGCCGATCAGCAGGCCATGCGCCAGCGCGACTTGCCACAGGGTCGATGACAGGCCGACGGCGAGATAGCCGAGCGCCAGGCAGGCGGTGCCGATCGCCAGCGGCACGGCAATGCCGAAGCGGTCGGCCAGCCGGCCCATCAATACGCCGCCACAGGCAAAACCGATCATGGCCAGCGTGAACGGCAGCGAGGCCTCGCCACGTCCAATGCCGAAGTCGGCCTGGATGGCGGGCAGGGCAACCATGAACGACCACATGCCGACGCCGCCGACTGTCGATAGCAGCACGGCCACGCTCAAGCGCAGCCAGGCCGCGCTTCCGTCGATCGGGTTGGAACGGGAATCCGCTTGGTCTGTCATCATTTATTCCGGGCGGGCGGTCGTAGCATTGGGGCGGGATGCGATCCACTCTTCACATCTCCCTCCAGGGGAGGGTAAAGACAGGCAAGCCGGGCGGCCTTATGGTGCGGGCCAAAGCCGCGATTCGATCGGGAAACGCCGCCATGAACGCCGCCATGAATACCCTCAACGTCGCGCGCCCACTATGGATGAGCGAGGACCTCGTCCTGCTCGAAGAGCAGTCGCGCCGTTTCATTGCCGATGAATTCGTACCTCATCTCGACCGCTGGCACGAAGCCGGCATCTATGACCGCGATGTCTGGACCAAGGCCGGCGCCGCAGGACTCCTGTGCGCGTCGATGCCGGAAGAATATGGCGGGTCGAGCGGCACGTTTGCGCATGAAGCGGTGATCAACCGCGAATTCTCGCTCGCCGGTTTTGACACTTTCGGCGCGCCGCTGCACTCGGGCATCGTCGCGCCCTATATTCTGCATTACGGCACGCAGGAGCAGAAAAAGCGATGGCTGCCGAAACTCGCGACCGGCGAAATGGTTGGCGCTATCGCAATGACCGAGCCCGGCACCGGCTCCGACCTGCAAGGCGTGCGCGCTAGCGCCAAGAAATTCGGCAACGGCTATGTGCTCAACGGCTCCAAGACCTTCATCACCAACGGCCAGCACGCCAATTTGATCATCGTCGTCGCCAAGACCGATCCCAAAGCCGGCGCCAAAGGCACGTCGCTTTTTGTGGTCGAGACCGACGACGCGCAAGGTTTTCGCCGCGGCCGCAAGCTCAAGAAGCTCGGCATGGATGCGGCCGACACCTCTGAGTTGTTTTTCGATGACGTCAAGCTGCCGGCGGAAAGTCTGCTCGGCACCGAAGAGGGCCAGGGCTTCTACCAGCTCATGAAGGAATTACCGCAAGAACGCTTGATCGTCGCGGTCCACGCGGTGGCGATGATGGAGCGCGCGGTCGCGCTCACGGTGGACTATGTCAAGCAGCGCAAGGCCTTCGGCCAGGCCATCATCGAGTTTCAGAACACCCAGTTCGAGTTGGCCGAGTGCAAGACCGACGCCACAATTGCCAAGGTCTTTCTCGATTATTGCATCGGTCTCCATGTCGAGGGCAAGCTCGACACCGTGACCGCCTCGATGGCGAAATACCGGCTGACCGACACGCAAGGCAAAGTGATCGACCGCTGCCTACAATTGTTCGGCGGCTATGGCTATATAGATGAATACCCGATTTCGCGTATGTACCGCGATGCGCGGGTGCTGCGCATTTATGCTGGCACCAACGAGATTATGAAACTGCTGATCGCGCGGAGTTTGTGACGCGCAGGAGAACGCCGATGTCCGACGCATTCATCTATGACCACGTGCGCACGCCGCGCGGCCGCGGCAAGGCCGACGGCGCGCTGCACGAGGTCACCGCGCTCAATCTGGCGGCCCAGGCGCTTTCCGCCATCAAGACCCGCAACAAGCTCGATCCCGCGATCCTCGACGACGTGGTGATGGGCTGCGTCGATCCGGTCGGCGAAGCGGGCGGCGATATCGCGCGCGCTGCCGCGCTGGTCGCGGGCCTCGGCGACAGCGTGCCGGGCATCCAGATCAACCGCTTCTGCGCTTCGGGCCTGGATGCGGTGAATTTCGCCGCGGCCGAGATCATGTCGGGCCAGCACGAGATGGCGATCGGCGGTGGCGTCGAATCCATGAGCCGCGTCGGCATTGGCGCGGCCGGCGGCGCTTGGCCGGTCGATCCCTCGATCGCGGTCGCGACTTATTTTCTGCCGCAAGGCATCTCCGCCGATCTGATCGCGACCAAATATGGCTTCTCGCGCGACGACGTCGATGCTTACGCCGTTGAGAGCCAGAAGCGCGCGGCCAAGTCTTGGGAGGAGGGCCGCTTCAAGAATTCGGTGATGACGGTGAAGGACATCAACGGCCTCACGATCCTCGCCAAGGACGAACATATGCGGCCATCGACCACCATGCAGACGCTGGCCGCGCTGCAGCCTTCCTTCGTGCAGATGGGCGAGATGGCCGGCTTCGACGCCGTTGCCGTGCAGAAATATCCGGAAATCGAAGCGGTCAATCATGTGCATCATGCCGGCAATTCCTCCGGCATCGTCGATGGCGCCGCCGCCGTGCTGGTCGGCAACGCCGAGGCCGGCAAGCGCGCCGGCTTAAAGCCGCGCGCGCGCATCCGTGCCTTCGCCAATATCGGCTCCGAGCCCTCGATCATGCTGACCGGACCTGTTGACGTGACGCGCAAGGTTTTGAAAAAAGCCGGCATGTCGGTTGGCGACATCGATTTTTACGAACTCAACGAGGCCTTCGCCTCGGTGGTGCTGCGCTATATGCAGGCACTCAACATTCCGCACGACAAGATCAATGTCTGCGGCGGCGCCATCGCCATGGGCCATCCGTTAGGCGCGACCGGCGCGATGATTCTCGGTACTGTACTCGACGAATTGGAACGCAGCGGCAAGTCGACCGCGCTGATCACGCTCTGCATCGGCGCCGGCATGGGCACCGCGACGATTATCGAACGCGTCTAACGGGGAAGGAAATGCCGAAAGTCGATATCGCCAAGGTGCCGGTGAAAAGCGGGACGTTTTATCCGGCGCAATTCCAGGCCGAATGTTTGGGCCGTCACAAGCAGGCGCTGGGCGATGCCGTGGGTCTCACCCAATTCGGCGTCAATATCACGCGTATCGAGCCGGGACAGGCCTCGGCGCTGCGCCATTGGCACGAGCAGGAAGACGAATTCATCTACATGCTGGAAGGCGAACTGGCGCTGGCGGAAAACGGCGGCGAAACCGTGCTCAAGGCCGGCGATGCCGCCGGCTTCAAGGCCGGCAGCGGCAATGCGCACCGCCTAATCAACCGCGGCAAGGTTGACGCGATCTATTTCGAAGTCGGCACCCGCTCGCAAAACGAACGCGTGGAATATCCGGATGTCGATCTGGTGCTGGTGCGCGATGAAAAAGGCCGGCGCTATCTGCACAGGAACGGCGAGCCGTATCCCTCATAGGAGTTTTAAAACTCATGGCGAATTTCAAATTCGAAGTCGATGGCGACGGCATCGCGCTCGTCACCTGGGACATGGCCGATCGCTCGATGAACGTCATCACCATGGACGTGATCGCGGAGCTCTCCGGCGTCGTCGAGAAAGTGGCAACCGACGCCGCCATCAAGGGTGCCGTCATCACCTCAGGCAAAGACGCTTTCTGCGGCGGCGCCGACCTCACGATGCTGGAGCGCATGGGCGCGACCTATGCCGGGCTGGTCAAGAACGAGGGCGAAGAAGCCGCTGCCAGTTTCGTGTTCGCGGAAAGCCGCAAGCTCTCCCAGCTCTATCGCCGGCTTGAGACCAGCGGCAAGCCCTGGGTCTGCGCGCTCAATGGCACCGCGATGGGCGGCGGCTTCGAACTCGCGCTCGCCTGCCATCAGCGCATCGCCTCGGAAAATCCGAAGACGCGGCTTGGCCTGCCCGAGATCAAGATCGGGCTGTTTCCCGGCGCCGGCGGCACGCAGCGCATCGCGCGTCTGATGCAGCCGGCCGACGCGCTGCAATTCCTGCTCAAGGGCGACCAGTTGTCGCTCGACCGCGCCAAGGCCGCCAAACTGGTCGATGCCGTGGTGCCGGCGGCCGATCTGGTGAAGACCGCCAAGGACTGGATCAAGGCCGGCGGCAAGGCGGTGGCGCCCTGGGATGTGAAAGGTTTCAAATATCCGGGCGGCTTGGTTTATTCCAAGGCCGGCATGATGACCTTCCCGGCGGCGAACGCGATCTATCGCCGTGAGACCTATGACAATTACCCGGCGGCACGCGCCATTCTCCAGGTCGTCTACGAGGGCCTGCAACTCGACATGGACACCGCGCTGCGCGTCGAGTCGCGCTGGTTCGCCAAGATCCTACGCTCGCCCGAAGCCGGCGCCATGATCCGCTCGCTGTTTGTCTCGATGCAGGATTTGAACAAGGGCGCGCGGCGGCCGGCCGGCGAGCCGCCATCCAAGATCAAGAAAATCGGTGTCATCGGCGCCGGCTTCATGGGCGCCGGCATCGCGCAAGTGAGCGCCGCCGCCGGCCAGCAGGTCGTGCTGATCGACCGTGATCAGGAAACGGCCGACAAGGGCAAAGCCGCTTTGCACAAGGCGCTGAGCGACCGCGTCGCCAAGGGCCGCATGAAGAGCGCCGCGCGCGACGAATTGCTCGGCTTTATCACGCCGGCTGCCGACTATGCCGCGCTGAAAGATTGCGACCTCATCATCGAGGCGGTGTTCGAGGACCGCAAGATCAAGTCCGACGTCATCGGCAAGGTGCAGGCGGTGATCGGCGACGACGCGATCTTTGCCTCCAACACCTCGACGCTGCCGATCTCGTCACTGGCCGCCGAATTCAAGGATTCGGGCCGCTTCATCGGCATTCACTTTTTCTCGCCGGTCGACCGCATGATGCTGGTCGAGCTTATTCTCGGCAAGAAGACCGGCGACAAGGCGCTCGCGGTCGCGCTCGATTATGTGCGCGCCATCCGCAAGACGCCGATTGTCGTCAACGACTCGCGCGGTTTCTATACCTCGCGCGTGGTCGGCACCTATATCCGCGAGGGCCATCTGATGCTGGCCGAGGGCGTGCCGGCGGCGATGATCGAGAATGTCGGGCGCATGGCCGGCATGCCGGTCGGGCCGCTCTCGCTCAACGACGAAGTCGCGGTCGATCTGGCGTGGAAAATCCTCAAGGCCACCGAGGCCGATCTTGGGCCACAAGCCATCGATCCGCGTCAGAAAATTTTGCTGGAAGACCTGGTCGAAAAACGCGGCCGCTTCGGGCGCAAGAATGGCAAAGGCTTCTACGATTATCCGGCCGGCGCCCCCAAAAAATTATGGCCGGGCCTGGCCGATCTGCAGCCGACCAAACTCGATCCCGACAGCATCGACGTGCAGGAATTGAAAGACCGTTTGCTCGCCATGCAGGCGCTGGAAACCGCGCGTTGCTTCGAGGAGCAGGTGCTCACCGACGTGCGCGAGGCCGATGTCGGATCGATCCTTGGCTTCGGTTTTGCGCCGTTCACCGGCGGCACGCTGTCCTACATCGACATGATGGGGACGAAGAAATTCGTCGCGCTGTGCCGCAAGCTCGAAGCCAAATACGGCGCGCGCTTTGCGCCATCGAAATTGTTGATCGATCTCGCCGACCACAATGAGACCTTCTACGGCCGCTTCGCGCCGCAGAAGAAGAAAGAGGCGGCGTAAGTGTCATGCCCGCGAAGGCGGGCATCCAGTAATCGCCGGTGATTATGGGTCCCCACCTTCGCGGGGACGACCCGTCACCATGTCATTTGACATAAATCTTGCGCCCGCGCCGGCGCTTCCTATCTGTTGGTGATGGCAACGATCGACATCACCCCGCCGGGCGAGCGCGCCCATCGCGCCCAAGCCGAATATTCCAAGCGCGCCGCGGTCGAGCGGCTCGACATGCTGGCGCGCCTGTTCGACACCGCCTTCATTGTGCCGGGCACCAATATCCGTTTCGGCGTCGAATCGATCATGCGCCTCGTGCCCGGCATCGGCGATGCCGCGGCTTCGGCGCTGTCGTGCTATCTGCTCTACGAAGCCCACCGCCTCGACGTGCCCAAGCCCGTCTTCGCGCGCATGGTCGCCAATGTCGCGATCGAAGGCGTCGCCGGCGCCGTGCCGTTTATCGGCGACCTGTTCGACGTCGGCTTCCGCGCCAACCGCCGCAACGTCAAAATCCTGCGCGAACATTTCGAGCGGGAAGGATGGCTGTAGTCTCAGCTGTCATGCCCGCGAAGGCGGACATCCAGTAACCACAGCCATTTGCGCTAATCAAAGGCGCTTGCGTTTACTGGGTCCCCGCTTTCGCGGGGACGACGGGCGAATTACATCACCACCGTCAATCGCTTCGCCGCTCTTGTGACGGCGGTATAGAGCCAGCGCTCGCGGCTTTCGGGAAACGCGAAGCTCTCGTCGAACAGCACCACGTCGTCCCACTGCGAGCCCTGCGCCTTGTGCACGGTGAGCACATAACCGTAATCGAATTCGTCGTAGGGCTTGCGGCGCTGCCAATCGATCTGCTCGATGCCGCCGGTGAAACACTCCGGCCGCACCGACACTTTGACGGCGCGCGTCGCGGTCTCGTCGTCCGGCACCAGCCGCATGGTCATGATCCCGCTCTTGCGCCCGCCGCGTTCCTTTACCAACCACAGCGCGCCATTGAACAGGCCCTTCTTGCGGTTATTGCGCAGGCACACCAGCTTGTCGCCGGCCGACGGCATCACGTCCTCGAAGCCGCGCCGCTGGCGCATGCGGATATTATAGGCGCGCCGCGTGGCATTGCGGCCGACCAGAACCTGGTCGGCCTTGAGCACGCGCTCGGGATCGAGATCGTCGCGCCGCACCACTTCGGATTCGCCGTAGCGGCCGGGCTCGAGATAGTCGCCGGCGCGAATGTCCATCGACAGCCGGATGATCGGATTACCCTGCGCCTGGCGGTGCACTTCGGTGAGCATCACGTCGGGCTCGCCTTCTGTGAAAAACCCGCCGCCCTGGATCGGCGGCAGTTGCGCCGGATCGCCCAGTACCAGAAGCGGCACGCCGAACGACAGCAAGTCGCGGCCCAACTCGGCATCAACCATCGAACATTCGTCAATGATGATGAGCTCGGCCTTTGACGCCGGCGCCTCGTCCCACAGATCGAAACTCGGCACTTCCTCGCCGCTCTCGCGCGCGCGGTAGATCAGGCTGTGAATGGTTTGCGCGCCGCGGCAGCCTTTGCCGCGCATCACGCTGGCCGCCTTGCCGGTGAAGGCCGCGAACTTCACCTCGCCGTCGATATCGTCGGCAATATGGGTAGCGAGCGTGGTCTTGCCGGTGCCGGCAAAGCCGAACAGGCGGAACACCTGCGGCGTGCCGTTCGAACCGGGCTTGGCCTTCATCCAGGCCGCTACGGCTTTGAGGGCGTCGTCCTGGTGGGGAGTGAATTCGGGCATGGCCGAACCATTAAAGCATCCGGCCCGATCGCCAAAGAACAAAATATGAACCGGGTGTGGACGGAAGAAATTCCCGCTTGACCAGACTTAAAACCTATGCTTATAGTCCTTTTGTCCGATCCACCGAGGGGCGCTCTCATGAGGCGTCATGTTGGCGGGACTGGATGCGGCGCCTGCGGGCGGGGACGGACGTGCCCCCGCTCCCGGGAGGCCCGGGACCCGACCGGGGGGCATTATGACCCTTCTGCGAGGAGCTCGCTGGACTGGGACAGGAAGAGCCGGATAACGCCCGGTAAAGCCAAGTCCCAGGAAGCTAGGACCTGGTGCCGGTGCTCCGGGCGCGGGCCTGCGGTGCAAAACCGCGATGGAGCGCCGAAAGGCGCCCGCGCTCTCGAAAGGGAGTGCGGCACTACCGAATACGGACGCGCCGATCGGCGCTCCATCCCCTCGGGCTTTTCGAGGGGCACTAAGAGGCCCCGCAAAAGCGGGGCAGGGACGACGGCCTACCCGGGGCCGCCAAAAACACGGGCAATTTCGTTTGTCCATATGAAATATTTTGTTGGGCAGCCGCGCGCTTAAAGCTGGCCGCCGCGCATTGCCCTTTCATCCGCCCCATGTTTAAGGTCGCGGCCTTTTGGCCAGACGAAACAAGTCGAAAGCTGCCGGACAACCTGAATGGCTCGTGACCAGATCGATATGACTCCGGTCGAAACGCGCGACGAACTCGTCGCCTGGTTCGAAGCCGGTTGCAAGCCGCGGGAACAATTC
>Ga0182030_10002329_pt1 | contig 40180 bp, 34 predicted proteins | sample 812S3MmetaG_FD_121299 | JGI IMG/M metagenome (GOLD analysis project Ga0182030, IMG submission 121299) | Permafrost microbial communities from Stordalen Mire, Sweden - 812S3M metaG (Illumina Assembly) | ecosystem: Environmental > Terrestrial > Soil > Wetlands > Permafrost | place: Sweden...
CCCTTGCCGGCACCGATGCTCGAAGCGCTCATCATCCACGGGTACAGACCCCAAGCACTCGAAACCGGCCAACGAATTCGACAGCGATCGCACAGCGCCCGCACCCCTGTGCATCTTGTGTGGTCTGGCTGTTGTTGCTAGTGGGGGTGCAGTTGTTCGTTGGGGTGCAGTTGGCTGGTCGTTGGTTGGGCTGTGATCGTTGGTTTCTTCGCGCGAGCGGGTTGGGGAGCTGTGCCGAGCTCGGTTTCTCTTTCGCCCGGCCGGCGTGTGCGGCGCGCGCACGCGGGCGATACCGTCACCCTCGTGTTGCTGCGGTGCACCAGACGACTCCTAGCGTTGGTCGGCGACCGGGCCGGGACGCTCGTTGATGCCGAGCCGGGCATCGATGACTGGTATGCCAACGTGTTTGTCATCGAGCGGCGCAAGTGCCTGCTGCTCGTCCATGCCGACACGTTGCTCTCGGTCCTCGACACCGACGTCCGCGTAGCGCAGCTAGATGATCTCGGCCTTTACATCGCGAAGCTCGTCGTCGATGCGCTCGCGTCCGAGAGGCTCCCCGGCACGACGCTCGGCCCGGTAGACCCGTCCGGTGTGTTGGTCGCACGGACCGCGAGTCGCAGCGTGCTTGGCCACATGAACGAGATGACGTTCGAAGCGCAGCATCTCATCGCGCGGGACGGCGGCCTGCGCCACAGCGACCCCGACCGTGTGAGCCACAGGTTGCGACGTGGGCTTCATCGCCGGGGCTCCGACTACGTCGTGCCGCTCGAGCTCGCCGCCGCGCGCCGGGCCTGACACCCCCATCTGGTTCACCGCGCGGGTTCGGTGCAACGCCGGCTCGCACGACTACTGCTCTCGGCCTCGGCCACGCGAAAGCAGGTCATCTAGCCCACGCGCGGCGAGACGCCTGAATTTCGTCCGTCTCAGGCGTCTCGCTCAACCCGGCTGCGTCTCCGAGAGCTCTCGGGTGCTCGTAATCGTGTGGAACTTCACATCGGGCGGTGCGATGAGCGTCGCTGGCACCGACCGCATGAACTCTGCTATGTGGGCGGCGCGAAAATGACGCTGGAGAGCCAGCTCATCCACCCATTCCTCGACAAATACGAAGTCGTTCTCGGCCTCCGTGTCCTGGTACAAGCGGCAGCCGAGACAGCCCTCCTCCTCGCGTGAGGCCTGCGCGAGGGCCTGCGCCAGGCGAATCGTCTCGCTGCGGCGTTCCGCGTCGCTCTTGATCCTGCCCACTACAACTATTATGTCGCTCCCCCTATTGATGTCATTCTCCGCGGGCTCCTCTAGAGAGCGGCCCCGATCCTGCCCTTGTGAAGCTATCGACGGTAGATGGCGCCTGGGTTGGACGAACCCGAGTTCTCTCGGCCGATTTGTTCGGTGCAACCGATCGTGGTGAGCGGCGGTCCGCGCCGGCAGGCGCCGTGGACCGGCCGCCACACCTATCTAATTCACCCGCGGTAGCAGAAGTAGCGGGCTTCGCTTGAGCCCCCCAACCCGCAGCCATAGGAGAAGTCTTCAGTGCCGCTGAGGTTCTCCTTTTCTTCGCCATATATTTCGTCGAAGTAGCCCGTAGCACCGTTTTCGACACCGCCGAAGAGGGTGTCGAAGTCACCTTCCGTTTTGTCCTTCCTGCCGCCGACTATCGTTGATCTGGTGCCGAAACCTCGGTCTTCGATGCCTCCGAGGATGACCCCGTCTTCCGACTCGGCGGTGTTGCTGTGGCCTCCTGCGGACCATGCCCTGGTGGAGAATGTCTCGTTTTCCAGGCCCCCGTCAACCGCCGAAGCTTCTCCCAGCGCCGAGTTCTTCCCCCCGCCAGTGACGGAGGCGTACGGGCCGGTGGCTACGTTGGATACGCCTCCACTGACCGACGCGGCTGTCGCCGTGGCCTTGTTCCCCTTGCCTCCGCTGACGGACGCTTCAACCCCTTCCGCGGCGTTTTCGAGGCCACCGCTGACGGACGCCGAATTGTTTGACGCCACATTGTGAGCTCCTCCGCTGACCGAGCTCTGGAGCTTGGTTGCACTGTTCGAATACCCGCCGCTGATCGAAGAGGTGAATCCGGACGCCACGTTTTTCTCGCCGCCCGTAACCGACGCCGCTTCACTGCTCGCTTCGTTTTCCGCCCCGCCGGACACCGAGGACTCGACGGCCTTCGCCTGGTTGTCCTTGCCGCCGCTGACCGCCGCGTAGGTGCTAGAGGCGGTGTTCTTCAGTCCGCCGGTAGCTGTCGCGAACGGGCTGGAGGCGAGGTCTTCCTTGCCTCCAGCTGCGAAGCTCTCAGTCCCTGACGCCGTGTTCTCGTAGCCCCCAGCGATCGAGGCCGCATAGGCCGTCGCCTTGTTTTCAAGGCCGCCGCTGACGTCGGCCTCTTCTGCGCTGGCCTGGTTGTCGAGGCCTGCCAGGAAGTCGCCGCTGCTAGTTGCCGTGTTCCTCTCGCCAAAGACCGCGTTGAATTCGCCGCCGACCGTGTTCTGGCTTCCCGCGATGATCGATCCGGAACCCGTGTAGGTCTGATCGCTTCCGATGACGACATCTTCCGAGCCCGTGTGCGTGCCGCCGGTGCAGTCACAGCCAATGATCAGGTTGCCCTCGCCGTTAACGGCTTCTTCCCTCCCGACGTCCGACAGCAGCTGCAGGTTCAAACCCGAGAAGACGATCGTCGGCTTTTCATCAGCACCATTGGACACGTATTCGGTGTGCTGCAGGATCGACTTCAGCGTCGCCACCTCGGTTCCCGTCAGGCCGTTCGTCCCGCCTTCTTTGCCTTCTTTGCCTTCTTTGCCGGGCCCGCCTTCTTTGCCTTCTTTGCCAGGGGCGCCTTCTTTGCCAGGGGCGCCTTCTTTGCCAGTGGCGCCTTCCTTGCCAGGGGCGCCTTCCTTGCCCGCTGGCCCTTCTTTAGCGGGCACTACTTTCCCGGCGACTTTCGCCTCGATTTCTTTCAAGACCGACGGGCTGATCTCGCTCACTGACGTGATGAGATATTTCGGCGCAGGTTTTTTCGCTGTGCTGGCGCCGAGAACGTGCGTCGCGGCGAGTGCGCCGCCGCTCATCAAGAACACCAGCACCACCGTCAACACCACATTCGCATAGCCGGCACGCCGTCCGAGAAAACCCATAGCGGTCCACCCCCTGTCCAGGCAGACGGACCCATGCGCCGCCCGCGTCGTCACCCAGATCCTGTCAGCAACGGCCCGACATTGCCTAGACCCCGGACCTCTATCGCTCGACAATGCCTCTGACGAGGCAATGACCCTCGGCAGGGACAGGACGGGCGCAGCGCGTACGCCTGCCTGCTGCTCCCACGAACGAGCGAGCGTCCAAGTACCGGTGGCGCTCGCACTCGGAGTCAGGCAGAGGCGCGGCGCTGGCTGCAATCCACACTGAGTGCAGTTCGTCCATCTGGGGCGTCTCGGGCTGGCCGAGCGACACGCCTGCATCCGACTGGGAGGGACGCTCTGAGCCCAGCCGAGCAGCCGACCGCTGCCGGGTCGCTGCATGGCGCCACCTACACCCGCTAGAGACACCACCAACACGCGACGGGTCAGCGCCGAACCAACCACGACCCAGTGCTGACCCACACCCCCGCTTTCCCACCAACAGCAGGCACCCAAGGCAACCAGCCCCAGACTGCCGAGACGGACGATGAGCGACCATCCGCGACACTGCGGTCCTGGCTGCTGCTTCACGGAAGATGCGATAGCCACGCCGAACACGAGAATCAGCGGCATACAGATCCGGCGGGTGACGTCTACCTCGGCGTCGAACACCGAGCTCCCCCAAAACTCTCCCAAACGGAGCGATTTACGAGGTCGCCTGAGAGCACCGAACGCCTCTGAAACCCGCTTAGATAAGCCAAACACAGGAGTCTCGGGCGCTCTGCAAAGCCGTCTACACCGGTTCGATTCCGGTCGTCGCCTCTGTCGAAACCCCTGCCGAGGCCCGGTCGTGACGTCTCCGTCACAGAATGGGCGGCTGATCCGACTCCTGTACATGATCGGCCCACCCCATCAGGGCTCACCGTGGCGTTGAGCGCCGATGAGCTCGCCGAGCTCTACGACCGTTATGCGGAGCCGATCCTTGCGTTCCTGGTCCGCCGCACCTGGGATCCGGAGGCAGCGGTCGACATCATGGCCGAGACGTTCGCTGCAGCGCTCGAGGGCCGGCGCCGGTTTCGTGGCGGTGACCGCGCTGCCGCCGGGGCGTGGCTGTACGGCATCGCCCGCCACCAGCTGGCCGACCATTTCCGGCGAGACGGCGCGCAGCGACGTGCTCTCGCGCGTCTCGGGATCGAGCGCCGCCCGTTGACCGACGTCGAGTACGAACGCATCGAGGATCTCGCTGCTTCCAGCGAGCTGCGTGACCGGGTTGCCGATCAGCTGGGATCGCTGCCGGTCGACCAGCGCGAAGCGGTCCGCCTGCGCGTTGTGGAGGAACAGGGCTACGACACGCTCGCGCGAACGCTCGACATCAGCCAGGACGCCGCGCGCGCGCGCGTCAGCCGCGGGCTTCACGCGCTGCGCGCCGCCATCGATGCGGCAACCGCCCAGAGCCCACTCGATCTCCAGCGGAGCGCCGATCATGCCTGAGAGCACCGAGCGGTTCGGTCATCTGCCAATCCTGGCCGAGGTGCGCGACGATCTGATCGCCGCCGCGCACAGGCAGGAGGGCAGCCGTAGCGCTGGGGCCGGCGTGCGTCAGTGGCTGTCGCATCGCGCAAACACTGTTGTGGTGGCGCTGGCGCTCGTGCTCGCCGGCGGCGCGATCGCAGCGGCTGCGACGGGCGTGCTCAGTGGCAGCCCCGTCAAGCAGCAGGGAACGCTGCACGCGAACGCCGGCATCGGCGTCCCAGCACCCGGAGGGTCACGCCTGCTGGCGCTGCGCGCAGCCGATCCGCAGGGCGGCCTGCCGTGGGGCATGCGGCTCGTTCACACCACCCGTGGAGAGCTCTGCGTGCAGGTCGGCCGCCTCGAGGACGGTCAGCTCGGTCAGCTCGGGATCGATGGCGCATTCCACGACGACGGGCGCTTTCATCCGCTCGCGCCGGACATCCTGCCCGAATACAGCGACAGCGGCGACGTCAGCTGCAACGTTGCCGCGCCGATCAGGATCGGCATTTGGGCAGCCGGAGATCGCAACGGCGCCCCATCACCGGAACGCACCGGCTTCAAGCCGACAGCCAACGATCTGCGAGTGATCTCGTGGGGCCTCCTGGGACCGCACGCGGTGAGCATCACCTATCGGAGCGCCGCTGGTGTGCTGACCGTCCCGGTCGCTCCCGGGTCAGGCGCCTACCTGATCGTGAGCAGGGTGAGCCGCCTACCCCGCTCGATCGGAGGGGGTGCGGAATTCGTTGGATCGATCTCGGGACACACGGTCGACGCCCAGTCCCCGACCGGGATCGACGGCCCAGTGATCGCGACGACGTTCCGCTTCGGCTCGCTCACCTGCTCGAGCGGTCACGGTGCACCGGTGGCCAGACGCTGCACGACCTACCACCCGACCCTCGAAAACCGCCTGGCTCCGGTCCGGAGCCTGGACGAGCCCGTGCAGGTCACACTCGAGACGCAACCGCATCAGAGCTGCAGCGCGGCCTACCTGGTGGATCCCTGCTACCGCGCACAGGTCGAATTCAAGGCGCCCTACGCGGTGGTGAACGCAGGCAGCGAATACTTCCTGCAGGCCAAGTCGAGCTGCAAGCATGCCCGCGCCAGCAGCTGGTCGTTCACCCACAACATCAAGCGGGGCCAGACGGTGCGCACGCAATCCTCGGGGCTGTTCAACTGCACCTCCGGCGAATTCGAGGTCCAATACCTCAAATACCTCGACAACAGCCACCCAACGGCGATCGTGGGGACCGCCATCCTGCGCGTACCCGGCAACTAAAGCTCCACCCAGGTGTGACCGTCCGCCGGTCGCTGTCCGCCGGTCGCGTGGCGCACAATAGGAAGATGAGGAAGCTGCTCCGTTCGAGCCCCGCAGAGGAGACCGCGCGCGGATATCACCGGGGCAAGCCCAGCCGTCCCTCAAGCGCGACGCGCCCCGTGCCGATCGAGGCGGCATGAGCATGGTCAGGCTTGCCGCGGCCGGCTGCGCCACCGCACTCATCCTGGCCGGCTGCGGGAAGTCGGATGAAACCCCGCGACCAACCGCCCAATCACCCGTCGAGCAGGTGAGGACCGTCGCCGCCCGCTGGCTGTCGGCGGTGGCTGAAAACAACGGCAACGAGGTCTGCGCGCTGCTGAGCAGCGAAGCCAGACAGCGCGTGCTGCTCGCCGCCGGGACGCTTGACCGCGTCTATCACCAGACGCTGCCGTGCGCCCAGCTGATGGAGATCAGCCTCCGCTTCGTCGGGGCGCGTCGGGCCGCCGAACTCAGGAAGGCGACACTCAGCGACATCAGGATCGCCGCCCCCCTGGCCACCGTTCTCGCCTCGACCCACGCCGAAGCGGGCACCATCCGTCTGCAGCTGACGGCCGCCGGGTGGTTCATCGACAGAAGCGGCATACCGACCAGGAAAGCCCGCGTCTCCACCGGGTTTGAGGTGCCCTCGGAATCCATGGCCCCCACGCTTCTGAGAGGGACGATCCTCAACGTCCACGCCGGTGCCGCGCCCAAGCTCGGCGCGATCGTTGTCTTCTATCCGCCCGCGGGTGCCACTCAGGAGGAGTGCGGCCCTGCCCCCCACCGGGTGCGACCCGGTGGACCCGCGTGCTCGAAGCCGATCCCCACGGAGGGAACGGCGAAGTTCGTCAAGCGCATCGTTGCCGGCCCCGGCGATGAGATCTACATTCGCGAAGGGCACGTCTACCTCCGTAGCGGAGGTCGCGGGCCGTTCCTACGCCAGGCCGAACGCTACACCGCCCCGTGCGGCGCCAGCGCGGAGTGCAACTTCCCAACCCCGATCACAATCCCGGCCGGCGAGTGGTTCATGTTGGGAGACAACCGCGGCGACTCGGACGACAGCCGCCTGTGGGGCCCCGTCCCCACGTCGTGGATACTCGGCACGGTCTCGCGCGCGATCGCGCCCTCAAGGACCGGCTGACCTGCCGCGGGTCCCCCGCGCCCGGTGGATTACGCTGGCGCCATGGCGCTGCACCCGCTGGCCGAGCAGTTCGACTCGATCGCCGATGCCTACGAGCGCGGACGGCCCGGCTACAGCGCAGGCGTCGTGGGCCTGATCGCCGCCGAGCTGGGACTCGCGCCGGGCGACCCGGTCCTCGACCTCGGCGCCGGCACCGGCAAGCTCACGCGCGCGCTGCTGGCTCACGGACTGGACGTGGTCGCCGTCGAGCCGCAGCCTGCGATGCGAGAGCTGCTGGCCGGCAGGGTCGGCGCCGAGCGGGTGCGCAAGGGCATGGCCGAGGCGATCCCGCTTGCCCAGGGATCGGTGGCCGCGGTGACGGTCGCTGACGCCTTTCACTGGTTCCAGCCACACGCGGCCCTCGCCGAGATCGGGCGCGTCCTGCGGCCCGAGGGCGGCCTGGTGAGGCTGTCCTCGGCGATGGACTGGGGCGGTGCCTCGTGGGCTCACGAGGTCGGCACGACGATCGCGGAATTGCGGCCCGAGCACCCCAGCTTCGACGGGCCACCCTGGGCGCAGACCCTGGCACAGGCGGGCGGGTGGACGACGCCGCGCGAGTTCGGCGTCGCGTTCCCCCACCCCAGCTCCCCCGAGCAGGTGCTCGACCACATACTGTCGATGAGCTGGATGGCCGGCCTCCCACAGGAGGCCCGCACCGGCACGATGCAGCGCATCGCCGCGATCATCTCCGCGGGGCACACGCCTGCGCAGATGCCCGTCCGGGTGACGCTCGAAATGACCACACGCGCAAGTGACTGAGGGGCTACAGCCGGCTGGATTACAGCGCCTGCACGACACCGCCGAGCGCCACGTCGGCGATGATCGCGTGCCGGGGCTCGTCGCTCTCCTCGCCCATGGCCAGGACGTTCACGTGGAGGCCCTCGGATCGCTCAGCATCGGCGGCGAGCCCGTTCGCCGCGACTCGATCTTCCGCATCGCCTCCACCAGCAAGCCGATCATCGCCGCCGCGACGCTCGCGCTGATCGAGGAGGGGTTGATCGGACTGGAGGAGAGCGTCGAGGAGCTGCTGCCTGAGCTCGCCGACCGGCGCGTGCTCGCCCGTCCGGACGGCCCGCTCGATCACACCGTCGCAGCCGCGCGCGCGATCACCACACGCGACCTGCTGACGTTCACGTTCGGATTCGGCATGGCCACCGAGATGTTCGCCTCTGCCCAGCCGTGGCCCGTGGTCGCGGCCTCAGCCGAGCTGCATCTCTCCACGCTCCTCGCGCCGGATCTCGCCGTGCAGCCCGACCCCGACACGTGGATCGCCAATCTCGGCACGCTGCCGCTCATCGCCCAGCCCGGTGAACGCTGGCTGTACAACACCGGGGCCTCGGTCCTCGGTGTGCTGCTGGCGCGCGCCGCCGGCGAACCGCTGGCCGATGTTCTGCGATCGCGCTTGTTCGCACCGCTGGGCATGAAAGACACCGGCTTCTGGACCGAGCACACCGACCGGCTGGCGAGCGCCTACCGCCCCACGCCCGGCGGCCTGGTGCTGTGGGACCCGCCGGGGGGCGTCTTCAGCCGGCCGCCCGCCTTCTGCGACGGCGCCGCCGGGCTGCTCTCGACGGCCGAGGACCTGCTGGCATTCGCGCGCATGCTCGCCGGCGACGGCGCGCCGGTGCTCTCGCGCTCCGCTGCGCTTGCGATGAGGACCGATCAGCTCAGCGGTGCGCAGAAGTCCCATGGAGGACTCGGGCCGGACTTCTTCTCAGGGCGTTCCTGGTCCTACGGCCAGGCGGTCTTGGAGAGCGGCGCATTTGGTTGGGACGGCGGCTTCGGCGTCACCTGGCTGGTGGACCCCGGCGCTGACCTGACCGTCATCGTGCTCACACAGAGGATGTTTGAGAGCTCCACGCCGCCTCGCCTGCACCGCGAGATCCAGGCCGCCGCCTACGACGCGGTCGCCTGAGCCCGAGCGCCCAGAGCACTCCGTCACACCCGCTCCGGCGCCCCATGGGCACGCGAGCGCCCGATTGGTCAAACTGTTCGAATTCAGCGGTCTCACGCTCTACGGCCGCAGAATGTTCCCAATGATCAACCTATGCAAAACTTGACCATGGCCGTCACCGCTCGCATCGCCGGTGAGACGCGGAGCAGCTTCAGGCGTGCGCATCTGCGCTATTTCGTAGCGGTCGCCGAGGAGCGCCAGATCACGCGCGCTGCGGCCAGGCTGAACATCGCCCAGCCCGCTCTCTCGCGCGCGATCAACGACCTGGAGTCCCATCTCGGGCTCCAACTGTTCGACCGCCACGCGCGCGGGGTCACGCTGACGCCGGCCGGCGCCACCCTCTACGCAAAGGCCCGCGACGCCGTCGAGGCGCTCACACAGGCGACCGAGCTTGCGCAGGCTCTCGCCAGAAGCGCCACCGAGACGATCGTGTTCGGCTTCTTCGGAGCTCCTCCGGTGGTGCACAGCCCCGGCCTGCTCAACTCCTTCGCACAGGCGCACCCGGCCGTGGAGATGTCCTTTCACGAGCTCGGGTTCCCGGTCTCGCGCGTCACCGACTGGCTGCGTGACGTCGACGTCGTCCTCTCACATCTGCCACCTGCCGATCCCAACGTCTGGGTGCAGCCGCTGCGCAGCGAGCCGCGGTATGTGGTGGCCCACCGCGATCACCCACTTGCCGGACAGCGAAAGCTCAGCCTCGCCGAAGTGGTGGACGAGACCTTCGTCGGGTTCGACAACACGATCGACGCTGAGTGGGCGGGCTTCTGGAGCTTTGACGATCACCGCGGGTACCCCCCCGCTCGCCTCACGCGCGATCGCGCGCGCAGTCCGCAGGAGGCCTTCGCCGCGATCTCCAAGGCCCGGGCCATAACGGCGATGCCGAGCTGTCATGCGATGAGCCTCGCGAGCGGCACCAGGAGCATCGTCGCGATCCCCGTAGTCGACGCCGAGCCGTGCACGCTCTGCCTGGCGGGGCTGCTCGATCGCCGCAACGCCACGCTCGAGGATCTGCTCGAGCGCGCGACCCTGGCCGATCCCTCCGCGCTGTCACCCTCCGGCTGACCATGGCCCCTGCCAGGAGATGATCGCGGCGCGGAGACACCGAGGGATCGTGTCTCCGCGCCGCCTTGGCCCTGCGTCAGAGGTGAGGAGCGAACCTCTGCACTGCCTCGAACGGGGGTCGCATCAGCGGAGCCCGCTCAAGCTCACCGGCACCCGCCTGGGTGGCGGGCTTCCGATCCCCCAGCGCGGCTGCGCGGCAGAGCCCGAGACAGGCCGCCACGACAGCCGCCCACCCCGCTGGGATCAGCACCAGGATCATGTTTTCTGTGGGAATCTGTCGAAGCTCATCGAAGCAAGAACCCGCCCAAGGGAAGCTGTATGTTCAGCATGTTCCAATCCGAGCCAGAAATCCAATATCTCTTTAGCCGTTCGACATAGGGAACGCTTATGGCGCCCTGAACTGGGCGCGTGCGGGGCCCAGCCCCACCCGTGTCGTCTGTCCCGGCCACCGATTAACGCTCAGCTCGGGCCCGGACCGGCGGGCTGGTGGCGTACCGCATGACCGTCAGCTGGCGCTTCCTCAGCTATTTCGTGGCCGTTGTCGAGGAGGGTCAGATCACGAGCGCCGCCGCCAGGCTCAACGTCGCTCAGCCGGCGATATCTCAGGGCCTTGCGCAGCTCGAGGCCGAACTCGGCGTGACGCTGCTCGAGCGCCATCCACGCGGGGTGCGCCCCACGCCCGCCGGCCAGGCATTCCTGGAGAGGGCACGGCAGGCGCTGCGCGCCGCCGAGGAAGCGGAACTCACCGCCTTCTCGCTCGCGCGCGCCCAGGAGGGCGTCCTCGAGCTCGGGTTCCTCGGCGCGCCGCCCTCGCTGCACAGCCCTGATCTGCTCGACGCCTTCACCGACCGCCATCCGGGCGTCGAGCTGCACTTCGCCGAGCTGCAGTTCCCCGACGCCCCGGCCGCGGAGTGGCTGGCGGCGGTGGACGCCGCGATCGCGGTCCTGCCGCCGGCGGACGACAGCGTCTGGCACGTGCCGCTGCGTCGCGAACGGCGCGTCGTGCTCGCTCCAGCCAGCCACCGACTCGCAAGCGCGCGAACGGTCACCGTCGCGGAGGTGATCGACGAGACCTTCATCGGCCACCACGAAAGGGCGGAGCCGACGTGGGCCGGGTTCTGGACCCTCGACGACCACCGCGGCGGCCCCCCTACCAATGTGAGCTCAGATGCACCCGCCAGCACGCAGGAGCTGTTCGCGCTGCTCGGCGCATCCACGGCGATCACGACCGTGCCGGCTCGTCACGCAGCGCTGGTCTCAGCGATCGTCCCCGGCCTCGCGAGCGTTCCGCTCGCCGACGCTCACCCGGTGGAGTTCGTGCTGGCGGGACGCAACGACAAGCGCGGCCCGCTGGTTAACGCGCTGGCGTCGATCGCAGCGGCGCTCCAGCAGGCGGGCGCTCAGGCTGCGGGCAGCCCCCCCGGCGCCGAGGGTGCCGGCGACGCGGTGCCCGACCCCCTCTGAGCCGCTGGGCGCCGCTCCCAACCGGCCGGCTCGGCACTCCTCTGCGTCGGCACGCGACGTCGCGTTCCTGCCCCTGTAACGCATCTTGCAGGCATTTCTGTTAGTTTGCCGCTCGTTCGTGCCGAGTCCTTCACCCCACGGGGTGATGGGAGCGGGGGACCCAATGCAGCCAAAGCAGGCTGCGGGGGCGAATCGCCACAAGTGTGGCGTAGCGTAAATCGTTTTACGCGAGCCCGACAGCTAACCCCGTAGGCGCATGGAAAACGAGAAAGCAGAAAGGACGCCTACGGATGTCGGGATACCCGCGCGATCTTGCGGTCGTGGATCACTGGAGCGCCTCGCTCGAGCGCTCGCTGGAACGTCGTGCCCGTGCCAATCGCGGACGTGGGCGTCGCACCCCCGGCCAGGCCCGGGGCTCCGCTCTGCTGCTCAACGCCCGCGGAGGGCACGAGGTCCGAGACCTCGCCGATGGACAGCCCTGGGACCTCTCACTCGGGCGCTCCCGAGCGCGACGCCGGGCCGCTCAGCTGCGCTTCGTCCCTGCGTCCTCGCGCGCCAAGCGACTCTCGATCGGCACGCTCGCGGCGCTGACAGTCGGCCCGACCGCCACCCTGGCAAGCGGCCAGGGATCCGTCGGCTCGCCCGCAACCGGCCCCGAACCGACGACGAGCACAGAACACTCGATCGTCATCAGCCCCGGCAGCCAGGGTCGCCAGGTCCAGCTGCTCCAGGCCGCGCTCGGCAGCGTCAGGGTCGACGGCGTCTACGGGCCTGAAACCGAAGCCGCGGTGCGCAGCTTCCAGGCCAGCCACGGGCTCACCGTCGATGGCATCGCCGGACCCCAGACCAACGCGGCGCTCGGCGAGCCGAGCAGCAGCACGGCGTTCGTCGCGGACATCTCCTCGCCCGCCCTCGTCCAGGAAGCGGACCCGAGCACCACGGCGCCTGCGCAAGCAGGAGCAGCCGACGCCGTTCAGCGGCTGCAGGCCGCCCTCCACGTCAGCGTTGACGGCGACTTCGGGCCGGCAACCGAGGCGGCGGTGCGCCGCCTGCAGGCCCGCCACGGCCTCACCGTGGATGGCATCGTCGGCCCCGCGACGTGGGGCGTGATCGGCATCGACGGCGCCGCCACGCTCACGCCGCCGGCCTCGGCGCTCACGCAGGCCGCTGCGCCCGCGACGGGCGCGGCTGCGCCAGCTGCCGGCACCGCCTCGACCGGAACCGAACCGGCCCCGGCCGGCGGGGCGGACGCGGTCCAGCGACTGCAGGCCGCGCTTCACGTGAGCGCTGACGGCAACTTCGGACCCGCAACAGACGCGGCGGTGCGCCGCCTGCAGGCCCGCCACGGGCTCACCGTCGATGGCATCGTCGGCCCCGCCACATGGAGCCTGATCGGCGTCTCCGGCGAGGAAACCATCACCCCCCCGCCGTCCGTCATCGCCGCCGCGCAGAGCGCCCCGGCAGTGGGCACGGCCGGTGACGCCGCTGGCGCCGTCAGCGTCGCCGATACCGCCACTGGCACGGGCGAAGCGCCCGCTGTCGGCGGGAGCGCGGTTCAGCGGTTGCAGGCCGCCCTGCACCTCACCCCGGACGGTGAATTCGGCCCGGACACCGAGGCCGCTGTTCGCCGCCTGCAGGCTCGCCACGGGCTCACCGTGGACGGCGTCGTTGGCCCCGCGACGTGGGAGCTCATCGGCATCACCAACGAGCAGACGCTCACGCCTCCCCCCTCCGCGCGCGTGTCCGCGGAATCCTCCACCGGTGCCCCCGGCGCCGGATCGGCCACTGCCACCGGCGGAGGCGAAGCCGAAAGCATCGTCGCGCGCGTGATAGCGGCCGGTGATGAAATCGCGACACGCCCCTACGTGTGGGGCGGCGGGCACGGCTCGTTCGAGTCCTACGGCTACGACTGCTCGGGCTCGGTCTCCTACGCCCTGCACGGCGGCGGCCTGCTGAGCTCCCCCGAGGACTCGACGGGGCTCGAGTCCTACGGCGAAGCGGGCCCCGGCCGCTACATCACCATCTACGCCAACGCAGAACACGCATTCATGGTTGTCGACGGCAAACGCTTCGACACGGTGGCGCTCGCAGAGACCGGCGACCGCTGGTCGGACTCGATGACGTCCACCGCCGGATTCGTCGCCCGCCACCCCGCAGGGCTCTAGTCCCCGCACGGGGCCCGCGGGTCTCGCAACTGCAACACGGCCGGCCGGCGCTGGACGCCGTGCCGGCCGTGCTCCTCTCCCATCCCAAGCGCGGGCTAGGTTCGCCCGCATGCTCGCCCGCGCTCACGCCTTCACTGTCGACGGACTGCACGCGCGCCACGTCATGGTGGAGGTGGATGTGCGGCCCGGGCTGCCGGGCTTTGCGATTGTGGGGCTCGCCGACGCCGCGGTGCGCGAGGCCCGTGAGCGCGTCCGCGCCGCGATCCTGAACTCCGGCTTCGAGTTCCCCGCCCGCCGCATCACCGCCAATCTCGCACCCGCCGACCTCCCCAAGGCCGGGCCCGGGCTCGACCTGGCGCTCGCGTGCGCGCTGCTCGCAGCCACCGGGCAGATAGCCGGGGAGGGGTTGCAGAGCCATGCCCTGCTCGGTGAGCTCGGGCTCGACGGCGCAGTCAGGCGCGGGGGCTCGACGCTGGCAGTTGCCGACGCAGCACGGCGCGCGGGACTGCGCGGGCTCGTGGTCTCGCCGCCCGGCGCGCATGAGGCAGGCCTGATCGAGGGGCTGCACGTCGCCGCGGCCTCCAGTCTGCGAAGCGCCGCGCGCGTCCTGAACGGGGGAGCGGGCGACCCGGTCCCGGCGAGCGCGGCGCTCGAGCGCACCGGCACCGCCGAGCCCGCGCTCGAGGAGGTGCGTGGACAGCATCACGCGGTGCGCGCGCTGGTGATCGCCGCGGCGGGCGCGCACAACGTGATGCTAAGCGGGCCACCCGGCACCGGAAAGACGATGCTGGCGCTGCGCATGCCCTCGATCCTCCCTCCGCTGAGCACCGCCGAGGCCGTCGAGGTGACACGCATCCACAGCCTCGGAGGGGCCCGCGTGGTGGGCCTGCGGAGCCGCCGTCCTTTCCGCGCCCCGCACCACACCGTCACGGCCGCGGGGCTCGTCGGCGGCGCACGCGGCGGCGTGCTCGGCGAGGCCGTCCTCGCTCACAACGGCGTGCTGTTCCTAGATGAGATCTCCGAGTTCGCCCGCTCGGCGATACAGGCTCTGCGCCAGCCGCTGGAGGAGGGTCGCATCGCCATCGCCCGGGCGCGCTACGCCGCGGTGTATCCCGCCCGCTTCATCCTCATCGCCGCCACCAACCCGTGCCCATGCGGATATGCGGGAGGCGAGCGCTGCACGTGCAGCGAGAGCGAGCTCGCCCGCCAGCGCAGACGCTTGAGCGGCCCGCTGCTCGAGCGGATCGACCTCGTCGCGCACATGCGCGAGCCGGGCACCGCCGGTGCGGATGCGCCCCCGCTGAGCAGCTCCGCGCTGGCTCGCGAGCAGGTCGCGGCGGCCCGTGAGCGCCAGGCGAGCCGCCTCGCGCGCGAGCCCGAGTCCCTCAACGGGCACCTCGGCCCGAGCGCGCTGGCGCGCCACCTGCTCGCCGAGCCGCGGGCCGAGGAGATGGTCCGCCACGCCGCCGAGGCGGGACTGCTGAGCGCGCGTGGCGCACACCGCGTGATGCGCGTCGCCCGCACCATCGCGGACCTCGGCGCCAGCGAGCGCGTGCGTACGCAGGACGTCGGGGCTGCGCTCGCGCTGCGCCCGGAGGCGGCGCTCGCATGAGCCCCGGGACTGCACCCGGTCGCCCACCGGAGAGCGGGGCGGGCGCATGCCGAGCGTGCATCGCTCACAGCCTGCTGCTGGCAAGCCTCGGCGGCGTGCTCGACCGCTGCTCGGGTGACCGCGGGCGCTTTCTCGACCTGCTCGCGCTCGAGGGCGAGGCGCTGATCGCTGCGATTGGCGGCAGGCGATCGCAGGAGCTTCACCGGCAGCTGCGAGACATGCTCTCGGGGGAGCTCCCGGTGGCGGCCGATGCACGCTCGCTCTGCCGCCACGACCCGCGCTACCCCGCCGCGCTACACGAGCCGAACGCGCCGCGAATGCTCTACCTGACGTGCGGGCCCGCGCGCCTGCAGCTGCTCACCACCGCCCCGGTGGTCGCGATCGCCGGAGCGGGGCGATGCAGCGACTACGGGGCGGAGGTCTCGCGCAGCCTGGCGAGGGGCCTGGCCGCGGCCGGTGTCACCGTAGCCGCCGGGCTGGGCGACCGGCTCTCCCGCGCGGCGCACGAGGGTGTGCTGGAAGCGCAGGGCGCGAGCATCGCCGTCGCGACGTGCGGGTCCGACCGCGCCTTCTCGGCGCGATCGCGAGTGCTACTCGCAGGCGTACGGCTGCGGGGCTGCGTCCTCAGCGAGCTGCCGCGGGACTACCCGTCGAGGCGATGGACGGTGCAGGCCGCGCACCGCGTGCTGGGCGAACTGGCCGGCGTGCTCGTCGTGGTGGAGGCGCAGGAGAGCCCGCGAGACCTGGCACTCTGCGGGGTCGCCCGCGCCCGCGGGCGCACCGTCGCAGCCGTCCCGGGCCGCGTCACCTCGCCGCTCTCGGCCGGCTCGCACCGGCTGCTGCTGGATGGCGCGTCGCTCGTCCGTGGTCCCGGGGATGTGCTCGAGCTGCTGAGCGCGGCGTCGGGCTCGGACGCAGGGGCGGGCTGTGATCGTGCTGGCCCGGGCGCTGCGGGGCGCGCCCTGCCGCCGGACCGGCTCGATCGCAGGCTGCGCAGCGTGCTTGAGGCGGTCGGGGCTGGCGATGGCACCCCAGAGGAGGTTTCACGCGGCGGCGTCTCGGCCGGGCAGGCGTTGCTGGCACTCAGCGAGCTGGAGCTGCTCGGCATGGTGGTCAGGGGCGCAGGAGGACGCTACCTGCCCAGGCTCTGAGCCAACGATGTCCGGGTAGTCCGGCGGAGCGTTGCTAGCGTCGGGGTCGTCGATGCCTTCCACGAGGAGCGACCGCCCACCCAGTTCGACGCGGCAGGCACGACCAGCAGGTCGCTCCGGGCGCCGAGGCGCCGGCGAGGCGGTCGCCGAGGTCCCCCGCGGAGAGCTCTCCTCCCAGCCGCAGTTCGACCGCCGGCGGATCGTGCGCCGCGTGCTGATCCTCGTGGCGATCGCGCTGGTGGCGGTGGCCGTGATCGCGCTCGTGCCGGGGCTCGCGAGCCTGCGCTCGCGCTTCTCGCACGCGCGCTGGCAGTGGCTGGCGCTGGGCGTGCTGCTGAAGTTCCTGTCGGGCATGTCCTACGTGGCGGTGTTCCGATCGGTGTTCTGCTCGCGCATGAGCTGGCGTGGCAGCACGGAGATCGGGCTCGCGGAGCTGGGCGCCAACGCGGTCATACCCGTGGGCGGCGCCGGCGGGCTCGCCCTCGGCGCGTGGGCCCTCAGCCGCTCGGGCATGGACGCCGACCGCATCGCCCGCCGCAGCGTCGCGTTCTTCTTCCTCACCAGCGTTCCCAACGTGCTCGGCGTGATCATCATCGGCTTCGGCATGGCCGCCGGGATCTTCGAAGGGCCCAGCAACGCGGCGCTGACCGTTCTCCCGGCCCTCATCGCACTGGCGGCGATCGGCGTGACGCTCGCCAGCGGGCGTTGGGCCGGTGCCGCGCAGGCGCGCCTGGCGCACAGCCGCGGTCACCGCGCGCGCCTGCCCAGGGCATTCGGCGCGCTCGCCGACGGCGTGCACGAGTCGCTCGCGCTGATGCGCCGGCCCGACCCGTGGCTGCTGGCCGGGCTGATCGGCTATCTGGTCTTCGACGTGGGGATCCTGCTGTGCACCTTCCGCGCGTTCGGCAGCGAGCCCGGTGTGGCAGTCGTGTGGATGGGTTACCTGATCGGTGAGCTCGGCGGGCTCATTCCGATCCCCGGCGGCCTCGGCGGCGTGGAACTTGGTGTCGTGGGCGCATTGGCGCTCTACAGCGTGCCCGTCGGCGCCGCCACGGCCGCCGTCCTGGTCTACCGCGCAATCGCGCTCGCCGTGCCCTCGGTGTCCGGCGCGATCGCCTTCGCGCTGCTGCAGCGCGCGCTCACGCACGAGAGCATCAACATCTCCGGCTGCGGCTCTGGCGAGGAGGTCGAAGTGCTCGGCCGCGGGCGCGTGCGCGTCGTGGACTGAGGGCGCGCACGTGTAACGGTCGCAGCGTCCGCAGGGACTGCGGGGGGAAGACTCACCTCCACCCCCTCCAAGGAGACGCACATGCACCGACTCACACGCTTTGCCGCCGCCGCAACCATGGCCGCGGGGATTCTCGCCGGCGCCGTGGGAGCGTCCTCAGCGCTCGCCGCGGGCGCCGACCGCGCGGTCTTCGTGCAGAACGATCGCGCAGAAGGCAACCAGATCATCGCCTACAGCCGCTCCGCCGAAGGCACCCTCACACAGGCCGGCGTCTACAACACCGCCGGAAAAGGGGCTGCACTCGAAGGCTCCGTGGTCGACCACACGGCCTCGCAGAACTCACTCGCCTATGACGGTGGTGAAAACCTCCTGTTCGCAGTCAACGCGGGCAGCAACACCATCTCGGTGTTCAGCGCGTTCGGCGACAGGCTCGCGCTTCGCCAGGTGATCAGCTCGGGTGGCACGTTCCCCGTCAGCATCGCCGTACGCGAGGACTCGCTGTATGTGCTCAACGCCGAAGAAGGCGGTTCGATCCAGGGGTATGCCATCTCCGGCGGATATCTCACTGCGATCCCCAACAGCCACCGCGCACTCGGCCTGCCGGTGGTCGCGCCCGGCAAAGGTGAACAGTTCACGCACACGCCCGGAGATGTTGCCTTCTCACCCGACGGCACCAAGCTGATCCTCACCACCAAGGCGGCCGGACAGTCGGTGGATGTGTTCAACATCAACCCCATCACGGGACTGTCTGCCGAACCCGTCGTCAACCCGCTGCCCGCAGCGGTGCCGTTCGGCGTGACGTTTGACAGGCAGGGGCACCTGCTGGTCGCCGAGGCGGGGCCCAGCGCGCTCGCCGCGTTCGGACTCAACGAAAGCGGCACCATCTCCCAGCTCGACGCCGTCGACACCGAACAGGGCGCCACGTGCTGGGTGGAATACGCCTACGGCAGCTATTACACCTCCAACGCCGCCAGCGCCACGCTCACCGGGTTCCAGAGCAGCCTGTCCGGCAGGCTGCTCACACCGCTGGGCAACACCGCCACGCATCCCGGCACCGTCGACGCCGCCTCGGTCGGGCGCTTCCTCTACGTGCAGGGCGGCAAGGAAGGCACCGTCGATGAGTTCGAAGTGCAGCGCAACGGCGCACTGCACAACCTCGGCTTCGTCACAGTGCCCGGCGGCGTCGGCGGCGAGGGGATCATCGCCCGCTAGCGCCACGCGCCTCCCACACTCGGCTGCCGCGTCCGCTGTCTGGGCGCCGCAGCCGAGTGGCGAGACGGCCGCATCGAGCGCGCGCTGGCACCGGCACGATCCGTGCGGGGCGCCTAGTGTGAGGGATGTGATGTTCCTGCTCGCGCTCATCGCGCTCCCCGTTCTGGAGATCTTCGTGTTCATCGAGGTCGGCCTCGCCATCGGCTGGGCGGCGGCGGTGCTGCTGCTGCTCGCCACCTCGGTGCTCGGCGTCGTGCTGCTGCGCGTGCAGGGGCGCGCGGCACTCGCGCGCGTCTCCGCTGCGGTATCGCAGAGCCGCGCGCCGGGCGCCGCCGTGCTCGATTCGGCGCTCGGCTTTCTCGGCGCGTCGCTGCTCGTCGTGCCCGGGTTCCTCACCGACGCGTTCGGCGTCCTGCTACTGCTGGAGCCCACGCGGCGTCTGACGCGCCGCTGGATCTCCCATGTCTACGCCGCACGCGTCATGAGCTTTGCTACCGCCGCGGCAGGGCGGTATGCGCCGCGGCGGCCGGGCAGCCGGCCCGCGGACGTGGAGGGCACCGCGGTGGAGGACCAGCAGGACCGGCTCGGGCCGCTCGGCGGGCGCTGAGCTCGGCGCGCCCGGCGTCGCTCAGCGCGCCCCGGGCCGCAGGGTGCCCGCCGCGCCCAACAGCTCCACCGTAAACGGCGTCAGCTCCACGTCCTCGAGCTGCTGCGGCGCAAACCACGCCACCTCACTGGTCTCCTCCCCGTCCGGGCGCGCAGTGCCCGAGAGCACCCGCGCGTCGAACATGATCGACACGTAGCTCACCACATCGCCGTTGGGGTACTCAAGGCGGAACTGCCGCCCGCCCGCCACGCCGCGGATGCCCTCCAGGGCCAGCTCCACGCCGGCCTCCTCGCCCGCCTCCCGCACCGCTGCCGCCTGCGGAGACTCGTCAGGCTCGATCGAGCCGCCGATCGTCTGCCACAGGCCGGTCTGGGACTCGCGCACCATCAGCAGGCGGCCCTCGCTGTCCCACGGGAACACCGCCACCGCCGGCATCAGCAGCAGCTCATGACCCACGCGCTCTCGCAGCCGGCGCAGATACGGGGAGATGCCCACACGCTGACACTACCGGCGCACCGCTGTCCCGCGCGGGCGCTGCGGGCCCCCGGTCGGAGCCCCAGCGAGGCGATCCGCCCCGCGCCAACCATAACCATTCGTTATACCGCCATATCCGAGGGCTATGTCGGCTAGTGTTCTTTCCCGGTCATCGGAAGGGCGCCGGTCACGTCACCCCCCGACCAGCCGGACCCTCCGATGGCCCCTTATCTTCGGCTGACGGGCGCCGCCGCGCGCACCCCGTGCGGCAGGGCAATCGTGACGTTCGCAATCACCAGTTCGCCGGGCGTGCGGCCGTAGGAGCGTTTGGCGTCCGGGCCCGATGAGTCATATATCACTTCCACGGGCAGCGAACGACGGTTGCAGTGTGCGAAGGGGTAGGCGAGCGTCAGGCGCACGGTGGCGCCCTTGGCCACGTCGCGGTCGAGCACGTCAAGGCCCCCACCGCCGTGCCCGCCGGGGCACGCCGCCGCCTCCAGCGCGTAGCCCTCCGCCGCGCTCGTCACGGCGAACGGCGCCGGGAAGGTCAGTTCGGCCGCGAGCGCCCTGCCGTGCTCCACGCGCAGCGCCACGGCCGGATGGCGGTAGAAGCCGCCGCGCGGCGTCACGCGCAGCGAGCGCGGATAGGGGTTGGGTGCGGGGCAGGCGTGGCGAATGGCCACGTGGCCACCAGTCTGCGCGTTGTAGCCGTTTTCGCACACCGTGCCGTCGTGCTCGTAGCTGATCACGCTCAGCACACCCGAGGTGCCAGGGCCTTCACCGGGCGTGTCGGTGCCGGGCGCCTCGCCCTGGCCCCCGCCCGTGGCTCCGGATTGCGCCTTTTTGACGATCAGGTAGGCGCCGACGCCCGCAACCACGGGCTCGGTGCGCGTCGCGCTGCCTTCGCGGTAGCTCACGCTCACAGCGTGCGGCCCCAGGATGCCGTATGCGATGTCGCGCAGGCTCGCCGGCGGCCCCTGCGTTCGCGCGCCGCGGGTGCGCGCAAACGCCGCGTTTTCGCTCACGCCCGTGAATTCGGCCGCCACCGCGCTGCCCCACGCTTCGCCGTTGCCGGTCACGTCGCCGTCGGCCAGCACGCAGCTGCCGCGTTCGCTCGTCACGCCGCCCTCGCTCGCCCCGCCGGCGTAGGCGGGCAGCACGCCGGGGCCCACGGGGTGGAACCTGCCGTCGTCGTTATAGGCGCCGTCGATCCCCAGCTCTCCGAGCCTGCCGTTCTGCACGCGCCCGATCTGCACGCACACCAGCCCGCGCGTGGTCTGCACCACGCGCATCCCCCATGGCAGTCCGCCGTAGGGGTCGGGCACGCGCAGCGACAGCAGCTTGGAGTGGCCGCGCAACGGCAGACCGGCGCCCGCGTAGGGCGTCAGCTTGCGCGCCGGGTGCACGGAGGCGCCGGTCAGGATCACGCCAGTGGCGGCCAGGGCGATCGTGCTCGTCACCAGCAGCAGCGCCGCCCCGCACAGCACCGCCGCCAGCCGGCGGGTGCGCGTCGTGCCGCTCAGCCGGCGGGTTTGCCGCTCCGCGCCCGGGCGGCGCAGGGGGCCGCGCCGGCCGGGCTCGGCGCGTTCGGCCGAGGTGACGCGCACGAGCTCCGCCTCCAGCTCCTGCAGGGCGCGAAAGCGGTGGCTCACGAGACACCTCCGTCGATCAGCGTCCTCGCCGCGAGCGAGCGCTGCATCGTGCGCAGGGCCCTGGACACGCGCGCGCGGGCCGCCTGCTCGGAGACATCCAGGCGCCGTGCGACCTCGTCGTAGGGCATCTCTTCGATCACGCGCATGCGCACCGCGTCGCGCTCGCGGGCGCTCAGCTGCTCCAGCTCATGCCTCAACCCCAGCCGCACCTCGAGGAGCCCCGCCGCCTCCTCGATCGCCGCCAGGTCGTCTTCGTGCATGCTCGGCGTGCGTATCCCCAGGCGGCGAACCGCCGTGCGCTGGGCCTCGCCACGCCTCAGGTAGTGCCCGAGCTGGCGTCGCGCGATCGTGAACAGCCACGCGCGCATCTCCTCGCGGCTGTCCTGCCGCACTCCCGGCCAGCCGCGCCAGGCCTGAGCGAAGGTCTCAGCCGTCAGATCCAGCGCCACCTCACCGTCGAGCGTGCGCCGCGTCAAGAACAGAAGCACCGACTCCGCCTCCTGCCGATAGAAGGGCACAAAGGCCTCGGGATCAGCCATCACTCCCTAGATTGCCGCCACCGCGATTGTTGTGACGCGCGCTTGCGCGCGAGCGCTAGCGGGGAATGGCCACCCTCACGCGCCCCACCAGCACCGAGCCGGGCCCCGGGACGGGCTCTGAGTGCGCCGCGCTGTAGAGCACCTCGAGCAGCACGCTGTCACCGCACGCGTTGGCGAACACCGCTTCAAGGGGCACCGTCACGCGGGCGCGCGCCACGATGTCACGGTTGATCGGGTCGATGATGGTGCCGCCGCCATGACATGGCGACGGGCTTGCGATCGAGTAGCCGCTCAGCGCGTTGGGGACGGCGTAGGGCGCGGTGAACGACAGGGTCGCGCTGTAGCCCCCGGGCAGGGCGCTGCGGCGCAGGCGCACGCGCAGGGGACGGCGCAGGTCGCGCGAGGGGGTCAGCGACGGCGCTCGCACCGCGGCGCTCGGGCGCGGGCATGGCCTGGCCGCGGCAACCTTCACGCTGTCCTCGCAGATGTGGCCGTCCAGCCGGTAGGTGATCGAGGTGATCGCGCCGTCGGGGTTGGGCAGCGGCGGGCCGCCCGGGCGCTCGGCGCCGCCGCTGCCGCCACTGGTGATGCCGTGGCGGTTGGGGCCCGTTTCGATGCCGCGCAGCACGATCACGTAGGCGCCCGTGCCCGGTTCCACCTTCAGCGTGTGCGAGCGGCCGCGATCGGTGTAGGTGACGCTCACCGCGTCGGGGCCCAGCAGCCCGTAGGAGACCCAGCGGTCGCGCGAGATCACGCCCAGTCCGCCCTCCTCGGGCATCAGCCCGCTTTCCGGTATGCCCGACACTTCCAGGCTCACAGCGCCGCCTTCGGGCTGGCAGTTCACCGCCCCCGGCTGGCGGCCGATCGTGTCGGGGGGCAGCGGGTGAAAGCGCCTGTCGTTGCCGAACGCCCCATCCAGGCCGAGCACGCCGAGCTGCCCGTGGTAGAGACGCCCCAGCTGTATGCACAGCAGGTCCCGCGTCGTGTGCACCAGCCGCAGGCCCCAACGCGGGCCACCCGCGGGGTCCGCCGCGCTGGCGCGCAGGATCCGCGAGCCGCCGCGTGCGGGCACCCCCAGGCCGACGCTGGGCTTCAGCGGCTGCGTGGGCCGCACGGGTGCGCCCGTGCCGAGCACGCCGGTCGCCGCCACCGCGACCGCCGCCAGCGCAAGCAGCACAAGGGCCGCCACGAGCGCAAGGCGCAGCGTGCGGCGCCTTGCGCGCGGAGCGCGCGCGGCGCTCTGCCCCTGGCGCTCGGCGGCGGCCACCAACGATGCGCGCAGCTGCGGCAGCGTGTTCATCGCGTGTCCCCCATGCGCGCGCGCAGCGCGCGCAGGCCGCGGCTGACGCGCTGGCGCACAACCATCTCCGAGCAGCGCAGCTCGGCCGCCAGCTCCGCGTAGTCGCGTTCGTCGATTACGCGCCCGCGCACCGCCTCGCGCTGCTCGCCCGGGAGCTCCGCCAGCAGTCTCAGCGACGCCTCGCCGCCGCACGCCAGCTCGTCGATGCGCCGCAATTCCTCATCGCCGAGCATCAGCGGCTCCATGCCCATGCGCCTGCGCGCCTCCGTCTCCACCCTCCGGCGCCGCCACATCTGGGCGAGTTCGTGGCGCGCGATGCCGAACAGCCACGATCGCACGCTGCCCAGGTCCGGGCGGAAGCGCCCGATCGAGCCGAGCGCCGCCGCGAACACCTCCGCTGTGAGGTCCGCCGCCAGGTCCGCGCGCCCCGTCGCGCGCCGGAAGAAGGCGAGCATAGGGTCCTCGTAGCGGTCATAGAGCACGCCCAGCGCCTCAGCGTCGCCCAAACCGATCTCCAACAGCTCCTCATCCGAGCACCTCGACAGGTCGCGTGAGCTCATCAACCACATATTGGAACTGCGGCGAGATCTGTGACCGAGTGTCACATTTTCCGGCCTGCTGGCACATTGACTGCAAGCAATGGCCGACCCGGGGGAATTCGATGATCTGTACCGCCGTGAGAGCGAGGGCGTGCTCGTCTTCTTCGCCCGCCGCACCCTGGACGCGGAGACGGCCATGGAGCTGACCGCAGAGACATTCGCGCACGCCTATCTCGGCTGGCGCGGCCTCAGGGGCCGCTCGCGCGAGGAGCGCCAGGCGTGGCTCTACACGATCGCAAGGCGCCGCCTGTCGCGATATCTGCGGCGCGGGCGCGTCGAGCGGCGCGCCCTGCGCCGTCTGGGCATCCAGACGCCAACAGCCCACGAGGACGACCTCGCGCTGATCGAGCAGCGCGCCGGGCTGGCGCAGTTGCGCGGCGCGCTGCGCTGCGAGCTCTCCCAGCTCAGCGACACGCAGCGGCGCGCGCTGGATCTGCGCATCGTGCAGGAGCGCTCCTACGCCGAGGTCGCAAGCGCCCTTGGCATCTCCGAGGTCGCCGCGCGCGCACGCGTCTCGCGCGGCCTGCGCGCGCTCGCGCACGCGCTCGAGGTCAAGCTCGCGACCGGGGAGCCGCGATGAGCGAGAACGAGCCGCGCATCGCCGCGCTGCAGGAGCTGGGCGAGCAGTTCCACCGCCTCGGCGAGCCGCCCAGGCCCCCCGCCGTCATCACGCGGCGCACCGCGCTGCTCGCGCTCGTGCTGATGCTGGTGCTCGCCGGCGTGGCGACCGCGACGATCCTCATCACCCAGGGCGCGCCGCTGCCTGCCCCGCCCGCCGTGGACCTGGCGGCCGGCGGCGTCCCCATGGCCTCGACGGTCAGGCTGGCCGGGCTCGACGCCCCCGACCCCGACCCGTCACAGCCCCCGTGGGACATCAGGCTCTCGCGCACACGCGACGGCGAGACCTGCACCGCGGTCGGGCAGGTGCTCGGCGGCCGCTTCGGCATCGTCGGGCTGGACCACGTGTTCCGCGCGCTCGGGCTGGGAGGCGTGGACGCATGCGGCGTCAGGGTGCACGGCGGTCCCGTGCTCGCCGGCGCGCGTGTGTTCGTTGGCACCGACAGCCAACAGGCGCGCACCGTCGTCAACGGCGTCGCCGGCGCCGGCACGCGCTCGGTGACCGTGTACGGGCCCGGGCAGCCGCGACGGCTGGCGCTGGGGCCGCAGGGAAGCTTCATCACCGTCTACCCCGGCTACGTCGAAGAAGTGCGCCCGCGCGTCGTCATCGTCATGGACAGCGGCAGCACGCACACGATCGCCTTCGCGCAGTCCGCCGCCTTCGAAGTGCCCGACCCCGGCGGCGGCTCCCCATGGGAAGCAAGCGGCGAAGACGACGTCGGGCCCGGCGCCTATCCCGACGAGGACTGCGCGCAGGCCAGCCAGGAGCTCGGGCCCGGCGACCCCAGCCGCGTGCAGTCGCCGCTGACGCCGGAGGTGTGCGGCAGGCTCGGCAGCCGGCCGCTGTTCGTGCTCATGCGACGGTTCGTGCCGGGCTCCGGCGCGCACACCGGTTTCCCCTGGGGCAACAACCCCGCCCGCACGCTCGTCTACGGCGCCGCCTCGCTGCGCGTGGCCTCGCTCACGCTCACGGGAGCGGGCGCGCCCCGCAGCCTGCCCATCGACCCCCATGGCGGCGTGTTCCTGGCGGTGCTCGATGGGCACGTGGACCCGCGCTCGCTAACGCTCACCGCACGCCTGAGGGACGGCAGCGCGATCAGCTACCACCACTCCGTCAACCTGTACGAAAGCTCGTTCGGCACGCTCTGCAACGGCTGCAGGCGCCCGGGCAACCAGCCGCTCAGCGAACCGCCCGTGCCGCCCTACAGCAGCCCGCTGCCCGCCGGCCGGGCGCAGCCGCCGGCGGCCAACATCCCGATCGCGGACACCGTACGCGAGACGCTGCGCGCGAGGGACCCCGCGGGCGGCCCCGAATGGGCGCTGCGCAGCTGGCAGGGCAGGCCCAACCCAAGGGCCAACTTCGGCGGGAGCCCTCCGGCGCGCTTCGTGTGCGTGCAGGCCGGCGTCGTTGAGGGCTCGCGTCTGTTGCGGCCGCGGCCGGGGTCCGCCCCGCTGCCGCTCACTGCCGGGCAGGAAGGCAGCCCCGGCGGCTGCGACGCGCCGGGCGAGCTCACGCGCCTGCTGCTCGCCGCCGAACCCGTCAGCTACGTCAGCAACCCATACGCCTACGCCCCGCGCCCCCTCCGCACAGTCATCGCGGGCATGCTCGCCGGCGACGCCAGCCACCCCGTCCTGCTCGGCGCGGGAGCCCCACGACCGCTGAAGCTCGACGCCAACCATGCCTTCCTGGCCGTGTTGCCGGGGCGCTACTGGGACGCCGCGCTGCGGATCGCGGCCACAGTGCGCGGGCGCACCACGCAGCGATCCCTGCTCCAATCGTTCCCCGGCCTGCCCGCGCCCAACGCGCCGCAGGCCCGCGCGCCCGACCCCGACGGCGGCGCGCCCTGGGGCTTTGCCGTCGGCGGGGACAACTCAACCGCCTACGGGCGAATCATCGACGGCAGGATCGCGGCGCTCTCCCAGAGCACCGGCACGCTCGCCGACAGCCCTGAAGGGTGGAGCGGCGGGGGCAGCGAACGGCCGCCCCGAAACCCGCCGCCGGTGCGCTTCGACACGCAGGCAGGCCCGGAACCGGCGCAGGCAGGAGAGCGGGGCGGCGCGCTCTCCACAGCACAGGTGCAGCGGCGAACGCTGCCGGGGCGCACCATCATCACCGCCATCGCCGCCGCGGACGTCGCATCGGTGACGCTCGCCACGCCACGCGACGTGCGCACGCTGCGCCCCAGCGGGCCCCGCCACGTGCTCATCGCGGTCTATGACGGGCAGTTCTTCCGCGGCCGCGTCACCGCGACCGTGCAGCTGCGTAGCGGCCGCACATTCACCGAGGAAGTCCCCGGCGGGAGCGCCCAGAACGGCCCGCCGCGGCGCCGGCCGACACTCGCCGAGGTGCTGCGCTCCGATGAAGCCACGCTGCGCGGCATGCGCACCCAGGTCGCCGAAGCCGAGCGGGCAGGCCCCAGGCGGCGCGCGAAGATCCTCGGCGGCGCGCCGCTCTCCCAGATTCAACTGGGCCTGCGCAGCATCAGCGCGATCGTCGCCGGGGAGCGTGCGCGCATCGCCTACCTGCGGGCGCATCCGGGTGTGCTTCCACTCGAATGAGCCCCTCCCGTCGCCGCCCGCTCGCTGTGCGCAGCGGCGCGCACGCGGCTAATCGCTCGCCAGCGCGCCCAGGATGTCGAGGTTCGCGGCGCGCCGCGCCGGCAGCTGCGCCGCGAGCAGTCCGGCGAGCGCAGCGGCGAGGAGCAGCAGCGCCAGCGTGCCCACCGGGATCGACAGCACAAAGCCGGAGCCCGACAGCGCGAACGTCGTCACCAGCACCGCGCCCAGCACGCCGATCACCAGGCCCAGCACACCCCCGATCAGGCTCGTGATCAGCGACTCGTAGCGGATCATCTGACGGATCTGGCGCCGCGATGTGCCGATCGCGCGCATCATCCCCAGCTCCCGCGTGCGCTCGTAGATCGACAGGATCAGGGTGTTGACGATCCCGAACAGGGACACGATCACCGACAGCGCCAGCAGCACGTAGACGAGCAGAAGGAACTGGTTGACGTTCTTGCTCGCTTCCTTGGTGAACTGCGCCTCCGTCTGGGAGTGGGTCTGGGGAAAGCTGCTTGCCAGCACGGCGTCGATCGCCCTCTGCACCCGCGCACCGTCCACGCCCGGTGCGAAGGCTACGAAGTCCACGCCGTCTTCCTTTTCCCCGAACGCCGTGCGCGCCAGCGAGCGCGAGATCGTCAGGTTCGAGAGCAGGTTCAGCGCTTCCGTCTTGACGATCCCCGTCACCGTCAGCGTCACCGTGTGGGCGGTGGCGCTCAGCACCGACAGGCGCTGGCCGATCTGCAGGTGGTGGGCGCTGGCGAACTTCTTGGTCACGATCGTCCCTTCATGGGAGAGCGTGCGCAGCGTCGCCTGCGAGCCGTGTTCCCAGCCGACCTTGTACATCTCGGCGAACGGTTCCGGTTCGACCGCCGTCATGCGGCTGTTTTCGTCGATCACCGGCGCGCCCTTCTGCGAGAGGTCCCGGACCCTGCCCTTCGTGAAGGCGATCGCGGTCACCGCGCCGACCCCGTGCACGACGCGAAGCGCCGGTGCAATCGCGCCCGGGATGCCGCCTTCGCCTTCGGCGTTCCTGTTCTGCACGATCAGGCTGCCCGCGAACGAGCGGCTGACCGTCTGGTCGATCGTCGCCTTGGTGCCGGCCGCCAGCACCGAGATGAAGGCCACGAGGCCAAGGCCGACGGTCAACGCCAGCGCGGTCACCAGCGTGCGTCCGGGCTGGCGGATCGAGTTCTCGCGGGCCAGGCGTCCGGTGATCCCGCGCCAGCTGACGAGCAGGCCGATCGCGCCCCCGAGCGCGGGGATCACGCGGTAGTGGCGCGCGGGACGCTCGCCTCCCCGCCTGAGGCGCGCCCGCAGCCGCAGGAACCGCGCCACGCCCAGCACGATCGCCACCGCCGCCACGCCACCGCCGACCACGACGCGCAGCGCCAGGACGACCACGATGTAGATGGCAAACCGAACGATCAGCACCCGGCGCGTGGGCAGCGGCCGCGGCGGAATCTGGACGCCCTCGCGCATCGCCGCAATCGGCGGTATGCGGGTCGCCCGCAGCGCCGGGAAGAAGCCGGCAAACACCGTGATGATGATCCCAACGGCGAGCGAGACGATCACCGTGCGCGACTCAAGCACGGTGCCGTTGTCGGGCAGATCGGCCCCGAATGCCTTGAACAGCTGGTCGAGCCCCGGCGCCAGCGCAAGCCCCGCAAGCAGCCCCACCGCCGAGCCGGCGACGCCCAGCAGCAGCCCTTCCGCCACGACCGAGCGCATGATCTGGCCGCGTGAGGCTCCGAGCGTACGCAGCAGGCCGAACTCCCGCACCCGCTGGGCCACGGTGATCGAGAACGTGTTGAAGATGATGAACGCACCGACGACCAGGGCGACATAGGCGAACACCAGCAGGAAGGTGCGCAGAAATCCCAGTTTTTCTTCCAGTTCCGAGGTCTGGTTCGCCGCTTCCTGCGCGCCGGTGCGAACGATCAGCGTCGAGGGCAGCGCCGCCCTCACCCGCGCGGCGAGCGCTTCCGGGGAGACCCCCTGATCGGCGGCGACGTTGATGCTGTCGTATTCGCCCGGTTCGCCGGCGACGTACTGCGCTTCGGAGGCCAGCAGCAGCGCAATGCTCGCCCCGCCGAAGGATTCGCTGCCCGCGAACCTGGCGATACCGGAGATCACGTACCGCCGTGCCGGCGAGCTGCCGGCGATCACCAGCTGCTGGCCGACCACCAGGTGTTCGCGCTTGGCGGTCGCCTGGTCGATCGCCACCTCGTCGGCTCTCACCGGCAGATGACCCTGCGCCGCGGTGAACGACTCGAAGCGGGCAGGCTGCTCGGCTGCGACCAGCGAGGGGCCCGTTCCCGAGATCCGCTTGCCGCTGGTGCTCAACAGCGCGGCCCGCGTGGAGACGCCACCGGAGGCCGCCGCGACACCCGCCACCGCGCGAACCCGCGCGATCGTCGCTTCGCGAATCGGATAGGTCCGCGATTCGCTGTGCCTGCCCAGCGTTTCCTTGGCCGTCACAACCACCGCCTTGTTCTGGTCGGCGGAGGCGAAGACTTCGCCGAAGGCGTGGTTGATCGTGTCGGTCAGGATGTAGGTGCCGGCCATCAGCGCCACCCCGAGGACGATCGCGATGCCCGTCAGCAATGCCCGGACCTTGCGCTGGGCAAAGCCACGGAGCATCAGCCTGATCATGTCAGCCGATGTCCTTCATCAGCTCCAGCGCGTCCTCGATGCCGCGAGCCTCGCCGTCGTGCACGATCCGCCCGTCGGCGAGCACCAGCAGCCGGTCGGCGAACGACGCGGCATGGGCGTCGTGGGTGACCATCACGACCGTCTGGGAGAAGTCGTCGACGGCGTGGCGCAGCAGCGACAGCACATCGCCGGATGCCTTCGAGTCCAGGTTGCCCGATGGCTCGTCGGCGAACACCACCGCGGGGCGCGAGATCAGCGCCCTGGCGACGGCCACCCGCTGCTGCTGGCCCCCCGAGAGCTCGGCCGGGCGATGGGTCAGCCGGTCGCGGATGCCGACGGTCTCGACGAGCTGCTCGAACCAGTCGCGGTCCACCTCGCGTCCGGCGATCGACAGCGGCAGCAGGATGTTCTCTTCGGCATTCAGGACGGGCAGCAGGTTGAACGTCTGGAAGATGAACCCGATCTTGTCGCGGCGCAGGTTCGTCAGCGCCCGGTCATCGAGCTCGGTCAGCTCCACACCGTCCAGGCGCACGCTGCCCGAGCTCGGCTGGTCCAGGCCGGCGAGTAGGTGCATAAGCGTCGACTTGCCCGAGCCCGAGGGGCCCATGATCGCGGCGAACCGTCCCCCCGGGAACGCCACGGTGACGCCCGCAAGCGCAATCACCTCGGCCTCGCCCTTGCCGTAGGTGCGGCACAGATCCTGCGACTGCACGATCGCCGTCGCCGCGCCCGGCGCTGCGCTCAGGGGCGCCGGCGTGTGGGGGCCGTTCTCGCTGCCGTGTTGAGCGTCCACCCGCAACAGTGTCGCGCTTTGCGCGCGCGAGCAGCGCCCGGCCGGTTCGCCGCGCCCCAGCGGCGAGGAGCTCTCGCTGCCACGCGGGTCAGAGGTGCCCGCACACGGCCCAGCGTAGACCGGACGCTCCCACTAGGCGACAGCCTCGTCGATCTCGGCGCCCACCAGAGCCAGCACGGCCGTGTCGAAGCGCGCCTGTGCCACCACGTAGTTGGAGCGAAGCGTGCCCTCGCGGCGAAAGCCGAGCCGCCCGGCCAGCCGCAGCGAACGCACGTTCAGCGTGCTTGTGCGCCACTCCACGCGCTCCGCGCCCAGAGCATCGCGCGCGATCCCCAGCAGCACCCGGCAGGCGCTGAACGCCACCCCGGCGCCCTCGCCTGCCTGCAGCACCCAGCAGCCGATCTCGATGTTGGCGTTTACCGCGTCGTGGTGGAAGAGCACGGCGCCTCCCAGCAGCCGCGCACCGCTCCACGCCCCGGCGGCCAGCACGCGGCCGTCGCTGCCACGCTCGTAGGCTTCCAGCCAGCGCTCCGCGCCCTGCGGCGTCGCCGTGCGGGCCGGCCAGGGCAGGTGCGCGCCCAGGCGCGCCAGGTCCAGCGCGACATGCTCGGCGAACACAACGGCGTCGCCGGAGCTCAGCCGCCTGAGCGTGACCCCGCCGGGGAGCGCCGTCTCCAGGTCAACATCGCTCTCGAGCACACGCGCATGCTCCCACGCGCGCCGCCCTCGCTGCCACCGCGGCGAACCGGCTCGCGCGCCGGGGCCCTTGGCTACCATGGGCCCGGTGCCCGCCCTCTCCCCGGACGCCGGCCCCCGGCGACATCGTGGGCGCGCGAGCGCCATTGGTGCTTTCGCACTGGCGCTGTGCGCCCTCTGCCTGCTCGCCGCGCAGGGCGCCTCCGGGCGCGCATCCCACACGCATGCCAGGAGCTCCTCGGCGTTCGTCACGGGGATCGGGGACGAGCACACGGAGATGTTCACCAACCCGCTGTGGCTGAAGCTGCACATGCGCATCGTGCGCTACATCGCCCCGTATGACGCGGCGGAGCGCCCGTACTCGCTGAAACTGGCCACCGAATGGATCCACGACGCCGAAGCCGACCACGTGCAGGTGCTCGTCGCCTTCTACCACTCCGAGTACACCGCCACGCGGCTGCCGAGCGTTGCCACCTACCGCGCCGACGTCGCGCGCTTCATCGCCCTGTTCCCCCACGTCAGCGAGTACGAGGCCTATGACGAGGCCAACCGCGGCAACCAGCCCGGAGCCTACGCGAGCCCGTCAGCCGCGCGGGCGGCGCAGTACTACCAGGCCCTTCTGGGCGTTTGCAAGGGCTGCACCGTCGTCGGGCTGGATGTGCTGGACTCGCGCTTCATCGCCTCGACGCTCCGCTACATCGCCGCGTTCAAGCGCGAGGTTCGGCGCCTGCACACCGCGATGCCAGCGATCTGGGGGCTGCACGACTACTCCGACGTCAACCGCCTGCAGAGCTGGCGCACGCGCAAGCTCACACGTGCGCTCGGGCATGACGTTTGGCTCACCGAGACGGGCGGCATCGTGCACCTGGGCAAGGAATTCCGCGACGTCCGCGGTTCCGGCCTCCTCCGCGCCGCCCGCGTGCTCAAATTCACCTTCGCGCTGGCGGCCTCGCAACCGGCGATCAAGCGCGTCTACCTCTATGACTGGACGGGCAGCCCGCCCGGGTGGCGCTTTGACGCGGGCCTCACCGATTCACACTACGGACCGCGCCCTGGCTACGTGGTCGTCTGCCGTGAGCTTCACGCCGGCAGCTGCACCGCGCGCTCCGCGAGCCGCTGAGCGCCCGCCCCCGGCGGCGTGCGCTCAGAAGTAGAAGTCGTGTTCCATCCTGCCCGTCACGATCTTCGCGAGCAGGCTGGAACCGGCTTCGTTGAGATGCACGCCGTCGGCCTCGCGCACGATCGTCTCGGTCCCGTCGATGGGCATCGCGTCGCGGTAGACGGCACCCGGGGTGAACACGGGCACCGAGTTGATCAGCCGCACCTGGTCCGCCCACGGCTGCACGGCGACTTCGATTGCCGCGTTGACCGCCCTCGCGATTTCCTGACGCGCGGGCTCGCGCGGCGTGGGCAGCGTGATCCAGTAGACCCTCGCCCTGCCCGCCTGCCGGTAGGTGTTCGCCATCGCACGCACGCGGTTTGCGTAGATCGCCGCCCATTCCGCATCGCAGCATGAGACTTCGCGGCCGTCGGGCGCCGGCATCGAATAGCCGTCGTTGGCGCCAATGAACACCACGACCGCTTCCGGGTGATCTTCGCGGACCTGCGCGACGGCCAGCTTGCCCCAGTTGACGATCAACGTGCTCGAGATCCCGGTGCCGATGTGCGGATCCTCGATCACGTGCACGCCCTTGGGGTCCAGCCGCTGGGCCAGATAGTCGTCAAGGGGCATCGACATCGAGTCACCGGTCACCAGCAGGGTGTGCAGGCGCCGTCTCGGCGGCGGCTTGGCCCCGATCGCTTCTGGTTCGAACGCATCGGCGGTCACCGCCGGAACCCCTCCAGCGGCGGTGCCGGGCGTGGCGAACGCGCCCCCGCCGAGGTTCTGTTCGGGCTCGAGCCAGCTGGTGGCGTTCGTACCGGCCTTATGCAGGGGCAGGTGATCGGCGATCCAGGTCGTCGGGCGGCCCACGGCGAGCAGCACGCTGCGCCCGACACCGCCGCTGGTCTCCTCCCCGGCCCTGCGCACGGCGGACCCCTCAAACAGGACGAGGATCGCCGCCGCGACCAGGATGCACAGGACAGCGTCCCGGCCGCGTGCACGGCGCATCCCGCTCCGCTCGAAGCGGTTCATCAGGCTGTCGTCGTCCCTGGGTGGAGTGTCGCTGGGCATCTCAGAAACGGAAGTAGATGAACGGAGGAACGCCCTCGCTGGGCACGGTTGCGCCCACGAACAGAATGACAACCGCGAGGCCCACGCCGAGCAGCACCGGCCTCATGCCTTCCATTCTCGCCTGGATCCATTGCAGCGGCTCGAATGGCAGGAGCTGCAGGATGATCACCACTGCGATCGCAGCAAGGACCGCGGGTGACCAGAGCGTCGCGGGCCCCGGCGCGAACAGGCGCGAGAGGAACACTCCCGCGATCGTCAGGCTGGAGGCGCGGAAGAGGATCCAGCTGAAGACGATCAGGTGGAAGGTGACGAGCCACTTCACCCACGCCGGCGCGCGTATGCGGCCTTTCAGCGCGTGCTCGGCCACGAGGCCCGCGCCGTGGAAGGCCCCCCACAGCACGAACGTCCATGCCGCGCCGTGCCACAGGCCCGCCAGCAGCATCGTGATCATCAGGTTCCGGTACGTGGCAAGGCGCCCGCCGCGGCTGCCGCCGAGCGGGATGAACAGGAAGTCGCGCAGGAAGCGCGACAGCGTCATGTGCCAGCGCCGCCAGAAGTCGCGGAACCCGGTGGCCCTGTAGGGGCTCCTGAAGTTCTGCGGGAACACGTAGCCCAGCAGCAGCGCCAGGCCGATCGCCATGTCGGTGTAGCCGGAGAAGTCGCAGTAGATCTCCGCCGTGTAGCCATAGGCGGCAAGCAGGATGTCAGGGCCGGAGTAGGCCTGCGGGACGGCAAAGACAGGATCCACCAGGACCCGCGCGAGATAGTCGGCGATGATCACCTTCTTGATCAGGCCGAGCGCGATCAGCGACACGCCCGAGCCGACGGCGACGCGGTTGGGGTCGCGCGGGCTGGCGAGCTGCGGCAGGAACTCGCGCGCGCGCACGATCGGCCCCGCGATCAGGTGCGGGAAGAAGCTCAGGTAGACGGCGAAGTCGAGCATGCTCGCGGGCTCGGTAACGCGCCGTCCCACATCGACCACGTAGGAGATTGCCTGGAAGGTGAAGAAGCTCACGCCGACCGGCAGCGCGATCGTGAGCAGCGGCAGCGGCGCCCCCAGGCCCAAGTGGCCGAGCGTGCTCGCGAGCTGCCCGACGAAGAACGAGTAGTACTTGAAGACGCCCAGCACGAACAGGTCCAGCGCGACCGCCGAGCCGACGAGGATCCTGCGGCGGCGCTCGCCCTCGGCGCGAGAGATGAGCACCGCCGCCAGCTGGTTGGCAAGCGTGACACCGGCCAGCAGCAAGCAGAACGTCGGGCCCGCGGCGGCGTAGAAGACGTAGCTGGCGGCGAGCATGAACGGCTTCCAGGCGATCGGGCGCGCCATCAGCGCCCAGGAGATCGCGAGCACGATCGGGAAGAAGACCGCGAAGGGGATGCTGGGAAAGACCACCGGGCGGGCGCCTACGGGCCTAGCGGCGCCGGCTCGGGGACGGCCGGCGAGCGCGGCCGGGCAAGCGGCGCGCGCCGGGCGGCACCCCTGCGATCATGCGCCCCGCACAAGCGTCCGCGAAAAGGGAGCCCCAATGAACCGCGTCGTCTCGATCCTCACACCGCTGCTCGGCTGCTGCGCGATCGCGGCCACGCTGGCGGTGGCCCCCGCGAGCGCATCCTCGGCCCCGCGCGCCGGCCGGCCACAGGCCCACGCCGCCGGCGTCTGCCGTCTGCACGGCAAAGAAGAGAGCCTCGGGCCCACCTATGTGACCTACGTGTCCGTCGGTGGCGGCGCTTCCTGTAACTCGGCGTTCAAGCTCATCCACTCCTACTACGAGTGCCGCGTCAAACACGGAGGCGTCAAGGGCACGTGCAGCGGCGTCGAAGGCTTCCGCTGCTCCGAGCATCGCTTCCTGGTGATCAAGGTGCAGTTCAACGCACGGGTGCAGTGCACCCGAGGCCAGGAGGTCATCCGCCACGAATATACGCAGTTCACCTGAGCCCGGGGCGCCCGTCACGGCTCTCGGTGCACGAGCTGGCCATCGGCGAGCATCGCTTCCAGGACGAGCGTGCGCTCCACACAGGCGCCTTCGTGATTGAGGTGGATGCCGTCAGGCGCGCGCGGATGGACGGTGATGCCCTCGAAGGTGATGGTGCTCTGGAAGCCGCCGGGCGATAGCACCGCGGCGGTCGGGATGATGTGCATGCGGGGGCCCATTTCGACTGCCAGCAGCTCGATCGCGTCGTTCACCGCTTCGAACAGCCCCGCCCGCGCCTGCTCACGAGGCGCGGGCAGCAGCAGCCAGTACACCTGTGCCGCGCCGCCGCGAAGGTAGGCACGGGCGAGCGGGCGCAGCAGTCGCGCATAGGCGTGCAGCCAGGCGCTGCTGCAGCATTCCACGAGCTGGTGGTCGGGGCCCGCCAGCGGAATCCCGCCGTCGCGGCCGCCGATCGAGATGACGGTCGCTGCCGGCCGGATCCGAGCGGCCTGCCGGCGCGCCAGCGCATGCCAGTTGACGGTGTTCGTCGTCAGGCCTGTGCCGTCGTGCCTTGAGTCCACCACCCTCATCCGGCGCGGACGTTCGATCGCGAGCACTTCATCGAGGGGGTAGATCATCGAGTCCCCCGTCGCCAGGACCTTCAGGCGGCGCCTGCCGGGCACCAGCGCCAGCGGCGCAAGGCGCGCGCGCAGCCGCCGGCAGAGGGCCCTCGCCGCGGGCGGCATGCCGGAGGCGATCGCCCGGGGGGAGCCGTTCCGGCCGGCGGGCATCGCCAGCGCCGAGCCCGAGCCCGCGCCATGAGCGGCCAACAGCGTGCAGAGCGCCGCGAGGGTGAGAAGCGCGGTCCGGATCGCGCGCATGCCACACGCCCGCCCGCGCTCCGAGCCGGTCGGGACGCTCACCATGCGCGACAGTCTCTCACGGCCCCGGGCAGCTCGCGCCGCACGCAGCGGGCGCCCGCCGCGAGGGATCGGCGCGACGCGCTCGCGCCCACGGGCGAGAAGCAGGCGCGCGTCACAGGATCGGCGCTCGCGCAAACCTGCTCCTAGATGGCGCCCCAACGCGAGGATCCGGATGCGCCGCTCGTGGCCGCCGTCGCGCGCGGGGACGAGGTGGCGTTCTCGCGGCTGTATCGCTGCTACCTGCCGCTCGTCGTGCGCTGGAGCCTGCGCGAAACACGCAACCGCGAGCTCGCGGCCGACCTGTCGGCGGAGGTGTTCGCCGCGGCGCTCACCTCGGCACGACGCTACCGCCCCGAGCGCGGGTCGGTGACCGCGTGGCTGCTGGGGATAGCGCGCAACAAGCTGCTGGAGAGCCGCCGGCGCGGGCGCGTGGAGGACTCTGCGCGCAGGCGTCTGCGCATGGAGCCGGTGGCGCTCACCGACGCCGACCTCGATCGTGTCGATGAGCTCGCGAGCCTGGACGCTGAGATCCTGGCGCTGGTGGAGCGGCTGCCCGCAGCGCAACGCCAGGCGCTGGCCGCACACGTGATTGATGAACGCCCCTACGAGCAGATCGCAGCGGAGCTCTGCTGCTCGCAGTCGGTCGTGCGCCAGCGTGTCAGCCGCGCCCTGAGAACCCTCAGATCACAGATGGAGGAGCGATGAGCGACTACTTCGACCAGATCGAGCAGGCGCTGCGGGAGGCCATCGCGCGCAGAGCGCACGTGGCATGGTATGCCCGCCTGCGCCCGCGGCCCTCGCGTCCCCTTGCGGTGGCGGTGGCGTGCCTCATCGCAACCGGCTCTGCGCTCGCCGCCACCGGCGCGTTCCAGACCGGTGCGCCGATCGGCCCCGAAGTACCCGGCACCCCCACCGCCAACGAAGGCGTGGCGATCCCGGCGAGCATCACCGTGCTCCCGCTGCGCGTGCCCGACCCCGACGGGGGGCCGCCGTGGGGGTTGCGCGCGCTGAAGACCACCCGCGGTCTGATGTGCGTGCAGGTCGGGCGAATCGTGGACGGGCGCATCGGCGTGCTCGGGCGTGACGGCGCGTTCGGCGACGACGGCGCCTTCCACCCGCTCTCCCCCACCTTCATGGAGAACCCGGGCTGCGGGACCGAGGATGCGCACGGTGATGCGTTCGTCAGCGAACAGCTGCATGGAATCCCGGCCAGCGCATTGTTCGGCGATGAGCTGCACACGCACGGCGGCTGCTACGGGCCCAAGCCAAGGGGGGCGCAGTGCCCTCCCGGCGCTCTGCGCGACGTGTACTTCGGCCTGCTGGGGCCCGATGCCGCGAGCGTCACCCACGTGACCCCGGGCGGCGGGACCGCCGTCACCCGGACCGCCGGCCCCGACGGGGCCTACCTGATCGTCCTTCCGCACAGCACCACGCGCTGCGCCCCGCACGCGCTGTTCTGCTTCGGCGGCGGCACGGGCTACACCGGCGACCCGCTGATGGAAGCCTACGAAGTGGTGCGCACCGTCAGCTACAGGGGAGCACCGACCTGCGTGCTGCCCTCCCCCGCCGAGCTCGCCGCCAGCGAAGCCGCCGGGGAAGCGCGCTTCCAGGCAGCGCTGCGCGCCCGCTTCCGCGCCACCTACCGCGAGCTCTACCGCGAAGGCCACTACGTCCGCGGCTCCATGGCGCTGCTCACGCCCGCACAGCAGCGTGCCTTCCAGGCGCTGCGCCGCCCCTACGAACTCGCGCGGCGCAGCCCGCGCTGCCCCGCCGTCGGCTACGTGCCGCCGGCGCCCGCGCTCCACATCACCCGCGCGCAGGTCGCGAGCCCGGTGAGCGCGCACGTGGAAGCCGCGCGCCACTACTGCGAACCGCTCGGTGGCGGTGATGCGATCGGCTGCAGCTCCGGGGCCCCGGCCGGCTACCGGCCCATCGCGATGGGCGGCCCGCCCGAGCAGCTGCTGGTCGTCGAATTCACCGCCCGCGTTGCGGTGAGGAACTTCGACAGCCACTTCGAGATCAACAACACCGACCCGCCCGTCCGGCCTGATTCGCGCTGCCCCGTCTCCGGCGGCGGAAGCTCGTTCGGCCCCACCGACACGAATCTCCGTGCCGGGCAGCGCGTGCGCTTCGTGACGTTCTTCCTCACGCAGTGTCCCGGCATCTCCCACGTCAGCGTCGGCCTGGTCACCGTCAACGGTCCCTCCGGCTCGACGCCGGTGCCGGGATTGCCCGGGCAGAGCCCGGAAATCCCGGTGGGACGCACGAGCGTGGCGCTGCCCTGAGGATCTGAGGCCACTTGCGCGCAACCTTTTCCCACGTGCAGCGTCTATAGCTCTGATGAGCTCTGAGGAGGCTTTGCAGGCGTCGGGCGGGCCACGGGCGCCGGACGCGATGTTCGAGGAGCTCGTGAGGCTGCACCGCGCAGAGCTCACGCGCTTTGCCGTGCGGCTGCTCGGAGAGCACGCCGAGCAGGCCGAGGACGTCGTGCAGGAGTCTCTGCTGAACGCCCACAGGGCGCTCAGGGGCGGCACTGTCCCGGAGCGCCCACGGGCCTGGCTGTTCACGATCGTGCACAACGCGGCCGTCAACGCCGCTCGCGGCGTCAGGTCGACCGAGGAGATCGAGGAGGGCCTGCACGCCACCTCCGATCAGAGCGTGCCCGAGGCGGTGGAGCAGGGAGAGTGGATCGACTGGCTGATGACGGCGGTGGGGCAGCTGCCCGAACGCCAGCGCGACGCGCTCGTCGGTCACGCATTCGAAGGGCGAAGCTACCGCGAGCTGGCCGCCCGTCAGGCGACGACCGTCCCGGCCGTGAAGTCCCTGATCGGGCGCGCTCGGCGAGCACTCTCGGCGGATGCGTCGTTCCCGGTGGCCGGCATCGCGACGCCGCTCCTGGCCCTCGCGCGTTTCCTGCGAGCGGCTCCCGCCCGCAGCCTGCTCGCCGGCCAGTCCGGCGCCACCAAGGGGCTTGCCGGCGTGTTGGCCCAGGCGGCGCTCACGGCCACCGTGACCACGGGGGTGCTGATGGCCGTCCACGGGGGGAGCCTCGGCACCGGGCTCGCCGCGACCGGGCCGCCCCGTTGGCCCGCGGCGGATCAGCGCCGGCACACGTCCACCCCGCACCCCTCCCGCCGGCGCCCCGGCCGGCAGACCGTTCGTCGCGAAGGCCGGCGTGCAATCCGAGAATGCACGCACCGGGGCGTCGCCGGGGCGCGCTACAGCGAGGCGGCGCTGCAGTACGCCGCGCGGCACCTCACGACGGGCGAGCTCGAGTACACCAACTGCGAACGGCAACTCGAACTCGCCGCGCCGGCCCGCGGCGCTAAGGGGCGAGGCGGAACGGCGGGTAGCGGTCGGTCACGAGCACGTGCGCGTAGGCGACCACCCGGTTCGTCCAGCGCCCGACGCCGACGAGGAAGTCGAACATCCCGCGCGGAAAGCGACCGGTGAAGAGGATCGCGAACCAAGCGGCGATGACGACGAAGAACGCGGCGATGTAGAGGAAGAACAGCACCACGTAGTGCGGGATCGCCAGCAGCCACTTGACCAGCGGCAGCCAGCGGTTGAGATCGTTGCGAGCGTCCGGGTAGGGGAAGTCGAGATGCACGGCCTGCTGCTCGTCGGTGGAGGGATAGCGGTCCTCCATCAGCGTCAGGTAGACGCCGACGCGGGCGGAGAAGCGCATCAGCTCGAGATTCCAGTCAAACCACCAGCGCGGGTACTTCTGGCGGAACA
>Ga0182030_10002330_pt1 | contig 40177 bp, 49 predicted proteins | sample 812S3MmetaG_FD_121299 | JGI IMG/M metagenome (GOLD analysis project Ga0182030, IMG submission 121299) | Permafrost microbial communities from Stordalen Mire, Sweden - 812S3M metaG (Illumina Assembly) | ecosystem: Environmental > Terrestrial > Soil > Wetlands > Permafrost | place: Sweden...
AGGACGATTAAGGAGTGCGCTGTCGGGAAGTAAACGGACAGGCTGAGTCACCGAGATTTCCAATGGAGGAGGAGCCATGGAAACGATTGGTGGTGGGGGAAATCGAGCCATGTCGTGAAGTTGCGGAGTTGGGCAGTGGGGTGCTTGAGCTTGCTAAGGAAGAACGTATGGATGACTTGAAAATATTGGCGAAGGCTAATAGTTGAGGAGGCCTATTGGCCTACAAATCTGCAGTACATACGGATTAAAATCTTTTCTGAGCCCTCCGATATTCAGCGTGACTGTTGTAACCGCAGGGAAAAGAATAACCGCTGGTACCTGGGTATTGTATTGAGGGGTGATATTGGGTCTTATACCATCTACTTAATGTATGGTTCGGCATCGACAATTGGGTTAGATCAAATTGAGTAAGCTGGGGATACATTGAATTTAATTCCCCCGGGCCCATGGAAGATTCTGATAAATGGGATGCTGGGGCTTGCCATATTAAGGCCACATGAATCTGTATTGTTCTATCACGAGTTTCCATATGATCCGCAAGGTTGATAGCGAATTCGAGCTGACCGAGACACCTTGTCATGGGACTCGGTCCTCGAGGCCTGCCAGATAGTCGTGCATCTTTAATACCTGCAGTCGAGGATTTGTGGCCGTATAACATGATATTTTCCGGGTCTTTATATCGACGGTACTGAGGCGGTTAGCATGTTGTTAGGATCTGAGATTGGTGCCTACTTGTGACTCCACGTGGAATTGGGCTGTGAAGCCAAATTCAGTAAGCTGGTGTTGACATTTAATACGCGTCCGTCGAGAACGAAAATTGTGGGAAGAAGTTGGGGGGGGGGGGGGAAAGTCGCCTGAGCACGTGCCCGGTCTGCTTTGCTAAATTAATCGCCCTGAAATGGAGTCTCCTCTTACTCCTTCATCCCCAGACCCCATCAACCTTGGATCTGAAGACGGAGCATGCTTGTGTCGACCCGCACCGTTTCTTCCACGTTTCTTTTCTCACCCTCCTCGCATCGCGCATACTGTCCTCGTTAAGAAACGCCTAATATCTATTTAGGCTTACTCCACTGGCGGTCTCGTAGTCTCATCCTCATCCTCATCCTATCCGACGCAAGCACGGCATTCTCAGCTCAAAATGTTGGATCTGAGCATGCTGACTTGGGTGTATCTGTGCCGTCGGAGTCCTCTCTGTCCCAGTGCATTGGCCAGAATGTCTCAATGGCATCAAGATACCACTCTTCAATATTTCAAAGGCCACCCGAGAATATATTTGGTTCAGCTAAACATGGTTCGTCTTTGCAGCACCACCACTCATCCCGTCTGCCTTGCCTTCAGTTGATGCTTTATTTGTACCACATACGCGACATATTTATCCGTCTTATGTCTAATTCACAAGTATCGCAACAGTAATCTGCCTTCTGAATGGTCCTATTTTCAGCCACATTCGTGTTTTACACCGGGGTATCATCTGAACGGCAACCCCTACCTTGGGGTGGAGGCTGTGGGATCGACCTGCATGTAAACTTCTATTCCAGGCTCGGTAATTGTTACTGTCTGGTCAAAATTGGAGAGGAACAGCCAACGAATGATGTTCCCACTCACACCATTTCCTGGGTGTGGCTGCTGGGGGTGGCCGCTGGGGCGGACGCACTGGGGTATTTCAGGCCCAGCTCCCGACCCCAACTCCACCTCGTCGTCGCCAACGACCAACATCATGGACCTCGGAAGGTACCCCAACACCCAATGTGGTTTTTGTAAATTTTTCGTCCCAAGTAATAGCTGAGTACATTTTTAAACGTGCATGCATACCTCGTGGCAGACATGGATTAGTATCAGCTTATCAGAAAAGGCACAATGGGGTAGTTCCTTCCCCTTCTTGACGATGCCTTTAGCGAGTTCGTCACCCAAAAGCACTGATGGGCTTTCTGCTGTACTTCCTCTTCAACACCATCCTCTTCTCTCCCCTCCACCTTGTACAACCTCTCACTCTCTTCAAATCCTCCGCCATCTTTGTTTAATATAGCTACATCCCGCGCGGAGAGGTTGTCGTCGATACACCTCCATCGCCGTCATCATGCCCGTCCCTGTTCGATTAACCTTCCAGCCTTCGCAGGTACGAAGGAAAGAACAACAGTTGGCAAAGATGTCGGCGTCAGAGAATGCAAGAGCTGCCCAGTATGCAAGATATCCTCCTCTCCTTGACTTGGAATCGTATCTCAATTGTTGCAGCAATACCAACCTTTACCCCTCTTTGTCGTCTTCGATAACCGTCGCTCCTTACGCTGATGCGGCTTTCGATGTTGAAGCCGCCGATATGCCACACGATTCTCTAATCCCGCAAGATCCCAATGCTCGACCCCGCTGCTTTCGTAACCTCTTTGAGGAATGTATCTTTGTGTTCGCCGTCATGATGGCAACATCTTCCACAACCTTCCTTCAAGGAGTCATTGTTATCAATACAGCTACCATCGGCAGCGACCTAAAGATGAGTGAGGCACAGATTACGTGGATTGCTGCAGCCATTGGGTGGGTCACGGTCTTGCATATTGCATCTTGTTTCCTGCCCACTCTCTCCTACCTGTGTACATTTTCAGACCCCCTCTGCTAACGCTGCCCAGCCTAGCTAGCGGATCCTTCATGCTTTTCTTTGGAAAGACCGCCGATCTCTTCGGCCGCAAACCTCAATTACTCGCTGGTATGGCATCCCTCAGTCTATTCTCCCTCATCACATCCTTCGCGCCAAACCCTATGGCTATGAACATACTCTGCGGATTCCTCGGTCTCGGTACGGCGGTAATCTCCCCACCCGCGATCGGCACGCTCTTTGCAACTTATCCACAAGGCCGGAGACAGAATAGAGCAGCTGGTGCCTTGGGATCTGCAAATCCAATCGGCTTTATATTAGGCAGTATCTCATCCGGTGTAGCCACTAAACTCTACAGCTGGCGAGCATCATTCATTGTCATTTCTATCTTCTTTTTCGTCATGACTCTCCTCGCTTTCTGGACGATGCCAGCCATAGCCAGATCCGGAGATGTAAGAAAAGAGTTGAAGCGCTTTGATTGGCTTGGTACAATGTTGACAATCATGGGAATGGCTCTTTTCTGCGCCGCGTTAACGTATGATCCGCACCCCGGTCCCGTTCCACAGCTAACAACGCCATAGTGAGGGACCAGTCAAGGGCTGGAAATCGAAAGATGTAATCATTATGCTCCTACTGGGTTTCTTCCTTCTCTTCGGCTTCGGATTCTGGGAAAACGTGTACAAATTTCCTCTACTCCATCCTAGTATCTGGAAAAATCGCAACTTTACCCTCTGTGTTCTCAGCGCTTTCTTCGGATACATGTCTTTCATTACAAATCAATTCTGGACATCTTTGTATATGCAAGATGTACAACACCTTGCTCCTTTACATATCGCAGTTCGTATGTTGCCTCAAGCCATTGCTGGGATATTCTGGAGTTATATTGGTCAGGGCCTTGTCCATAGATTGAGTGGTACAGTGATCATGGGTCTCGGAGCTTTGGCATACTTGACTGGGGCTGTTCTATTGATCTTCATTCGAGAACATACTTCCTACTGGGCATTACTTTTTCCTTCACTCATGATTACAGTATTGGGGGCCGACTTTCAATTCATTGTCTCCAATGTACGTCAGCCGATCCTTTCCCCCCTTCTTTCTTATTCACTTCTGTCGAGTCTTGCTCGCCGTCTGCTTCCATGGACCAGCGCTAATTTTCCCTAGATTTATGTCAACAAACAAATGCCTACCCAAGCCTCCCTCGGTGCGGGCGTTCTCCAGACCGGCATGCGTCTCTCTGTTTCTCTAGGTCTCTCCATAACAGCGGCGGTCTATGGCTCCTCGGTGTCAACATCTCAAGCTCGAAAGGATATCACCTTCGCTTTTGATCGAGCATATCTCTGCTCAATCATGTTTGCTCTAACTGGGTTGCTCTTTGTCCCCTTTCTACGAATCGGGAAGCAGGGTGGGACGATAGAAACGGAAGAGCATCCACCTGGAACTGGACAACCTTCGCAGGATCCTGAAATGGCCGAACAACAACCACCTCGATCTGGAGGAGAATACACAGATTCGGAAAGTCAAACTCCTGATGATGATCTACAAATATCTTGGTCCAACACAAACACCAGTTTCACCACCGCGGGTACTTGGGGTAGTGAGCGAAGCTATTTCCCGCGGTGGAGTTGGGAAGAAGAGAGGAATTGGAGAGAGCAAAGATACAGGGACTTTAGTGGAGAAGGTAATGTCATCTATGAAGTGTGTATCAAATGTCTTGAGGAGAGAAGGGTCGTACTGGGTGGGCTTGATTATGATCGACCCAATAGCCATGGATACGAGCCGCAACCTGTCCGAGGAGGAGATCTGGGCACTCAAGAAGCTAGGACATATGAAGTTCGACTCAGCACACCGAGAGCGAGTGGCGGTACGACCGCAAGTCAACATGTGGGAAAGGGAGGTGAGGGTTGGTTATGATCATTGTTTCATTATGCAGTCTAGGAATACTAATTGGCGTTTGGTAATGGGTAAATGGTGTTGGGGATACATGCATGGCGATGAATGGGTCGGTGGTGGGGCATGGACGTCGACATATACACGTCGCAAAGCACACAGATGCTTGCATTTTGGCTGCGAACAGAGCTGAGCACACACTATCATACTCTAGAGATGAGAAGGATTTTGGTACATTTGCTGGTTAGCTTCCAATAGCTCTATGAATGCGGATTGCGCATTGTGGTTTATAGGGTAGCACATTAGCTCACATGAGAAGGATGAGAAATACAAAGACATTTCAGAGACGCCGGAATCTCCTTACTCTGGGGGTTTGAACTTTATGTGATCAAGATTGCTTGCCCATCGACCAGTAAATCGGATGGGACGAAGTTTGCTTCGACCCATAACCCCATGTCTAAGGAGGGCGATTGGGACTCGCAGGAATAGGTTGGCTAGGCAAATATTGGATATCATTGGAAGTAGATATCTTGACTTCCATTCTCGATATGTAGGTTGATAATCGTGATGAGATGAAATGAGATGAGGCCACAAGGTAAGGTAAGATTTCAATAATCGATATGTGTATAGGTAGCATGGGCACTGCAACGTAGGCTAAGGTATTTCTTAGGTGAGATAGAGATAAAGATAGAGATGGAGATGGAGATGGAGGAAAGTGGCGACTCAAGGAGGTTACTCAAGGAAGGGGAGAGAGAGAGGTCGATGAGCGATAGTCACTAGTCTGGATTCAGGATTCGTGGGGAGGGAGAGACGGTACGGTGGCGAGGATGGGTGATTCATTGAGGGGAGGGTAAGGTGAGGTGAGGAATGATAGGTGTTGGAAGTTGGGTTTGGATTGGATTGGATGGATGGTTTTTTTGAATTGAAGCGGGGCGTGGAGATTTTCTGTATGTCATTTAGAGTATACGGAATTAGGATCTGGGTGGGAGGATGAACGGGAAGAGAGGAGATTCGGGAGGGTACTAAGTAGGGATCATTTACATGATCTTGCTTTTGCGGTTGTGCTTTGGAGAATGCAAGTTGAGGAGAAGGTTGAGCAAAAAGGGAGGAAGGAGGGGAAAGCCACGGTTTGCAGCACGGGCAGGAGGCGCTGGTTGTGCGGATGGAGTCGGAGGCAATAATTTCACGTTATAAAAGTAGAAAAATCAGGATCAATCATTCCATTGAACAGCCAGCTATGTCTCGATCCACCACGCCAGCCAATCCAATCGATCATTTCTTGTCTGAATCGTCCGTCCATCCGTTCGTCGTAGTCGCATGAATCTGCACCCTAAATTCCATCCCTCTCACTCACAGAGAGATAGAATAGGCGCACCATATGAATCATCCTCTCCACTTCTCCCTTCAAAAACTTCGCTCGCAGTTGAAGCCTGAAATCATTTCTTTCGTAACACATGTACTTTTCCCACCCGCCCTTTCGTGGACAACAAAAGAGCCAAGTGAGAAAGCCATTCGACCATCTAATCAAGTTCAGTAACAGCAGTAGGAAAAGAGAAACAACGCATGCCAAGAACTCCGGGGAGAAAGTAGGCCGATTTTTGGAAAGTTTTGTTGGGGTTGCACCGCAGAAGGAAAGTAAAGGAGAAAATTTTGGTTTGTTGTGTACAATTATACAAAGAAGGCCGAAGTCAAATTTTTGTTGCCGTTCGCTCGTTCCGTTGTTGGTCGAAAAATGTTCAAATCAACTGATTGATATCGTTTGCAGCAAGCCACCCTTTCCAAATAGCCCGGGGTATCTCTTTCTTTTCATCCTCGTAAGATCTCGTGCGTGCTCTTTCGTGAAGTAAAGTATGGGTCGTATCATCTCGTTTTCCGTTTGTCTGTGTTCGTTCGTCTTCGGTCTTGGCTTTGTATGATTGTGGGGAGGTTTAGTTGGGGCATTGAGCTTGAACGTGGCCGGGTTGCTTGCATTTATAGCAAGTACGCTCGGAGGAAGTTTCGGAGGGGCAGGCGCGCGAGAGATGGCCGACTTCACCACAGTTGTAGCACTTTTGACCTTGGGTGCAGTCACCTAGCTTTGTTAGAAGGGGTCTTGGGGTTGGGAAGAGGAGAACATACGAGACATGTGGCCATAACCGCCGCAGGAGTAACATGTCTGTCCGCCTTGACGTCCACCACCGAATCCACCACCACCACCTCCATATCCGCCCTGGTTGCCTCCATATCCACCACCACCGCCGCCGCCGTATCCACCGGCCTCTGGGCAGTTACGGGCAATGTGTCCAATCTTTGAGCACTTCAAAACATGTCAGCAAAGCCTACCCCATTCTTTTGGTGGTTCAATATACTTTATAGCACTCTTGGGATCCACCACCACCACCACCACCACCGGAAGAGAAACCGCCACCTCCACGTCCAGCGCCCTCAGTAGCAGGGTTGGTGCAGTCTCGGGAAATGTGGCCTGGTTGACCGCACTTATAGCAAGTCTTGTCCTTAGGTCCCTCAGGGCATTCACGGCCTTGTATGATCAGCTCAAGTCTTGCGAATGTTAAGGATAAACTCACTCATATGTCCTTCACCTAAAATCACAATCTCATCAGTCTCACATTTATGGCATTCGTTTGTCGTCACTCACCACCACAGTTGTAGCTATTGAGAGTTAGTACATTGATCCTGTACATAGAGTAGGGTGCTCACCACTTAGCTGGGCCTCGGGTAGGGCAATCACGAGCCTTGATTGCGGGTCAGTATGCAGGCAAAGAGCATAGATATTAGGGAATGGAATCTGCCAGTCGTACCTGATGCGAAGCATCGCCACCTAAGATGGTTGTCAGCTGAGGTCTTTTTGCATCTGAGTTGTGCCGCACGGGTGTTCAAAGAAAAGAGCCGCGACCGCAGATGCGTCTCTGCCCGATCTGCACCTATTCGGCAATTCCTTCACCGCACACTGGGAACAGATCCCATTGGCCAGATACCAATGTAGCAAATAGATTGGCTTGGAAGAAATTGACTGAGATCGGTCGCAGATCGGATTTGTAATACATAGGGTTCGGTGGAGGAGTTGTGCGCGGAATGCGAGGGGGGAAACGTGGACTCACAGTTATAGCAGCCACGGGCTTGTCCACCTCCATAGGAATCCATGTTTTCGGGTGAAGAGAGTGTTTTCTAGAAGAAACAAGAGTTCTGTTAGCATAAGATCGGAATTTGCAGATCTGCGAGAGTGTCGTGGGGGGTATTGAGCTCTTGAGAGGGGATTCAAGGTGGGGTTAATCGAGGTCGGTGAGGAAACCAAATCCATAACTGACCTTGGGTTAAAAAGACCGACGGTCTCGTGAGGACTTAGAAGAATCAAAGGGGAAGAAGAGAAGGGAGGGGAGATCCTACAATTCTCGTTGTCGTCTGAAGTTGCAAAGGTGAAAGAGGTTGTGAATATCGTGTTGTTTTGGAGAAGAGGAAAAGTTGATAAAAAAGATCGGTAGCCTGTTTTTTTTGTGTGTGGCCAAAGACTTTTTTAGAGGCTAAGCTTAGCGGACAACCGAGCCGACAGGGTGAATTTCAATTGGTTTAGGGACTGAAGGATGGTGGGGTCGGGGGGGAACTTGACACCTGAACCGTTGGAATCTTGGTTGGTGGTACGCCAATGTTAATCAGGAACAGGTAAGGTCAGATCCGCGTCAGATCGGGGTTGTCAATGCCATGATTTGACGTACCGTTGGGCACCAAATACATGGGGAATATATGGGATATATATGGGAAATCTGTGGGAAATCTATGGGAAACATATAGGAGATCTTCATTTTCATCGCCTTTTGGAGAAGACCAGTACCAGTGCCCCCCTTTTTTTTTCTCGTGCGCAGTGTCTGTTGGTCGAGGGCAAGGGCAACCTTGCGCCCAAGGTTGTGTAACAAGATACGGCATTTGTACTAGTACAGTACTGTACTTCAGATCCTGCATTTTCCCTTTGCGCGCCATGTTGTGTGAATGGCATCGCGAGACAGGTACCACTTTATCTTGCATTTCATCTCCGTCGGTTTCTTGCATGCAACCTTCGGATTAGGTATCACAGTATGTCAAGTCGAATCCAAGGAGAAATTACGAGCGATGTCAAAGAGGAGTGGGATGGGATGTTCGTATATGCTGAGGTGCTGGATCGTGAGTGATCCCACATCGCTGCGCTGGATACGAGTAGATCAATGTCTATTGCGGCAGCCCGATAACATCCCAATCACATCCCTAGGGAAACTTCCATATTCCTCAAGCTGTGCTTCTCATCACCCCCGAGAGTATGACAATAACGGTTGCGAGGGACTCGACGCGGGATGCTACAGTGGTATGCGGGATTGATTGATTTCGATCTCGAGGACATGGTAGATGTAATGACACCCTGGAAGTGAGCGCTTAATGGTCATGGAGATATTGATGTCACCTTCTACTATTCTCTCCTCCCCTCTTTCAACCTACCTCTCCGCTACTAGTAAACGTGAGGCTCCTCGGCTCCGACTTGAGATCGAGCTCTCATCAGCTTGACATAGATCTGTAGGATTGCGTGTAGGTGACCTGATGTAATCATCGTACTTGAGCCTTTCAATATCACGTACTTTCTCCATGGGCATGCATTGATAATTTGGCATGGTTCGGACGAGATCTTTTCGCAGGATGAAATGGGCAAGGAAGTCATTCCCAGTTCGGAATCAAAATAGCCATGAATTCGGGGTGCTCGTCCCTAAACATCTCCATCAGGACTCTTAGGCGTAGATCGCAATCCACATGAGGACTACGGGTATAAGAAAGAAAAGCCATATCAGAAAGGGTTCAGGTTTGGAATTTCATTCAAAATCATGTATTAGTCATGTGAGAGTCACGTGTAACATGGTTATTTGTTATTAGAGAATAGAATGTTTCTTCGGAACGACAGAATTATGTATGATTAGCAAATAAAATATTTCTTTTGAACAGTATAATTATTTATTATGAGAGAATGGAACGGTCCTCCGGAACAGCAGGATTCTCTCATCAAGCACTGACCAATAATCCCGTCCCATTCCCTAAGGAGTTGAAAAACGGAGATTTATTGACTCAAAACATTATAATATTACTAAGTCACGATATTGGATCTCGTTCAATTCGGAACATATATCTATATAAGTTTCTCACAATGGCCTCTTATTCTACCATCACAATTCGACTATCAATCTCTCATTACATCTACACATTCACATTCACAAACCACCTATACCATCAAATTCCAACTACAAAATGCATCTCACATCCTCATCCTCGATTGCGATCGTCCTTACCAGCTTCTTTCTCTGCGCCAACTCAATGCCAGCTCTCGATGATGTATTAACAAAGCGTGTTCCTATTGGAGGGGTTCGTTTTCCCTCGCCCCCCCCCCTCTCCCCCATTTTATTCATTTATATTATATACATAAAACTAACCTAACCTCTCCCCTCAGAAGTGCAACGGAGATTTACTTAAAGAGCAAGGGTCATACTACTGCACATTGGATGGGTACACCGCCTATGTCTGCAAAGGCTATCCGCAGGTATGTTTCCCATAAGGGAAAGGTATGCCACCTGGTTAGAACACAGATCGCTAATGCGGAGATAGTCTTGTTCGTCGTGCTCGATCTCGGGCTCGAGACAGGAGGCTGCTGTCTTGGGCGCGGATTGCGTGCCATAAGTAGTATGTGAGTAGAGGAATGGTATTGAGAGTGGAGTGTGGGTTTGCTGTGTTTATGATTTAAGGATAGAAACGTTGGTGTTGCGATTTGGGATATGAGGACTGGATGGAGGGTATGGAGTATGGGATTGCACGGTTTGTTGGTTTCGGAGGGCGTATAAGGTCGGCGTTTCCAGGTTGTTATTCCAGTCTTGTTAGTATAGCAGTTCTAGTGAATCACACTATAATTCTGCTTTTTATACCTAGGCTTTGCAAGTAGATGTACCATTTATAGGGCCTTATAGCGTGCTTACATTATGATGTCAAGTGGGAATGCCGTAACGGGCCTTTCTATCTCCAGCTTATCGATCTCCATGCGAGCAATATCTGTGTTGACCAAGAGTGAAACATTACATTTTTTATTGATCTCAAGTGGGTTTGTGTTTTACCTGTAGAGATGTTTACTGTACCTTTTTAGCTTATAGAACATAGCATTAAAAAAATAGTGAAAGATTACCTCTATGAATTCAACAAGATTCAATGGGAATTTATGTACATATTACATGAAGAAAAGGTCAATGTAGCCTCAAAAAAAAACCCTATTCTGACATACATCATACAAAAAGGCTAAACATCCAAAATAACATGGTTGTGGTATTGTCTTACATCTATAAATGCCATATTCTCTCTTGTAGAAGATGGTACCTTATCTATCCCAGATTTCCCCCTCTATCTTTCAAGACCACAGAGGCACTCTCTCAATATCGGTACCAACATTTTACTAAAACTATTAAAAGAAAGAATACTAATCAAAGAATACATAAAGCAGCTAGAAGTCCTATTTAGCAAACAAACCCATCTTAAATACCTCACAAGTGAGAACTATACTAGCTGAACTTGACTTGACTGCCTTGTATTATATTGCTTTTTTTTTCCCCTTTCTCTTCCGCCTCTTTCTCTTTCCTTGCTTCGTTTAAGGAAGGAATCTTATTCTTTCACTTCTGTAACAAGCTCAAAGAATATGACGATTATGCTGTGGAAAACGATATTTTCAAATAGTAGGAAGGCATATCGAATGGGATATACGTGCGCCTTTTCTAGGCTATTGACATTTCATCGGGCTTGGTCATATTTTAAGCGTGGGGATGGGGGGAGGTTTTTTGTATGACCTAGAATTTCCGTGACAGCAAATAAATAATAAACAAATTCACAATTCCAAGTCCAAACGCCATCCAAAATCTGGACAACTTTTCTCATTCTTCCCTGATTTCCGTTTCTAGGCTATTAGGCAGTAAACATAAGGCAAAGAAAATTGTTTGAAGCCCCTCAACTTTTCAACTTAAACCCTGTTTTCCAAGCTTGAGTACCTAACCTGAGTCAGTATCACTACCCGAAGCTGCGTATACCGTTAGCCACGTACCAGCTCATCTTAAAAAAAAATACTTACTAGCTTTAAACTTCCACCTAGTTCCGCCGCGCATATCACTACGTCCCTCCCCCAAGGCTGCCAATTGCTTGAGTTTGACAATAAGAGTGCCCTTGGTAATCTCGACTGTTACGTCACGTCAGGCGATAGATTATTCTATGAGCTTTACCGTAGTTCCAGTGGTGATCATTCAGCTGTCCTACCGATGATAGTCTTGTAGCGTCACTCGTGACGAACTTCGCGTAGAGTTCGTTTTCTATTATATCTTTGCAGGCCTTGGGGTCTGTGTTCATGCCATGAACTCTCAATATGAAATTTCGTGCGCAGGTTCTTGATCTACCATACCCAGAGATCAGCAGCACAATTTTTCTCAAGTCAGTCTCGATTTTAGACTGGCAGAATGGACATCGGCGTGTTAGCTGGCTTTCGTGGTAAAGTGCCCAGCGCATCGATGTTCCGTGAATTGATCCTAGGGTTTTTGTGAGAATAGTGACCAAGATTTCGATGATCAACGCTATGATTTCTCGTGGAACTGGATCCATTTGAAATGCGCCTCCGATCCAGGAAGCTGCAGCTATACCGCCGAAAATTATGGAGGTTATTGCGATCAAGTAGCTAACTATGAGATCAGTTCTGTGGGCTCCAAACAGGCTCGTATGCTTTTTCTGAGGAGGATCATCTTGAACATCTGAGAGAGCTTGCTCTGAAGGCCCAGCACCTCTTGGTACCAGAGCAAAGGTTTCTGCATTTCCATGAGATTGGTAATTCGACACATCGCAATGAAAAATACCAAAGATGCAATTTGAAGTCTCGTGACGAGCGCACGAGGTGCTATCCTCATACAAGCAGGAAAGAGTGAAACGGGGATGAACATCATTGTGCAGCTACCTAGCGAGCATTCAAAAATTCGTCCAGCCCCAGGCAATCAAGTATACAGATACCAGCATGCCCGTACAAACGTGACATTGGGGACGGAGCTAAAGAGAGGGATTGGTGCTGAGAACAGATTGGACGACATGGGCGACAAAGTAGCTCTAAGATTGCTACTCAGAAAGAAGGGCATGAAATAGTTGGTAATAAAATCCAAAAATTTATGTGAGTCGCGTTTCAAACTTTAATCATGTTTCTGTAGTAGAATCTTTTTTGTCCATCTTCGTCTTGATAGATCAACGGAAGATACAATGATAAATACCAATGCTACGAGCGGTGATAGGGCTGCCAGATCATAAGAACCAGATTGCATGATTTATGAAGGAGCACAAGAGTGAGATGTGGGGCATAGTGACAATGCAGAACAAAATGTATTCGCGTTACTACTGATATCACCCGAAAGAATGAGCACACAAGCAATATCAGTGACCAGATGTGTGAGTTCGAAGAAGTTGGGGCATCATGTGGTCCTCCACCCAGTATGGCCATCACATAATAGACAGGTTTCACTTATCCTTGGAAATACATTGGTACTCCGTCGTGTCGGTTCGCGCAGCATGAGACTATGCTGTGCGATGGTGACTGGTTCTACTCCGATCCTTATACAGGTGCGACAAAGGAGTAGCATCTGACCTTTGGGCTTGAAAGTATCCTCGCACGAGGTACGAACATCTCATGGTATAAAGTTGGGACACCACCTTAACTAAACTTTCAGCAGGAGCACATTACTTGGCTATCAGACTTCCACCTCGGTCAAACTCTGGTAGACATCTATACATCCACAATGAATGTGAAGCTGACATGACTCAATGCCTCCAGCGATTTCGAAACTCGATCTTATTTCCAAGCTCCGTCTCGATCTCTTAATATGCAGTTCTACGCCAGAGCGCTGGCTTCGCTCGCCATCTACATTGGAGGCTTCGCCACCATTACATCAGCAGCAACTTGTACAGGCTGGGGGCTCTGTGGAGTGGTTCCCGCAGACACTCGCGATCAGCTATACGCCGCTCGTCAACACGTTTGTGGCGATACCACACTGTGGCAGAACGATGGTAGTTACTTCGACGGAAAGGCCTGCCTTCGCTGGCCAGGAGGAAACGCTCAACAGACCTGCTGGGATGCATTCGAGAATATCCTCAATCAATGTCGACCGGAAGGGAGCTTTTTGGGATATCATGGAGGGAATTGGAATTGGAATGGACGATACTATACGGTGGCTGCTTGTAGAAGGGGTTGTTAAAGACTGGAGAATGAACAAGTCTATCGCTTATCATAAGTCCATCCTCCAAAACCTATCTGACGACTGGTGGCCAATACTTGGGCGGGAGGACTTTTCTTGTCTTTCTTTTGACTACATTGAGATGCACTAGCTAAATGCTCTCGCGACACACGGGGAAAGGTAAAGGCCCTTTCCATATTTAACCAAAATGTAACGCCTCTTCATGGCTATTGATTTTTCATGTGGCGAAAGCATTTATCCTGTGAACTGGAAGGTAGAAATTTTGGCCATATATTGCACGTGACATGCTACTACGGGCTGCAGCTTACCTAGAAGCATACAAGGCCTCAATAGGAGAGTAGCTTCATTGGATTTCACATTGAATGTTGCAAAGGTCGATATCGAGGAAGGCGATTGTAAGGTTGATTGTAATGTGAGGTTCGGCAGCTTTTGCAAAGTACCAGAAGTCGCGGAACCACACTGCATACAGCCACACCTCCCTTTTGGTTGACGCCACACCGAAATCCTCATCGCCGCCGCCGCATAATTGCAGGGGTCGACATTCAACTTTGTCCCTTCATTTCACGCGAAGATTGAGCCGAGGACGCGACTGTCAACATCATCTCAACAAAGACATTCCCACGACCTCTGCCCTTCGAGCCTTTAGAGCCTTTCGACCTTGTACGCCCTCTTCGACCCATTTATAGTACGACAACCTATAGTCCTGGTGGACCATCGGAACAAGCTGCCGCGAATATCGTGGCTTCTCAAAGGCTTGAGGTTACAAAATCCTTCGGGCCAACGAATGACGACAATAAATAGTTTGAGGTGTTACTGAATCCCTCTCGATGATTAGCATCCCACCTCCGCATTCTGAACAGTCGCGGATACGAAGTTTGGATTGCGCTCGCCTAAGTAACGTAGTTGATTGGGAGGCAAAAGGGGTATAGGCCTGTTGGGGCACCGTTGGCAAGTCGGCATCAATACACGCAGAGATGGCGCCCGCCGGTGGAGGAAATATCAAGGTGGTAGTGAGAGTACGGCCGTTCAACAGTAGAGGTATGATCGGGTCCGCCGCTCCGTCCTCTCCTTGCTGACGTTCTACTCTAGAAATCGACCGTGGCGCAAAATGTATTGTGCAAATGAAAGAAAGCCAAACTGTTCTCACTGCACCGGGCGATGCTAAAGAACAGGCAAAAGGGAAACATTCCAAAGAGAACGTTTTTGCATTCGACAAATCGTACTGGTCCTTCGATCGCGCCGATTCGCATTATGCCGGACAAGACAACCTGCATACAGATCTTGGGAAACCATTATTAGACAATGCATTCCAGGGCTACAACAACTGTATTTTCGCGTATGGGCAAACAGGTTCAGGGAAATCATATTCTATGATGGGATATGGCACGGAATATGGTGTTATTCCTAAGATCTGTCAGGACATGTTCGAGCGAATCGGAGAACTACAAGAAGACAAAAATCTGCGGTGTACAGTCGAGGTATCATATCTCGAGATCTACAATGAGCGAGTTAGGGATCTTTTGAATCCGAGTACAAAGGGCAATTTGAAGGTCAGAGAACATCCTTCGACGGGACCATATGTGGAGGATTTGGCGAAACTGGTAGTGTCTAGTTTCAATGAGATTGAGCATCTCATGGACGAGGGAAACAAGGCTAGAACAGTGGCAGCAACCAATATGAACGAAACTTCGAGTCGAAGTCATGCAGTTTTCACGCTGACGCTCACGCAAAAGAGGCATGATGTCGAGACAAATATGGCGATGGAGAAGGTCGCGAAGATCAGTCTGGTGGATTTGGCAGGTTCTGAAAGAGCGACGTCTACTGGGGCCACAGGAGCTCGTCTGAAGGAAGGTGCAGAGATCAATCGTTCGCTCTCTACTTTGGGTCGAGTTATTGCTGCATTAGCGGATCTTTCAGATAGCAAGAAAAAGAAGACCGGAAAGGGCTCAAGTCAGGTTCCTTATCGAGACAGTGTCTTGACATGGCTTTTGAAAGATTCTTTAGGAGGAAACAGTATGACGGCCATGATTGCGGCAATTTCCCCAGCAGATATCAATTACGACGAGACTCTCAGTACACTGCGTTACGCTGACAGCGCAAAGAGAATCAAGAATCACGCTGTGGTCAATGAAGATGCCAATGCAAGGATGATCCGCGAGTTGAAGGAGGAACTAGCGACTCTCCGAAGCAAACTTAGTGGGGGTGGCGCACCAGTCGAAGAAACTTATGCCGAGGGTACACCACTCGATAAGCAGATTGTCAGTATTGTGCAACCTGATGGATCTGTCAAGAAAGTGTCAAAAGCAGAGATTGCTGAGCAGCTGAATCAGAGTGAGAAACTCTATTCAGATCTTAACCAGACTTGGGAGCAAAAGCTGCAAAAGACGGAGGAAATCCACAAGGAGCGTGAGGCAGCTTTAGAGGAACTTGGTATTAGTATTGAAAAGGGCTTCGTGGGGTTGCACACGCCAAAGAAGATGCCGCATTTAGTTAATCTATCTGATGATCCACTATTGGCCGAATGTTTGGTGTACAATCTCAAACCCGGGACAACAACAGTGGGCAATGTTGACACGAACGCGGCACATACTGCTGAGATTCGATTGAACGGTAGCAGGATTCTTCACGAGCATTGCTCCTTCGAAAACGTCGACAATAAGGTTACTGTCGTTCCCAAGGAGGGAGCCGCCGTCATGATAAACGGTCAACGAATCGTGGAACCGACGCGTCTGCGGAGTGGATATCGCGTCATTTTGGGTGATTTCCATATCTTTCGCTTCAACCATCCCATGGAAGCTCGCGCCGAAAGAGCGGAGAAGAGTCTCTTACGACATTCGATCACGGCAAGTCAGCTTCAAGATTACGAGAAGTCGTCACCATCACCGAGTCCCAAACCTGGACACGAGAGATCAATAAGTAAGGCTGCGTCGGAGGTTGATTGGGAAAGTAGTCGTCCGGATTCTCCTATGCCGTTCCAACATGGAACAGACTCCGATTGGTCATTTGCACGACGTGAAGCTGCCGGAGCCATTCTTGGTCCAGACCAGAAGATCGCCGGACTTACGGACGAAGAGCTCAACATATTGTTTGAGGACGTGCAGCGTGCAAGAGCTGAGCGTGCTGGGCGAGATGTTGACGATGATCTGGACTCGGTGACTTCGTATCCAATTCGCGAGAAATACATGTCGAATGGCACATTAGATAACTTCTCTTTGGATACTGCCTTAACGATGCCATCGACTCCAAAACAAGGCGAAGTGGAAGACAAGATGCGAGAGGTCAGAGAGGAAATGCAAGTTCAGTTGGACAAACAGAAGGAAGAGTACCAAGATCAATTGAAGACTGCGGAAGCTTCAAATGTGGAGGTGGAGGAAATCAGGAAGGAAAAAGAGAGAATGGAAGAGAACTTGCGAGAGGTGAAGGAAGAAATGCTCAAGCAGCTTGAGACGCAACGAAAGGAATACGAAGAGCGTTTACAGCAATTGAAACCAGCTAGGCCTAAGTCCAGAGAGGGGCCGCCTCCGCTTTCCGAAGAAGAGATTGCTATCGCAAAGACGGTTGCTGCGCATTGGCGCGGCCGGCGATATGTTCGAATGGCCGAAGCAGTCCTTCAATCTGCAGCTTACCTTAAGGAAGCACAAGTGATGAGCCAGGAGATGGACGAGGGTGTTGTGTTTCAATTTACCATCGTCGATATTGGCCATGACATTTGCTCCTCTTATGATATGGTTTTAAATGGCATATCCGGTGAAGGCGACGATTTATTCCTTGAGCAGGCGCTGAAACCTTGCGTTGCAGTCCGTGTCATCGATTATAGGAACAGCGTTGTTCATCTGTGGAGCTTGGAGAAGCTGCAAGATCGTGTCCGGCTTATGAGGCAGATGCATCAGTACATGGATCGACCAGAATACCTCCAGCATTTCCAGCTGGACAATCCGTTCATGGAGACGTGCATGCCACAGTACACCCATATTGGAGACGTAGATGTCCCTCTAGCAGCTGTCTTTGAGAGCCGGGTTCAAGACTTCAGTTTAGACGTCTTGTCACCATACACTTCCCATGCCGTTGGTATTATCAAGTTGTCGCTCGAGCCTTCGTCAGCCCGGGCGCCTTCTAGCACATTGAAATTCAATGTTGTCATGCACGACATGATCGGCTTTGCCGAGCGCGAAGGTACAGAAGTACATGGCCAATTGTTCATTCCGGGGGTCTCCGAGGATGGTGGTGTTACAACGACTCAGATGATCGCAGATTTTGATGAGGGACCGATACGATTTGAAAGTGTTCACAGCATGAGCATCCCGATGTTTGGGCCCAGCAATATCTCACTTCGCGTAGCAATTTTCGCGAAAGTTTCGTCGATGCACCTGGACAAACTGCTCAGCTGGGATAACATGCGAGACAATGTCCCCAAGCCGCAACAAAAACGTAAGAACGCTCGGATTTCTGAGTCGCAATTCTACACAGAAGAGAAACATGATGTTTTTGCTAGGATCCAAATCCTTGAGCTCGCTGAAAATGGCGAATATCTACCAGTTGAAGTTATCCAAACCAGCGACTTGGACAGAGGGTCATATCAGCTTCACCAAGGCCTTCAACGACGTATTGTCGTTAATCTAGCCCACAGTTCAGGCGAAGCTTTGCCATGGAGAGACGTGTCAGGCCTTCGAGTCGGCCGCATCCAGCTCGTTGATCATGTCGGCAAAACTCCTGACCTCAGCTCCCCTACGCCTTCGATTCCGCTAAAACTTATTACGAAACCTGTTCTCAAGACGAATGCTAATGGTACTAGTCATGTGATCATGGTCGGACAATGGGATTCTTCTATTCACGGTTCCCTGCTTCTGGACAGAGTCACCGCAGATAAGCACAAAGTTAAAATGACAATACAGTGGGACGTAAATTCCGATAAGCTTGCGGATCCGATGACTTTTTCAACCGATGTTTGTTCACAGATCCTGTCCAGGAGTTACGTGCGTTCAACGAGCATGTTTGCAAGTTTGTGGCAGACCGTGCGGATTGTGAAATCCATGAGCGGCATATTTACTATTGCCGTTCGACCAACACCTGTCAAGAGGGCTGGCGATTTGTGGAGGACGAGCACACTTAATGACTACGTGAAGGGAGAGGAGGGCCTGACTAGTTGGACGCCTCGAGGCATATCTCTTATTCGTGACTACATCATGGCCAGAAGGAGGAAAGTGCGCCTTGCTGAGCTGGACGCTGCTGCACCGCTACTTAGCCGCATTGATTTCCCCAAACTGATGGAAACGCCGCTCACAAATGGCGATGCTACTGCTGATATTCCCTCATCGAAGCAAGACCAAATTCTGTCTGAACACGAGCAAAGTCTCCTGTCCAAATACGTCGGTCTCTGGAAACTCTGTCATGATCCCGTCACATCCATACTCACGCCCTCGAATGTCGAACCGCCCTCCAATGGGGCTTTAGGGCCCCACAAGCCTCCGCCAAATCCGAATGCCAACGTTTCATCGTCTCACTCTCATCCAGATCCGACCGAAGATGAAGACCCCTCTCGTCCCATGTTTTTAGCCTCGATTTCTCCAGTTCACAAAAATCCTAAGATCCTCAAAGGCGGGTATCTGCTTACCCCCTCAGCCGACTCATCTCGCTGGGTACGTCGTTTTGTGGAATTACGTCGGCCTTATCTCCATATTCATTCCGTTCCAGACGGCGAAGAGGTCTCGATTGTGTCTTTGCGCAACAGCCGAGTAGATCACAGTCCACAGATCGCGAAATTGCTACGCAAAAACAATGAAAGTACGAACGGTGCCAATGGGAGGGGCAGAGCAGGTGACAGAGGAGAAGAAAGTGTCTTCGCTATATATGGTACTGATAATACATGGCTCTTCAAGACCAGGAATGAACGCGAGAAGGTAGAATGGATCTTCAAGATTGATCAAGCGTATTTTGGATCTGGAAGCGGCTCTCAAGATGACGACGACGATATATGATATGGTAGGGGAAGGGAATTTTCTTTTGTTGGGAAAGATCGAGCAGCATTGGACGGTGTTTATTTCCGGGGTTTAATTGTATGTTTGGAGAGACGATGGATGATACCCATGTTCACATATATGTATACCATTTCTTTTGTTTTAGAAACAGACATCGATACCTGGATCAACGAAGAATCTATAGATATTTGAGGACAGCCGCAAGGCACTTACAACTATCGTATGAGATGAGAGTCATCCGGGCTTCAGAGGCGATCCATCTCTGCCAATTTAGCGTTGGCAACACTCCTGAAGATCTCTCACAACCGATGGCACCTTCTTAGCCTCTCATTCGGGATTTCAATCAATCATAACAGGAGATAAAATTAGCCATAACGCCTCGGTTATGCCTTACCACCCGCTGACCATTACGAGTACCAGAACCCAATTGGCTCCCATTAGTGGATCCGCCAAGTAGCGGGGCTCGAGGGATTCCCCATAATCATTGCACTACAACTACTCCTTGCTTACTATTTTACTTTCTTCCTGCACACCATCATAGTCCACAGACAGTTCCCTCACAACGATGGCTACATTCGAAGAACAGATTGAGAAAGCATGCGATGCACGAGAGATTCCTGGCGTGGTTCTTTTGGCCTGCGACAAGACGGGTAAGTGCCCCGCTCTACATGCAGTGGCAGGCTAAGCTTACAGAGTGAAAGGCAAATTCCAGTACCAGAAAGCTTTGGGGATGAAATCCCCAACAGAGAAAATGAACCTCGATGCTACGTTCATTATGGCATCTTGCACAAAGCTCTTCACCTCGATTGCTGCCTTGCAATGCGTAGAAAAAGGGCAGATTGGCCTAGATGACGATGTGTCACCTTTCTTAACAGAACTTAAAGACCTTCAGATCATTACCGGTTTTGACGAGATGACTGATAAACCGACTTTTGTAAAAGCGGAGAATAAAATCACGCTCCGGTTTGTCAACAAGCTTTCACGAATAGGACATTTAAAGCTGATCTGACTATTGCAGGCACCTTCTCACGCATACTTCGGGGTTTAGCTACGTTCTAATGCACCCCGACCTCACCAAATGGCGCACTCAACGCAACGAAGATGTTGGAACGCGGGGTCTCCCCATGTTAAGACGCATTTCTATCCCGCTCCTTTTCGAGCCTGGTACCTCTTGGTCTTACGGCGCGTCATCAGACTGGGCCGGCCTGTTGGTGATGCGTCTCAATAACTGTACTTTGGAAGAGTATATGCAATCCCACATCTTCAATCCTCTGAATTTGCAAAACATCACTTTCCACCAAGAGCTAAAACCGAACGTGCGAAAGGAGCTCGTGAAATTGAGTGCAAGAGAAGGCATTGAGAATCCGCTATTCAATCTACCGCAAGATACAGGGAAGCCCGTTGAATGGACTGATGAGTTGCTTTATGACGACCCACTTCCCATGGGCGAGGAGTATGGTGGTCAAGGACTCATCAGTTCAGCTCAGGAGTACTTTCAAATCCTGACCTCCATCTTGTTAGATGATGGCAAACTGCTCAAGTCAGAAACGGTGAAACAGATGTTCGAGCCGCAGCTTACGGAAGAACAAAAAGCGGCACAGCACGCATTCAACGATATGCCGTTTTGGAAAGACACATTTGCGAGTTTACCGGCGGGAACGGAGTTGGACTGGGGATTGGCGGGACGGTTGGTGATGCAGGATTTGGGATCAGGGAGGAAGAAGGGGACCTTGACGTGGAGTGGGCTGCCGAATTTGTTATGGACAATTGATAGGGAGGCGGGGTTGGTGACGTTTTGGGCGAGTAATTTGGTGCCGTTTGGGGATTTGGAGAGTGGTAGGTGGCAGAGGAGGTGGGAGGAGGAGATGTATAGGAGGGCTGGGTAGTTAGGCGGGGGGTGAGTGGATGACGCCGAGGTGTGGTGGAGCGTGGGGGTGGCTGTTCACTGAGGAATTGTATAGGATAGAAAATTTGAAATGAAGCCACGTTTCAAATTCTATACGTTGGTCTCGGCTCCTGTCTATCGTCTTGTCTTAACCGTCCGTATTAGCTGTGGGTGTGTAAGCATTCTGTTTTTTGTCTTTTGTCACAACAAAGACGTCTTGTGAATAGGTTGCTATAACAAAACATTTTCTAAATGCCGGTCAGACAGGGTCGACCCTCTATTTTCAATTGGTAGCTCTATTTCTCGTCAATCGAATTTGAAGGAAGGGTTGACACCCCTTTCGCTTCCATAGTCATCGGAAACGGCGACCCAGCCACCATCTCCTCTATCTTCAAGAGCAACTGTCTCTACTTCAAACTCATCTTACCCGAAATCGTTTATTCTCGATTGGCACTGTCTTGGATTGAGACAATGCTATAAGCCGTCGAAAGCGTGGATAAGTATTTGTCACTTGCGGTAGACACGAATCACGTGCTACGCTTACGTTCTGCCTAAAAAACCGACATCTTACCTTATTTAGACCTTTAGACTCTTGCAATATTAGGTATGAATTTGCACATCTACTACCACTAAATTGTAGCAACTGACAACTCTACATCAGAGGAGCTGATTGCCAGTTCTTTCCTGAGTCGGCAGGTTCGAAAACAGGCAGCTCGCCATGCATGCTTCGAGGGATAAGGAGGAGATCTCGCTTCCAGGAGACTCCGCGCCGGATGCTTCTATGTTTTCGAATCAACATCTACCTGAGCTGCTGGATGAAGCTGAGGAATCTGAGGCTCTTGAAGCGCAGAACGAGTCCAGGATTGGTCTAAATGATATCAATTTTCTTGCCCTGATCGAAAAGACAACAACTGCCAAGATCGCTCTTGTAGAAATAAATTCGACCAAGAAAATCTACGCTTGCAAGATTTTCAGGAAAGACCTTCTCATCCATAATGATGAGATGGAGCTGCCGAGGACCGAGAAGCGCGTATTGACCATGGCGGCAGAGTTCAAACATCCCTTCATATGCCAGCTTGTCGCTTCGTTTCAGACAACGACGAGACTGTATCTTCTGACAGAGTATTACCCTGGCGGCGATCTGATGCATCATCTCCAGAAACGGCGGTTCACCGAGCAAGAGGTATTGTAAGCTGTCGCGATGGCTTCATCCGAAACTCTCGACTAACGTGACATAGATTCTATTCAGGAGAATTGTGCTTAGCCATCAAATACCTTCACGAAAATGGGATTATCTACCGTGGAATGAAATTGGATAATATCTTGCTGCAATCTGACGGACATGTTAAGTTGATAGATTTTAGTATTTGCAAGGAAGATGTGTGGTTCGGATCTACTACCAGCTCATTTTGTGGTACCGCAGAGTTTATGGCACCTGAGGTTGGACTATCCCTGATAATTTTGACCCTCGTACTCACACAGCTCTAGATGCTGTTGGACAAACCATATGGTCGAGAAATCGACTGGTGGGGTTTCGGAGTACTAGTTTACCAGATGCTTTTTCAACAATCGCCCTTCCGAGGGGAAGATGAAGACGAAATATACGACGCGATCTTGGCCGGTGAACCCCTTTATCCGGATCATGCTCCTCAGAATGCAAGAGAAATTATTCGCAAGCTACTAGAACGGACACCATCTCAAAGGCTAGGCAGTGGCCCAACCGATGCAGAGGAAATCATGGCGGATCCATGGTACAAAGACATGAATTGGGACGATCTATACAATAAGAAAGTGGCGCCTCCATTCATTCCGATAGTGTCCAGTCAAGCAGATACGTCCAATTTTGATAACGAATATACGAGTGTGACTCCTACTTTGACGCCCATCCAAACTGGTGGTACGTAACATCCCTAGGCTTGAGAAATCGTGGCTAACCCAGGTCATAGTCTTGAGCCAAGCTATGCAAGAAGAATTTCGCGATTTCTCCTGGATTGGTCCAGATGCTTAATGCTTTGCTGCAATAGACGTTCTTGCACAGGGACCATTCATCACCGTGGAAATTGATAATCACTGGTCAGAGAGCGGTGGAAGAGGTAGTGATGACAGAGGAGAATGCCGGTTGATAGAAACGTTTGTGTCAGAGCGTATGTATGATATTTGGGGAGTGCTAGGTCGGAGATAATAGTGAGAGAAAACTACGTACCACATTGCGTGCCCTGTGCCGACTTCGAGAGTTGTGAATAGTCCTCACCGATGGACATCAAGACGGAACTTGTGATCATTGTTAGCACGTAGTATCCGGATTTTGTGGTCTGTTTGGAATCAAATATCACTTGCACGTTTGAACGGGGTTGACTTACATATATACCTCCTAAGAGGGAGAATATTGTCGTGGAGATAGGCATGGGAAGGTAATCGACGCCAGATTGAGTCGCGGACGTTCCTTTGATTGCCTAAAACCAGACTAGGAGATAATATGCAACAACAAACAACGAGGAGCCAAGTGTAAAAGCAGACCAAATACCGAAAGCCATGGATCTTTGGGAGATGATTCGTGGAGGCAATGTGGCATTGTCCCCTTTCTTCCATTGGATGATACCCCAGATGATGAACAGAACTCCGGCAAGGCAGGAGGAGAAGAATTATTCTCCATGTGTTCCATCTGTACTTGGTGCCTCCCCACTGTAATGCGATGAGAAGGCAGATTTTTGCATTCAGTGCTCTTCTAGTCTGAGCTTTATATTAGCAGGAGAATGATCTTGTGTTAAGCCACCTCAGTATAATGGAGAGCTATGAGTAATAATCACGGAGAAAAGAGAGATATTTGGTAGTAGAGATGGAACGGACGAAAGTGCGAGATATATAAGAAGACATGATGGCGGACATCTAGGAGGTGGGATGGAGCAGAGAGGAAACGACGCGCTTGCTGTTCATGCTCCGTTGTGTCCATTACAGGTCAAGGGGACTCATTGCCCGTCTCAAACCCAAGAAACCAGGTCATGTTGACCTCAATATCCAGAAGGGGTTTTCCTACAAATATAGTGCTGTTCCACACGGTTATTGGAAATAAAGAACGAAGAAGTTTAGTGGTGGGCCGGGAATTACAAAAGTTCCGCCGGCCCCGGCTGACTAATACACAATTACTTCTTCAATTTCCTATCTGATAACCTGATGAATATACACATAAGAAGCAAAGAAATAAACCTAGCTCTTCTATCAGGGCCAACCTCTCAATGTTAAATCACACGTGGATGGAAGACTTGTTCCACGGCGGGAATGAGTTCAGTCCTCAACCCTACCTCCCCAGGCGATTTGGTTCAGCGTTACCCTCGTGCGTGTCGTAATTGTTCGAGAGCAAACGCAAAATGTGTCACTCGAAACAGAAGCTCTGATACAGTGTGTGAGAGGTAAATCCCTGTCTTATGCTACAGAAGTGGAAGTTGGGTATTGATCACAAACAGGTGCTCGCGAATGGGGCTAGAATGCAGTGCTCAAGCACCAGTGGTCCGAAAGCGTGGAGAAACTAAGAAGGCGTAAATAAGACTGCTCCCCTAAAAACAAAACTTCAATGGCTAACCCTCCCGCAGCCGTGTTGGACAACTGGAAGAGAAGCTCGACAGTATTGTAACGCTTCTTTCGCAGTCACCACCAGTCGCTGCTTCAATATCACAACAATGCTTACCACCAAGGGCAGCAGAATTTTGTTCCAGCTCGACTTCTCCAAGTGGCATAAGTACACAAGCACCCTCTTCTTTTTTCATCCTACCCAGTCTTCCAAAATCCCAGCTGGATTCCCTGGTAGCCACCTCATCTCACCCAGCTGGACATGACTTTCAGCTTGGGTTCAACCTGAGACAGGATCAACAAGATGAACACCTCAGTTTATTTTGAAGCCAGATGGCACAAAACTTCCCTTTTGTGATCATACCACCGGATATCTCAGCCAGAAGTCTTCGCTCCCAGAAACCATTCCTTTTCGGAACCGTGATGCTAGCAGCAACGCGCATTAAAATATCAGATCAGAAGCCGATGAGAGAAACCCTCATGGAATATCACAGCATTCGTTTACTGGTCAATGGCGAGAAAAACATTGATCTACTCCAAGGAATTCTTGTGTACATCGCATGGTTCGTTTGTGAACTACTCTTTTGCACAAGCTGTTTTCATTGGTTTCAGACACTAACTTTCATTTTTAGGTGTAATCATCTATATCGATATAATCCTCAAATCACAAACTTAATTCAGCTAGCTATAGCAATGATCGTTGAGCTTGGTCACGAACCCAATTCATCGAGACACAAATGGCGGTTTATGGCTGAGATTACCTAATGGACCGCGAATCTGTGAACCGCCTCATATTTCGGATAACCATTCTCTAGAAGATGTGAGGGCCTTTCTTGGTTGCTTTTACCTGAGTTCCGAGTAAGTGAACCTATTTCCATGAGCTCTGAGTTTATTGACAAGTAATTTAGGATCTCTACGTCATTCCGCAAATTGATGCCATTGCAGGATACCCCATACGCTGAGAAATGTTGCGATACTTTATCAGCGGCTCGGGAGTATCCCTCAGACCGGTATCTTATTTATTCATTTACCTAGTCAGGCTTCAAAACCCGTGGTGAGCATTTACAATAGCTTTCAAAGTAGTGATCCTGAAGCGGCAGTGAACCCGAAAAGTGCGTTATTCAGCTTTTGGTCAAATTTTCAGTAAGGCTGACTTTCGCATTGAGCCATAATTAATTTACATTACCATGGCGTTGAGGTGCTATTATACGAGTCAGCGATTTCGCATATCCCTTCATCCATGGATGATACCAAACTTCCGCGGATTGAGCTCTTCTACAGGTGTCTAATCGCTGGAAAATCATTTTTTTCGACAGCTTTCTCCTCGTCCACCCAGACCAATATTACAACCTCCCATTCATCCCCTGGATCCAACTCGCAGGTGTTCTCCTGACAGTTTGGCGACTCCTTCTCTTGAAGTGCGATGGCTGGGATCTGATGCGCGCGCGTGAAGTAATCGACTTTCCCCATCTGCTCAGCTAGCTCGTGGCTCAATTTACGGTAGCTGGAAAATATAGAGATCACCTTGAAGAGGAGAACAAATTTTTGCGTTACGCACAGATGATGAGACTTGCGAGCATAAATTGACAACAGAAGATAAGCATTGAAGTAAGCGCCAACCAGGATGCCCAGCAGAGTGCGGCTGCTGCGCTCGATGATCTTTTTTGGCAGGACTTTATTGGCGAATGGGGCACCACCAATTGAATACGAACATTGCACGGCTGAGAGCCACACTTTTATCATGAACTGACCTGGGTTTAAAAGAAATGTCGAGAATGATTTCTTTTTCTCACTTGTCTCAGCTAGACCAATCGAAATGCTTGATCCGTGGAAGGCTGTACGCCCGGATCGGTGACCTGAACTAGACACCTCCATACTCGACATCATCCTTATCTTGACAACAACTTGTCATTGTTATTTCTAGCTTCATTAATTTGAATTAAATCGAAGCAGCTTGGAATGAGAGGCAACTCCGCAGTACTTTAATGTTTTATTAGGAGGAACGAAGCAATCACAACATGGACTACTTGTCAAAAGCCTCAGCCTTGCGAGACCGTCTCGTGGACCCATCACTTGAGAGCCCTACTTTAATCAGACTTCTGAAGCTGGAATCAGATTCTAAGAAGAATACTTGGAATGTTGTTACAGACAGCACATTTGGAGACGACATCGTTTCGCACATTACCGCGGACAATGGCGTAGACAATGGCAGCCTTGTGGAAGCTGAGGCTCATGTCACAATACCAAGGCTACCCTTTCTTCAGATACTGTATGCTTTGTTCCTGGCAGTTACTCAACTAAATTAATCGTTCCCTAGATTCTTGAGCTCTCATCGCGACGATCAAGGTAGGTTTTCTCTCGCTCCTTGGACAGTCCGACGTGGGCTGATCATTCCAGGCTGCACTACCAACCGGCTGCGCATCACAGATAAGACGCTTCGCAATATTAGCGAGAAGTTTAATGTCCCAACTACATTTCTAGATGGTATCTTGAAGCCAAGCATTTGGTCTGACCAGTCTGGTGCTTCATACCACTGTTACAGCGCCCCGGAGACTTCGACGCACATAGGTATTTGCGGCCTACCCGTCTATGAAACTTTACTAAATGTTACTATAGACGGATTTTATCATTACTTCAATCAGTGGGACAAAGGTCCTCTTCATGTATGGTTTAGCTACAATATTACTACGAAGTCGACGACGTATATACTTGTTGACTGTCCCGATTCTGTCGAATACCAAATCAGCCAGAGATCACAGGATCAATCAGATCATTCTTTGCATCGACCATTAGCTATCGACTATCTCATCGCTGAGGCATGCGTATTGTGGAGAAAAGTGTTCATCAACACTCATTGGGAGGAGATCTTTGAATGGGTATAGATCTGCCCCAAATTTTCATTCCCTGAAGCAGTAGAACTGATCAAACATCAGCATGATCAAAGTGGTGGGAGTATGGTAGGCGTTTCCTCCCTTTAATTTCATCGTATTCTGGGAGCCGAGCTCTCAAGACATGTGTTGAGAGCCAGTCGGCTCCTTCGCTCCTTCAGCATCAATAGAAATGAATATTAATTCGATGATCAGGATCCACCTCTCCGCCCGGTCGTGAGTAAAACCAAAAACCTCCAAAGTCTCCACCGCCTCTCCCGAACCTGGAACATGCTTTACGAAGACCTCGGCGATCTCGAAGAACGCCTCGATCTCCTCATCTCCATCTCTGAAAAACTCGACGCAGCTGGGATACCTAATGCATCATCCGCCAAAGAAGCATTCCATTTCCTTCGCGGAAGAAATCATCTGCGTCGTCGATGGGTCACGAGTTTCGGGGAGAGAACGAAGTTGATTATGAATTTTGTTTTTAGCCTCGCAGCGCAGAAAAGCAGTGAGACAAATACGAGGAATGCGGGGACAAATTTGGATATTGCGAGGTTGACGAAGGATATTGCGGACGAGACTGCAAAGGATAACTCTTCAATGATCACGTTAGTGTCTCCCTCTATTAAATTGTCCACCATGCTGATAATTTCCTGCTAGAATTGCAACTATGACAATGCTCTTCCTCCCCGGAACCTTCATATCTGCAATCTTTAGCATGGTATTTTTCAACTGGGGAACTAATAGTGACGGCGAGAGTGCCTTCACAGTCTCGGGATGGATATGGCTATATTTTGCCGTGACTATCCCGGTGACGCTGCTGGTTTTCGCGATCTATCTATTTTGGCGGGGGAAAAGAGAGGTAAAGATGGCCTCCAAGTTGTTGAGAATCTCGGAATATCCTATGGAGGACGATTCGGACGTGGATCTGGAATTGGGAAACATTGCTCCCTCACAGGATCATCCCAGACCTTGACTTGGTTTCTCAGATCTCCATCTTTGCATTTTTCTATCGAATGGCTCTTACAAGAATTCCAAATGATGTTTTTGGGTGTTTGAATTATTTCCCAGTGGTTATAGGTTATTGGACACGGGCACAATGTTGCAAACGTTGCCTCCGGATCTTTAGAGATGTCTTGTTTGTATGTTTATCAAAATTCAACGCCCCATCTATCGCTTTAGTAGCATTATCTCCTTCCATTCATTCAATATTGATCATGATGATTTGAAATGTGATTTTAGCTTTGTGTCTCGTTCCTATTAGAGCGCGGATCCATTTGTGAAACAAATTCTCAGGGCGCCAAGCCTCATCTGATCTTCCGAATCAGTTTCAGACCAAAGCTTGTTTCGATCTCGAGTCGATCATGTATCACCTTGACCTTTCGCATAGAATAACATGAAACCAAACTAACTACTCTTATATTTTAAGCATAGACGTGTTTAGCAGCGGAGTATGTCTCGATTTGTCCGATCTTCTAAAGCATCAAGCTGATGTCAAAATCTCGAGATAGTGTTTGCTATTCTTTTGAATATTTCTTTATTCAATTTTATTACTTTCTTGCTAGTCGCGACTACGCAAACGTTTTGTTAAGATGCGTTTCTTGTTATTCGTCATCACTACCATCTTCTCCCTCGCAATCGCGCAAGACTCCTCCCACCACCAAATTATTCCTCACGTCTACCAAGACATAACCCAAACTTCAGCGGGTTTAGCACCTCTTAACTCAACATGTCCTCTCTATCCATCCCCGCTTCTCACTCTTAGTTCTATCTGTCCCAGTATCCACTATCCCTCCCCCGCTAATCCCAACCCATGGACACACCCTCCAACCTGCACTACACCTACTGCCTTCGCAAATGAAACAAAATTCTGCACCTACACGTCTTCAAATTTCTCCTCATCCCGGGGTATCTCGATCCTCACCTCCCCAGACCTCATCAACGACTTCCTGTTCCTTCCTGCTTTGGGCCCCTCACTTCCCACACCGAACCCCCGGGCTGCACCAAATAAAACACCGCATCCATTTGAAATTAAACATGTCCCAGGGAAGGGATTAGGAGTGGTGGCAAACCGCACGATTCAGCGCGGCGAAATCATCTTCTCTAACCCGGTAATCGGTATCTTCCACAACGACGCGTTCTTAAAACCCAGCACCCCTCATTACCATGAGATGCGAGGGCTTTTCCACAAATCGATAGATCAATTATCTGACGGTGCACAAGAGTTATTTTGGGGATTGAGTAGTCATGAGATAGAGCAGGAGACCGAGGAGGGGGTCACTGGTGTAAAGGGAAAGGTGGATGAGGTGGTGGGAAGGTTGAATACTAATACTTTTGGGGAACCATTTGGGAATGGAGAGGAGTATAGTTTGGTTGTTCCTGAGACGGCGGTTGGTTTTTACCCCCAGAATTTCTTCCTTGGATGTTAGAGGCTAACTTTTGGTTCGGGCAGAGGATGAATCATGATTGTAGACCTAAGTACGTTTCTTTTCCCACGCACTAGGAGTTGAACATAGGGGATTGACACCAAATTAGTGCAATATATCACCTTGACTCCAAAACGCTAATCCATTATACCCACGCATCGACCACTATATACGCAGGCGAGGAAATTACCATAACTTGTCCGTTACCCTTCCTTTCCCCTCCCCATTTACCCAATCCCCCACACTGACAAATTGAATGAAATAGATATCGACCCCCTCCAAGCAACCTCCAAACGCCAAAGCGCCATATACCGTAGCTGGGGCTTCAAATGCTCGTGCCCGCATTGCACCCAGCCCGTCGCTCTACGCAAAGAAAGCGATCGTCGCATCCGTATGATCCTAAACTTAACTTCCGAACTCGAAACTTTCACAGGTCACTCGGACCCAGACGTGTCAACCGCATATAATTCAGCTTCGAGCCCAGGAGACCAGGGACCCAAAACCCCAAACTGGGAACTTAGGAAGATATCCCAGAATGATAATGAGGATATGATAGGCAAAGCTGAACTCCTGGTCTCTTTATACAAGCAAGAAAAACTGCACGCACATATAGGCGAAGCGTACAAACTTGCAGCCCTGGTATGCCGTGAAGTGGGACACGAATGGGAAATGAAGAAATGGGCGATGTTGGGTGCGGAGGCGCTCTTGGTTAGTGAAGGTGTCGGGGATGGAGGGTGGAAAGAGATGAGGAGATTGAGTCGGGGTTTGAAACTTTAAGGATGGACGCAACTTGGGATAAAGGTTGCGAAGAGAGCCCTCCTTTATAAACTCGGGGCTTTAACAAGAGACAATGATTTGCTAAGAACCACCCGCGAGCTAAATTTTTTTGAAAAGTTTGAATTATTTTATTACGTTAAATTTTATTTTCAATATTAAATTAAGAGATGAAGTTCTTTCTCGCCATTTCTTTCCGCCGTACTCCATTAGCATAAAGATAGCTGCCGAGACTACCATCAATTTGAAGCCTCGTAATATCGTCCGAAAGTTTCCTCTTCTGCTTCTCCAGTTCTGCAATATAATTGATAGCTTTTTCAAGAATTTCGCCCTATAAGTCATTTTTGTTAGTTTGTGATCAAAGAACGGTCGTTGAAAGGGGATTAAAGAAAGTGCGTCTCTTACCTTATTCCACCTGCGACACGTTCCACTTTCACTGGTATCATCATCTTCGCCGTCCTTATTCTTGCGTAGACTCGGGACACAGTCGCGCAACGCCATGATCTTGTTGTTCAGGTTGTTCCGATACCTCTTCTCGATCATGTTGTGTGATTTGTGGGAACTGGACTTGCTGGTGGACTTGGCTCGACAATCTTTGGATGGATGTTTTCGACCCTCCTGCTTCGGAGCTGGCTTCTTTGTTTTTATGTCCTCGTGCGAAACGTACTCAGGTGAATTGGATCGTGAGCTCTCTGGAGACGATATGGAGTTATGATTCTTCATGGTAAGAGAGGTTCCTGCGGCAGTGTTACTCCATAAAGGAGTCGGACTGATCGGGTCGCTGTTGAAAGCAGTGGGTATGACCCAAGGATTGATGAGTGGCTCTTGATCAAAGAAATCTTCCTCTTCACCGAGAGAAGAATAATCCGATATTGGCGAAGGTAGTTCCAAGGCGAGTGGGCTTGAAGATATAGGTAGATTGTAAATGGGTGCTGGATCGCACAAGCTTTTCAAGTCCTCGAAATCCAGTGCGTCATATTCTGCAGCGTACTCAGTCAGCCCTATTTCTAGTGAACTGTGAATGGAACATACCAGTAGAGCCCAGATAGTCTGGCCACATATCTAAAATAGGATTCACGGGCTGGGATTGGCGGGAACCCGCCAACCACTTGTCTTCTACCCATTGATCCAAAATCTATGTTGGGGAAAAGTCAGGAAATCTAGCCTCAATGAATAGCAGGAACCAGGAATTGATGCTACATACCTGAGCGTCCATAGCTTCAATATAAATATGTATGCGAGTCCTTCAACCTTCAGTAGCTCTGAGGGTAGGTAACAATAACTTCAAGTCCGGTATGCGAAATTTTCAGGCCAACCAATGACTGAAAGTGAATAGCTGGATTGAGTGTTGCAAACGAGTCACTAATGGTGCCACAATGTGCTGACATCTGCTTTAATTATATATTTCGATCCTCGAGACATTTTTGATATCTCTCGATGATCGCGTGGAGTTGCGGGAACTACGCGAGGGAAAATACAGGGCCTCGGAGTCGCTTCCTTGGACCCCTTTTTGTCACCATCCTCGAATGCGAGGGTTCACCAGCAAATCGGATTCCCGTCGTCTTGTATGAAACCACTTCATCTTCATTACTGCATTGGAGTCAAGCGCATGTGCCAAAGCCGAAATGACCTCAGAGGCGTACCCAATCTTTACCCAGTGTTTATAGTATATCTTTCACACAACTGGTTCGCTTTGAATTAACATACTTCAAGAACATTATTTTTATTTCGCATTGGCTTTCTTGCAGTTGAATATTGATTTTAAAATATAGCTACTAATGAAAATTATGGTATTTAATGTTCCGTTGTAGGATAGTCTCTTGATTGTAGCCATACCTGCTATCCTTTGAAATATTTCACATTGCCCTTCTTACGATCGTCTTCCACTGTCTCTCGTCCATGACCTTCCTCGCTGCGGAATCAAAGTCGGCGAGCTCCGACACACCAATCTTCCTTGGAGTCTGTAATCCTACTCCCGCGCGGGCGTGGGCGTAACAATTCTCGTCCTCGCGAAACTACGAGTACTATGCTGGTTGGTGGATTGGGTGGTGTCGCTCGGAGACGCTAAAAAACTCCTCGGAGACTAGGATTTCAAAGTCCTCGGGAATATGACTAAGCATGCTCCAGCCACAACCTTACATTGGCTCGAGCATTTACAAATGGGCTCCTCCCGACCAGCTACGCCACCCTATCCTCGGGGGAGGATGTACATAGTGACTAGGGAGTTTGTCTGGAAGATGTTGCTTGTTTCTCTCAACGTGATGGAAGTCGAGTATTGCATCCGTTTTTAATGGACTAGAGACAAAGAACATAGAAGATGTCCGCTGCTAAGGAACAGCAAAATATCGTTGTCATAGGTAAGGATCTTTGTCAATTCACTCGTCGATCACGCTTCTCTAACATCAAGGTATAGGAGGAGGAATCATAGGGTGCACCGCAGCATACTACCTCACTCACCACCCTCAGTTTGATCCTTCTGTCCACTCCGTCACCATCATCGAAGCTGGGAAGCTGGCCAACGGAGCTTCGGGCAAAGCTGGTGGATTATTGGCTTCCTGGGCCTATCCAAACAACCTTGCCAAGCTGAGTTTCGACCTACATGATCGCCTGGCCCAAGACCATGGCGGTGCCGAGCTATGGGGTTACCGTCGTGTTCGATGCGGACAACTGACAGCTGTTGCGTCCCAGCGAGAGGATGCTCATAAGTTAGAGTCAAACAACCATCCGTCAATTGATTTGGGGAAATACTGGGCCCGAGAACCGAAGAAATCGTCGCTGTTGCCACATGACCTAGATTGGTTCGACAACCGCAGCACGCAGGCCTACGAAGAATTTGCCGATACAACGTCCACTGCACAGGTGTACCCGTTGCAGTTTACCAATTCTATGGCGAGGTTAGCAGAGCAAAGCGGGGCAAGAATCATCCTGGGGAAGGTGGAGAATATTAACTGCTGCAACATTAATGGCGCACCCGAGGACGCCTCGCCACTGGCCGCTTCAGATGATTTAACAGGAAAGAAGGTAGTTTCGGTCACCTACATAGACAAAGCCTCCTCCAGACAACACACTCTTCCAGCTACTAGTATTGTGCTTGCTGCAGGCCCTTGGAGTCCTACATTACTTCCGAAATTTCGAGTTCAACCACTGCGCGCGCACAGTGTGACCATCAAGCTTCAACGGCCAGTGTCTGCTTACTGTCTATTTTCTGATATTCACCCTACAGCAGGTGCAAAGCCCATTTCTTTGGAGATTTATCCACGTCCAAACAATGAAGTGTACATCTGTAGCCAAGGAGACTTGGATATTCCGTTGCCACCCCCTGGTAACGCTGCTGAGGTCTCTTCCAACAGATGCCAAGACATAATCAACGCTGCTAGGAGTGTATCTGGTGAGATGCAGAATGGCCAGGTTACGGGAAGACGCGCGTGTTACTTACCCGTCATCTCCGACAATGGAGCAGGCAATGGTCCTCTGGTTGGCCATACAGGGCTTGCGGGACTGGTCCTAGCGACGGGACATTCTTGTTGGGGCATTTCTAACGCACCTGGGACAGGAAAAGCGGTTAGTGAACTCATTTTCGATGGAAGAATTAGCTGCCTAGACGCCGCGAGTTTGGATCCTAGGAGGATACTGTGACATGGAATAGTTGTTCACCCTGTACGCAATAGGCCGCTGGGGTGTCTGGCAGCTTAGGTGCCATAGGGACAAAAGAGCAGGAGTGTCCCACGCGCGACGGGATGGATCCATTGTCTCCTTGGAGAATGGATAAAGCAATGGTATATATTCATTGATTCACAAGGGGCTCGCCTCTCTAATTCCCTCAAGATTCATGCATTCATGCCTCAGGCCAAAAAAAAAAAAGCTTTGAAACCCGATCATGTCATGTGTGGCTATCTCCGGAAGTCCAACCTTGACTACGGTATATTCAGTCTCGCCATACGGCTTACTAGTAATACACTGTTTTTAGGGCTTCCCATTAACGCCCGCACGATGTCATCAGTCCATAACCATCGCGTCGCCAAGAATACTGGTTCTAGTACGTACCGCACGCCGACATGTGACACGTGCAAATCCAGGCATCAAAAATGCAGTGGGGAAAAACCGAAGTGCTCGAATTGCAGGTTGCGTGGCATTGACTGTGCCTACAGCACGGCGAGAACACGAGTGCCAGAGCCCTCGAGATCATCCGAAACAACCTTCAGATCACCGTTTGTCTCTAGCCTATCTCTGGCTCGGTCCTGACTAGCTAATATAATCGATTGTGCGTAGGCTGAGTCGGCCGTCCATTTCTGATGCCGATTATGACCGTCTTTACTCAGAGATATTTGGCGATATCGTATGTTACATTGGATTTCTAGCATAAATACTTATCGCGGCTGACTCCGCTAAAAACAGGTTCGCCGCCTGAATCTGAGTAGGGATGGCACTTCTGCTCCCAACGAAGACGCCCTTTTGGATGCACGACCTGGGAATGCCAGCCTCCCGAGCTTGAACCGGGAGGTCTTTTCAATAGTCAGGGAACACTTTTCAGGTGAAAGCGGACCCTCCACTTCGCAATCGGACCTCAAAGAACATGCTCTTGAACGGAGTCCAGATCATATCCGTAAGATACTACAGGATTCTCTTCCGTCACAGGACGTCTCTCTCCATCTCCTCGAGATGTTTCTTGACCACCAGAACTCCATCTTTTATGTCTGCCAGCGAGAGGAAGCAAGGGCCCAGCTGGCCCTCATGTACGATCAACCAGCGTCGGTTAGCATATCTTGGTTTTGCCAGATGTTCTTAATCTTTGCTGTGGGTGTGCAATTCGATGATATCTACGATACAGATGGAGCAATATACCATGAAATTGGCCAGAAGTACATCGACGATGCCATTGATGAGGATCCCCACAGCACGATATGGGTCATTCGTGCAATGCTTCTTCTTTGTTTCTATCAGACACCATCAAAGTGGAACTCCATATGGATGCACCTCGGTAACTCTACCATTTTCCGCAAAGTCTTTATCATTGGTGAGGCTTACATCCCACAGATGCCGCCATTAGGGGAGCTCAAAGATTTCAGCTAGACATGGGACAGAACCTTCTGAAAGAATTATCAGACGTTGAATATCAGGAATGGCGACTGCTATGGCTAACTATAATCTCTTTCGACCGGTATGTACGCCTTGCAAATCTTTGATCCAATCATTCAGAGCTCATTGTGTTGCGATGTATAGGTGGGTTGCAATTTTCCTTGGACGACTACCACGCATTAAGGAAAGTATATCTAGAGATCCAATTTTCAAGGTAAGAAAGAGAAAGAAACCCTCATAAGCATGTAATAACAGTAGACTCTAGGACTTGCACCTCCAATTAGAGGATACGCCACAAAATAAGGTAACGGCTTTGGCCATCATATCGGGAAACATCTTACGTGACATGTATTTTTCGGAGAATCCCAGTATCAATATATGTCGTCAAAGGAAAAGTGAGCTTGAAAACTGGATGTCCAGTTTGAACAACCCTCTTCAGCAACATATCAAATCAGGCAACGTTCCCGAATCTCCCAAGGACCAGGCTGAAGCCATCGTAAGTTTTGATAGCAAAGATTCTTAGGTACCCAGCTGATAGAACTCTAGTTCAATTTACATTTCATGTACCTTGGGTCCTGGGCATTGGTCACAAGGCCATTCTTATGGAAAGCGTTGAAAATGAAGGCATCGAGCAACTTTGGGGGTCCAATTGTATCAGTGATATCGTCTGAAGCAAATTTGTGGTACGTACCCGTCCGTAACCTCTACGAAACTTGATCAATGAAGAAAGTGGAAGTATTTTCCACTATGTGAATAACAGGACTAATGTAGAAATTTCCAGCATCGAATACGCGTCCCGAATAATCAACAGCGGGGTTACTCTCTTAGGTTCATCACTTGCGCCAAGGAGGTCAATTATGCCCGTGTGCGTTGTTATCTTATTTACTTCCCCACTTACCGCACTGACACAACCCCCCCAGATTTTTTCTCATCAACGCAGCCTACATAATGATCCTTGCATTCATCTGGAGACTCAAGCAGGAAAACGTGGGGGGAGCAATCCATAGCGGCATGCAAACGCCAAATATTCAATCATCTCGCGAACTCGCCATAATCGACGCCTCAATCCAAATCCTCTCCTTCTGCAGCCACCGTAATCCCTTCGCCCGCCGCTACCTAATCCAAATCAAAGAGCTACGCCGGCAACTGCCTTTAAACTCAGACTCAATCTCTACAACTTCCGGGTCCGGGCCGCCTACCTGGATTTCCACTCCCTCCGCAGCATCTGTAGCCGATTCATCTAGTACAGAAGCCGTAGCCCCAGAAACTCCGTTAACTTTTAACTCGAATTTGAGTTTTCAGAATCTGTTAATGGAGGATGGGGGTGAACTGGGTAGTACTGGTCGGCCTCCTATAGTGCGGGGACCATCAAGTACGTTTAGCGCAGGATCAGGAGCATACCCGTCTGCGAGTCCGAGTTTAAATATCGAAGGTTGGCCGTCTGCTGGTCCAGGTCAATTTGGGGCTCTTGCGGAGACTGGAGGCAATGAAGACTCCGTGTATAGTAAGTTCAGTCCTTCTTATATATGAGAGGAGAGAGATAATTATGATATATAATATTCCAATGCTAATAACACAACTGACCTGCCGACAGATTCCACATCCTCCTTTATGCTCGACTCTGATGAGTTCAATACTGGCAATTTCTGGGACGGAATGGGCGAATAGGGATTCTATGAGCTTCTGAAAGTGCGGAAGTTGATTTCTAATTAAAATATCTCGGGGATTGCAAAAACTATTCGATCTCCACCTGGGCCTCAATGGGGATTTTTGAAACTCGGCCACTTGAACCCAACACCTAAGCCCCGCAGCACATAAGATTTATTTTCCACGCACAGAAAACACCAGTCAAGTCTATGACCTTCTTCACCACATCGATCCTACTTCAACATGTAAAGGCTTCTCTGAGTCGGTCGGTACAATCCACAGCTATAGAGCTGTTTGGAAAAGATAGTGCAATAAGTAATATTGAAATCGTTATCGGTCGAGTCTTCGGATGTTATGGTTGTTTGGGCAGAGGCTGCGCCAAGAGCGTGAACGATAGGGTCTCATACATGAGCTACCAAGAGTATCCCTCCCGTCTGAGATTGGAAATCTAGGGAAAGTGTCACAGCTAGTGGGAAGGGATGGAAGCCGAGAACTTGGAACTCATTGGCTAAGATCAGCGACACTATTGAGACAGACTGAGTGGATGGAGAGCGCAGCTTTCAGTAAGGTCAAAAAGATGACGAGGTTAGAAAGACGATATCAAGAGCCTGATAAATCCAATGCACTCCAAACAAGGCTCCACTGGGACGCCACGTCCCCATGTGTATCTGCTTCACGGAGCGCCATCCCATGTACCTACGGGCAAAATAAAGTGAACTACCGTTAGATACAGAGCATCGGATTAACATGGAGCCCTATTGCTACCCAAAGAACAGCGACTTCGCCGATCAAAAAAATTACTCTCAAATCCATGGAGATGTGGAGGTGATGAAGGCCAAAATGTCAGCAACTTGCATGAAAGCGGCCGCATCCGCCGCCCGTCATCCCGTCATTTCGTCAGCCTCGCACTCGCTCCCACTCCGATTTCTTCAAGTACAAAACCTCTCAATGGCCTTCACACATCCTCCACCCTATCCTCCCCTCTTTCTCAAATCTTCTATCCAGATCTCCGAACCACTCACTACAAAATGCACCTCATCCTAACTGGCGCAACCGGCCTCGTCGGCTCCGCCGTCCTCCACCACATGCTCAGCACTCCCTCCATCACCCACATCTCAATTCTCTCCCGCAGGCCCGTCTCCCAAGCCGAAGGTCACCCCAAAGCACAGGTAATCATACATAAAGACTTCAATGTATACGATGAAGAAGTGCTAGGTAAATTGAAGGGTGCGGAGGGGGTGGTGTGGGCGTTGGGTATTAGTGCTACGCAGGTGTCGAAACCGTATGTCAAGACCTCTGACATCCTTTCTTTAGAGTTTAAATGGGAAGAGAAATGGGATAAGATGAATGCTGATATTTTTGAGGAACAGTGAATACGAGAAAATCACCTACGAATACCCAATAGCAGCCGCAAAAGCATTCGCAACGCTCAACTCTCCCAAACCATTCAAATTCGTCTACGTTTCCGGTGAAGGCACAACCACTACCCCGGGGATGTTCACTCCTTTCTTTGGTGTCGTAAAAGGACGTGCAGAAGCCGCACTTCTTTGTTTATCAAAGGAACCTGGATATGAATTATTCAAACCGTATAGTCTGCGTCCTGGAGGGGTAGATCCTACATATCATCCGGAAATCAAGGAGTTTATACCGGTGAAGCAGGGTTTGGCGAAGAAGGGAGAGGAGTTGTTGGTCCCGTTGCTCAGAAAGGTGTATCCAGGCATGATCAGTCCGACGAAGGATTTGGCGAGGGTGTTGACGGATCTTGCGGCGGGGGATGGGGAGCCGCTTGAGGGGAAGGGGGTTGATGGGGAGGGGAGGACGATCGCGAATGTAGGGATGAGAAGGTTAGCTGGTATATAGGGGATGGGAAGATGTGTCGCCTGTTTGTGGGTGTATGAATATAATTGGAAGGAGATGGGAATTCGATGTAAGCAAAGGGATTGTTCACAATAGATGAAGGTAGATGGAGTAACTCAATTCATGGTTCGATTTATAACCCCTGAGACTAAACCTCAGACACAATGAGATACAAGCAAGGCTTTTCGACTCAAAGTACTGAACTTTCCTAAGCGATCTTCCAAGATATGAACGAGTGTGTAACGAGAGTATGAGCAAGAAAATACCACCTAAACTATATACAAGAATATTTTCTCTTCTCTCCAAGGTACAAAATGAAAAAAATACAGTAAATGTTGGTATCGAAAACGACAACAAGAAAATCGCAAG
>Ga0182030_10002332_pt1 | contig 40167 bp, 36 predicted proteins | sample 812S3MmetaG_FD_121299 | JGI IMG/M metagenome (GOLD analysis project Ga0182030, IMG submission 121299) | Permafrost microbial communities from Stordalen Mire, Sweden - 812S3M metaG (Illumina Assembly) | ecosystem: Environmental > Terrestrial > Soil > Wetlands > Permafrost | place: Sweden...
CGCGTGGCCGCCAGTGGGCGCGGTCCCGGTGGACATCGGCGACGGGTACGAGCAATTGGCCGAGCGCGGCTATGGCTACGGACCCGCATTCCGCGGCTTGACGTCGATGTGGCGTCGCGGCGAGGAAGTGTTCGCCGAAGTGTCACTGCCCGCCGATGCCGGAGTGTCGGTGGCCGGCTTCGGTGTTCACCCGGTGATGCTCGATGCGGCGCTGCACGCGGTGATCTTGGCGTCCGACAGCGACGAATTCGCCGCCGGCTCGGCATTGGTCCCGTTCTCCTGGCAGCAGGTGTCGTTGCACGCCGCGGGCGCGGCGGCAGTACGGGCGCGGATCGTGCCGGTGAGCCCGTCAGCCGTCTCCATCGAGTTGGCCGATGGGTTGGGTCTGCCGGTGCTGTCGGTGGCTTCGATGGTGGCCCGCCCGGTGACGGATCAGCAGCTGCTGGCCGCGGTCTCGAACTCGGGGCCGGACCGGCTCTTCGAGGTCATCTGGTCACCTCAGCCGTCGTCCGCGGTGCAGCCGGTGTCGGTGTCTGCCTGGGGCGCAACCGAGTTGGACGACACCGAGGTTTCGGCGGTGCTGTTCGAATCCGAGCCGGTAGCCGGTGACGTCGTGACCGAGGTGTACGCGGCCACCCGCGCGGTGCTGCCGGTACTGCAGTCGTGGTTGGCCCGCGACGGAGCCGGAACGCTGGTGGTGTCGACCCGGGGTGCGATGGCATTACCGGGGGAGGACGTCACCGATTTGGCAGGCGCTGCGGTGTGGGGCCTGGTGCGGTCGGCGCAGACCGAGCATCCCGGCCGAATCATGCTCATCGACACCGATGCGCCGCTGGTGGCTGACGCGATCGCAGCGGCTTTGGCCGTCGCCGAGCCACAGGTCGTGTTGCGCAATGGAACGGTCCACACCGCGCGGGTGCGCGGCAGCCGCGCCGTCGGAAGTATTTTGGTGCCACCGGATGACGGGCCATGGCGGCTGGGCATGAGCAGTTACGGCACGATCGAGAATCTGCGGTTGGTGCGCATCCCCGACGCCGACGCTCCGCTGGGCCCAGGTCAGGTGCGGGTTGCCTTGTCGGCCATCGCCGCCAACTTCCGTGACGTCATGATCGCGCTGGGCCTCTATCCCGATCCAGACGCGGTGATGGGCATCGAGGGTTCCGGTGTCGTTTTGGAAACCGAAACCTCCTCGGGTGACGGCCGATTCGCGGTCGGCGACCGCGTCGTGGGCCTGTTCCCGGATGGCACCGGAACCATCGCAATCACCGACCAGCGGCTGCTGGTCAAGGTGCCGGCCGGATGGTCACACACCGCCGCCGCGACCACGTCGGTGGTGTTCGCCACGGCGTACTACGCGCTGGTCGACCTCGCTGCCGTCAAACCCGGTCAGCGGGTACTCGTGCACGCCGCCACCGGTGGGGTGGGAATGGCCGCCGTGCAGTTGGCCCGGCACTTCGGTCTAGAAGTGTTCGCGACCGCCAGCCGCGGCAAGTGGGACACGTTGCGGGCCATGGGCTTTGACGACGAACACATTTCCGACTCACGCAGCCTGGAATTCGAGCAGAAGTTCCGGGCGGCCACGGGTGGGCGCGGCGTGGACGTGGTAATCGACTCGCTGTCGGGCGATTTCGTTGATGCCTCCCTGCGGCTGGTCGCTGCCGGCGGGGTGTTCCTGGAGATGGGCAAGACCGACATCCGCGACCCCGAGACGGTCGACCGCGACCACCCCGGCGTGCGCTACCGCGCTTTCGACCTTTTCGAGGCCGGACCGGAACGCATTGCGCAGATGCTCGATGAGCTGGCAGCGCTGTTCGGCGACGACGTGCTACGGCCGTTGCCGGTCACCAGGTTTGACGTGCGACGTGCTCCGGCGGCGTTGCGGTACTTGAGCCAGGCCCGCCACGTCGGCAAGGTCGTGATGACCATGCCGGACGCCTGGGTGGCGGGCACGGTGCTGATCACCGGTGCCACCGGAATGGCGGGTTCGGCGCTGGCGCGCCATGTGGTGACCCGGCACGGTGCGCGCAACCTGGTGCTGATGAGCAGGCGCGGCCTGGATGCCCCAGGAGCCGCGGAGCTGATGACCGAGCTGACGGCGGCAGGCGCCCAGGTGCAGGTGGTGGCCTGCGATGCGGCCGACCGCGAGGCGCTGGCCAAGGTGCTCGCAGACATCCCGGTGCAGCGACCACTGTCTGGAGTGATCCACGCGGCCGGGGTGCTCGACGACGCGGTGATCGCCTCGCTGACCCCGGAACGCGTCGATGCGGTGTTGCGCGCCAAGGTCGATGCGGCGTGGAACCTGCATGAGCTGACCCGCGACCTCGACGTGTCGGCCTTCGTCATGTTTTCGTCAATGGCCGGGTTGGCGGGCGCCTCCGGTCAGGCCAACTACGCAGCGGCCAACTCGTTCCTCGACGGGTTGGCCGTACGCCGGCGGACTCAGGGGTTGCCGGCGATTTCGTTGGCGTGGGGTCTGTGGGATCAGGCCAGCGCCATGACCGGCGCACTGGGCGCAGCCGACCGCGCCCGGTTCGGCCGGGACGGGATCGTCGCGATGTCCTCCGGCGAGGCGCTGGAATTGATGGACACCGCGTTGATCGTCGACGAGCCGTTCCTGTTGCCGGCGCACATTGACCTGGCCGCGCTGCGGGTCAAGTTCGATGCGGGTACCTTGCCCCCGATGTTCGTCGATTTGATCAACGCGCCGAGCCGGCGCCAGGTTGACGATTCGCTGGCTGCGGCGAAGTCGAAATCGGCTCTGCTGCAGCGCCTCGAGGGGCTGCCCGAAGACGAGCAGCAGGCGGTTGTATTGGACTTGGTGCGCACCAACATCGCCACGGTGTTGGGCAACTCGAGCCCGGAGACCATCGATCCGGACCTGGCTTTCCAGGAGCTGGGCTTCGACTCGCTGACCGCCGTCGAGATGCGCAACCGGCTCAAATCCGCGACCGGACTGGCCCTTTCACCGACGCTCATCTTCGACTACCCGAACTCGGCTGCGTTGGCCGGCTATATGTACCGCGAACTCGTGGGTGCGTCTGAGCAAAGCGCCCCGGCGGCCGCGCCCGGGGAAGCCGAAATCCAGCGGGTGGTGGGATCCATTCCGGTCAAGCGCCTGCGCCAGGCTGGCGTGCTGGAACTGTTGCTGGAGTTGGCCAACGAGGCCGAAGGGACCGCGCAGCCTGCGGTCGCCGCGGTCACCACCGAAAAGGACATCGCGGACATGGACCTCGACGCCCTGCTCAACGCGGCGTTGATGGACGACGACGAGTAAGCATGAATGTGGATAGTCAGTGAGGATCGCGGTCACCGGCGCTAGCGGCGTACTCGGCCGCGGCCTCGCGGCCAGATTGCTCAGCCAGGGCCACGATGTCGCGGGGATCGCCCGGCACCGGCCCGAAAGTTGGTCCAGTGCTGCTGATTTCGTCGAAGCGGACATTCGGGATGCCGCCGCGGTCAAACGCGCCCTCGCCGGCGCGGACGTTGTCGCGCACTGTGCGTGGGCGAAAAGTCCCGGCCACGACGAGCAGCTCAGTCATCAGGTCAATATCGGGGGCACCGTCAATGTCCTTGAGGCGATGGCTGAGACCGGGGTCGGGCGGATCGTCTTCGCCTCTTCGGCGCACGTCTACGGTGGCGGAGACGCGGCAAAGACCGAACACGACGCGACAACTCCGCTCTGCGCCGACGGCCGCCACCAGGCCCGGGTTGAGCAGATGCTTGCGGATTCGGACGCGGACTGGGTCGCGATCCGCTCGGCATTAATTCTCGGTCGCGGTGTCGATAACTGGGTACGAGGGCTGCTGGCGTTACCGGTGCTGCCGGACCAGTCTGCCGGTCACCAGATCCAAGTCGTCCACCTCGATGATGCGCTTCGGCTCTTTGTCGGCGCCATCGTGGATGACGAAACCCGCAGCGGTCCAGTCAATCTCGCCGCTCCCGGAGAGCTGACCTTCCGGCGGGTTGCCGCCGCGCTCGGACGCCCCGTCGTGCGGCTGGGCTTTGGGCCGGCGCAGCTGAAACTGCTGCAGAATGCTCCGCTGATGGATACCTCGCGGCTGGCCGAGCGTTGGGGATTTCGGCCGGCCTGGGACGCCGAGGAATGTGTCGAAGACTTCGCGCTGGCGGTACGCGGGCGGGTCACCCTGGGCAAGCGGGTGGTAGCGCTACCCTGGCGGATGGCCCACATCGGCGACCTTCCTTCGGTCGACGCGCCGACCCAAGACGGCGTGAAGCCCAATTGGGCTGGCCCAGCAGGAGATAACGGGGAGTTCGATACCCCGATCGACCCTCGCTTCCCCACCTTTCTTGCCACCAATCTGTCGGAGGCGCTGCCCGGCCCGTTCTCGCCGTCCTCAGCCTCGGTGACTGTGCGTGGGCTGCGTGCCGGCGGAGTGGCCATCGCCGAGCGGCTACGGCCCGGCGGCATCATCCAGCGTGAAATCGCCATGCGCACTGTCGCGGTGTTTGCCAACCGGCTCTATGGCGCGATCACCTCGGCGCATTTCATGGCCGAAACGGTGCCGTTCGCCAAGCCCTCGACGATCGTCAGCAACAGCGGCTTCTTCGGCCCCAGCATGGCCTCGCTGCCGATCTTCGGCGAGGAGCGCCCACGCTCCGAAACAAGCCGTGTCAGAAAGCAATTGCGGACCGTGCGCAACATCGGCGTTTTCGGCGTCAACCTCATTGGGCTGTCCGCCGGCTCATCGCGTGACACCCGCGAATTCGTCGCCGACGTCGATCGGTTGGAACGCCTGGCCGACGACGATGTCACTGCGCTCGACGATCGTCGGCTGCTGAGCCTGATCTCGTTGGCGCGCGACCACGTCGTGCACGGTTGGGTGCTGGCCTCGGCGTCGTTCATGCTCTGCGCGGCATTCAACGTGCTACTGCGCGGTCTGTGCGGACGAGACACCGCCACGCCCGCAGGGCCGGAATTAGTCAGCGCGCGATCGGTCGAGGCAATGCAGCGACTGGTGAGTGCCGCACAGCGCGATCCGAAAGTGACAGCGCTGCTGGCTGAACCGGGGGAGCGCCTGGGCAAGCTGGCCGTCGAAGCACCGGAGTTTCATTCCGCGGTGCTGGCCGAGCTGGCGCTGATCGGTCATCGAGGCCCGGCCGAGCTCGAGATGCTGTCGACCAGCTACGCCGACGATCCCGAGTTGCTCATCCGCATGGTGACCAGAGCGATGAGCGCACCCGCTGCGGCACAGCCACAACACGCCCGGATTCCACTGCGGGCCAAACCGATTGCGCGCCTGGCCGCACACCAACTCCGCGACCGCGAAGTCCGTCGGGACAAAGTGGTGCGGGCCAACTGGGTGCTACGCAACCTGATGCGCGAGTACGGCCGCAGGTTGGTCGCTGCCGGAACGTTCGACACCGCCGACGACGTCTTCTATCTGTTGGTCGACGAGCTTGATGCGCTGCCCGCAGACGTTGCCGGGCTGGTGGCTCGGCGCCGGGCTGAACAACGCCGGCTGCTGGGCGTCGTCCCGCCGACGGTGTTCAGCGGACACTGGCAGCCAACCGAGAACTCGTCGCCGGCTTTGACGGCCGGCGGCAGCCTGCGCGGTGTCGGGGTGTGCGGGGGACGGGTGCGGGGACGGGTGCGCATCGTGCGGCCCGAAACCATCGACGACCTGCAACCCGGTGAGATCCTGGTCGCGGAGGTCACCGACGTCGGGTACACCGCGGCGTTCTGCTACGCCGCTGCCGTGGTGACCGAACTCGGCGGCCCGATGTCACATGCCGCAGTGGTCGCTCGGGAATTCGGTTTCCCTTGTGTGGTGGACGTCCAGGGGGCCACCAAATCGTTGCCGCCGGGCGCCCTGATTGAGGTCGACGGCTGCACGGGCGAAATCCAGGTGCTTGAGCTGGCGGCTGGTCTGCCCATCGACACATAGTCCGTCCGTCACATCGGCCAGCCAACCGCTCGACACTGAGTTCTCCGCACAACGAAGGCTGCCGCGCCTTGACCGCGGTTGTGTTGCGTGGCGGTTCCATCTACCGGCGATTGATGATTTTCAACGGCAGTTGCGGCAATGTGCAGGTCGGGGACGGCCAGGTGATCTCGGGCCTGTATCCGTCCGGAAGCTCGAAATCGGGTATGCGGCACAGCCATTCGGTCACGACGACGTTCATTTCCATCCGCGCCAGATGAGAGCCGACGCAACGGTGCGGACCGCCGCCGAAGCCCCAGTGCTTGTGCACCTTGCCATCCATCACGAGGTCGTCACCGGATATCGCATCGCTGCCGTCCCGGTTGATCGCACCCAGGCACAGTCGCACCCGAGAGCCGGCCGGCAAGGTGATGCCGGCGACGGTGACTTCCTCGGTGGTGACCCGGGGGACGACCGGAGCTGACGACTCGAGTCGGACGATCTCCTCGACGAAAACGCCGATTTCAGCAGGGTTTTCGCGGAGCCTTGTACGCAGGTCTGGACGGCGCGCCAGCTCGAGCATTGCCGCCCCGATCGCCGAGGTGACGGTGTCCAGACCTGCCAAGACAAAGAAGAAAGCCATGCCGAGGGCTTCGTCATCGGTGAGCGCGTCCTGGCTCACCAGCACCTGGGACAGGACATCGTCGCCCGGGTTCTGCCGATGCTCGGCGACAGCCTCGGTGAGGTAGGCGAACAGCTCGAGCGCCGGTGTCAGATCCGGGGTTTCGCCGGCGGCGTTCGGAATACTGAGCTCGATGATGGCGTCCTTCCATCGGATCAGCCGCTCCCGGTCCCGCAGTGGCAGACCGAACAGCGTCAGGAAGACCTGCGACGGATACGGAGTCGCCAGATCGGCCATCACCTCGCACTCGCCGCGTTCACCAAACGCTTCGATGATGTCGATCGCCTGATTCTGAATGGACGGCAGTATCGCCGCAAGCGCATGCGGGCTGAAGAACGGTTGCAGAATCCTGCGAAATCGGGTGTGCTCCGGAGGATCAAAGGCTGCGGGCACCAGCGGCAGCGGGCTGCCAACCACTTCGAATGCTTTCTTGGACGAAAACACGCTCGGATTACGCAGTGCGGCAAGTACATCCTCTCGACGAGTCAGGGCGTACCAACCGTCGCTCAAAACCACCGGACCTGCTTCCCGCAATGTGGCCCAACCGGCGCCCCGGTCGAAAGACATCGGCAGATCGGTCAGGTCGAGCACCGGAATTGCCCCGGAGTTATCAGTTTCTGCCATGGGAGTCTGTTCCTTTCGGTTGGCTGTTGTGTGCCATCTGTCTAGACTGCGGCGTCTGATCTATCGAACTCGAGCGGGAGGCGAGTGGGCCCGCTCATGCCGAGCAGTGGTCGCCACGGCGGGGTTTCGGTGCACCGCGGATGCGGCAAGCGGTGGGCAAGAATCTTGAGTGCTTCGGAGAGTTCCCGCCTGGCGAGGTTCGCGCCCAGGCAGTAGTGAGCCCCTCCGCCGAAGGTGAGGATGGGCGGCGGATCGTTGCGAGTGATGTCGAAACGCGTGGGGTCGTCGTAAATGGACGGATCCCGATTGGCGGCATAGGTGTTCACGATGATGAAGGTGCCGGCCGGGAACGTGTAGTCGCCGACCGTGACGTCGTCGGTCACACTGCGCAGGGTGCTGCACATCGACGGGGAGTGGCGCATGGTTTCTTCGACGGCGTTCATTCCGAGCTCGGGGCGGTCGCGAAGCAGCGCCCATTGTTCCGGGTGCTCGCACAATACCTGCATCGAGGCACCCAATTGCGTACGGGTGGTATCGGTTCCGGCTAGCAGAATGCTGAACGCCAACATCCGGACCTCACCGGCATCGAGCCGGTCGCCGCGATCCTCGGCCCGGATGAGTTCGGAGAGAAGATCATCTGTCAGGGACTTGCGCCGGTCGGTGATCATCCCGTCGATGTATTCGTCGAAAGCATCCCAGGCTTTCAGGACTTTGGGCTCTTCCTCGGCGAGATTGCAGTCGAAGCTGACTATCTTGAATATGTCCTCTGCCCATTTCGAGAACAGCTGCCAGTCTTGGCGTGGCGCACCCAGCAGGGCGCAGATGACCGGGATCGGGTACGGACGCGCGATCTCTTCGACGAACTCACAACCCCCTTCCGCGACAACGGCATCGGCGAGCTCATTGATGACGGCATGGATCGTCTCGTCCATGCGCGCGGTTGCTCGTGGGGTAAAGGCCCTCGACACCAAGCTGCGCAACCGGCGATGTTCGGCGCCCTCCATGCAGAGGATGCTCCGGACGACCCGTTCCCACAGTTCACCTGACGTCACGCCATGCGCAGTGAGGTGAATGCCCGGAGGAATCCCGAACCGAGGGTCGCCGAGCACGGTTCGAGCGAGTTCGTAAGAGAGCACCTCCGGCCCCACGGGACCCAACGCGATCGGTGCCACCCGCTGGGCAGCCCGAAACTGCGGATAGATCTCCTGAGGTGTGTCCGTGACGTCGTAGTTCAGTACCGGTAGATCGGCGTCAAAGATACTGGGCTTGTCGGTGCTGACGGTCATGGTTTCTCCCTGGCTGCAGTCTCGACTTGTTCAAATCGGTTGGTAGGGCTTCAGAACGACGCCGATCTGGGCCGCTCCGGTGGGCCCGGCGGGTATCTCGCCGGGGTCGGGAATCATTGTCGCCGTGTGCTTGTCAGTGATCGTCGAGACGTTGTCTCGCACTTTCTCGACGGTGAGGTCAGTGTCGGTGTATCCCGCAGTCTGGCCGAAAACTCGAATGCCGACATTGCCGGCGCCCGCTTCGAGGTTGGCTCCCGAGAGTTCACAGCTCTCGTGAGCCAGGTAAGCAACGGCCGGCGACACCAGCCTGGTGGGAAAATGCCCTTCCATCAACTCGGTGAACGGAGATGGTTCGTTGAAGTGGCGGATAGCGGTGGTGTTGGCGGCCGGTCCCAATGCGTTGACCTTGATACCGAATTCCGCACCTTCCACGGCCAGCCCGCGGGTCAATCCGAAGATACCGCTCTTGGCCGCACCGTAGATGGAGAGGTTCTCGATCCCGAACATCGCACCTGACGTGGTGTTCACGATCCGTCCATACCCTGTCTCACGCATGTGAGGCCACGCCGCCCGGCACATCCACACGGTCCCCATCAGATGCACGTCGATGATCTTGCGGATGTCGGCACTGGAGATCTCATCGAAATGCGCCATGAAGCAGACCCCGGCATTATTGACCACGATGTCGAGCCGTCCCCATGTGTCTAGCGCAGTCGCCACTACGCTGCGGGCACCTTCTTCGTCGGCGACGCTGTGCTGATCGGGAACCGCCTCGCCGCCGGCGGCGAGGATCTCTTCGACAACCTGCTCCACGTTCGCCCGCATGATGCCTCGCCCGTCGGGGCCCACGCCAAGGTCGTTGACGACCACTTTGGCTCCCCGCTCGGCGAGCAGAGCGGCGTGGGATCGGCCCAGACTGGGGTCCTGGCCGCCGGCCCCGGTGACGATGGCAACCCGGCCATCGAACCGAAGTTCGCTCATGGCACTCCTCGAATGACTTGTACTAGAAGAAGATTGCCGGGTGGATTACCCCGGCTGCTCACGGCAGGTTGGTCGACAGGAAGGTCAGCGGTAAGCCGAGCACCGAGAGGTCTATTTCCTCGAGGTAGTTGCCGTCGCCCTCGAAGCCTTGCCGGAAGCGGGTGGTCGAGCCGTAGCGATTGGCAATGTCTTCCGCCTGCGACGCTCCAGGAACTTGCACCACCACCGTGAAAACGCCTTCACCATGATTCGCCAGGAATTCGCTCACCGAAACAGCCACCGTAGCCGTGGATCCCGGGTTCGGACTGATCAGCTCGATGCCTCGACTCCAATCCAAGAGCACGCGGAGCCCGACTTCGTCCAGATTGATGTCTTCAAAGCTGAAACCCAGCTCTGTAAATAGTTGTCCCACAACATCGTGTCGCTCACGCGCCACCGCGAAGACGACGTGATGCAACCGCGACGGTGAATCATTCATCAGTGACCTCCGGGCAGGATCGGGGGAGGGGTCGCGGAGCTGAACGCGGGTCATCGGCGGCCGAACTCTACGGGAAGACTTGTCGGCCCGCTCATGCCAAGCATCGGCTTCCACGGTGCCGGTCCGGCGCGGCGGGCGTCAGGTAGCCGGTGCGCAAGGATCTTGAGGCCTTCGGCCAGCTCCAGCCTGGCTAGGTTCGCGCCGAGGCAATAGTGCACGCCGCCGCCGAATGTCAGCACCGCCGGTGCCCCCTTGCGGGTGATGTCGAAGCGGTCGGGATCCTTATAGGTGTCGGGATCGCGATTGGCTGCAAAGGAATTCACAAAAATGTAGGTGCCACTGGGGAATGTGTATCCGCCTACCTCGACGTCTTCGTGCACGGTGCGGACCGTGTTGCACACGGCGGGTGAGTGGCGCATGCTCTCCTCGACCGCAGGCATGGCGAGTTCGGGATGCTCGCGTAGCATTGCCCACTGCTCCGGGTGATCGAGCAGCACCTGCAAGGAAGCTGCCAGCTGATTGCGGGTGGTATCCGTTCCGGCAAGCAACAATCCGGCCACCGTCATACGCAGTTCGTCGGCAGTGAGCCGGTCGCCGTCGTCCTCGGCGCGGATCAGATTAGAGAGCAAGTCGTCGGTCAGATGGTGTCGTCGTTCGGCGACCATCTCGTCGACATAGGCATCGAGCTCGGCCCAACCGCGAAGTATCGCGGGCATTTCCTCGATGAGATCGACCGAGAAGTTGACCATCTTGAAGATGGCTTCGGCCCATCGTTCAAATTGCGACCAATCTGCGCGCGGCGCACCGAGTAACGCGCAGATGATCGGGATCGGATAGTGGCGGGCAATATCGGTGACGATGTCGCAGCGGCCTGCATCGGCGACGCCGTCGACCAATTCGTTGACTACTTGGTCGATCGTGTCGTGCAGACGTGCGGTCGCCCGCGGCGTGAAAGCCCTTGATACCAGGCTTCGCAGCCGGTGATGTTCGGCGCCTTCCGCACAGATGATGCTGCCGACGACCCTGTCCCACAGTGGCCCGGACGTCACGCCTTGCGCGCTCAGATGAAGACCTGGGGGGATCACGAATCGGGTGTCGCGCAGCAGGCTTCGGGCGAGTTCATAGGAGAGCACTTCGGGACCGAACGGGCCGACGGCAATCGGGGCCCGTCGCTGTGCCGCCCGAATCCGGGCGCAGACCTGCTGCGGCGATTCGGTGATGTCATATTCGAGGGTCGGAAGTCCAGCTTCGAAGACACTGGGCGCACCGGTCGAGGCGGTCATTTGCGCACCTGGGTGCCTGGCTGGACCAGGCCGAGATCCAACTTGCATCGAACGCACGTCCTCTCAGCTACGCGCCAGCACTCCGCGCGGAAGTAGCAGTGGCAGGTCGGTGTAGGTGGCGATGCCGGGCGGCGCCGCGACGACAGCCGGTATCGCAGTGATGGCCGGCATGGCCGTGATAGTGAGGCCGAGCATGATGAAGTCGTCCAGCGTTTCGCCGACGAAGTCAGGCGGCGGCTCGAAGCTAAGCGTGCTCTTTATTGTGGGTCGGCCCTCAACCGTGATGGTGTATCCGAAATCAGTCGACCAAGCCGGGTCTAACGATTGACCCTTGGTCCACACTCCACGGATCTCGATGACGTCGCGACCATCGAGAATGCCCTTCCAGCGGACATCGATGCCCGCGACGCAGCCCGCTGCGATGGTCCAGTCGCCGGGCAAATCGAGATCTTCGGTGGTCTGCGCATACTCGACGTCACAGCGAACGTCGTCGAGTTCTACTCCGAGGGCGTCGGCGACCAGAAGAACCGCTTCGCGGAAGATTCCAGATCCCTTCTCGGTTATCTCGCGAAGGTCAGGCCGGTCAATGGGATAGCCGAAGCCCATAGGGATTTCGGTTGCCGGCGAGTTGTAGATCGTCGTGTCGAAAGACTCCGCAATGGATATCCGATCCACCCGGTCCGAGATCCCGGCCGTGACGATGGCGAAGAGCTGGATGAAGCCAGGATTGATGCCGCTGCCGAAGATCGTCGAACCGCCCAGCTCGCAGGCCTCGGCGACGCGATCGCGCTCTTCACCCAGTTGATGACCGGTAATGAATTCGGATGTGGTCACCACGTTGATGCCCGCGCCGAGAATGCGGACAAGCTCGTCGACCTTGGCGAACATCGGGTTGTACACCACACAGTCGGGCGCCAGGGCGAGCAGTGCATCGATGTCCTCGGTGGCCAACACACCGAGTGTTTCGATCCCGCACAAATCACCAACGTCGCGGCCGACCTTGTCGGGAGACCACGCGTAACACCCGACAAGTTGCAGCGTTGGATTCGTCGCTATCGCATGTACCGACTTCTTCCCGACATTTCCTGTCGTCCACTGAACGACCCGGTAGGTCAACGGGAAAGTCCCTTCGACAGCACCCCGCGGCCCACGATGGAGGGCAGATCGAGGAATGTACGAATCCCCGGTGCGGCCGCACAAACTGGTGCCACCGCATGCACCGAATGCATGGCGGTGCCCAGGCAGGCCTGGTCGGTGTCGTCTTCATCGTGAACGGCGATCCGCGATTCGAGCACCATCGACGGAAGGCCCTCGACCGTCACTTTCCAGCCTCGCCCATTCGGCCAGTGCGGAGCCTGTTCCGGCCCGAGACGGGTGATGTGCTCGACGGTCAGTGCACGACGCCCCTCGATGATGGCCGTGTAGGCGAATCGCACCGCCGACACGGTCCCGGCCTCCACGCGGCCAGCCTTGACCTCGATCGGTTTGTCGGTCGTGGCAACCTGGCGCTCCCAGACGTAGTCCTCGATCGTGGCGCCAAGTCCTTCGGCGACCAGCATCAGCGGGGCCTTGAACGACAGTGCGCCGATAGCGGGTTCGTCCATCGGTACCCGTGCGTCGGGCGGCTTGCCGAAGCCCATCACGTCGAATAGCACGAACGGCTGATCGTAGGTGCTGTAGTCCATCAGCTCCTGCACCACCAGCGAATCGATCCGGCGGAACAGTCCGGACATGGTCAGCGGCAGTACTTCTGAGCCCCAGCCCGGTTCGATCCCGGTGCCGTGAAACGAACTCTGCCCGTCGGCGCAGGCCGCCTCGAGCCGTTCGACGACGCCCCCATCGCTGCTCTTGGGGTAGATCCACGCGGTGACCGCGGTGGACACCACGTTCTTACCCGAGGCCAGCAGCCGACAGATGTCATCGAGGGCGGCCGGTGGATTCCAGTCACCCTGGGCGTGGTACAGCACACAGTCGGCGTCTAGTGCCAGGATCTCGTCGACGTCTTTCGTTGCGATGACACCGATCGGGTCGAGGCCGACGATCTCACCGACATCTCTTCCGGCCTTGTCGTCGCTGTAGACCAGCGCCCCTACCAGTTCGAGGTCGGCGTGTTCGTGCACGGCCGCGACCGCGTGCTTGCCGACGTTGCCGGTACCCCATTGGATGACCCGCAGTTTTCGTGTCATGGGTGCGGCGCCGCCTGCTGTGCGGCGGCGTGCTGGCGGGCGATTCGTTCGTCGTGAATCCTGACCAATTCGCGGAATCCGAGGCGGTGATACTTCGGTATCGGCTGGATTCCCCACACGTCCTGGGCCGTGGCCTTGCCCGCGGCACCCTCCGGTGGCCCCAACGGCGGGTACGGGTACTGGCACTCGAGCGTGTCGTTTGAGTAGCGAATCTTGAGCAGTTCGCTGCAGATTTCGGTGAGACTCAGCGTCGGGTAGCCGTAGTAGACCGCCATGAACGGCAACGTAAACGCGCCTTCGATCACCAGGGCCACCAGGCACACCACGACGCCCCGCTTGATCCATTTATGCATTCGTGCGTAGTACGGCGTTGTTCCCGGCTCGAGATCTGTGGTCGGGTCTTTTTCTTCGGTAGGCGACGATGTTGTCATAGCTGTGCTCCTTAACCTGTTCAGTCGGAGAAGATTTCGCGGTTAACCGTGTGCAGGTACGGGATTGCGAGGAAGGGGGTGATGTAGAAGATGTCGTAGAGCCACCAGCCGATGACCGGGAACACGACACCGGCGTAGCGCACGTCGGCGAACATCGTCATGTTGAAGATGTAGGCGGACCAGATCACCACGCCCATCCAGCAGGTGACGACCATCCACTGGTGACCCCAGCGCTTCATCTGCAAGAATCCGATTGCCGCGGCAACCCGCATGGAAAACACGGTGAAGATCAACCCCGCCACATAGGCTTTCTCGCCCGGTCCCGCCGCGCCGCCGACCCAGAGTTCGTTGTAGTGCCAGAAGTAGCCCGCATCGAACATATTGCCCCACCCGACCATCAGCACGCGGTTGATCAGCGTGTGGTTGGCGACCAGGTCCAGGGCCCAGCCCAGACTGTTGAGCATGCCGTCGATCAGGACCAGATAACCGATCAGGGTCACGATCATCGGCCGAACCGACAGGCCGGCGCGCAAGGCTTGGCGCTGCAACACCACTCCGCGCATGAAAATGGGAAACCCGATGAGACCCGGAGCCCACATGCCCATCAAGGCGGCGCCGACGATCATCCACTTGTCGGCGCGACGCTGAGCTTGGCGGGACTCGTCGTGGTGATCCTCAAAGCTGACTGAGTCACCCGGCTGAGCGGGGGTGGGGGTTCCGTTGCCGGAAAGCCGGTTCAGCAGAGGGAGATTCACAGGTCCCACCACCCTCTAGCAAATGACATATAGAGCTGGATTCCGAACATCACCAGTAAGTAGCCGTAGATCACTACTTGGAAGACGATGAGCGCCCTCTTGCGCTTCTCCTCCTGTTTGTCCATGAAGAGTTGCTCCTTCCTATTACGTGCTCGAGGCGTCAGCGACGGCCAGGCTGGCTGCCGCAACTTCACGCAGACCGTCGGTGATGGCACCGTCCGTGCTCAGCGGCGCGAGGATGCAGGCTTCGGCGGCTTCCAGTTCGGTTGCGCCGGCGGCGATCAACTGTGCCGCAGTTACTAAAACCCGGGTGGACGGCGGCTCGAAATGAAACGCCTCATCCGCGGTGCGAATGGCGTTTGCGCACTGGACAAGACGGATGGCCGTGGCCATTTCGACGCCCGCCTCGGCGCCGATCACCTCGGCCTCGCGATCGGCAGGTAGATAATTCATCGGCAACGTGACGAAGCGCTGGCGGAAGGACGGTTTGAGCTCCCTGAGTGAGCTGCGATAGGCGGGGTTGTAGGAACACACGAGCATGAATGTCTCTGGCGCCCCGACAACCTCGTTGGCCCGGTCCAGGTACAGGGCGCGGCGATGATCGGTCAGCGAATGCAAGATCGCCAACGAGTCGTGGCGGGCCTCCACGACCTCGTCCAGGTAGCAGATCGCACCAGCCTTCACTGCTCTGGTGAGCGGCCCGTCAGTCCACACGACGTCACCACCGGTCACCATGAATCGGCCGACGAGATCCGAACTGGTGAGGTCGTCGTGGCAGCTGATGGTGACCACCGGCCGTCGCAACAACACACCCATGTGCTCGACGAACCGGGTCTTGCCACAGCCCGTCGGACCGGTGAGCATCACCGGAATGCGCCGGTGAAAGGCCAACTCGAACAGCTGAACTTCGTTGCCGTTCGCGAAGTAAGTCTCGGTGGTCATCGCTGCCCTTATGTTCGGAGGCTCGTTGTGGGTCATGCGGCGACAAGCTCACGATGCACGTGGGCGAGCACGCGCGGGAGCTCCTCGACTCGTCGGATGCGCTGGGACCTGCGGGGCCCGAACACTTCTGGGAGTGGGTCGACCCGGGTCGGGCCGACGCCGACGTAGTACATGCAGACGCCTGCGTCGTTGGCCTCCTCGACCGCGTGTGCAGCATCGGCCCAGGCGTACCGGCCTTCGTAACCCTCATCGGAGATCAGGCCGTCACCGATCACGATCAGCAGGCGCCGCTCGGAGGGCTGCGCCAGAAGTCGGCTCGTCAGGTGGCGCAGTGGCGCGCCGAGCCGGGTGTAGCCGCCGGTCTGAAGCCCGAGGCCGCTCGGCGGTAGGAACCGGGGGTCCTCGAAATCCTTCAGGCAGCTGACCTCGACTCGGTGTCGTGTGTTTCCGGTGAACACGAAGATGCCGTGCCGCTCTCGGGCATGGCTCATTGCGCGCGAAAGCGCGTCGGCGCAGGCTAATTCCAGTCGGAAGATCCGGCCACCGTGCACTCCCAACGACGAGCTTCCATCGAGGAGCAGCGCGGTCGTAACGTCGCGGCTGCTGGGCAGCAGTTCGCGGAAGATACGTGGTTGACTCGCCTCGCCGGTCGCGGTGTCGATGTAGTGCCTGACGTACTGTTCGACATCCAGGTCGGAGCCATCTTCGAGGCGGTTCTTCATTGCGCGGTGGGTGTGTTCTTCGAACCATTTCCGAAGGTCGACGGGGATGGACTCGGGCTGGCGACTCCGGCTCGGGTGTGCCCGCTCGAGAACCGCGACGTGGTCCCGCATGAAGCTCTTTGTCCATGCATTCCACTCGGGGTACGGAATGCCGGGCCGGTGGTCTGGGGTGATGTCGAAGTCGTTGTCCTGGGGCCGACTTGGCGGTGGCAGGTTGGGGTTGCGCACCCCGCCGTCGCCGCCCACGGGCACGGAGTGCGCCCGCGGAAGCTGCTTCTTCTTTGTGGTCCAAGGCAGCCTGCCGAAGCTGCGTCGCAACCTGTCGGATACTCCCAGCGGCATCGTGTAGGCCGATGGCAAACTGCCCAACAGCGGATGCACGTCTACCGGTTGGCCCGCGCCGGCCAGTGCGATCGCGCGGTTGAGCATCTCCGCTGCGTCCATGTCGCCGGGTGTGATCTCGAGATCTGGCAGGATTCGCCGGATTTCGGTCAGCAGCCCGGGCCAGCTTGACGCGATCCATCCCAGAGCGACACCGGCCTCGATGAGCGTCAGCGCGCTCAGTTCCCGGGCCGACAGCTTATCCAGCCGATATTGCACAATTCGATCCTTCGACGGCGAACACTGAAGTGCTACACCGCATGTCAATGTTCTGCGCGTCCAGTCGCGGACCACCGGCGGATAGGGAACGTAGACGAAGTCGAGCGCCGAGCTCAAGCCGAAGCAGCGCTTGGCGCCGGTCACCAGGCGCACGCCTTCGCGACGCTGCTGGCTCAGGGCAACCGCCGTCAGGGAGCAACTGCGCGCGATGCCCAGCGCGTGCGCATCAGAGAGCTCGGTCATTACGTCTCAGAACGTGCCAAGGCTAGAGAACATCCAGTACCAGAACCAGATGATCAGGCCGGTGCCGCCCCAAGCGGCGACGTAGCGAAGAATCTCCCAGATCCAATCCATTTCCAGACCTCCTTGATAGTTCGAGCATTCGCGATGGGATCATCTGACCTCGAGACCGCGCACCGCCGATGCAACCAATTTGGCTAGCATCGTGTCGCGGGTGTCGATGTTGTCGGTGGTGGTCAACACGCCATAGATGCCGAGCAGGAAGAACGTCGCGCTGTAGAAGGCGTCGACTTCCGGATGGACTTCGCCGTCGCCGCGGGCCCGCTCGATCTCTCGGACGAGCAGCACGATGACGGGATGATCAGTCCATCCGTCAGAATCGGGGCGCGATGGTGAGAAGTGAAGCGCCAGCAGTTCTTTGAACAGCCGACGGCCGAGGAGCTGCTCTAACCCCAGTACAAGGCGGGTGACCTCGGCCAAGGTGGTGTCCAGGTCGTGGTTTCCGCCCAGAAACCTGTCGAATTGGGCGGCGACGCGTGCCTCTTCGCGTCTCTCCAACTCGAGCAGCACGTGCTCTTTGGTGGGGAAATGAAAGTAGAAGGTGCTGTGCGCAACGCCGGCGGCGGCAACCACTGCACCCACATCAGCTCCCGCCGTGCCCGAACGCTTGAACTCGGCTATCGCGGCGCCCAGGATGCGTTGACGCGTCTGCAGCCGGCGCGTCTCGCGGGCGGAGTGCTTGACCTGCGGCGTCATCGTGTCTCTTTGTAGCCCATTGGCTGACCTAAGTCAATCATTAAGGTTGGGCCAGGACGCGGCCTGGGGGGCTTGGGCCCTGATTAAACCCAGTATTTATACGCATCCAATCTAGGTGCTACTGCCTGATATCAGTCCAGAATAACGGGATTGGCTGTCACGGTCGTCGCTGCCCGGCGACGCAGATATCGCGTACCTCTGAGTCAATTCACTGAGTTGACTCATTGACACTGCGGACACGAAGGACCTACAAAGATACGACACGATGCCGTTGGTGATCACCGAAAGAGGACGGGACCATGCTTGAGGACCGAAAGATTCTGGTGACCGGGGCGACCGGTCAGATCGCCGGCCCAATCGCCGAGAACTTTGCCAAGGATAACGAGGTCTGGTGCGCCGCGCGGTTCAGCGACCCGGTACGCAAAGCGCAGCTCGAGGCGATCGGGATTAAAACCTGTTGGTGGGATATGGATTCAGGTGACGCCTCAATGCTGCCGGACGACTTCACGCATGTGGTGCACTCGGCCTTGCACGTAAGTCCCGATTACGACGAGTCGATCACCAACAATGCAGAGGCATCGGCTTTGCTGATGCAGCACTGCAGAAAAGCCGAAGCGTTCCTTCATGTTTCGAGCTCGTGCGTATATAAACGGCACCCGGACCATCCGCACCATTCCTACGCGGAGACGGATCCGCTCGGCGGTCTTGCCAGCTACGCGGAGGTGTATCCGGTCATCAAGATTACGTCCGAGGGAGCTGTCCGCGCGGCCGCGCGGATGCTCGAGCTGCCCACCACCATCGCCCGGATGAACGTTGGTTACAGCTGGACCGGCCACGGCGGATTACCCGTCATGCAGTACAACACGTTCAAGGAAGGCAGACCGTGGCTTGCCCCGATCGGCTATAGCAACATGGGTTCACCGATCGGGGGAGAGGACATCGGCAGACAAGCCCATCTGCTCCTCGAGGTCGCGTCCGTCCCGGCGACAATCGTGAATTGGGGTGGGAATGAGCCCGTGTCGGACCGGCAGATGGGCGATTACGTTGCAGAACTCACGGGCGTCACGCCAAGCTTCATCGAGGGCGCTATCAGCTTCGACTCCTTCGTCTCCGACAACTCCCGCCGTGAGCAGCTGATCGGTCAGTGTGCAGTGCACTGGAAGGACGGAGTCAAAGACACCTTCCAACGCCTCGGGGTCATATAGACCAAGCAGCTGACGGCCGGTGCGTCAGTCGGAGAAGATTTCGCGATTGACCGTGTGCAGGTAGGGGATTGCGAGGAAGGGGGTGATGTAGAAGATGTCGTAGAGCCACCAGCCGATGACTGGGAACACGACACCGGCGTAGCGGACGTCGGCGAACATCGTCATGTTGAACACATAGGTCGTCCAGATCACCACGCCCATCCAGCAGGTGACGACCATCCACTGGTGACCCCAGCGCTTCATCTGCAAGAACCCGATCGCTGCGGCGATGCGCATCGTGAAGACGGTGAGGATCAGACCGACCTCCATCGCTTTTTCGCCCGGTCCCGCCGCGCCACCGAGCCACAGCTCGTTGTAGTGCCAGAAGTAGCCCGCATCGAACATATTGCCCCACCCGTTCAACAACACCCGCGCCAGCAGAGTGTGGTTGGCGATCAGATCGAGTGCCCAACCGACCGTGTTGATCGCGGCGTCGATGATGACCAGGTAGCCGATCAGCGTGACGATCATGGGCCGAACCGAGAGCCCGGCGATTTGTGCCCGCCGTAGCAACCAGACTCCGCGGAGGAACAGCGGCAGGCCGAAGACACCTAGCGCCGCGGTGCCGATCAGGAGACTGCCTGAGATGAGCCACTTGTCGGCATGGCGCTGCGCGAGCTGCGATTGCTCCATGTGCTCATCGAAAGACAGCCCCGGGCGCATACTGCTCGTCGGCGTCGTCGCCCCGCCCGCAACGGCGGAAGAGAGTGGCTTAAAACTCGGCCGGTTCAAGTTCCCCCTTTACGTACAGGCCGGCATGCGCCGACCTGGCGGACGCCGGAACCCGATCAGGCGCCGCAAACATAACAAGAACTGACTTCAGTCATCAAGGTCAATTTGGATAATCTGCAGAATGTTGCAGCCCGCCGGCGATTCGCGCCCGACGGCGATCCGTGCGGGATGCGGGGTCATGTCCGGTTCGGCGGCCAGCTCGTTACGCCACACGTGCTCAAGGCCGCTGGAGCGCTCAGGAGCCGGTGGCTGGTGCGTCAGGCACTGACTTCACATGTCCAACAACGAGTGTCACCTGCACGCCTGTCGGTGCGGGTCGGTGCGATGTGGCCTGAATTCGTTGGCTTCGCCGGGAAGCGGCCCCTGGCCCGGTGTCCGGCCGAAGACCGCAACGAGCAGACGTCGCCTGGTCTGCGGCCCGCGGTGCTCACGCGAGGCCGCCCAACGTCCCTAATGACTGACTTGGCTCAGTATATTGACACAAATGTCGCACCGCTCATACGCTCAGCGAGCGCTCGGCCATCCCAGCCGCCGAGTTGTCGGCGACTTTTCGTGCATGCAATAGGAGGAGCAATGACGCTCACATCGCCCGCCGAGCGAACCACGCTCGCATCGCCGGCCGAAAGAAAATATCGCGTTATCCAATGGGGCATTGGCAATGTCGGAACGATTGGGATCCGTCATTTCGCGCACAATCCCGCCTACGAGGTGGTCGGAGTGCTCTGCAACCGCCCGGAGAAGGTCGGGAAGGATGCGGGTGAGCTAGCTGGCGTCGCGCCGATCGGTGTGCTCGCGACCGACGACAAGGACGCCATCGAGGCGCTCGACGCCGATTGTGTGTTCTACGCACCGCTCTGGTCTGATCCCGACGAGGTCTGTCGTCTGTTGCGGCAGGGCAAGAACGTCGTCGCCTCTGGTGGCGCATGGTGGTATCGAACCGAACACAGCGCGGCTGACATCGACAAGATCGAGAAAGCGTGCCAGGACGGCGGGACATCGTTTCACGCAGGCGGTGTCAATCCGGGGTTCGCGGGAGACCTGCTCGTACTGACGCTGGCCCGGATCGTCAGTCGCATCGAATCCATCAACATCTACGAAGTCGTGAACTTCGGTAGAGACACCTTGAAGTACCTGTACGAGATGGGCTTTGGCAACACTCCGGAAGAATTTGAAGAAGGGCCGAATCTGTTAGGGCAGGCATGGGTCTTGTTCGCGCAATCGATGGCCATGATCGTCGACGGGCTCGGCAAAACGGTCGACGAATACACGACGGACGTGGAGTTGGGGACCGCCACGCGCGACATCCATTTCGAGGGCGGCGCGGACAGCGACATGCCGGGCTTCAAAGGCGTGATCAAGAAGGGCACCATCGCCTCTCAGCATCACAAGTGGACGACCTGGGTGGACGGCAAACCCCTCATCACCTTCCATGAGATGTACACGATGGACGAATTCGATGCCATCGACCCGCAGCCGGATTGGGGCGGTCACTACCACTACCGCATAGTGATTGACGGCGATGAGCCCACCGAGCTTATCCTCCAGGCGCCCCCGGATCCGCAGGGTAATTATCGGAAGCCCGGTTACACCTGGACCGCGATGGGTCCCGCGAACGCGATTCCCGCGGTCTGTGATGCGCCTCCAGGCTTCATGACCCACAACGAGCTCGGACTGGCACCGCTGCGCGGCTTGGTTCGCTAGTGGTTCAACGCTCCATGCTCCGGACGGCCCTCACCACATAGTCTTCGAGCAGGGCGTCACGCGTCGGCCACTCGTTTGTGGTTATCAAGAGCGCATACATACCCAATAAGAAGAACACGGCGCTGTTCATTGGATTGACTGTGCGGTCCGTCTCGCCGCGCTCTTGGGCCTGCGCGATCTCTTGCGCGACCAAAACGATCAACGGGTGATCTCGACCATCCTCGACCGGCCTGGTTTGCGAGAAGTGCAGCGCTAGAAAGTCTTTGAACAGCATGTCGCCTAGCCGGTTCTCTAACCCCATCACCACGCGCACCGCCTCGCGCAACGCGGAGGCAAGATCGTGCTTCGACTTCACGAATTGGGCGAACTGCTTGGCGATGCGGTCTTCTTCGCGCCGCTCCAACGCCAGTAGGACATGTTCCTTGGTTGGGAAGTGAAAGAAGAAGGTACCGTGGGCGACACCCGCGGCAGCCACAATTGCGCCGACGTCGGCATCGGCCATCCCGGTCCGCTTGAATTCGGCGATGGCGGCGCCCATCAGTCGCTCCCGTGTCTGCAATCGCTTCGCTTCTCGCGTAGACACCTTGTCCGCCAGAGCCATTTAGCTTCCTTCTCACAGTTGACCCGACTCATCAACAAGTTCCGAGGGTAAGTCAATACACTACCTTGCTTCACACTGGTATGGCCGTAGCGGCAGGCTCTTCTGTTAACGCCGTGATCCACAACCGACGCATAGTCGTTGACTTAAGTCAGTCTAGGCTTTTAGATGGAGCGGTGCGCTGCCGCACTTCATCAGGAGGAGTCCCAATGGCGTTGGAACAGTTCAGGCTGGACGGACAGGTCGCGATCGTCACGGGCGCCGGGCGCGGTGTCGGGGCAGGCATTGCCCGAGTGTTGGCAGAGGCCGGCGCGACGGTCGTTGGCACCGCACGGACCGAGTCCGAGATCGTGAGCTCAATCGAGGGCATCGAGGAGGCCGGCGGCAAGGGGCTGGCTCTCGTTGCGGATGCGATAAGCCGTTCTGACGGTGAGCGTGTCGTCAACACCACTATGGAGCGCTTCGGCCGCGTCGACATTCTCGTCAACAACGTCGGCGGCTCGACCTATGCCCGTTTTCTGGACATCATGGACGAGGATTTCCGACGCACATTCGACTGGTGTGTGACCTCCGCGTTCATCATGAGTCAACTCGCCGCACCGCACATGCTCAGTGCGGGACACGGTTCCATCGTCAACATCTCGTCGGGTTCCGCCCGCTTCGGCATACGTGCATTGACGGCCTATTGCGTTGCCAAGGGCGGTCTCGAAGCGCTTACCCGCGCTATGGCGCAGGAACTCGCGCCGAAGATCCGCGTCAATGCCATCGCACTTGGGTCGTTCGCCACGGACGGCCTGAAAGGCAGTTTGGACCTTATGCCCGGGTCTCTGGAGAAGATGCAAGAGTCCACACCGCTGCATCGCCTGGGCGACGTCGAAGACCTGGGGCGGCTCACGTTGTATCTGTGCACGCGCGATTGTTATGCCACCAATGCAACCTTTCACGTCGATGGCGGCATCGACTCGAACAATTCACCACTGCCGATACCCGATTACTGAACCTGTGTCCTTGTGCCAGAGGCGGATCCGAGCCAAAGACGAGGGTAACAATGCGCAGGGTAATACAGTTTTCCACCGGAAACGTGGGCCGGCATTCGTTGCGGGCCATCATCGGAAGACCGGATCTCGAACTAGTGGGCGTACATGCCGCTAGTCCCGAAAAAATCGGCCGGGACGCATCCGAGCTGTGCGGGCTGGACCAACCGACGGGCATTATCGCCACCGACGATGTCGACGCCCTGATAGCCCTCGGCGCCGATTGCGTGGTCTATACATCTCAAGGCGAGACTCGGCCGATGGAGGCCATCGACCAGATGGCCAAGTTTCTGGCGGCGGGTACCAATGTCGTTGGAACCTCGATGGTTTGGCTTGTCACTCCGCATCATGCCGACGACTGGTTGCGGGCGCCGTTGGAGCAGGCCTGCGAGGTCGGCAACACGTCCCTTTACATCAACGGAATAGACCCCGGTTTCTCTGGCGATACGTTGGTGCATTCCGCAGTCAGCCTGACCACCCGCGTCTCTTCAATCACTGTGCAGGAGATTTTCGACTACGCAAACTTTGATGATGCTGAGTTCACGGGTGCTGCCATGGGTTTTGGAATGACTCAGGACGACGACCCGCCGATGCTATTTCTGCCCGGTGTCGTTGTTTCTATGTGGGGCGGTCAGGTGCGCAGTCTGGCGGACCATCTCGACATCAAACTCGACGAAGTGCGCCAGCGCACTGAACGCTGGTTCACGCCAGAGCGCATTGACTGCACGATGATGACGGTGGAACCGGGACAGATGGCCGCGGTTCGGTTTGCCACTGAGGGTGTCCTTGACGGCAAGCCGGTGATCACCCTCGAGCACGTCACAAGGCTTACCTCCGCCGCAGCCCCGGACTGGGAGTTCCCGCCCGAGGGTCAAACCGGCGTACACCGTGTCGTCGTGGAGGGCGAGCCGCGAGTGGAGATAAACACCCACGTCTCCCATCCCGTCCTGGATTCTACTGACGCAGGCTGCATCTCGACGGCGGGTCGGGCGATCAATGCGATCGACTGGGTGTGCCGCGCACCGACAGGATTGATCGCCGTGGAGGACATTCCCCAGTCTGCGACCATGCGGGGCCTGATGTGGAACGAGCCCTAGGACACATGACGACATCATCGGCGGGACGCGTTGCGGGTAAACGCGTTCTGATCACCGGTGCGGCCCGCGGTATGGGACGCAGCCACGCGCTGCGGCTTGCCGAAGAAGGTGCGGACCTGATCGTGGTCGACATTTGCCAATCCCTGCCCCAAATCGAATATCCCTTGGCCACCGAGGACGACCTTGCCGAGACGGCGCGGCTGATCGACAAGATCGGTCGTCGCTGCGTGAGTCGTGTCGTCGACGTACGTGATGACACCGCGTTGCGTAAGGCGGTCGATGACGGCGTCGCCGTGCTCGGGGGTCTAGACGGTGCAGTGGCCAACGCCGGCGTGTTGACCGTCGCGCCTTGGGACAGAACGACTCTCGATGACTGGCGCACGGTGGTGGACGTGAACCTCATCGGAGTCTGGAACACTTGCGCGGCCGCGATACCTCATTTGCTTGACCAAGGGGGTGGCAGCCTGGTGAACATCAGCTCTGCGGGCGCCATCAAAGGCTTTCCGCTTCAGATGCCTTACACGGCCGCTAAGTACGGCGTCGTGGGTCTGACGTTGGCGTTGGCCAACGAATTGGCTGCCCAGAATGTGCGCGTCAATGCTGTGCTTCCGACGGGTTGCCCGACCGGCATGATCCCTCCGTCTTTCGGGGCTACCCTGGGCGAGGAGCGGCCCGACCTGATCCCCATCTTCGTCAATGCGATGCCCACGCCGGCCGTGGAGCCCGCCGACGTCAGCAACGCAGTGCTATTCCTGATATCCGATGAGTCCCGATTTGTAACGGGACTGCAGTTCAAGGTCGACGCCGGGGTGACCATCAACTAGCCCTCAGAGGGGCCAGCTGTTCGGCTCGGGCGCATGAACAGGAACCGCGGGGGGCAGCGGCTGTCGTTCGGCGGTCGATATCGCGTCGAGAATGAGCGCGAGGTAGCGTCGCCAACCGTCGCTATTCGAAGCCATCGTCGACAGCACGCTGTAGAGCATCCCGATCAATCGCAGTAGGTCCTCGGCGACCAGGTCGGCACGAATGACGCCGGCATGCTGGCCGCGGCGGACAAGCTCGTTGAGCGCTTCGAGGAGCGAGTCGGAGATATCGGCGGTCAATGATCCCGCGCGTTGGGCCGCGATCAATAGGTTCTGTTCGCGGGCGCCGAGCAATATGGCGGCTTCGATCAGTTGAGTGAGTCCATGCAGTGCGTCTTCACTGCGGCGGGCGTCTTCGATCGCCGGCGTGAGGTTCGCGGCGATGCTTTGATCCAAGGCGGCCCGAACCAGGTCAGCCTTGGCCGGAAACCGACGGTAGAGGGTTCGTTCACCGACTCCTGCGCGGTGTGCCACCGCCTCCACGGGCGCATCGGGTCCCAGTTCGCTGTAGACGTCGCGCGCGGCACGCAGAATGCGCTCAACGTTGCGAGCGGCATCTGCCCGCAACGGCCGGTCGGCAACCACGGTCACTGAGACAGCGTAACTGACAGTTGACTGCCAATGACATGCGCTCTACTCTGTTGTAATTGACAGTCAACTGACACTTAGTGGGAAACATCGGTGATGTCAACAACTTCCGAAGTCCGCTCTGACGCCGACCGTCCTGTGCTCCCCGTCCCGCGGGCTGCGCGCTGTCCGTTGGCGCCCCCAGCTGAATTCGCCGACTGGCGTGCGGAGCCCGGCCTACGACAGGCGATGTTCCACGGCAACCCAATCTGGGTCGTGAGCCGCTACCAGGACATCAGAGCCGCGTTGGTCGATCCGCGACTCAGTGCGAAGACCCTTTCAGACGCCATGATGCCGACTGATTCCGACAACAAAATCCCTGTGGTGTTCGCGCGGACGGACGATCCCGAGCACAATCGGATACGGCGGATGCTGACCAGCAACTTCACGTTCAGGCGTTGCGAAGCGATGCGGCCGCAAATCCAGGAGATGGTCGACCACTATCTCGACGAGATGATCGGCAACGGGCCGCCGGCTGACCTGGTGCGTGACTTTGGGTTGCCGGTGCCGTCAATGGTGATCGCTTTGCTCCTCGGGGTGCCGACCGAAGATCTTGCGCTTTTCCAGCACAACACCAGTACTGGGCTGGACCAAAAGTCCTCCGATGAGGAGAAGGCACAGGCCTTCGGTTCGATGTACGCCTACCTAGAGGAGTTGGTGGAGCGCAAGGTGCGCGAACCGGGCGATGATTTGATCAGCCGCCTTGTCACGGAGTACATCGCGACCGGCCAACTCGACCATGGGACCGCGGCCATAACGAGCGTGATCATGATGCAGGCTGGCCACGAAACCACCGCTAACATGATTTCGTTGGGAACAGTTGCGCTGCTGGAACACCCCGATGTCTTCGAGCGGCTGGGCCAAAGCAATGATCCGGCGGTCATCGCGAACATCGTCGAAGAGCTGATGCGCTACCTCACCATCGTGGTCAGCCAGGTCGACCGGGTGGCGACCGAAGACCTTACGATCGGCGGCCAGTTGATCCGCGCGGGAGAATTCGTGATGATGAACCTGCTTGCCGGAAACTGGGACAGCGAGTACGTCGACAACCCTGAGACCTTCGATGTCGAGCGAAACACCCGTGGGCACTTGGGTTTCGGTTACGGCGTGCACCAATGTATCGGGGCGAATCTCGCTCGAGTTGAGATGCAGGTGGCGTTCTCCACATTGGCGCGACGCCTGCCCGGGCTCAAATTGGCGGTACCGCCGGATGAACTGAGATTCAAAGAATCCGATATCTACGGCATGAAGGAACTGCCCGTCACTTGGTGACGGGGATCGTTATGGGGATTAAGTGACGAACGAGCTGCGGTTCGACGACCAGGTTGCCGTGATCACCGGCGCCGGTGGGGGTTTGGGCCTGCAGTACGCGCTGCTGCTCGCATCCCGCGGCGCGCGGGTGGTGGTCAACGACATTGGTGGTTCGGTGACGGGGGATGGTTCGAACAGCGAAGCAGCGCAGGCCGCCGCAGACGAGATTCGCCAACACGGCGGCCAGGCCGTCGCCGATAATCACAGTGTCACGAGACCAGAAGGGGGACAGGCGATTATCGATACCGCCCTGAATGCCTGGGGACGAGTCGACATCGTGATCAACAACGCCGGAATCGTTCGGGATGCGCCCTTCGAGGACATGACCGCCGAGCAGTTCGAACCGCTGCTGGATGTGCATTTGCGGGGTGCGTTCCACGTGACGCGGCCGGCGTGGAAATTGATGCGCGAGCAGGGATATGGGCGAATACTCAACACTACCTCGGCGGCGGGCATCCTGGGTAACGCCGGCATGAGCAATTACGGCTCGGCCAAAACCGGGCTGATCGGCTTCACCCGCGTGCTGGCCGCCGAAGGCGCCGAGCACAACATCAAGGTCAACGCCGTTGCCCCGATTGCCTACACGCGGATGCTCACGCACTCGATCGACAACGCCGAACAGCCGCAAGACGCAGCGGCGCAAGCCGTTTTGGACGGTCTCGTGAGCCAGTACCTGCAGAAGCTGGACCCTGGGCTGGTGGCCCCGGTGGCGGCCTTCTTGACCCACTCCGATTGCCCGGTCACGGGGGAGATCTATACCGTTGGTGCAGGTCATGTTTCGCGATTTTTCATCGGCAGGACAAAGGGCTTCTACAGCCTCGAGCTGTCGATCGAGCAGGTGCGCGATCACCTCGACGAGATTCGCGACGAAGCCGGTTATACGGTGCCCGGCGGGCCCGCCGACGAGATGGGCGAGCTCTTCGCCACGATTCTGGCCGGCTGAGGGCGACACGAGACGAGCAGGGCCTCAGCAGCTGAACGCTATCCCGATGCCGTCCGGCGGCGGCACCGACCGCAAACAACCGAACTGCTCGATTCCGGCGCTACTGAACCGCGCTGCGGACTGGTGTGCGTAGTTCACGCAGAACAGGCCGACTTGGTCGGCGCGGCACCGGTAGTCGTCATAGGACAACGTGTCCCCGCTCGCCAACTCGGGTCCGTCGCCGTTGACGAACGGACCGGGATCGCCGCGGGCCGCCCCGATCTGCAGGTTCGTGCCGTCGAAGTCGGCCCAGCCGCCTTTCCATTCTCCGTAGGCCGTGTCGGGCCGGGGCGGCGGTTTGGCCAGATCGACCAGACAGACCAGCGCGCCGCCGGTGTGCTTGGAATCCGTCGTGCACGCGACTTTGGCCGCGGGCACCGTGAAGGCGATGTCGCTACCCAATTGGGTAGTGACACCGTCGCGCGTGACGGCGTGATAGCGGACCGGATCAGCGGGATGACCTGCCTCGATCCACGCGATGACGTCGGAGATCGCGGCACCGGCGGCGGGTGGCGTCGACGGCTCCGGAGGTTTGCCGCTCGCCGGGGCGGGGGTCGCTGGGGAGGAACTCTGCGTCGGTCCGGACTGGCCGCCGACCGGGTGCGAGCACCCGGATACCAGCAGCAAAACTGTGACCAGCGCAGCGATCCGCATCTCGTCAGGCTAACCGTCACACTGTGGATTTGGCCGCTACGCGCACCCTATATCCGTAGTGTCGGATACCGTCGGGCTATGCATGAGCGCACTATCCGCGCACAGACGGTCACCGGCACTGTTGAAGGCTTCATCCGCGACGGTGTGAACCGCTGGCGATCTATCCCGTATGCGCGGCCCCCGGTGGGCCGGATGCGATTCCGGGCGCCGCAGCCCGCGCAGCCGTGGTCGGGTGTGCGGCACTGTCATGGCTTCACCGGTTGCGCGCCCCAGCAGCGCCGCTACACGCTGCTCGGCGTCGGCAGGTACCAGCCGATGAGCGAGGACTGCCTCACCCTGAATGTCGTCACGCCCGAAACTCCGTCCGCGGAACCGCTGCCGGTCATGGTCTTCGTTCACGGCGGCGGCTACATCCTGGGCAGCTCGGCCACTCCGTTGTACGACGGCGCCGCGTTGGCCCGCCGCGGATGTGTGTACGTATCGGTGAACTACCGCCTCGGGGCGCTGGGCTGTCTAGACCTGTCGTCACTGTCGACCCCGGACATCACCATCGACAGCAACCTGTACCTGCGCGATCTGGTGCTCGCGCTGCAGTGGATTCGCGACAACATCGCGCGATTCGGTGGTGACCCAGACAAAGTCACCATCTTCGGTGAGAGTGCGGGTGCGTGCATCACCGCCACATTGCTGACGGTGCCCGCCGCGGACGGCCTGTTCGCCCGGGCGATCGCCGAGAGCCCAGCCTCCGGCCTGGTGCGGTCGGAGGAGATTTCAGCCGAGTTCGCGAAGCGATTCGCCAGCCTGCTCGGCGTGGGCACCGAGGACGCCGCCGAGGAGCTGTTGCGGGTACCTGCGGCCCAATTGGTCCAGGCCCAACATCAACTGATCGATCAGGGCATGGAAAACAGGCTGGGCGCCTTCCCGATTGGTCCGGTCATCGGCGACGACGTCCTGCCCATCGATCCCATCGAAGCCATGCGCAGCGGTCGAGCTCATCGCGTGCCGCTGATCGTCGGCACCAACGCCGAAGAGGGCCGGCTGTTCACCCGTTTCCTCAAGATGCTGCCGACGAATAAATCGATGATCGACGAGCTGTTGGCGGACACGGAACCGGATGCCCGCGAACGTATTACGGCTGCCTACCCGGACTATCCCTCGGCATCGGCGTGCATTCAGCTGGGCGGCGACTTCGCGTTCAGCTCGGCGGCCTGGCAGATCGCCGAGGCCCACAGCACTCACGCCCCCACGCATCTGTACCGCTACGACTACGCGCCACGCACGCTGCGCTGGTCGGGTCTGGGCGCGACGCATGCCACCGAGTTGCTCGCGGTCTTCGACGTCTATCGCACCCGATTCGGTGCGTTGCTGACCGCCGCGGCCGACCAGCGCGCCGCGCTGCGGGTCAGCGACCAGGTGCAACGGCGCTGGCGTTCGTTCAGCCGCACCGGGGTTCCCGGCGACGACTGGCCCCTTTACAGTCCTGCTGACCGTGCTGTCATGGTCTTCGATCGCAAGTGCCGCGTCGAGTTCGATCCGCATCCGGACCGCCGGATGGCATGGGATGGCTTCTCTTTGGCGCCTTGACCTGGCACGCTGGCCTGGCACGCTATTTGTCAACGACGACAGAGGACTTCATGGACTCCGTAACCGAGCGAGTCATCGAACGGCCCAGCGAGCTGACCGCCTCTTGGCTGGCTGCGGCGATCGGTGTGGGAGCCGTCGCCGATTTCGCCGTGGAGCGCATCGGCACCGGTCAGATGAGCGAGTGCTACCGCGTCCAACTGCAGTACCCGGATGGAGCCACCGACCCCGGCCGGCCGGAGTCGGTGGTGTTGAAGGTCGCGGCCGGTGATCCGGTGAGCCGGCAAACCGGCTCGGCCTTGGGCCTTTACGAGCGCGAAGTCCGCTTCTACGACGACATCGCGCCCCGGCTGGGCGGCCCGATCGCGCCGTGTTATCACGCCGCGATCGACGCCGCGACCGGGGCGTTCGATCTGCTGCTCGGCGATGCCGGCCCGGCCGTCGTCGGCGACGAAATCGCGGGCGCCACAATCGAACAGGCCAACCTCGCGGTCACCGAACTGGGCCGGCTGCACGGCTCGCTGCTGGGTGACGCATCGCTTGCCGAGGCGCCATGGCTCAATCGTGAGTCGCCGCTCAGCCAGGCGATGATCGCCCCGCTCTACGCCGGTTTCATCGACCGATTCGGCGACCAGATCGCGGCGGACCACCGCATGGTGTGTGAGCGCCTCGTGGGTTCGTTCGACGAGTACGTGGCTGCCGAGTCTCAGGCTGCTCGGATTCAGGGCCTGGTTCATGGCGACTATCGACTGGACAACATGCTGTTCGGCACCGACGGAGCCGACCGCCCGCTGACCGTCGTCGACTGGCAGACCGTTTCTTGGGGCCCGGCTTTCACGGATTTGGCCTACTTCCTCGGCTGCGCATTGCCGACCGAGGTTCGTCGTGCGCACTATGACGCGTTGCTGCGGGCATACCACGAGGCGCTGGGGCCGGGGGCGCCCGTCACCCTCGCCGACGTCGCCGACGGTGTCCGTCGGCAAAGCTTCTTCGGCGTGATGATGGCGATTGTCTCGTCGATGTTGGTGGAGCGCACGGAGCGGGGCGACCGCATGTTCATGACCATGTTGCAGCGCAACTGCGATCACGCACTGGACACCGATGCGTTGGCCGCGCTGCCGGCGGCGGCCGCGCCGGAGCCGTTGCGGCCAACAGAAGACGACGAACTCGCGCACACGCCGACCGACGAGCCGCTGTGGAGCGAGAGCTGGTACTCCGACTTCGTCGATACCGCACAGGGATTGGGCGGCTGGTTCCGGATCGGCCTGATCGCGAATCAGCAAACCGCGTGGGTTCAGGCTCTGTTGTGCGGGCCCGACCTGCCCACGGTGGCCGTCGCAGTCGAGGTGCCGCTGCCGTCGGATCCATGGGCGGTGCACGCCGATGGGCTGGAGCTCGGCCACGTCGCCAGTACGCCGTTGGGGAGCTACCGTGTTGATCTGCGCGGGCAGGGTCAGTCCTATTCGGACCCGTCGGCGTTGTTACGCGGCGAGCCGGGAACCCCGGTCGAGCTGACGATGAACCTCGTGTGGGCCACCGATGGGACGCCGTACAAGTACCGAATCACAACACGTTACGAGATCCCGTGCACTGTTTCGGGCACCGTGACCATCGATGGCAAGAGCTATCGGTTCGACGCGGTGCCAGGACAGCGCGACCACTCGTGGGGAGTGCGCGACTGGTGGGGCATGGACTGGGTGTGGAGTGCCTTGCACCTCAACGACGGAACCCATGTGCACGGCGTGAACTTACGAATCCCGGGCGTCGGAGGCTTCAGTGTCGGTTATGTCCAGGACGCCACGGGCGGTGTCGTCGAGCTGAATGCGGTGAACTGCCGAGAAGCGTTCAGCCCCAACGGGTTACCGGTAGACGCGACACTGACGCTGGACCCGGCGGGGCTCACCGCCGACGCCCAGGTGCAAGGGAATGCCCCAGTTCGGCTGACCGCGACGGACGGACGTGTCAGTGAGTTCGCTCGCGCCTGGGTCAGTGTCAACGCGACGGACGGGCGCACCGGCGTCGGTTGGATCGAGTGGAACCGCAACCTGGAGCAACGGACATAGGCGCAGCGCCGCACCACGCGCCATCGCCCATCGTGGTGATGGGTGTCTCCGGCTCAGGTAAATCAACGGTGGGTTCCGCACTGGCACAACGCTTGCGAGTGCCCTTCGTGGACGCCGACACCCTGCATCCGCCGTCCAACATCGCCAAGATGCGTGGCGGTGAACCGCTCACCGACGACGATCGCTATCCCTGGCTGGAGAAAGTCGGCCAGTGGCTGACCGGCCACCGCGGCGGCGGCGTGGTGAGTTGTTCGGCGCTCAAGCGCAAGTATCGAGACCAGTTGCGCGCGCATTGCGCGAGCGTCGAGTTCCTCTATCTCAGTGGCTCACCGCAGCTGATCGGCGGCCGGATGGTCGACAGGCCCGGCCATTTCATGCCGGCCGCGCTGCTGCAATCGCAATTCGACGCATTGGAGCCGCTCGGCGTGGGTGAGGCCGGCGTCACCGCCGATATCAGTCACGGCGTCGAGAACGTTGTTGACGACTTCCTGGCGGGCTTGGCGGCCCTTCACCGCACGGACAGCTGAGCCGCGTTCAGCTCGCCGCGATTACCAGGGAAGGCGCTTGCGCCGCTTAGGTGGTGCACCGACTCGTTCGCGCGCGGTGTTCGCCAGCTGACCGCCACGCGTGGCCGCCGTGTCGGCGAACTCGCTGCCGTAATCGCGAGCGGATTCGGCCAACTCGATGCCCCGGGCGCGGGCGGTCTTGGCCAGTTTCTCGCCGCGTTTGCGCGCCTTTTTCGCCAACGGAGCGCCGCGTTCGGCCGCGGTGCTGGCCAGTTCGCGTCCGCGTTCGAGTGCGGCTTCGGCGTAGGGGGCGCTGCGTTCGGCGGCCGTGCTGGCGAGTTCGCGGCCACGCTCGGCGCGCGCCTGCAACCCATGCACGATCTTCTCGCCCAGCTCCGCCAAGTCGGGGTCGTCCGAGCCAGGCAGCGCCGAGGACACCCGCTCCGAGAGCCGCTCGGCGGCCCGGCGGCTACGCCACCCTAGTGACGGTTTGCCCGCGGTATCGGCCGATGCAATCAACAGTCCGCCCACCAAACTCAGGTCGGTGAGGAATTGCTGACGTTTCTCGGCCTTGAGTTGCGGGTCGAGTTCATTCCAGAACGAGTGCGTCCCGAGGTTGGCCGGGACCACCGTCAACGCCAGGGCCGCCGAGGCAAACCGCGGCAGCTTCCCGCTGGCAAGCAGCAAGCCGCCCCCGATCTGCACGGCCGCGTTGACTTGCGCGACCGTCTGGGGGTCGCTCGGAATGCTGCTGCCAAGCGGATCAGGAAGCGACTGCAAGCCGTCCACCGCCGGCGCTGCGGCCTCCGCCGCCGATTTGGGATTGAGAAGCGAATTGATTCCTTGCCCAATGAATGCCGCCGACAACAGGGGTCGCGCGATTCTCCGAATCACCATGACACCCTGGTTACCCGGCCGATCGGCAAACAAACACGCGGCTTATCGCCCCAGCTGGCAGTGGTCGCCGGCATTAGGGTGGGCCGTATGCGGGCGTTGATCATCGTCGACGTGCAGAACGACTTCTGCGCGGGCGGCTCACTGGCGGTGACCGGGGGCGCCGAGCTGGGCTTTGCCATCAACCACTATTTGGCCGGCCATCGCGGCTACCAACATGTGGTGGCGACCAAGGACAGCCACATCGACCCGGGTGACCATTTTTCGGATCAGCCGGATTTCTCCACGTCCTGGCCACCGCACTGCATCGCGGGTAGCGCAGGAGCGGAGTTTCATCCCGACCTCGACACCAGCCCGATCGAGGCGGTCTTTTACAAGGGCGCCCACGAGGCGGCCTACAGCGGCTTCGAGGGCGTCGACGACAGCGGGACCCCGCTACTCGATTGGTTGCGCCAGCGGGGAGTCGACGAGGTCGACCTGGTCGGCATTGCCACCGACCACTGTGTCCGGCGCACCGCCGAGGACGCGGTGCGGGCGGGCCTGACCACCCGGGTGCTGGTGGACCTCACGGCTGCGGTAGCACCGAGTTCGGCCCCAGCAGCCTTGGCGGAGATGCGGGCCGCGGGCGTCGAGTTGGTGGAGGGTTAGTAATGGTGGTGCCACTGGACCGAGAGCATCTGCTCGCCGCAGTCGAACGATCGCCGCAGGCGTTCACCGTGCACGACCGCGACGGCTGGGTGGGTGTGTTCACCGCTGACGCCCGGGTCGAAGACCCGGTCGGTTCTCGGCCACATGTCGGGCAGGCCCAGATCGGTCGCTTTTACGACACCTTCATCGGTCCGCGTGACATCAAGTTCCACCGCGATCTCGACATCGTCTTCGGCACCGTCGTGCTGCGCGACCTCGAGCTCGAGGTGGCAATGGGTTCCGCGGTGACCATGTACATTCCCGCGTTCCTGCGCTATGACCTGCGAGAAGCGCACGGCGAGTGGCAGATTGCCGAACTGCGGGCGTACTGGGAGTTGCCGGCGATGATGTTGCAATTCCTGCGGACCGGGTCGGCCGCCATGCCGCCGGCCCTGCAACTGTCGCGAGGCTTGCTCACCAACCAGCGGTTGCGCGGAACCGCAGGTTTCATGAGCGGCTTTCGGCGCGTGGGTGCGCGGCATAAGAAGCTGGTGGAGGCATTCCTCAATGCTCTTGCGCATGGGAACACAGCTGCCGCGGCGCATGCGTTGTCTCCCACTGCCACAACGACTTTGGGGGATACCGATTTAGTGGACATCGCCGAACTCGCCGAGCAACTCGCCTGCGCAAGTTGGAACAAGGTGATCGGCGCCGGTTCCACCGTCGCGGTCTCGCTCAACTCGGATCACGGTCGTGGCATCGTGTTCGCCGACGTGGCGTGGCAAGGCAACGCGATCAACAAGATCCGCTACTTTCCCGCCTAACGACCGAGCTCGGTTGTCAGGGGTGATTGGAGTTTGCCCGTCAGATGGCTTCGCCGTATTGCCGTGCACGTCTGAGTGCCGTAAGAATAGCTGTCACTGAATGGAGGCAGATCATGGGCGTGGCGCGGATTTTCGGCGTGGGAGTGGCGCTCACCGCCGCATTGACTGCCGCAACAGCCTGCAGCTTCACCGAAAAATCCTCTACCTCGTCGAGCTCGTCGAAGGCGTCGTCATCGACTTCAACGACGTCGTCGAGTACGGCAGCATCGACCACATCGAGCGCGCCGACTTCGGGGGTTGCACCGTTAGGTGACTACACGTACTTGCTGCTCCAGGCGAGCGACTTTGACCCGCCTGCGACGACTGCGGGGCCGCCGATGCAGAATCCCGGTGGTGTGGCAGGGGCGGCAGTGTCGTTCGGCAACTCCGACCGTTCCCGCACCATCGACGACCTCGTCGTCGTCTTTACCGATCCAACGGTCGCCGCCCAGCAGGCTAAAGATCATGCGCAATCGTTCAGCAAGTACGTCACGGGCGCCCCACAGGCGTTCGAGGTCGGGACGAACGGACTGATAGCCGTCGGTCAGTCGCCCGACAACTCCAAAGCGGTGACCTACGTGACATTCGCGGAGGGCAGGGTAGGCGTGGACTTGGAGTTCGACAGCGCACCCAACGACCCCGTACCGCCGGACGTCGTGCTTGAGATCGCCCGGAAGCAAGACGCGATCGTCAAGAACAAATTGCCCAGTTAACGCACGTGACCGCATGACCATCAGCGCCAGCGTGGCCGCTGACAGGCACAGGTAAGCGCCGGGGAAGGCGATGTTGTAAAACACGCGTGCCCTGATGTGGGCCAGCAGCGCGCCGACGAAGTACAGCACCAGCCCGACCGCGGCCGCGATTCCTAACCCTGGCAGAGCCAGCAGTCCGACCACCAGGCCGATGGCCCCGGCCAGCTTCGCGGCCCCCAGTGCCGTTAGCCAAGACCGTGGTACGCCAACCGCGGCCGAGTTCGCCAGCACGAACTTTGCAGGCACGAAGTCTGGCAAGGCGATTCCGCCGGTGAGGACCGCGGCAATCAGCGTGATCGAGACGTAGGCAAAATGCACTGGTCAATCCCCTGCGGTGCAGTTGTTTCCGCGGCGGCGAGCCGCGTGGCTGCCGCGCCCGGTGCGGCGCACAATCGATAGGGTCATGGTCCAGGTCTCCTTGTTTCCGAGGGTTCGACAGATGCGGTCAACGTCTTGACGACTCCCGTGCAGAAAAGGTGACCCCATGAGTGCGACGAGAAATCTCGCGGATCTGGCGCAATGCTTTGAGGCCGATCGCCGGCACTTGAGATCGGTCGCGTTCGGGCTGCTCGGATCGGTGGCCGATGCCGACGATGCAGTGCAGTCGGCGTGGTTGAAGGCCAGTCGCTCCGATTTCGATGCCGTGCACAACCTCACCGGCTGGTTCACGACGATCACCGCACATGAGGCATTCGACCAGCTTCGAGTGCGCAAACGCCGTGCTGAGCAACCGCTGGAAGACCTCGACCGGTTGGCACCCGCCTTGTCCGTGCCGGCCGACGAAGACGCGCTGCTGGCGGACTCGGTGAATCGCGCGCTGCTCGTCGTGCGGGACCGGCTGTCGCCGGCACAGCGGGTGGCCTTCGTCCTGCACGATGTTTTCGCGGTGCCCTTCGAAACGATCGCCAGCTTGTTGGACCGGTCACCGGCGGCCGCGAAGACGCTCGCAAGCCGGGCGCGAGGGCGACTGCACGAGGGTGCGCCCGCCGAACCCCGCCGCGCGGCCGGCCACCTCGAAATCGTCGAAGCGTTTCTGGCGGCGTCCCGCGGCGGCGATATCGCCACTTTGCTCGAGCTGCTTGCTCCCGATGTGGTGCGCAGGGTTGATCGGGCGCTGGTACCCGGTGATGTACCGACCGAGTTGCGCGGGGCCGGTGCGGTCGCCGAGGAGACGCGCCAGTTCACCCAGCGGGCGCGCGCAGGTGTCGTGCTGCTCATCGACGGTGTTCCGGGCATTGTTATCGCGCCCCGCGGACGTGCGCAGGTCCTGTTGGAAATCGGAATCGGAGCCGATCACCGCATCCACTCGATCGACATCACCGGCGACGCCGACCGCCTGCACCGGGCGATCCTGGCGCTGCCGGACGGGGCATCGCAGGAACATCGCAGCCTCATCGGGTACCAAGGAGAACGGACATAGTCGGCAGGGAGGTCGGTCACGGGCCAAGATCGGAAGCACGATGCTCGATAAGCCGTTCGGCCGGCGCAGCTTGCTGCGGGGAGCCGGCGCACTCACCGCGGCCGCAGTGGCCCCGTGGGTCGCTGGCTGCGCTTCCGACGACGACGCCTTGACCTTCTTTTTCGCCGCGAATCCCGACGAGGCCGCTGCCCGCATGCGTGTCGTCAGCGAATTCCAACGCCGCCATCCCGATATCAAGGTGCGGGCGGTGCTATCCGGGCCGGGCGTGATGCAGCAGCTGTCGACGTTTTGCGCGGGCGGCAAGTGTCCGGATGTACTGCAGACGTGGGATCTGACCTATGCCGAGCTCGCTGCCCGGGGCGTGCTGCTGGACCTGAACGACTTCTTGGCGCGTGACCAGACTTTCGCCGCGCAGTTGAAGGCGGAAAGCACTGGGCCGCTGTATGACACGTTCACCTTCAACGGCGGGCAATACGCGTTTCCGGAGCAATGGTCGGGAAACTACTTGTTCTACAACAGGCAGCTCATCGCCGACGCAGGTGTGCCGGCCCCGCCCACAGCGTGGAACAAGACCTGGACTTTCGCCGAGTTCCTTGACGCCGCCAAAGCATCGACCAAGCGGGACGGATCGGGCCGGGTCACGCAGTGGGGATTCGTCAACACCTTTGTCTCGTACTACTCGGCCGGGTTGTTCGCCTTGAACAACGGCGTCCCGTGGTCTACGCCGCAGAAGAATCCGACGCACCTCAATTTCGACAACCCCGCGTTCATGGAGGCGGTGCAGTTCTACGCCGACCTCGCCAACAAGCACAACGTCGCGCCCAATGCCTCCGATGTGCAGTCGATGTCGACGCCCGACCTGTTCGCATCGGGCAAGGCGGCGATCGCGCTGGGTGGGCACTGGCGCTACCAGACGTTCATGCGAGCCGAGGGCCTGGATTTCGACGTCGCCCCACTGCCGGTAGGACCATCACTGCCCAGCGGGCGCAACGCCTGCTCCAATATCGGCACGACGGGTCTGTCCATTTCAGCGAGCAGCCAGCGCAAGGATCAGGCTTGGCAGTTCGTCAAGTTCGCCACCGGCCCTGTCGGTCAGGCGATCATTGCGGAATCGTGTCTGTTCGTGCCGGTGTTGCGATCGGTGCTTTCGTCGGACGGATTCGCCAAGGCCCACCACAGGATCCGTAATCTCGCTGTGCTCACCGAAGGGCCAGCCAATTCCGAAGGACTGCCCGTCACGCCGGCATGGGAAAAAGTTGTAGCGCTGATGGATCGCAACATGGGGCCAGTGCTGCGAGGGGCCCGCCCGGCGACATCGCTGACCGGCTTGTCGCACGCCGTCGACGAGGTTCTGCAAAGCCCATGACGTCGATCAACACGTCCGCTGAATCCACTCCGGCCGCCGCGGTACAGCGACCCAATCGAGCACGGCCATCGCGCCGACGCGCGTGGGCCGGACGCTTATTCGTCGCGCCGAACCTGCTCGCCGTCATGGTGTTCATGCTCTTTCCGCTGGGCTTCTCGTTGTACATGAGCTTCCAACGGTGGGACGTGTTCAACCCGCCAAAGTTCGTTGGGTGGGCGAACTTCGAACAACTTTTCACCTCGGATCCGCTGTTTCTCATTGCCATCCGCAACACCGCGGTCTTCACCGTCGGGACGGTGGTTCCGACCGTCGCCATCAGCCTCGTCGTGGCCGCTGTGCTGAACCGAAACGTCAAGGGCATCGGTATCTTCCGGACAATCGTCTTCATGCCGCTGGCTATCTCGTCGGTGGTGATGGCGGTCGTCTGGCAGTTCGTCTTCAACACCGACAACGGGCTGCTCAACATCATGCTCGGCTGGATCGGAGTTGGCCCGGTCCCGTGGCTGGTCGACCCCGATTGGGCGATGGCCTCGCTGTGCATCGTCAGTGTGTGGCGCAGTGTTCCGTTCGCCACGGTCATCTTGTTGGCGGCGATGCAGGGAGTTCCCGAGACGGTCTACGAGGCAGCCAAGATCGACGGGGCGGGCGAGGTACGGCAGTTCGCCTTCATCACGGTGCCGCTGATCCGTGGGTCGATATCGTTTGTCGTCATCATTTCAATCATCCACGCGTTCCAGGCGTTTGACGTGGTGTACGTGCTCAACGGGTCCAACGGTGGCCCGGAAACCTCGACCTACGTTCTGGGCATCATGCTGTTCCAGCACGCATTCTCGTTTCTGGAATTCGGCTATGCTTCGGCACTGGCATGGGTGATGTTCGCGATCTTGCTGGCGCTGACCGTGCTGCAATTGCGGATCACCCGGCAGCGTTCCTGGGAGGCTTCTCGTGGCCTTAGCTGAGCGCATGGTGAAGCGCAGTGTTCTTCGTGCCGTCCCTGCCTACGTCGCGCTGGTCGGCATCGCATGGTTCTGGCTGTTCCCGGTTGCCTGGGCGGTGTCGGGCTCGCTGAAAAGAGAAGGGGAGATCAGCGAGCCGACGCTGTTTCCCGCTCACCCGCGGTGGTCGAACTACGCCGAGGTGTTCAAGCTGATGCCGTTCTGGCGAATGTTCGGCAACACCGTGCTGTACGCCGGTTGCGTCACGGCGGGGCAGGTCTTCTTCTGCTCACTGGCCGGATATGCCTTCGCGCGTCTGCAGTTTCGCGGCCGCGACACACTGTTTGTCCTCTACCTTGGCACGCTGATGGTTCCGCTGACCGTTACCGTGATCCCGCAGTTCATTCTGATGCGGATTGCGGGGTGGGTCGACACGCCCTGGGGGATGATCGTGCCTGGGCTGTTCGGC
>Ga0182030_10002333_pt1 | contig 40164 bp, 31 predicted proteins | sample 812S3MmetaG_FD_121299 | JGI IMG/M metagenome (GOLD analysis project Ga0182030, IMG submission 121299) | Permafrost microbial communities from Stordalen Mire, Sweden - 812S3M metaG (Illumina Assembly) | ecosystem: Environmental > Terrestrial > Soil > Wetlands > Permafrost | place: Sweden...
CGAAGCTGCCAACGCAGCCGAAGAAGTGCTTGTCTTGCTTTTGCTTATCAAAGTGAAGTTTCTTTCCCCGCCCTACAGTAATTGTCCAGGGTCTACTTGTCTCACTCATGTTGGCACAGAGGGCTTCGGCATGGGGATCGACAAGGCTGACGTCCGAACCGTGATCCACACCGCCCTGCCGGGCAGCCTGGAAGCGTACTATCAGGAAATCGGGCGCGCCGGGCGTGACGGTGCGCCCAGCCGCGCGATCCTGATGCACTCCTACGCCGATCGCTACACCCATAAATTCTTCTTCGAGCGCGATTATCCGGATGTGACAGTGCTGGAGGCGATCTTTACCCAGCTCCGGGCCGAGCAAAATGAAAAGGCGTCCTTAATGACGAAGCTCCGGATGGATGAAGAGGTTTTCGACAAAGCCCTCGAGAAGCTCTGGATCCATGGCGGCGCCGTGGTGGACTCCGCCGAGAACGTGAGCCGGGGCCACGACCAGTGGCGCGAATCCTATGTCGCCCAGGGTGAGCAGAAGCGGTCGCAGATCGACCAGATGATGCGCTATGCGGAAAGCAATCATTGCCGCATGTCCACCCTGGTACGCCACTTCGGCGATCTTGCTGACGGAGAGAAGCCGTGCGGGATTTGCGATTTCTGCGCTCCGAAGCAATGCGCCGCGCAACGGTTCCGTACCGCCACGGAGGCGGAGCACAAGACGCTCTTGCGTGTGGTAGCCGCGTTGCGCTCGGGTGGCGCGAAATCGACCGGCAAGCTGTACGGCGAACTGTGTCCCAACAAGGAGATGAGCCGCGACGCATTTGAAGAAGTGCTCGGTGCCACGGCGCGTGCGGGACTCCTGCAACTCTCGGACGAGGCCTTCCAGAAAGATGGCAAACAGATTCCGTACCGTAAGGCCAGTCTCACGCGCACCGGCCAGACCGTGGACGAAAGGACGCCGGTCGCATTCGTCATGAAGGATACGGCGCCCCCATCTGGCAAGCGGAAAAGGAAGAAGACGCCTACTGTTCCTAGTCGGAAGCGGGCATCGAAGCCAGAAACCGCAGCGGGACCGGGGAAATTGGCAAAGGCGAAGGGGGCTGAAGCCGAGATGGACATCCGCCGCGAGGCGGCACTGCGCAACTGGCGTCTGGCCGAAGCCCGGCGGCGTGGCGTGCCAGCGTTTCGAATCTTAAGCGACCGTACACTTAAGGCTTTGGCCACCAGCCACCCTGCAACGACCCAGGAGCTGCTCGCCGTTGCTGGAATCGGGTCCGGTACCGTGGCGAAGTACGGAACAATTATCTGCCGCGTGCTGCGGGAGAACGCCGGTTGAAGGATTCATCTCGTAATCTGAGGTTGATTGCGGCTGGGACTGCAGGGAAGGAAGTTTATCGGTTAGGGATCGGCGCGTGGCGAAGTTGGGGGAATGATGGTGTCCGATTCGTCCGACCACAGGCGTGGCTGAACGGCAGCAACCCCCGCCCGGTCTAGGTTCGTAATTCTCATCTGCCACTTTACTACGAGCTTCGCTGCTCTCGCTTGTTGTCGTTGGGCGCGCTTGAGCATACGTTCTGCGTGCTCTCGCTCCCGATTTGAGTCCGAGGTCTTCATGTTTCGCCATACCAGAGAGATTGAGACCAGCGCACCGGCAGGCCGCAATCAGTTCTGAAGTTTCTCAACCGCCATTTCCAAGAGATGTTCGACACCATCTTTATCCGTGCCCTCCAGCGTCTGCACCGAGCGAAGAAGCGCGAGAACCTTTTCAATGGAGAGCAGTGCGGCTTTGGGATCGGGTTTAGGCATGGTGATATTTATTGATTTCTCCATGTTGATTGTAGCGGAACACAGTTGGCCATTAACAGAAAGCATGTTTGGGAGAACCGACTCGCGGCTATCTGCTGCGCTTTTTCGAGGATTCCTCCGTTTTCTAAAGGTGGTGCTTTACGGTCGGGGCCGCGCCCGCCAGCTGCTCGACGTAGGCGGCCACATGTAGGGCCGGATCGCAGCCAGGGTCAGGCCGCGCTGCTCGGTCCAGATAAAGAAGTCGCGCACCGCCGATTCGGCGATGCGGTATAGCGGTCGAGTTGCACAAAACAAGTCGGTCAGTTAACGGACTCAATTGCGACACGCCGTACAAGTACACAGCAGCAGGGAAGGGAAGAGAGGCATAGGAAGCCGCCGACAATTTCACTCCCACAATGAGGTTGTTGGTCGGTTTTGTCGGGGCTGAGGATGAAGTCTTGCACGGCGAGGCGGCCGTTCGGTTCGAGTGTCCTCTCACCCTTGACAGCAGATGCAGGATGGGGCTGTGATCTGCATTCTTCTGAACTGATGTTTGGATTCCCGCGCGCGACAAAACGCCGAGTCGATTGCAGATAGCTCCGCTGCATAGTTTGGCTCAACCTCGGCCGCGCTCAGAAATTGTGATTTGATTATTGTTGGTTGTAGCAGGTGAGAAGTGTGTCTTTCTGCAGCGTTCCGTATTATTTAATGGTTCGGCTGCGCAGCCATGCGGCGATCGCCTGCGGATCAAAGCGTAGGCTACCACCGATGCGGAAATGGGGGATGGCGCCCCGGCGCGCCATGTCATACAAAGCTGTTCGACTTAAATGTAGAAGAATGGCGAGCTCGGCCACGGTGATTGCATTGTCGATCTCTTCAATTGTTTCAGGAAGACTCATTGTTGCTCCTTTAAGGGTTACTGCAGTCTGGGTTTTGTGGGTTTAATTCTTGCTGTTTTGTCGGGAGAATTCTCACTAAGTTCCGGCGGGGATTATGAGTATGAAGACGGGGAATCATACGTGGAGGAAGAGCTCAACAAACGAGCCGATTGGGAACTGACAGCCGTTGTCCCACGAAAAGGCCGTTGTCCCACGGAAGGGCACTAAAATGCTTTTTCAGCGTGCAATTCGCGAAATCCGCACAATTCGTGTTGCGCAGTATCTCATTGAAATAACAGTATTTAGAGCTAAGTTAGTGAAATGGATGGGGATCAAAAAGAAAGTGCTATGTTGTGGTGAGCTGTGTTGCACACCGCGTATTTACTGGGGATTCGTTGCATTGTCCCATCGTTGTCCTGAATCGGGCTGCAGAATGCCGCGCCTGGCGGCAGCTTTCTGGGTCTTGATCAGGTCACGCCCGCGAAGTGCGGAGAGTGATTTGTTGGCATATAAATGCGAAGCCGCTCCATTGAGAAGCGGCTTCGCCTTACCCTCCTTTGAATTGTTATAAGCCGATGACAAAATCTTCCGACTCCCAATCGATGGCACTCACGGCCGGCTGGCCAGCCCGCGCAGATAGAGCGCGAAGGTACAGCATGGTTGTCACTAAATCGGCATGACCGGCGTAGGCCTGAACCGTCGCGACATCTACTCCGGACAGCAGCAAGCCTGTGACAAAGGTCCGACGAAAACGGTGCAGGGTGAATTCCGCGCATGGCTTTACGATGTGACGACCACGGTGACATGGACCGCACTTGCCGCATGCCAGACCAGCCCGATTCGCGACTGCCTTGAGCATTTGCAGTAAGACGAAGCGATCGAGAGGACCTCCGTCTTCTCCAGGCACAATGAGCGACTGTCCCGGATGGAGTTCCTTCCACGCCCAGAGTGTCGCGAGAAAATCGTCTGGGATGGGGATGTCGCGCTCCTCGTGGTCTTTGATCTCGAAGTTGTATTTGGGTTTGTTTTGCACGCGGAAGAATTTCCCCTCAAAAGAGATGTCGCTAAATTCGGCGTGGCACCCTTCTCTGGCGCGCAAGCCCAGCTTGAGCAGCAGCTCAAAGGCAACCTTCTCATAGGGATCTGCGACGGCAAAAAGGCCACGGAGCCGGGCCGAAGTGTAGACGGTGGGAAGCTTTTTGCCGCACTTGAGTATTGCTGGAAAAATCTCCTCCTTCACTCCGGCAAATTTCTTCAGCCAGAGGCGCACTCTGCCATCTTTGTTCTTTACCGTGCGGGGTTTTAGGTCCTGATCGCGGAGAGATTTACGATACACCAGGATGCTCTTCCGGGTGACCTCATCGCCGTACTTCAGGCCTGTCACTTCCATAAATTCCGCCGTCACCATGCCTGCGTCATAAGAAGCCCGGGTCGCATCCCGCAGATCGCAATCTTCTATATACTCCGCCGCAGATCCTTTCAGGGTTACCCGCAATTTCTCTTCTTCTACACTCAGGCCGGATTTCTTTGCTTCTTCCCGTGCGTGGGTCTGGTTAATGCGAATTACGCGTTGAGCATTGGCCTCCGTCGCGTTTTTCCCCACTGCCTCGAAGTGCTTGGCGCCACCCTCGTAGTAACGGAGTTCATAATTGCACTCATCGACGCCATAGGCTTTCTCTTTGCCGTCGATCATCACACACCCGGCACGGATTTTACCTCCCTTACCTTCGCGATAGAGTGCCGGTTTCCGAATCCATTCCCCATCCACCTTGACTCGAATCATCACGGTGACCTTCCGTTTGCGCACTTCCTGATTTTCGGACATAAATCTCCTGTGGCACCTGCGTTGAGGTACCCGTTGGCCACTTGAAACGCGAATAAGCGAATCTATAGGCGGTACTATTGAGCGATGAAACGCACCTTCTACGGGCTACGCTCTAGCCGGATTGCAACTAGGCAAACATGTTCTTCTCCGCGGCGTGCAGCGCCGCCGCGTAGGTCTGTTCAACTCGAATTACGCGTTGAGTTTCCGCCTCCGTCGCGTTTTTCCCTATCGCCAGAAGGCGCTTCTGACCGCCTTCGTAGTAACTCAGTTCGTAACTGCACTCATCAACACCAAAGGTACGTTCCTCGCCGTCGATCGTCACACACCCGGCACGGATTTTACCTTCCTCGCGATAGAGCACCGGTTTCCGAATCCACTTCCCATCCACCTTGACTCGAATCATCACGGTGACCTTTCGTTTGCGTATTTTCTGATTTTCAGACATGAATCTCCTGTAGCACCTGCGTTGAGGCACCATTTGGCCGCTGAAACGCGAATAAGCGAATCTATAGGCGTGCTATTAAGCCGCCGGAAGTAGGTTCCAGCTACAGCTAAGCTCCGGCGGGATTGGATTACTATTTCCTAACTAGGCGGAAATGTTCTTTTCCTCCCCGGCGGGCGGGGCCGCAGCCGCCGCGCTCTTGCGCGGATCAGGATCGAGCGACACAGCTGCGTTATCCTTCCCGCGCAGGTACATGCTCAGGGCCGTCGGCGCATCTCCGTGCCTCGGGAAACTCCGCACCGCAGCTGCTCGTTGAAGTGCCAAATAGCCCATCAAGCTATCGGGAATTCCCGCCCTTCGCGCGGCCGGAAAGATCCTCCCCGCCAGGAATACCGTACACTCAGAAAACGCTTTACCTTGTTTATTCGGGAACATCAACGACTCGGTTGACACGTTAGGACACAGCGCACGCCAGTCAGCGATGTAGGCCTGGATGCACTCGGGCAGTAACAATGGACGTACCGATGGACTCAATCGCAGGTAACCGCCTTGATATGCTCCCCAGCACACATTAAGGAGCTCCGACATCTTTTTTACGCGGCAAAAAGCAAGTAAAGCAAACATGCACCTATCACCCAGATGCGGGAGAAGCCTCAATACCATGACGATTTGATCCCGGCTGGCAATGGGCGTGGGCCGAGTGGGAATGTCTGGCACTTCCACCTTAAGGGTCGGATCTTTGGCAATTATGCCCATTTCCTTGGCTAATCGCAGCATGTTGCCAAGTAGCCACAGCAGGTGGTACGCGAACCCGGTAGAGTGCTTCTCCGCCATTACGGCGAAGAAGAGTTGTAAGGCGTGCGGATCGAGTTGTGCGAGTGGAATACTGCCAAATTCTGGCAGTAGGTAGTGATTGATGCAATAGATGGCGTTATCCTCGGTACTCTTGACCCAGCTATCGCTTTCTTTCTTGAACGGAACGTAATGACACTCCGAGAATGTTTGTAATGTCATTTTGTGATTAATACGCATAGATCTCCCTGCACCTGCGCGAGGCGCATTTGCTGTCACAAGCTCAACAACGCTGGTGACAATGCTTGTGTGGCCGCTGCCGCGGCGTTGATCTTCATTGTTGGGGAGTTCTGCTACATCAAGCGGATACCCCCCATTGTCCAATTCTCCAGAGTTAGTCACCCATCGGAGTACCCCCACCGGTGTTTCCATTCTGCTGAATAAACATAGATATCCCTGGTACCCGCATGAGGTACATACTTCGGCAGAAGCGCCCATAAAGCGGATCTGGCCGCGTGCTATGTAGCCGCGCCGGGAATCCTACCCTCCGGCGTGCTTCATTTTGGCTTCGGAATTGTAGGTATTAAGTTCCCACCCACGCGAGATACGCGGGAACAAATACGGGGAACGGATGAGCGGCCAGGTTGGAATGGCGGTTATTGAAATCGAGTGCTAGATCATTACGCCCATAAAACAAAATTGACCTCTCTCTTGGAGGCCATCTGCGGTGCTAGAATACTAGCTGCAGATGGTCGCATACCTCTGTTTATTGAATCGCCGGATCCGATGGTGGAACACCGGATCCGGTATTTGTGTTTTACTACTTCCCACCCCCATTAGCAAGCGAGCAACCTGTAGTAACCCCTTTGTTTTGATATACTAGCAGTATGACTTTTGGATGGTGTACATCCAATAACATTCTTATGTTTCTGTTATATACGTTTTATGATTTTTGTCTTTTCCTGTTGCAGGGGATGGTAAATTTATTTTTGTGTCTCTTGATATGATCTCCACATCATGCTCAACTCGGCGGCTCCAACCGCGCAAGTCACGCTAATTAGCTCCGCAAAGACCCTGCACTTACAGCCAAGCTGAACCCGCTGCGCCGGCGGGTTGTTCTCGCCGATCGCGTTGAACAAATGCGGAGTTCTCCACTCTGCAGCGAGACCGGTGCGGATCGTGCGGGTCTGACTCCTTCCTTCACTTCAAATGCCGTCTCACGCTGGCCAACAGAATTTCCGCCGGGGCAAATGATCGGCCTTCAATGCCGCGATTTCCTTCAAGTCAACCGTCGATGTTCTTATAGGCGGCGAGGACTGAATCGCTGGGGAAGAATAGGGGCGGCCCGCGAGCCGCGGCGTCGCGGGGGCTTGTTATGCGGATCGGAATCCGCCGGGGCGCCGAGCGCTACGTCCGTGGTATTCACGTTTCCGGCTGCGCAGCCATGCAGCGATGGCGAGCGGGTCAAAGCGCAGGCTACCACCGATGCGGTAATGAGGGATGGCTCCTCGGCGCGCAATGTCGTAAATGGCAGTTCAGCTGAGATGCAGCAGAACGCCAAGCTCCGCCACCGTGATTGCGCGAGCGAGCGCCTCGGTTTTTTCAGGAGGGTCCATCCTTCATTTCTCCTTAAGCTGGATTGGTCTGTGATTTGCCGTGTTCTCAGTGGCGACCGTTGAATCCGTCGGTTGTTGGGGTGGCAATTGAAGTGAAGGCCCGGATGCCTCCACACTTGTGTTGAAAGAGAACTTTACGTACGTTAAGGACTGCTGAAGGCTGTTCAGCCTTAGCACGGGGTCCTGTTCTGATCTGCTGAAGCGTCTCGTCAGAATGACAGAATGGCGTCCCACTCGGCTTGTTCAGCTCTTAGAAACAGGATTATTTCTCTACGCTCCTCGTCTGTGCATTCCATGAGATCAAACTCTAACTCTGCTCTTGCGTCGCTCCCTTGGCAGGGCTGGCTTTCGTTGCAGTCGCTATACATTTTTGGTGTTTCTCCTTGTGTTGATTGTTGAGGGTTAACTATTGTGGACGTATGAGCACGGCTTTGCGTCTGCGCCCGCGCGGGTGTTTGCGGTCTTAATTGTTGAGTTGTGTGCTTGCCGACGCTTGTTAACAATCGTCGGCAAGGTACAGCGGGAGCGCAGCCGAGGAGGCTACATCACATATTTCGGCAAAGCTGACTGAATCTGCAACCTGAATACTTCGCTTATTATTATGTCGGCTTGACTACTTCCTGGCTCCTTCCACGCATTGTGGTCTCTATGCATATGTGCCCCAGACAGTCGATTTCATACAGAAGTTGAATCATCGTATCTTCCGCCGAAAGCAGTAGCGTTCGAAACACTCACCGTAAGTTTGCCAACGGCAAAGGCATTATTATTAGGCAGAGAGGCAGGTCAATGACCTTCGCAGTGGCGATCTTTGCAGACCGCCACGACGAACGGCGCGCATATCGACGGCGGCAGGGTTAAGGCAGCGCAGTGGTAGGCCTGCCAAAATAAGGAGCGTTGCACCGCTTTACGGTTCCCGGATCCGCCGGCGGCGCCCTGCCGGATCAGAAGGGAAGATCTTCAGATTCCCCGACATCGCGGTCTTCTATGTCGATGTCGTCCAAGTCCCACGCATCAGTTCCGTCATCTCAGGGGGGCTGACTTTCATTACAATCTCCGCCCACATCCTCAAAATCTCTCATTGTTGTATTCTCCTCGTTCAGTTGTTGTTCGGTTGAATTTCGTACGGACGCGGCTGTGCCGCCGCGCTTCGCCGGTGTTTGCAGTATTGGGTTTTAGTTGTTTGTTTAGCGAAGGTCGCGGAGTTTCAAGGGAAAAGTTAGTGAAGGAGCTGGGGACCGGAATTTACGAGAAGGCCATTTCGGTGCAAATTCTGCCCCGTCGAAAACACCGTACGTGACGAATGTTCACATTTTCCTTCTCTGTTCGCTCTCGTGTGTGCCGTGACAATTTCTGACGCCAATTTGCCGAGCGGCAAACAATGCAGAGGTGAGAACATATATGATCTTTCGCTGCCGCTAGAGACACACTCCTTCATTTCAAGTGCTCTCTGACGCTGGAGAGCAGGATTTTGGATGGAGCAACGATTGGCCGCAGTCCCGCGATTTCCTCCAGTGCGCCATCGATGTTCTTGTAGCCAACGACATGCATCCAGGCCGCAGCCAAGATCGGAGCCCTGCTCATGCCACTTCCACAATGCAGTAGCACCGTGCCCCACCTGATGTTCTCGCCAATCGCATCGATAACGGCATCGAACTGTCCAACTCCGAGGCGTTCGGCATCAACAATTGGGATGGCTACATAATTGACGCCGGGCTTGCGCCGGAGCACCTGGTCCTCGCACAGCGACACAACTGTTGTGACTCCGAACGGGTTTGAGCGAAACAGATGCTCTGCGTCATTGCGCCCTCCAAGGTACAGCCTCTCCCATATTCGTGTTATTTCAATCATGCTATCCTTCCCTCGATCTAGTTCATATATGAGCGATACGCTCTCCTGGTAATGCTTCAATTCCCGTATGCATCATCGCGGACCCGCACCGGCGTAGGGCGCCGGTATTGTGCAAAGCGAGTTCATCGGAATGACAGCTGCGCGAACAAAAGCGATGCCCGTGAACCGGAACATCGCTTTTTGTGAAACTCTGCCTGATGAATTGAAATGTGACCGCATGGTCACTGAGTGGGAGCCAAGATAAACCTAGTCAAGGACTCCCATCGCCGTGCTCTTCTTCCTCCGTTTGTTGTGATAGGCGTGATCCTGCCGAATAAGGGAAACAGCTTTCTCAATGTCCGCGGTCGAATTCTTTGCACACCGGCCACGGCAAAACACGGCCAGATCCAGATCACGCAACGTGCATATGCTGTCCACAGTCTTGTTTTGGAAGTTACCAATTTCGGACGAATTGTGAGCGAGTACGACAACCCGCAAGATATTTGCGGGCATTCCCTGCCGGTACAGAAAAGCCTGCAGCGCGTCCGCCGGTTCGTTCAGTTGGCGGCTCGGAGCGCGCCCGCCTTTATCTTTAATAGGGACCCCGCACTGAACCAAGTTGCCGTAATTGTCATACTTGTCCCGGCTCCACTCGTCCCCATTGCAGTGGACAATGCCGCTGACATTCTTGACCTCCATAGCAACAATTCCACTCGGTCCCACTGCAACCAGGTCGATCTCTCCTTTGTGGTTTAGGTAACCCTTCAACAACGTCCATGTCGGAGTGAGGCGGCGCTTCAACTCATTCAAGACCAGTTCTTCCCCATCGTTCCCGGCGGCCCATATCTGTTCCCGGTCACCCGCCTGTTGCAGGCGAGGTGCCGCAGGAGGAGATCCCCGCATGGCGTTCCGCCAGTCCAGCAGACCTCGAACCTTTCCCCAGGTCCGACAGTCTACCCAGGCGCTGCGAAGAGCTTCACTGGCCAACTCTCTGCGCTGTCGGAGGCACTTCCTTGCCTGGTCATATTGTTCTAGCTCAGCCATGTAGGCTGCTTGTCTGACCTTCGCCGCCTGACTTTGCGAACTCGCGGTGTGATCGGAAAGAGTGATGATTGTTATCGTTGAAGTTTCCGTGCAATATTGCTCCGGTGCGTTTGGGATATTGCACTGGTGGTTAGGCGGACGAACGACAGCCTCTGCACCGGATCCGCTCCGATCCATTTCAACAAGCTGGTCGCGATATTGGTAAATGAGGAGGCGGTAAAGCGGAGTGGCAAATGCCAATTCGCGCCACCACTTCTTCTGCACCGTTTCACTGAAACTCTTTTCAGTCTCCAGTTCACGCTTTAGCCACTTACGCCAAAGAAACTTTGTGATGAAAAGCTTCTGAAGGAGGTCACACTGCCAGAAGACAACCGGTATCAGAACGCATAAGATCGGGAGCCCAAAACCTCTAGTAATCCACGAACGCATTGCGTCCTGATATCCTTGGAAATAGGGATTCTCATGCAAAGAAGGCAACAGCTGGAGCGTGAGGCTGTCCAGAAGTGACGCTGTCATTGAAACAGCAATAAGGGGGAACGCCCAGCCCCAAAATATACGATTCCAGACAGGTTTATCTACGTGGGTCATGGTGGCTTCCTGGACGCCTACTTGAAATAGGGTGTGAAGTGTTCACAGCCGGCACGCTGACAACCTTGGCCGGAGTCGGGACGTGCTTTGGCGCACCGTCGTGGAACCATATTGCTAAAGCGGTGAGAAGAACCAGGCTGGTCGTTACCAGCGGCCGATAGAGCAATTTATATAGCCAAAACAAAATTTGTTGGTTCATTTCAGGTCCACTGTTTCAGTCATAAAAACCCGTGAATGTCATCCTCGAAGATGGGTGGGGCGTCCGTCCGCTTCAAAACAAGCTCTTTTGCTGGAGAAGAACAAATTCTCCGCGGCGGTTGATAAAGCCCTGGTGATTTCCGCCTGGATCACTATAGGTCGCCCAGGCGAGGCCATCCGGATCCCCATCCGCAGGGAATAGGCCGATGGCTCCATAGAAGGGTGGAACGACAATGTTCCAGTCACCGTCCAGCAATCCGGTACCTTTGGCGCCAGTGAACGGATAGAGGCCATCCTCGCGCAGTTCGCCTAACTTGAAGTCATCTTCGCGGAAATGAAAGGCGATTTTTCCCTGCTTGTCGATTAGCAAAGGGAAGAGGTAAAAACTCTGCGGGTCGCTGGGATTGCGTTCGCGTACGTAGGCGTGCCCATGGACGAAGCGACTGGCCGCGTCATATTGACATGGAATCACGAGAGTGCCGGTTGCATCGACATACCCCTTCCTACGATCGGAACAGGTGACAGTTGCCAGTCCTTCCGAAAATGGCTCAGGCATTGTCGAGAAGGCGGGTGGAATGATCACCTTACCTTCGGTGTTGATCGCACCCCATTTTGGTTCTCCCCCTTCTGGGCGCGTTTGAACCCAAGCGATGCGTTCACTGAACGCCTGTAGTTCGGAATAGGTTGGCTGGATTACCCATTGCATTTTGGTATTGCGAAACCCGACATGGAGACCACGCGAAAGGGGTTCTGCGGCTGGAATCAGCCCATCATGGAAGTCCTCACCCGCCGGGACGCTTGACGGCGGAGCGGAGCGCAGGATGTGTCCTTGAATGTCGAGTACAGCAGGCACGTACATCCCGCTCACCATCTCTGAGAGGCTGACTGTCGTTACCTCACCCAAAAATGGGCGGGCGGAATGGAACACCTTCTTACCAAAGAGCGTGTTCCCCTTCTTGTCGATGAAGATGTATCCGGCAACTTCCCGGTTATCCGAATCGACGGCGCTCACCATGCAGATGCCATGGCTGAAATAGGGCGGAAAGATAGAGCCCGGCGTGTGATATCGAAAGTCCAGAACCAGGTTTCCCTTGTAATCAACAAACCCCCACAGTCCGTTCTTACGTATGGCGCACATCCCCTCGGCACAGCGAGTGATCCTGGATCTTTCGAAGGGGGTGTCGAGAAAAACAGCAGACGGGTCGAAAACAAGGGGCTTCGCCTGCTCCAGTCGCGGTGTGACGCGCAAGGTGGAAGGTTGAATGCGTAGCTCGTGCCCGGAATCCGGCACAGTGGCGCCGGGCGATACCGCTGGCCCGGATGTATCGGGACCTGCACTCGGGGTTGGTCGCGGAGGTATTGGAGACTTGGCCAGTTGCTGATTGGCTGCGTTGAGTTGCTCGACGATCTGGGCAACGAGTTTGGCTTCGGCAGCGTTGGCGGGAATCAAAGAACGGTTCCAGGTCCCATTCCCAGGGGACTCCAAGTCTTCCATAGTGACAAAGAGGGAATTAGCGTCAAGATGAAAGCGAAAGTGCGCACGATAGGGTAAGAGGTGCGCGCGAAATTCTTCATAGTTGGAGATGAGGTCATGGGTGCCGATCTCGACTTTTTGCAACCCATGATAGTGCGCTTGAAGAACGCCAGAGACCAGCGCGAGTACATTGCCAGGCTGTACGTTCTCTACCCGTCCTTCGGTCTGGGATAGGCACAGAGGGATACTACAGGCCCAAAGCAGAACAAGGATGAGCGGCTTTTGGAGACGGCGAACGAACATTTTTAAGCGAGGCATTAGCGTTTCCTTTGACGTCCAGGCGTTGGGTGCTCCAGGACCTGCTGTTTACAAAGTGAGCATTCAATTCAACACCGGCGGGAAACTAGAGTTGCGGTTCGGTACAAGCTAATCTGCTCGTGGTGTTTCTGCACGTACCACATTACAAACCAGAGCGTGCCTAATCAAGAGAAATTCTTCCACGCTCTCGGTACCAAAGTGCGCACGCTTCGCAAAAAGCACGGATATAGCCAAGAGGACATGATTTCTTTCGGGTTCTCGGCTCGCCACTTTCAGCAGATTGAGGCGGGGCGGCCCATCACCGTCACCACCATGCTTCGGCTGTGTGAAGTCCTTGAAATCCAGGTTGCTAAGTTGGTAAAGGGGCTGGACGCGGGAATTTACGAGAAGCCGGTTCCGGAGCGAGTCCTGCCCCGTCGGAAGCGACGCGTGACGACTTAGGGCGTGGAGGTTCTGCAATTCGCGCCCTTATGTGAGCTCACCGACTCCAGTTCAACGTGAGATTGGAGCATGCGCAGAATACCTGGGGATAGGGGTTCTGCCGCTGCCGTTGGCCCAAGCATTTTGATCGACACACGACCAAGAGCTAAGGCATTGCGAGTCGCGCGAGCTCCTTGCGTGACAGCGAGCGTGAAAAGCTGGCGACTCAAGGCCGCGACATAGCTAACGAGATCATCGCGTTCAGTCGGGTCAGCGGGTGCTACGCCGAACATGCGAATAAGCGCGATCATTTTAACAATGTGATTCAGCGCAGTCATAAACGCCTCCGAAAGTGAGTTGAATTGTGAAAATATTCGGACGGCGGGAACTTCTTGTCGCCGAGGTGGGAAGCCGATTCTAGAAGGGACGGATGGATTCAGCGCTGCTGCAGAATTACAGTTTCGATCGCCTGTTGCCGATTGCATCGCTGAGTCTGAAGCCATGCCAAGTGCCTGTGCATGTCTCCAAGGCGCTGACTATATTTGCGAATGGTGTCTTTTCTTGGATTGGTGACGTTAGAGAAGCGAGCTTCGACAAGAGCAATCCTGCGTTCAGCCCTTGCCAGCCTCCACGCAAGATCATGAACAAGTTTGGGCTGGCCGGTTGTAAGGCCAGATCGTTTGTTGGCCTTTTTTCTCTGGCCCTGATGTCCGACGTGCAAACCGTCACAATAGGAACATGGATAGATAACGACGGTTTCGTTCTCAGGGACATTGGCTGCGTGCCGCATAGCTGATAAATAGTCGAGGTGGCGGAGTTTTCGGCCGCACTCCGCCCAACGGGTTGATCGGAATTTCATTCTGAACCTCAGGGAAGGGAACCGGTTTGAAGTTAGGTTTGGAATGGACAGCTAAGGAAACTCTGATTAAGTTCTCTGTTTTTCCACCGTGTCATTGTGTAGATTGAGTTGAGAGACTCTGAAGATAATGAGACAGCGGACACTGGCGATGACGACTGGATTTGAGCGGTACAGCAAGAAGACGCGGCGTGCGGCATTTCTGGAAGAGATGGAGCAGGTGGTTCCATGGAGCGAGTTGTGCTCGCTGGTGGAACCGCACTATCCCAAACCTGGCAATGGACGCCGTCCAGTAGGCATCGAGCGCATGCTGCGGATTTACTTTTTGCAGCAGTGGTTCAATCTTTCTGACCCAGCGGTGGAAGAAGCACTGTACGACTCTCCGCTGATGCGCCACTTCGCGCAGATCGATCTTGGCAACGAACCGGTGCCGGACGAAACGACGGTCTGCAAGTTCCGCCATCTGTTGGAACAGCACAACCTTGGCGGCGCGATGTTGGAGACGGTGAACGTTCACCTCGAAAGCCGTGGCATCAAGATCACCACGGGCACCATCGTCGATGCGACGATCATTCACGCGCCGAGTTCTACGAAGAACCGCGAACAGAAACGCGATCCTGAGATGCACCAGACAAAGAAGGGCAAGCAGTGGTACTTCGGCATGAAGGCGCACGTGGGCGTGGACAGCAAGACGAAGACCATTCACTCGGTGGTGGTGACGGCAGCCAATATTGCGGATTCAGCGGTGCTGCCGGATCTGTTGCACGGCGATGAGACGATTGTATGGGGCGATCAGGCTTATCGCGGACAGAGCGAAGCGATTCACGAAGTTGCTCCACGAGCACAGGACCTGACCAACAAACGCTACCGTTACAAGAACCGGGTGGACGAAGTTGTACGCGAGGAGAATCGAGCGAAGTCGCACATCCGATCGCGGGTCGAGCATGTCTTTGCGGTGATCAAACTGAAGTTCGGCTACACGAAGGTGCCATACCGTGGAATCCAGAAGAACGCGACGCAGGTGTTCACGCTCTGTGCGTTGAGCAATCTGTTTCTATTGCGCCGCAGATTGCTGGTAACCCAAGGGGCGTAGTGTCTCTGGGTATAGCCCAGAGAACACCATGCCACCGCAAAGCCGTAAATCCAGCGATCCAACAACCAATACGGGTACGCGATCAAACCAAAACTGCACTTTCTGCTCAGAATTACACCTTGTGCAGAGGTTCCCTAAGGCGGGAGATTGGAAAGAAGAAGCCTTGGGAAGGCTGCAAGGAGGGAGTAGTGTTCAAAAACAACAAGTAGAGTGCTGAAGGGCCTTCGACAGCGTTTTCATTGCGCAGCCGCCGCTAGGTTTCGATTAGTGAGCCGCCATTGTGCGGACCTCGACAATACTACTTGGGCTTCGACCTTGTGACCTTATTCACATATTGATCCAATTCTTTGCTCTGGAAGAGATCGATGCACTTCATGGTGTTGAAGTCAGACTTAATGGACCCTCCGTAGTGCTTGCTCGCGTATTTCTCCACAAGCGCGGTTATTGTCTCGTATTCCTTCGCTCCTTGCTTTCCAAACTCAAGATAAGCGCTCGCTGTGGCATACGCATCATCTCTGGACTTGGCATCGGTAGCGACACGTCCAAGGCATCTGCTCAGAGCCCAATCCTTCAAGAGCGTCTTCTGAGAATAGGCGTAGATCGGGTGGGTTTGTCCTTGCGCAGGCGGTTGAGCCTGCGCAAGCGCATTTTGGGTCAAGGCAAGCAGCATGCTGCACGAAATAGCTATTACTAATCTCATGAAAGTACCCACGGTGAAGCAGGAGCCCCCACCCTCCACGGATTGGGGCTTCATAGTCCGACCCACTTGAAAAAGTCTGGAGCAACATGTCTGTAGCAGCCTATCAGCGGCTGCTCTAATTCCAAAAAACGTACACGAAACATCTTTGCGCCTTCCACTCCTGGACGTTTTCCTTCAAACCACTCGAAATAGAGGGTGTTCATGCTCGCAATTAGGTCCGCGACTTTGCTGTCCACTACTCCCGCTGTTTTCCACTCTTCAGGAGGTGCCCACTCTGCAAATGGACCATCTCGGCGACCGCTCAATCCGTAATATTCTGGGAGATGTTCTTCCAGCCGCAAAAGGGAACCATCTTTTGGCGAAAACCACACAATCCAATTTGGCGGCCACAACTTAAACACTTTGGCCGGTGGCAGCCTCGATCGAGCCGAGAAAAAAACGACGAGTGCGTTCGTCGTAGGGACTGGGTATGAATCATTGAGTTCATGCGCTACTTTGGCTCTGATTTTCGGAATCGTTCTTAACGTGTCGATTAATTGCCCAATTTCAATTAGCCGTCTTTCCTCCGAGAAACCCGATTGCCGCAACCAAAGGAGCATCGCTGACATTTGTAGCAGCGTCCGTCTCGTCATGGCTCTATCGCTGTCCTTTTCGTGATGTCTGCATTCTAGATTGCACTCCCGTATAGGCACCGCCAAAGAGGCATCATTCCATTTTTGTGATGACGCCGGATCCTTCGGGCCGCGTAGGCTCGTGTACTCATGCCATGCAATTCATCTCGTCCGATAGATGCGATTGAAAACGACACGATCCTTATACCACTTGCGAAGTAAGTATCGGCCACCCGCGTACAACGCGATAACTGCAATGCCCCATAGAGCAATGCCAGTAGTCGGTGAAAAATTGTCTAGAGTTGAGAATCTTTCTCGAATGGAGTCAAGTGCACCTACCACTACAAGTCCTAAAAGTGCACTCGCAACCGATAAAACCGTGCACATCCCTTGCGAGACACCATACTCAACTTCAGCTTTGCACCCGCGGCACACAGTCGCGCCATGAGGTACAGCTGTCATGCAGTGGGTGCAGATTATGTGGCTCACTTATCCTCCTGGACAACCCGTTGGATTCGATAGCTGATAAATCTTGTGCTTCAGTTGTGGAGTGTCTCGCCAGAGGCTCGTTAGAACATAATCTTCTGTTGGTAGTCTCCGTCTCCATTTACCGTGGCGTAGCTTTCTCCGGTCCGTAGTAGCGATAGTGGCCCGTGATCTTCCATTCAAACAGAACGTCTTCAATCTTTGGGCCTTCGCCAATGTTGTGCAGTATCTCGTAACGTCCGAACTGGTTGGTTCGATTTACCACTATTCCTATGTGAGTGTATTTTCCGTTCAGGCTCCAAGTGACGAGGTCTCCCGGCTTGTAATCACCGGCATTGCGGGTGATTGCCAGTGCGCTGCCGTGTCGCTCGAAGAACTTCTGAAGGTTCGGCACGCGCCGGTGATCGATGTTGGAATCTGCACGCAATCCGTGCAACGGATATGCGGAGAGGTGCTGCACCATATCTTCATGCACTTCTTTTTGCAGGTCGACGCCGACGGCCCGATAGGATCGGACAATCTCATCCGTGCAAACGCCTGTGCCGGCAGGCACATCACCGTTCGGATAGCCGATCTTCACATAACTCGAAACATATCGAACAGGTACCTGGGCCCGGGCAACGGCGGCGGCAACGAGTTGCTGAGTGAAGGCGACTTGTGCGGCCGAATTCGGTGTTTGTGCCAACGAAACTGCCCAGACACAAACACAAATCATAGAAGCGGCGATACTTTTCCTCATTCATCGACTCCGTTGTTGATTCTTCGTCTTTCCGCCGATCAACGCGCAACGCGCCCCACAAATTCGCCGACGTGTTTTACTGCAAGGTAAGCGTAATGATCACCGGAGCAGCGTCGGTTACAGTACCCGATCCGCTTGGAGTCACCGTCACCGTGTAGATCCGCGTTGCAGCGGGACTTGAACTTGAACTGCTTCCTCCGCCGCAGGCAATCATGAAGCCAGCCGCCGAGACGGTCAGCGCCATTAACAGCACTGTTAACGACCGCTTCTTTCGAAGCGTGAACGACACGCCAAGCAGCACGGTGCCAAACACTACCACACCACACTTCCAAGGAACTGCGGGAGTGCGTTTAGACGCGCTTGAGTTTGCCGAAACAGTCAGTGTGGAAGTGCCCGTACCATTGCTTGTCAGCGTCACGGAGGTTGAGTCCAAACTAGCGGTGACATTTGAGGCCGTGGCATCGGTTGAGGTAACGGTTGGCGTTAGCGTAACCGTTCCCGCATAGTTGGTTGAGGTCAGAGTAAGCGCGACTGATGAGCTGGCTGTGAGTGTTGTAGAACTGGCAACAAGGGTGTACGAGGTCACAATTGGCGCGGGCGCTGCCGCTACGGTCAGAGAACCGTTCTTAGACGAAGATGCAAAGGTCGCATTTCCGCTGTAGAAGGCGGAGATCGTGTCGGAACCAATTGTGAAGCCGTTTGCGGCAGTTGCGGCCACATTGCTCAACGTTGCCGTGCCGCCAAAAACTGAGGCCGTGCCGAGGGTTGTGCTACCCATTGTGAACGTTACCATTCCAGTGATCGATCCGGCCGTTGACGAGCTTACCGATGCGGTCAGCATGGTGGCGCCGCCGAGCGTTACCGAGCTCGGGGTTGCCGATACTGTGATGCCCGTTGGTGCTGCCGAAGCCGCTGCCACGGCCAGCGTACCGCTGCCGGTTGAGGCCGCAAAGGTCGAATTTCCACCATAGCTCGCTGTGACAGAGTCTGAGCCAACGCTGAATCCAGCAGCCGCAGTCACCCCGATATTGATGAGGGTAGCCGTGCCGCCCAAAACCGGGGCGGTACCGATCGTTGTATTGCCCACCTTGAAGGTCACCGTTCCGGCAATGGTTCCGGCCGTCGATGAGTTCAGCACTGCAGACAGAGTGGCCGTGGCGCCTAGCGTTAACGAACTTGGAGTTGCCGAGACCGTAATGGTCGTCGGATCGGCGGTCACAGTCAACGTGCCGCTTCCCGCCGAGGCCGCGAAGATCGCGTTCCCGCTATAGGAGGCGGTGATCGTGTCCGACCCGACACTGAATCCGTTCGCCGCGCTCGCCGCGATGCTGGTGAGCGTCCCCGTGCCGTTGGAAACAGAGGCTGTGCCAATCGTCGTAGAGCCGATCGTGAACGTCACCGTGCCGGTAATAGCACCCACCGTTGACGAACTCACCGATGCAGTCAGCTTGGTTGCTCCGCCCAGCATCACTGAGCCCGGCGTTGCCGAGACCGTAACGCTCGTCGGATCGGTGGCCACAGTCAACGTGCCGCTTCCCGCCGAGGCCGCGAAGGTGGCGTTCCCACTATAGGAGGCGGTGATCGTGTCCGAACCGACACTGAATCCGTTTGAGGTGCTCGCCGCGATGCTGGTGAGCGTAGCCGTGCCGTTGGAAACAGAGGCGGTGCCGAGTGTCGTAGCGCCGATCGTGAACGTCACTGTCCCAGTAATGGCTCCGGCGGTCGATGAGCTCACCGATGCAGTCAGCTTGGTTGCTCCGCCCAGCATCACTGAACCCGGCGTTGCCGAGACTGCAATGGTTGTCGGATCGGTGGTCACAGTCAACGCGGTTCTCCCCGCCGAAGCGGCGAAGGAGGCGTTCCCGCTATAGGAGGCGGTAATCGTGTCCGAACCGACGCTGAATCCATCGGCTGTACTTACTGTCACATTGCTCAGTGTTGCGGCACCTCCAGAGAGCACGACCGTTCCCAACGTAGTGGTGCCTATCGAAAAGGTCACACTTCCGGTTGGGGTTTTGGTGGTCGTGGGGCCCACCGTTACTGCGAGTGTGGTCGTGCCGCCGAGCGTCACTGAAATCGGTGAGGCCGCAACCGTTGTAGTCGAGACCGTCAAATTTGCCACCGTCAAACTGGTACTTCCGTTTGAGGACGCAAAGGTGGTATTCCCTCCATAAGCTGCCGTGATCGAGTCTGACCCAACACTGAATCCGTTTGCGGTGGTTGCCGCCACGCTCAGTGTAGCCGTTCCACTGGAGAGCGTGGCTGTGCCCAGGGTGGTGCTGCCAATTGAGAACGTCACCGTGCCGGCGGGGGTCGCAGAGGTGGAACTGACCGTTGCCGTTAGGACGGTAGTACCTCCGATGATCACTGAACTGGGCAAAGCTGAAACTGTCGTACTCGTGACTTCGATGCCCGCAGAGGCCATCGCTGTGTAGAGAGCACCGCCGTTGACCGATCCCAACCCGGTTATGAGGTCATAGCCGGTTGTTGCCTCATAGCCAACGTGTCCGTTCGAACATCCGGTTCCAGTGCTGCATGGCTGCAGATTGTTGCCCGTGGTGATGTCGTTAAAGGCCGTGGCATAGATTGCTGGCGTTTTCGCCAGGTTATAAAGTGTTGGGTTGATGTTTCCAAGATTGCCGTATTTCTGCGCAAGCAATAGCACCATTCCTGCAAACGACGGGGAACCGCAGGATGTTCCGCCGTAGGAGGTCAAGTAGCCGCTCGAACTCCTAAATGTTCCATTGATACAACTACCGGAAGTGCACGTCAAATAACCGTCGTGATCAGCTGATGCTGAGAAAGCGACGTCTGGTACGAAGCGCATATTAGTTCCGGCGAAGTTGCTCGGGGCCCACTGCCAGGACGGCATAGCAAATATGGTACTTACGCCGCCGCCACCAGATGCAAATGCACCTCCGGTGTCGTTCCATGCAGTTTCAGGAATGTATTGCAAAGCCGAACTGATGATGTCGGATGTGCTGCTGTAGTTCCAGTATGTGGTCACCTTGGCCGCGCTTCCACCGTCAGCGCTGAACTCTGTACCTCCCACAGCCGTTACATTAGGGCTGGACGCCGGCCAAGTTACAGCGAGGCCCTGAGTTGAGACCGTGACGTTATAATCGCAGGCTGCCGCTCCCTGATCGCCAGCGGAGTTCATAATTGTCTGGCCCTGCGTAGATGCCTGTTCAAAGTACGGCTCGTAAGCGTTTGCTGCCGCTGTTCCGATATCTGGTTCGCAATTTGCATAGCTCATGCTGAGCACGGGCACCACTTTCCCGTTCACCTGATAGGTGGTGATTGCGTAAATGAGGGCATCGATAGCGCCGAGATTCGGGTCGGCGCCACTCGCGTAGATGAAGTCAACAGTCGCATTCTTAGCAATGCCGCCTGCCCACTCAACATCAACGTCTGCTTCGGGGATGTCATTAAAGTTCTCGCCCGCGGTGCCGGTACAGTTTGTAGTACTGATACAGACCATATTCAGTTGCGTTGCGCCGAGACCAGCCGCCGTACGGAATGCATCGATATCGGATTGTGGAATGTAGGTCTGCCCAGCAATGCCGATATGCATCCCGCTGCCGGTATAGCCGGCAGTGTAGATTGGGGTCACGTTGTAGATGGTCGCCCAATCGCCGGGCGAAAGAATGTGGGTTCCCGTAGTAGACGAAGTGAAGTCCGGGTTTGATGATTTTGTGATCGATTGAGGTTTTGGCCTGAAATTGCTCAAGCCTCTCACATTTGAGACCACTGTCGAGAGGCCGGATGGAAGACTCAGTTCGGTAGCGTTTGCAAAGTGGGTTTCAGTTCCCAGTTGGTATTTGTGCAGTTGCGTGTGAAATGCCGACTCAACCTGCCAAGCCTTGCCGCTGAAGGAAATGGCATTGCGTGAGGGCGCAACGTTTTTCACTGTAAATCCCTGCGACGTCAGCCACCCGGTCACTGTGCTCATATCCGATTCGGTCAGGCCAAAGCGTGTGCCATATTCTTCCTGGGTGAGCCACTGGTGATATTGCGGTGACTTGGGGTCTTGCTGCGCCGTCATCAGCGTGTTGATCTCCACCTGCTGTTGCGCGCTCAGACCGATATCCAACGTCATCGACTCCAGTTGCATGTCGGCGTTCACCGCGCCGAGGTCGGTGGCCCGCCGCATCAGCGGAGGTATCGTACCAGGGACCGTCTCCATTGCCCCGGAGGTCAGTTCCCGGGTGATCCGGTCTGAGCGCTGCGTTGACTGCGCCACGGATGCGCTTGAAGAGAAAAGTGGAGATATTGCCAGCAGCAGAATGAGGATACGGGCCCGAAACAACACGAGAATTCCCTCCGTTGCGGTACAAACCTAGAACTGTCCAATCAAACTGAACTGAATGGAGGCACATGAGGCGCAGTCTGCCGATTTCGCAGCGACAAAAAGCGGTTCATCTACTCATTGGGAGCCTTACTTTACGCGACTGAGTTCGACAATTCCCATTAACGGCGCTTGCATCGTAAGTTTGTCGGTCGCCTTTATGTAAGTGAAGGCGGCCCCACTGCCCGACATCAGAAGGGAGCCGTCTTTCACAACTGCCGGCAGTTGTTGATCATGGCCGCTGAACGCTATTAGAAAGTTATCGCCGTTACGAACAATCTCAATCTGATCCTTGGTGTTCTGTGGGGTTTGCCACTTGCCAATGTACTGGCTTCCACTCTTGCTGCAACCGACTAGAAGAAGCAGCAGAGAAAAAGAGAGAATTGCGAGAAGTGCTTTCGTCTTACGCATATACGGTCTCCTGAAAAGTGGTTCACGGATCTTCATCCAAACGGCCAACACGACAACGGGCGCAGGTGCCAACACGAAGAACAACCAAACCGGCCCCGGCAAGTTTGTGAACGCCAGGTGGACAAATCCGGTCATGAGTATTCAATTCAACACCGGCAGCGAACCAGAGTTGCGGTTCGTTTGGGAAAATACAAGCTAATCTGCTCGTGGTGTTTCTGCACGTACCACACTACAAACCAGAGCGTGCCTAATCAAGAGAAATTCTTCCTCGCTCTCGGTACCAAAGTGCGCACGCTTCGCAAGAAGCACGGATACAGCCAAGAGGACATGATTTCCTTCGGGTTCTCGGCTCGGCACTTTCAGCAGATTGAGGCAGGCCGGCCCATTACCGCCACCACTATGCTCCGGCTTTGCGAAGTCCTGGAAGTTTCAATGGAGAAGCTCGTGAAGGGGCTGGACGCCGGAATTTACGAGAAGCCCAGTCCTGAGCGAGTTCTGCCCCGTCGAAAGCGGCGTACGTGAAACTGCGCGGACAGATCCTGAAGTGGCGACAAGTACGGTAATGCCGCCTCAACCAGCTGCTTGTCGAGTTCCCGGCGGCGGCAATAACCGCCCACTTGCAGCGGCAGGGAAGGGAAGTGAGGCGCAGTGACGCGCGGTCTATTTCACTCCCACGATCAGGTCGCTAGGCCCAGGTAGGTTAATCCGGCATACCTCGGTGATCCGGACACCTTCATCCTCTGGGTGTATTCGAATTCGCCGTAACTGGCACCGGCGTCGGTGGCGACGACATGTTCAGCGAGAACAGTGCCGCATGTTGCGGCCCGGCTTTGTCGGGGTTGAGGACGAAGTCTTGCACGGCAACGCGGCCGTTCGGCGCCAGTGCCTGTCGCCCACGGCGGAGGAGAGAAAACATGTGGCAGATTGCGTTCAGTATGATGATGTCGTAGCCGGAGCCAAAGCCCTCCTGGAGCATATCTCCAGTGTGAAGGCTTTCTTATGCTGAGACGCCGGCCTTGTTGATATATTCGGCGGAGAGCGGCACAACCTCCGGGATGTCCAGGATCTCGCACTGGATATCGGGCGAGGTCTTTGCGAATGCGATGGAGGAAACGATCCAACGCCTTTCGGTTGAAGTTGTCAGCAGTAACTGCAAAACTAGAAATGATGGGTCGCTTCGCTTCGACAGTTGATTTCTATTCCCGGTACCGGGAACCCTATCCGCCGAAATTCTTCAAGAATGCCGCGGAGTTAATTGGCTTGCGTGGTAACGAAGCACTACTTGACATTGGATGCGGGCCCGGACTGCTTGCCATCGGCTTCGCCCCTTATGTGGAGCAATGTACTGGCATCGATCCAGAGGCTGCCATGATCACCGCAGCAAAGGCCGCGGCGAAAGAAGCGGGAGTGGCGCTCTCTTTAATTCATGCTCAGATCGAAGAATTCTCAGACGCCCGCACCTTCGATTTCATTACCATAGGCCGGGCGCTTCACTGGATGGACCGCAATGCAGCCTTACCGGTGTTGGAGCGGATTGTTTCTGATCGCGGTCGCATCCTAATCTGCGGCGCCCGCAGTGTTGAGACTCCGGCAACCCCGTGGATGAAGCCCTATGAGGGCGCGCGCCACAGCTGGCCATCAGACACAGGCAAGAAGCGATATCGGATTGAAGGAAAGGAGTGGTTTGCCGGTTCAAGCTTTAGTGAGCTCGCTACCACTTCGGCTACCGAAACCCACCAAGTCACCATTGCAGACCTGGTCAGTCGGGCTCTTTCAAAGTCGAATACCTCACCTGCCAAAATACTCGGGAAACAACGGGCGGCGTTTGAAGCAGAGATTCATGCTGCGCTTGAGCCATTCGCGCAGCATGGAATCTTACAAGAACAAATTATCGCCTACGGGTCGATTTTCGGGCGACTCATTCGCTGAGGCATATGTCCGACCAGGACGGCCTCGTGCCATGCCATGCCCAGTCGTGCAGAACTGCTATGCGGCTGTGGCGAACCGTGACATGTCTCGGCTCACGCCATCAGCGGGAGTCTACGCCGTCTTCGCACCCGAAGCCTTCTTTGCCGCCCACCGTGCTTTCGCCGCTGTCGCCAACTTCTTTTTCGTGGCCGGACTCATCGGCTTCCGCGCTTCCTTTACAGCGGGAGATGCGGCTGGAGCAGCCTTGGCTGATTTCTTCTCCGATTGAGCCACAACCGCCGACTTCTTCGCCACAGCCTTTACAGCCCGCTTCTTCTTCGCCCAACGCTTCTGCTGCGCCTCCGCCATACGCTGGCGTGCCTCAGGGCTGATGACTCGCTTGGCGGAAGATTTGGTGCCGGGCGCAGGTTTGGCAGCTTTGGTAGCGGTCTTGGCTGGGGTGGCAGCGGTTCCGCCCAGGGCTTCGAGTGCGGCGATTGCAGCGGTGATGCGGTCACGTTGGTTGCGGAGGTCGGTGAGAATTTGTGCAGTATCCATGGGGGAATTACTCCTTCTATCGTGCATGGTAGCACTGCACAACAATCAGTGCTTACAGATTCCTGTCTACGCAAAGAGAAAAGGCCGACGTTGCCAGTCGGCCAGTCCCATCTACAGGTTGTCTGGAGTTACTTCTTCGCCGCTGCTGCCTTCACGGGTGCAATAGCGTCCTTCACCGCTTTGGCGACATAGAACTTTGCCGTGGTCTTGGCCTTAATCTTGATGGCTTCGCCAGTCTGCGGATTACGTCCAGTTCGTGCAGCCCGCTGAACCTTCTTCAGGCGACCCAGACCGGGCACCACAAAGACACCGTTCTTTTTCGCTTGCGTCACAGCCAGATCAGCCAAAGTGTCGAAAAATGACGCCGCCTGTTTCTTCGTGATTTCAATCTTCTCCGCCATCAAGGCGACCAACTGGGTCTTCGTCAACGTTGTAGCAGCCATTTAAGTGTTCTCCCTTGTGGGCTTCACGCCCAAGTGCTGATTCGCAGTTTACAGTATGTAGCTGGACTGGGCGATGGAAATTGCGCTATTCCTTTAACTTCAGCTTGTCCTTGTTGGCCTCAAGAAACTCGCGCAAGTCCTGCGCCCTATCCAGAAGCTTTATCCACTGCTCGTAATACAGGTGACCGGGAATCGGCCAGGTCCGTAGACGGATACTCCGCCCTTGTCTCTCACTTTGAAACTCATGGTGCTGCCGCGTTGCTGCTTGGCTTCCAGCTCCGCGAGTTTTGCTTTCAGTTCTTCGTAGCTTGGTTCGGTCAGCCACTCTATCGTTAGGTAGATAACCAATGCTCAAATTGGCCGAAAATATCGGGCCTCGGCTGAGTTGATCCGATAAATCTGCCGCAAATGCAGCATCTCTGAGCTAAACTGATTGCCTCACACATTGGGTACGCCATGATCAGCCGATACGTCTTATGGGATAAGAGGACACCGCCTATCGCTTCGGCGGGAGATTCGGGCACTGCTCTTCGTGAAATGTTTTCCTTCTCGGACGAGCAAATGCCGAGTCCTCTGGCACTTCCCCTAGTCAAGCGGTTGGCTGTCCGACAGCATCTTCTGGAGACTGGCACCGGTGCCGAAGTCGTCCTCAGCCTGATAGATGGTCGACCTACGTTGCACCTGGCTTCCCGAGTGATGATTGCCGAGATGGAACTTTCGGTCCGCTCGTATAACTGTCTTAAGGCCGCCTCAATCAGGACGTTGGATGAATTGCTCAGTTGGAAACCATCTCAGTTGATGGAACTACCCAACTTTGGCAGCAAGTGCCTCAACGAGATCATCGATATCGTTCACCAGTTTGGCTATCCTTCGTTTGGCAACGAAGTAGTTACTGCGAGTGTCCAGCGAAAACTGCCGTTCCAGTCAGCCGGCGCGCCGCTGACCATCCAACAGCATCTTGCGGAGATAGGCACCAGTGCGGATGGCACCTTCAGCATGATGGATAGTCAGCTCATCTTGCGTGCTGCTTCGCAAATGACCATCGCAGACATGGAGCTTTCGGTACGTGCGTATAACTGCCTTAAGGCTGCTCCAATCGAGACATTGGATGAATTGCTGAGTTGGAAACCATCTCAGTTGATGGATCTGCCCCACTTTGGCCGCAAATGCCTCAATGAAATTACCGAAATAGTACACCGGCTCGGCTATCCGTGCTTCGGTAATGAAGTGGCCGATGTAGAGACACCGAGAGAACTCCCTTTGCAGGAATGCAGCTCACCAATGGCCTGCCTCCTAGACGTGCGTGAACTGGTTTCGGAGGGGAGGCTCACGGAGCGTTTTATCGCGCATGGCTGGCACACTATATCTGACCTCGCCGTGCATAGCATGGAAGCTCTAGTTAAACTGGCGGGCTTGGCACCCGAGGAAAAGCTGCAGTTTGAGCGGGCGCTTGGTGCTCTTGCTTTAGAGCTCCCTATCGATCTCCCAACATGGTTTCTGAATAACACGTCCGCGCTGCTCGCCGCATTTCATGTCGAGTTGGAACAATTTAAGCTCGCGATGACACATCGAAGCATTGAGGGCAGTTGTTGGAAGCAACCTCGGCTGGCGCAGTCGCTTAATGAGGATATTCTGCTGTTGATCCCAAAATCTTATAACGACCGCAAGCGAGAAATCGTTTCGGATTTTTTTGGATTGGGAGGCGGGGATCCTCTCACGCTTGATGAGGCGGCAAAGGCTCAAACGCGGTCCCTGACGCGAGAGCGTGTACGGCAGATCGTGCGGCCAATCACTGATGCACTGGCCAAGCGGGGGAGCCAGCTACCGTGGCTGTTGAAGGCAGTTGCTGCGCTGAAGCGGCTTGCGCCCTGTAGCCTCAAGCACGCAGAACAGGTATTGATTGACGAAAACATCCTCGATGCACCGGTAACCGTAGCGGCAATCATGGGCTTGGCGCAGCGCTCCAATTTGGAACACAACCTGATTCTGGAAGGCGATTCTCTGCTGGATACGGATTCAGTCGACTTAATAAACACCGTGATGAGGGCCGCAGGCAAGCTTTCGTCGCATTGGGGCGTTGCAGATTGGCGAGAAATCGAACTGCTGGTTCCAGAAGATGGGACGTCGTCGGTAAAGGATAAACTCCGAGATGTGGTCTGGCTTGATGCGGAGCAGCGTTATTTTGTGCTGCCTGGCCGGGAGAATAGCCTTGCCAACCGGGTGGCGCGCATCCTTACTGTGACGCCGAGGCTGAAGCTCGCAGAGGCATACCGAGGTGCATTTCGTGACGCGCGCATGGAACAGGAGCGCCTGCCGGAGGCGATGTTTTCGGCCTTTTGCTGTGTATGGCCTTGGTGCTCTGTTGAAGGTGATGAGGTCGTGGCGAAGACGGGGCTACCACTCTCTGAAGCTTCAGGAGACGACCTCCTGGTTTTGCTGATACGCGAGATCGGCCATCCGGTCCGCCGGCGTGAGCTGGCTAAACGGGCCGAGGAGCAGGGGATCAGCCTAGAAACGGTGACGGGCGCCCTATCATATAGCAATGTCATCGCCTCGAAAAACGGATACTTTGCTGTTATCGGTGATCCAAAGTTGGAGAAGTTTGGGGGCAGCGCGGCGGCTGCACTGGTGGAGGCGCTGGTACCCCCAGAAGGGTCCGAGGATAGCCAACTCGTGCCGGATGAGAATGCAAGGGATTTTCCCGGACTCTTGATGTTGGCAGTGGGGGAGAAAGTCGCGGCGCTTGAGTTGACGGCGCCTTGGTCAGTGAGCGAACTCCGTCTCAGCCAGCAGGACCGTGATCGGCTGCTCGCGTGGGGACAGTTAGCGGCGTGGAATTTTCGCGACGACTTTGATAACTACCAGACCAAGAGCGGTGAAAAAGTGCGAAAACGAGCGGCGTTGGGACTGGCGTTTCTGCTTTTCGCATCGGAAGCGGTCAGACGATTTGGCTATTCCAGTTCTGTATGGCCAGCAATCGAACGCGGCTTGGGTGAACGTCAGCAGAACTTGTTCATGTTTCGTACAGGCATCCTTAAGCCCGCGCTGCGGGAGGCAGTGGAAACTGCTTGCCGGACATTCGGTTTACGGCACGGGTTTGAGGACGTTGGCCAGCAGGTCTGGGTGCGGACCATATGGCTGCAGTCCGGTCTGTTGCGCTCGCAGATACCTGAGCTCGGCGCGATGCTGTCAGAACCTGCGTATCTTCTGCCGTTGGCGATCCAGCTCTTGCTGGACACGGAAGGACCGAATGCATCTGCATCGTTCCAGGCATCATGGAAGCTGCTACAGGATGTTCGTCTGGGGGTAGTGAGCGAGCAGGCAGCAGTGAAACGCTTTGACGCCGACGCTTGGCTGTCGCCCTTCCCGCTGGATGAGCTACTCGCACAATGCCTGACGGCGAGTCACGTGCGCACGTGTGCAACGACCGAGCCCCAGGTCATTGCGACGGAAGATGCCTACCAGTATTTCCTAGCGCCATTGCTCAGATGGGCGAGTGACGAGGCTTACCTGGAGTACACCTTGAATGACTCGGCACCGCAATGGCGCGAAAGCGCGGCGTTGGTTCTTTTTTGCGAGGATCCTTTCCGGAGAGAACGTGTTCCGATCGAAAATGATCGCTGGCAATTGCCAGGCGGCCCGATGCTTGTGCCCCTCACTCGGCGGGAGGAGACTGGCTTCCGCTTTAAGTTAATGCAGGGCAAAGAAGAAATGTTTGCGGGTTGGAAGGATATCGGCCTGCCGCATGAGACGTCTTTTACGTTTTTCCGCGCGTCGGGCGCTATGGTCCCGTCTGCGGACGACGTACCGCTGGGCGAGGAAGTTGTACTGCTGCATAGTGCGGCGATCCAGGTAGTCGGGCTCGATGCTCCCCCAGTTTTCCGCGTGGTACTACGCGGCGCGTACCGGTTGACGCGCCTGCCCGCAGGCACGGTCGCGCAGGTCCGACTGATAGGAGCTGACGGCACAACGCTGTGGAGTTTGCCCTTGCCGGATGCCCATCCAAAGGGCGAAGTAATACCGCGGTTGGCTGTGCGCGGCGGTAAATGGGGCACAGCAGTGGATGTGATACTGCCGGAACTGCCGTTCACTGCGGAGCGTCTACGGCTAAACAGTGGAGAAGTGCTTCCGATCTCTCGTACCAACTGCCGCGCGTGGTTATCGGAATCTCCGGGTCTGGGACGGGCGCAGATGGGGCGCCTATCAGGATCATCGGGCACGCGTACGAGCTCAGTGAGGGTAAAGTTACACCAACTCGGCGCGGACTTCGGAGCGGCACTCGAAATGGATGGCAATTGGCAGCCTCTTGATGGGTCTGCGACTCTGGACGCTGCAACATTGCGAACTCATCGCTTACTTGCAAAAGTGAAGGGTCCGCTTGGTGCAGACAAGGACATGTGCTGGATGGAAGGCAGCCGGACGATAGCAGGCTTGCGCAGTAACGGAACATTTCTGGCCGGCGTGCACGGATTGGGCGAGTGCCTGAACGTGGTGCACGGAACATACAATAGCTCAAGAATCGAAGTAGCGGCTGCGCGGGCAGTGATGGATGGCGGTTTCTTGCGATCCGTGCAACTCGAGGCCGATGGGAGATGGTGCGCGCACCTGCCCTTCGAGGAGCCTCTCGAAGAGGGGCACTCGTTGTGGATATGGGCAGAGGGTTCGCCCCTTCCCCGGACATTGCCAAGAGAGCGGATGGAGAAGAGCGGCTTCACGCTACGGTGGAGTGGCGCCACAGAAGTACCCGTGTTTGGCTGGGCATTGTCGGTTGATGGCGTACGGATCGGTTCGATAGTCCGTCCGGAAATATTGGGCAAGTTGATGCAGAATTTGATCGGCATACCTTGGTGCGAAGCGGCGATGTGGCTGCGTTGGTGGCATGTGCCTGTGCTTCACTCGGAGGTGCGGGACATCGTGGCCAAACAGGTGCGTGAGCACCCGGTGGATACGATAAAAGCTTGGCTTCTGCCTGCGCACCCAAGTTCAGGAATGATGTTTGATGAGCTTCGGGAAGAGGCGTGGAGTGCCGCAGCGCGAGAATATTTGTGGGGCTGGCGGCCGGATCCGAAGCAGGCAGTGGAAATTGTAAAGGCAGTGGGTATCTGGACGGGGGTTATCGAGCACGACAGCCAAAAACCGCCGTCCCTCGAAGCCGTGGGACTGCTGGCGCGAATGAGCCCAATTCTGCTGGCTGATGTAATCACGCAGGCACTGCCCGAGTTGTATAAGTTTCCGAGACCACAGTTAGCGGTGCTTCTAGGAATGGTGCTAGAAACGATCAATCCCAATGCCGTCGGTAGCGGATTTCGGCTGGGCGAGTTGTGCGAGCGCTATGCAAAAGCCGAAAGTAGACTTGATGGGCGCTTTATTATGACCAGTTTGATTGGTGCGGCACGGGCCTTGTTGCACGGAGAGACACAGGAGACACATAACCTTCGGCTCGCATTTCATCAGGCAGGACTACGGGAACTAATCAGCGTTGCGCTGCTGCGTGACGTTTTGGATCGATGGCGGGAAGGAACTGAGAACTGAGAATGCCAATACAAGTAACTCTTCATCTCGACGCACTGGAAGCGCAAACCAAATTGCGAGAGCGGCTTACTGGGCTGGCGCGGGACGAAGCGTATTTGCGACGTCCGGAACTGCGGCGCGCATGTGAGGCACTATGGTTGGCAGACAGTAACTCACAGGGCTTGATGAGCGAACTGTGGGTCGAACCACTGTTTCCCGCAGAGTCGTCGAACTACACGCTGGCCAACATGGCAGGGGTTTCCTCCTTACTAGTGGATCAGCTTCGTCGCACAAGCGCGATGCCACTTGATCGCAAGCTATATCGCCACCAAGCCGACGCCCTGAGCGCGGAGTTTGAGTCGCGGTCTTCTGGTTCACGGCCAGCACTGATTGTTACTGCACCTACCGGGGCAGGTAAAACGGAAGCATTCCTTCTGCCGATGCTGAACGATCTGTTTTCGCACCCACGAAAGAGAGACGAAAAGGGAGTGCGGGCGATATTGTTGTACCCTCTGAACGCGCTCGTGAACGATCAAGTGGAAAGGTTGGTCGCATGGTTGCATGGTCAGAACAAAGTAACCTTTGTGCATTATACGGGTGAGACCCCCCGAGAGAGTCCAGGGGAGTTGGAAGCGCAGCGGGATCCCTGTCGACTTCTGACGCGCCTGGAAGCACAGCGCAATCCGCCTGACATCCTGGTGACGAACTACTCGATGCTGGAGTACCTGCTTTGCCGCCCCCAGGACGCACCTCTGTTCGGCAATGCGCTGCGAACTGTAGTGCTTGATGAAGCGCACCTGTATAACGGTAGCCTGGCCACTGAGATCGCACTTCTGCTGCGACGCGTAATGCTGAGGTGCTGCGTACGCCCTGAGGACGTACTTCAGATTGCAACCTCAGCGACGCTGGGCGGATCAGATGCGGACCTGATTACTTTCGCTAGCGACCTGTTTTCCAAAGACCGCGCTCTGACGGTCCGCATCGAGGGCAAAACAGCCCGGCGCGAGTTGCCTGAGGTGCATGAACGTGCGCAATCATTGGATCCGAACATGCTGGTCGAATTCGTGGATGCGCTGCGGTTGCGGCCCATGCTAGACCACCGCTCTTTGCTGGAAGACACTGATCTGTGCGCTCTGGTGCGTGATCGTGCAGCAAAGCTGGTGGAGGATTCACAGCTAGATGCTCAGGAGACAAAGCCAGCGCGGCTACTCGCTGGTTTGTTACGACAGATGCCGGAACTCCGCGAGGTTGATGAACTTTTTTGGGAGAACCACTTATCGCGTGCAGTGATTCCGTTGGCGAAGGTAGTGGAAAAGCTTTGGGGCCGTCAGAGTGCAGAGGGAACACGAGCGACAATCGCGCTGTTGCAGTTGGGGGCACAAGGCCGCGATCGCTTCGAGGACCTTCCTGTACTTCCGCACAAGTTGCATCTCCTTGTGCGCGCGCCTGGTGAGGTATCGGTATGTCTGAATTCCGGCTGCGCAGGTGATGGCCCGCGGATGCCCGGACACGGTGCGTTGGCGCTCGACGGTGGGCAGCAGTGCGCTTGCTGCGGTGGTCGCCTTCTCACGTTGGCGCGCTGCAGCCGCTGCGGCGAAGATCTGGTAGCAGGCGTGATGCCGCGGAGCGAACTGTATCCGGTTGGCCAGGTGAGGCGTGCGAGGCTCAGCAATTCGCGCGCCGCTCAGCCTAATGATCCAAGGTTCTTTCATATCGACACGCAGGGCACCGCATTTTTTGATGTGCGCACGGGCGAGTTGGCCTTCGATCCTTCGGACACGACAGTAGCGCTGCAGCGGGTAGATACTTGCCCGAACTGCGGAGCAGAGGATGACCACTTCCGCACGATGCAATTGTCGGATGGCCTGGTGTTGCCGGTAGTTGCGGAAACACTGCTTGCTGCGCTCCCGGTGATGCCCGCGCCTCAACGCGGATGGCTGCCGGCGGGTGGCCGTCGTTTACTGGCGTTTAGCGATAGCCGCGCTCGCGCCGCTCGGCTTGGGCCGATGCTGACGCGCAGCCACGAGATCCAGATGGGGCGTGCGGTGATCGACCTTGTGCTTGCCAAGGCCGGCGGAGGCTCCGGAGTCGTGCGATTGCGGGAGCATAGGGTACGGCAACTGAAGGAGCAGCTCGCCGATCCGCAGTGGACGGGCGACGCACGCGAGGAGCTAGTAGCTGAACTGCACCGAGCGCAGAATGACTTGGGGGCTGCGGGCCTAGGCTTAACGGTTACCGCTCTGGAAGAGCGAATTGCACGGGAGCCCATGCTGCGGGAGTTCTACGCGCGACCCAGTGCTGGTAAGCAGACGGCTGCGCAGTGGCGTGAAAAAGGCCAGGCCCTCTGGGATATGAACGGGAGTCTGATGGCGAAGGAAGTGCCAAGGATTGTTGCCCGTGAGTTGGCCGTTCCTAACTGGGAGCGGATCACGCTGGAGTCGTGCGGACTAGCAGAAATTGTATATCCAGGTACGGAGATGCTAAAGCCGCCACTTGGGCTGGGCTTTACAGCGTCATTCACAGCGGAACTGGCGACCATCTGGCCACAACTGGCGGCTGCTTTGCTGGATATCGTACGCAAAGATCGTGCGATCACTCTGGGTTCATATGAACGTGATCGTTACGAGTATGCGACGCCGCTAGGCAAGTGGATTGCGTTGCATGCGCGGGCAAACACGTCTTTGATGCCGTTTGCGGGATCGACCGCGGACAGCAAGGCGCGTCGGCCGCAACTCGTGCGGAGACTGCTTGAGCGCTTGGGGTTGAGGGGCGATCAGGATGAGTTGGTGGGGCGGATACTGGAGGCCATCTTCCAGCAGATCATGGAGCGCGCGCACGGTGACTTTGCCTCTTGGGTGGAAGCCGAAGACCGTGATGCGGGGTTTGGTGCGCGATATGCCTTCCGGTTGAAGCTGGCCGGACTTCGTCTGCGTCGGCCTTTGCAATTGTTCCGATGCAAGCTGACTGGGGAACTTTGGCCGCGCGCGCTAGCAGGTCTTTCGACCGTGCCCGACGAGGGCGACTGCGACTTGCAGCCGATCACGCACGAAGACGCTGACCGCGACTCGCGTTTCGCACGGGCACGCGAGGAATTTAGTATCTCTGAGATCTTCCGCATGGGGAACTGGTCAGATGAGCATTCGGCGCAACTCAAGGCAGAAGAAAACCGGCGTCTACAGCACCTGTTCGCAGACGGCGCTCGCAATGTGCTGTCGGCGACAACGACACTCGAAGTAGGCATTGACATTGGTGGGCTCTCAGCAGTATTGCTGGGCAATGTTCCACCCTCTCGCGCAAATTACCAGCAGCGCGGCGGACGTGCTGGCCGACGGGCCGATGGCTCATCGATGGTGTGCACGTATGCGCACCATCGACCATTCGATCTCGCCGTGTTTACCGCATTCAATGATTTCTACAGCAAGCCGCTACGGAGGCCGGTGGTGCGGTTGGAGCGCGAGCGTTTTGGGCGCAAGCACTCGCACGCGCTGCTTCTGGGGGAATTTTTTCGCCGCATTTACCCGGAAGGAAAATCGACCGGCACGATGACGGCATATAACCAAATGGGCTGGCTGTGCGACGAGCCGCGGGTGCCGAGGCAGATCCCGGACCAAGCGCGCATCGAGGCGCTCGAAACTTCGCAACACTGCGTACTCAACGGAAATCATCCGTGGTTTGTACCTGGAGGTGCGCCGTTCGAGCAGTTTGGCCACTTTTTGCATTACCTGATAGGGGCCAATGAGGCGATAACAACAGATATGGCGCGGCTACTCGAACGGACTCCGCTCGAAGGATGTGCAGATGCCGTCATTGCATATGCTCATGAGAGCTTTGCCGAAGCCTGTGCAACATGGAAGAAGGACTATGGGGGGCTGAAAGGGGCATGGCTCGCCGCAGTCGCATCGGGTGCTAAAAACTCGGTATTGAACGCGATCCACTACCAAGCGAAGGCCCTGTGGCGGACGGAGACGATCGCCGCCCTGGCAGAGAAGCGATTCCTGCCGCGCTATGGTTTCCCCATAAGTGTGCAATCGCTCACTGTTCAAACAGATAGTGCGGAGGAGCCCGTTCAGTTCCAACGAAGCTCAACCCTGGCGTTAAGTGAGTATGTACCAGGCTCTGTATTGCTTGGAGGAGGCAAAAGCTACTCGTCGCACGGGGTGTTGAGCTTCTGGTCGGAAACCGCTAATAGGAGCTTCGGTCTGCGCAAATATCTGTACCATTGCATGAACGGTCATCAATGGACGAAACTCCAGCCATTGGCAGTGGAGGTTTGCCCCCGCTGCCAGGCACCCTTGGCGTGCTCAAAGAAGGACCTTCTGTTGCCGCGCTTCGGATACTCCTCTGCGATATGGGATGGGCCGACGTGGGAGACGGACCAAGAGCGGGTGGGGGTAACGCAGGTTCTGGCATCGATGTTGCTATCTGCGACCCCAGCGCGCACCGCGGAGGACTTCGCGGGTATAGCAGGGCTGTACGTGCAGTTGTTCGAGAACGCCGATCTACTAGCGACGAACGCGGGGCAATACGAATGTGGATTTGCCCTATGTACTCGCTGTGGTTTTGCCGACAGCATGCGTAACACAACTGATGATCTGCCCAGTCTCGACGGCGTGCCATTCCGCGAGCATCTGGCAATCGCGGGCAAGAGTGGTGACAATCGTCCCTGTTGGAAGCATGGCGAGGACGAACTGGTGATTCGGCACCTGCACTTTGCTGCGGAGCACAACACGGATTTACTGCAACTCGACCTTGAGCGCACCACCTCACTACGCACGCCTGCCATGGCCGTAACTTTCGCGCATGCGTTCCATCTTGCAGCGGCAGATCTTCTTGAAATTGATGTCCGTGAGATAAGTCTGTCGACTGAAGATCTTCGTCAGGGAACCACCTGGCGTTTCTATCTCTATGATAGCGATGCCGGCGGCTCTGGGCACGTTGCTGAATTGATCGCGAGGAAGGCAGAGCTTGGAGAAGCTCTGCTTAGAGTTCTACGGCGAGGTACTCCTCATGACAGTAATTGCCGTGATGCGTGTTTACGCTGCTTGCTGACCCAAGAAAGCCAAGAGGCGTATGCAACAGGATTGCTCGATCGTCGCGGTTTACTTGAAATACTTGCTGGCAGACATATCCTCTCCGGAGTGTAGACCGGCGAACGGATAGTTGGTCTTGACTTGCGCTCAGCAGGTATTTTTTGATCAGCGAATAATCGCCGAGCCACCGAGGCCAGTGCCCCCTGAAACGCATTGCGGGAGCGAGGGAGCGACCACTCCACCCGGCCGAGCAGATTTCACGTGCGCCTCCATTTCGAGGCTGGCTTGAGAAACGTTCCGAAATCCTTGGTCGCCGCCACCTCCTAATCTGTTACATCATCGTGTGTGGGCAGCGTACATCTGGGTGTTCCGAAAAGAACTGTCTTTGGAACAGGGCGTCGCGGTTGGATGCTGCCGCCCTCCAGAATTCCAGCACACTCGCGAGATGTATGTTTCCAATTTGTTTCCTCGCATTGGAGCCAAGGTGGAAATTCACAACTCAACTCGCATTTATGGAATACCCTGGACATAGAGCGGCGCAAGGGGAGTCTCCGTCTCTCGCTGGAATATCTCAGCGTCGTTCTCCCCAAGATGGGTATTGTGAAGCTTAATCAGCCATCTCAACTTTTCAATTCGACTCTCTGTTAACTTCTCCCCAGGTGGAAGAGTCGCGATCTCCGCCCTCTGATTCTCTATCAGTTCTCTGTGGGCAGAGAGCAGTGATGCATACTCGTAAGGATCGTCTGCCTCGTCGCGTGCGTGCGCTAAGTAGTCCAAGAACCACAGCCCATCCGAATCTCTCTTCACAAGCTTGCGGAGACACGCCATCTCCTCTTTGAACGAGTTCCCCTCACCCCTCAGAACAGGCAGTTCCTCTACGCTGGTCATTAGGTCTTCACTGATAATAATCCGCGGATACACCGCCTGTTTCTCTTCCAGGTTGTGCGCATCGATCAGGCCCTGTCCGAAGAGCAGGCCCTTCTGGCGGCACAACAGGCCAATCGTCAGTGCGCCCCTCACCAATATTCCACGATTGATGAGATTGACCTGAATGAATCCAAGATCCATGGCCTCATGAAAGAAGCAACCCAAACGATACTTCAGATTTGCTTCAGTCAGAATCGGGATTGAGCGTAGAACCAGATCGGAGAAGTTGACGAAGCCGGTCTTCCAGAGCTTCTTATCCTCGGGCTCGGGGTTAGAGTATGAGCAAAGCCGGGTCAGGACTTCGGCCACGCCGTCCGCATTTTCTCCTGCCGACTCCACCAGCGCCTTCATACCGAGCACATCAAGGTACGAGATCAGGTAAGGTTGGTACTTGAACGCAGGCAATGAACGTTTCGCTTTGAGGGGCTTGGCCTTGTTTAAGGCGTTGTGGACCAGTTGGCGTGCCACGGATGACTTGTTATCCGTGGCGGCTTTGACGCTGTTCTTCGGAAGGGCAGGGTTAAGGGGCAGGTCTTTGTCTCGCCTGTTCATGTTTGGCGCCTTCGATGTGGGTTATTCAGCGGCATAATTGTCGCAGAGGCTCTGATGGAGCGCCTCGATCAATGGGAAGTTTGCTTTGTTCTTTTGCGGTCCCAGATCGTACGCGAGACAGATTTCGATGTCCCTCTGAGAGAGGTAGTTTTCGTGAATTAGGATTTCCCTGATCTGGTCGCTTGCGTCGGGGTATTCGCGTTCGTCGGGGTCGTGGTTCTGGAGCAGGAACTCGCGGTAGCAATGCTCGATTACCGGCTTGGAGTAGTTCTGGATCTCGTCTACGATGCGGAGGATTTCTGTAATCTTGACGACCAGCGCTGCCTCGGTACTGAAGTAAATGTTCCCGTTGGGATGGGCTGATTCGTTACGGTCGTCAACCAGCTTAGCGTAGGTGCCGATCTTGCTGTTGTCGCACGCGATAAGCTTTAGGAATCGCAAGATGGTACGTTCACTCACAGCGCTAAAGACGAACGGCGAGGTTGCTTCAAGAAGACTTTTCTCAACGTCCCGACTGAAGCCGATGAGGCCCATCGCGAACTCGCTCGGCTGCGCCTGCTTAATCTGCCAGATGTTGAAATAGATGAAGCTCATCGTAAGCAGGTGGTAGGCGAGGAAGGCGAACTGGTACTTGCCGTGCGTGTAGTTCGTCTCAAACGCGTCCCACAGGAACTCGATGTATTCCTGCTCCTTCGGGGTCTTGAAGGAGAGCGGCAGATAGTTGGCGAGTTCGGCGGCTTCTTCCATGGCTCAGGCCTCTGCGCTGGCGGATTCGTTTTCGCCCCAGACGCGGGCGAAGGTGGCCTGAATCTTCTTTTCGAATCGGGCAATCAATTCGCGGTTGGCGGCGACCAGCGCTTGATAGCAACGCTACGAAGGCCTTCCTGGCCTGCTCCTCTAATTCGAGACGATCCACTAAGAAGAGGACGCGTTGGGCATTGCCAGAGCGCAGGAAGAGCTTAATGACGGCGGCGGCGACCAAGGTCTTGCCTGTGCCGGTCGCCATCTCAAAGAGAAAGCGGTCCTTCCCGTCCTTCACGGCGGATTGGAGAGCGCGGACTGCTCTCAGTTGGTACTCCCGGAGGAATCGGAGCTTGTTGATCCTTTCATACTCGGGGCGTTCCGCCTCGTTCAGCCACCCTGCCTCGGCCCCGTAGGTTGGGCGTTGTGTGAGAACGATGTAGTCCTTCTCCACGGGTTCTGAAACGAGGCGCTCTGGATTGGGCGCGACCTTCTGGTAGCCCGTGACTGAGCCAGGTGTCGGGAATGCTGTGATGACGTACGGATTGCCGCGCTCCAGGTCCCAGAAGTAGTGCAGGTTTCCGTTGGAGAGGATGACGAAGCGGCAATCCTGGGAGCGGGCGTATTTCCGGGCTTGTTCCTTGCCGACGAGCGGATTCTTGTTCTCGGCCTTCGCCTCTAAGACTATGAACGGGAACCCCTTCTCGTTGAGCAACAGGAAGTCAATAAAGCCGTTCTTAGCTTTCTCGAAATCGTCGCCCAGAGCATCAAGATCGTCCTTCTTGAGCTTCACGCGGGGCTCCAGGCAGATATTCGCAGGAGAGTTGCCATCTGCGAAAAAGCGCCAACCTGCGGCCTCTAGCAGCTTATTTATTTTGATGCGGGCAGTGGCCTCCTTCACGGCGTCACCCCGTCAGGAGGTGTGGCGATGTGATGGTGGTTGTCCTCAGAACTGCGGAGGCGCAGATAGGTTCCGGCCCATGCGGTTGCTTCGCGTGAGAATGACGCACCTGTAACCAAGCGGTGTACCTGTGTTCTTCGCAAAATTGAGGTCAAAGAGAGTTGTACGTCCAAGTGGCTGAAGAATCAAGAGGTAAACAGGTCACCGGGACTGCCGAGGTAGGTAGGACTCACGAATAGCCCCCGCGCCAGAATAATCTCAACTAAGCCCAAGGCGGTTCAGACATCATTCGTTCCGAAACCACATGAGACTGTTGAAAAACTCGTGAAGCTTGTGGGATTGGGGCCCCTGCGGGCTTTTGACTGACGATGAGGTCTGGTCTACTGAGGTCCTGTTTCCGTTATCTACTGCTACTACCGTCCTACTGCTTCCGTTTCCGGGCCCATCGCCAGTCATACAACCTGGGCTTGGGTCGTCGGTGGGCTTTGTGCCAGGAATCGCACTAGGCGTTTTATGTTTTGAGCAGTCGCCGCCATCAGGAACTGCTCGCCAACATTCCATAGACGGCGGAGTCGTACTCGTGACAGGCGCATGCGTTGCTTGAGTTCTGCAAACAGAGCCTCGATCCTATAGCGCGCTCGCCTGGAACGCTCATAGGCCGGCGTTCCTCTCAGGTCCCGTACTGCCTGCCTAGCTGGTTCGTGCCAGCTTATGGAAAGCATGCGGTACCGACCTGGTGTGCACAATTTCTTTTGGGAGCATCCTTTGCACTGCGCCTCAGTTGCGCTGTACGCGTACGACTGACAATCACGTTTCAGACCTCGATAACGCAAAGCTTTGCCTTGGGGACAATAATAGACATCCTCGGTCGGAGCATATCGAAACTGGTCATGCGTGAAATGGCCATCGGTCTGATGTCGGCGATCAATGACAGGGATATGTGGTTGCACTCCCCGCTCCAACAGCCAAGCCAGAAACTCGCCGCTTCCGTATGCTTTGTCCGCTCCCAAACATTCCGCGCGAACCCCGAGCTTCTGGACTCGTTCCACCATCCTGCGCGCCGCCACTGCTTCCTGATGAAATAGTGCCGGTGTGGCTTCCACTTCCAAAATCACTCGACTCGCGGTGTCGATGAGATAGTTGTCGTAGTAAGC
>Ga0182030_10002334_pt1 | contig 40147 bp, 35 predicted proteins | sample 812S3MmetaG_FD_121299 | JGI IMG/M metagenome (GOLD analysis project Ga0182030, IMG submission 121299) | Permafrost microbial communities from Stordalen Mire, Sweden - 812S3M metaG (Illumina Assembly) | ecosystem: Environmental > Terrestrial > Soil > Wetlands > Permafrost | place: Sweden...
CCGCCAGCGCCTGCGGCCGGAGCGGCAGCATTTGCCGCGTACCCGGCTGCAAAGCCGGTGCCTCCGCTCCCGGCTCCACTCCCACCGCCCGAACCAGCGCCACACTGCCTTGGCGTCCCGAGGTGTCAATGCCAAGAATCAGCACTGCGGCTCCTGTCGTCCAAGTTTGCCCACAATCTCCTCAATCAGCGAGTAAGGGTCGCGCTCATGTCCCGCAACCTGCGCCGCATAAACTCCAACCGCCTCTTCGGAGAATGCGCCTTCCACAATCCGTCGCAGCACTTCGTCGCGCAGCATCTCGCGCAGCCGATTGCGCCAGTTGGCAATCCGCCGCTGCCGTCCCAACTCGCTGCTGTCAAGAAAAGTCTCGTAGTCGTCAATCGCCGTCGCCAGCTCAGGCACTCCCGCGCCCGTGTACGCCACCGTCTTCACCACCGGAGGCACCCAGTTGTCATGCCGCATACTCAGTGACTGCATCGCCTTGATCTCGCGCTCTACCCGTTCGGCGCCTTCGCGGTCTGCCTTGTTGATCACGAAAATGTCCGCAATCTCCATGATTCCCGCCTTGATCGATTGCACGTCATCGCCCATCCCCGGAACCAGGATCACAATCGTGATATCGGCCAGCCGAACGATGTCCACCTCATCCTGCCCCACGCCCACCGTCTCAATCAGCACCAGGTCGCGTCCGCTCGCATCCATCACCATGGCCACATCGGCCGTCGTGCTTGAGAGCCCCCCCAGCGCGCCGCGCGTCGCCATGCTGCGGATAAACGTTCCCGCGTCGCCCGTGTGCGATTGCATTCGTATGCGGTCGCCCAGAATCGCGCCTCCCGTAAACGGAGACGTGGGATCGATGGCAATAATTCCCACCGTCTGCTCGCGCTTGCGATATTGTCCCGCCAGCGCATCCACCAGCGTGCTCTTGCCCGCCCCCGGAGAGCCCGTAAGCCCAACCACGCGAGACCGCCCGGAATGTGCAAACAGCAGTCTCAAAAGTTCGTGCGAATCCGCCGTGCGATTCTCAACCGCCGTAATCGCCCGCGATAACGCCCGCACATTGCCGCTGCGTATCTCTTCAACCCATATGCCAATAGAGGAGTTCACCCGATAAGTCTAACAAAGCGCCAGTGACTCACGGAGCCCCAACTATGCACGGGTGGCCCACATCCGCCTTCAGTTGGCGAATGTGGGGCTGTAGTTGATCTTGCCTCCGGCGTGTTTGACCTTGCCTCTGGTGCCCCATATCTGCCGCAGTCAGCAGATGTGGGTCTGTTGACCTTGCTGTTGCTTTTGCTCCTCTCTCCCCCAGTGTTCCCTACTCGTAACTTGTCCGCCTCTCCCTCAGCGTCTACCTTTGAAGTAGCATGATTCGCTTCTTCCGTCTGCTCGCGCAAATTCTCGTCCTCGTCATCGTCGCTCTTGCCTCGGCGTTGATCAGCATGAGGTTTGCCATCCATGGCCGTGAGGTCGCCATCCCGGACTTCCGTGGCATGACCCCTGCCGAAGCCGAGCGCGCCGCCTTTGACCGTGGTCTCGAACTCTCCCGCAGCGATCATTTCTACTCCGCGGTCATCCCTGCCGGGCGCATCGTCTCGCAGCAGCCCGAACCCGGAACCCATGTCCGCCGCGGTTGGCGTGTTCAGGCCGCTGAAAGCCTCGGCCCTCAGCTCATTGAAATTCCCGCCGTCGTCGGACTCAGTCCCCGCGCCGCCGAAATCAACATCCGCCGCCGCGGCCTCGAGATCGGAATCGCCGCCGAACTTCCCATCGCCGACTTCAACCCTCAGGCCGTCGTCGCCCAAACCCCCGCTCCAGGAGCCCAGGGAGTCGCCTCGCCTCGCATTAGTCTCCTCTACGCCACCCCGCCCCCTGATCCCGCCTACGCCATGCCGGACCTCACCGGAATGACCCTCCCCGAAGCCACCGCCCTCATCGCCGCCTCCGGCCTCAAAACCCTCTCCGTCACCACCCCACCCAATTCTGATTCCAACATACCCGGCCCCGCGCCAGCGGCTCTAACGAAAGCCAACGCAGCCAAAGCCAACGCAGCCCTCGCCTTCGCCATCGTCACCGGACAAGCCCCCGCTCCCGGCAGCCGCGTCACCCCCGGCACCTTCGTCTCCTTCCAGATCATTCGTTCGTCGATTTGAGATTCAAGCCGAGTCACAACGCTCAAGCGAAGTCACAAAGTTTAAGAGGTGCAGTGGCTTGATAGGAGGCGTCATTCTTGAGCTCCGCGGCCGAATCCCCGCACCGCTCGAATCTTCAATGCCGATCCAAGGTCGCCTCCACCACCCACCTCCGCCGCGAACCACCGCGAACCGCACGCTGCACCGAACAACCGGAATTACCCCTCCGCCAATCCCTCTCCAGTCAATTGTCAAAAAGAACAATTACCCAATCAGTCACCCATCAAAAGCAAAGCTCCCACTCGGGGAGCTTTTACAAACTCAAATATTACTAACTGGTCAATCGTTCCAAACTTCGCTCAACTGTTGACGAAGCAGTAACATCGCCTTCGGAAACGATTACCCAGCCAGTTAATCGCTGTTCTTCGTCAGCACCGCCGCAAAAAAGCCATCACACGGATGAATTCCCGGCAGCGTGCGCAAATATTTGCCTCGCAGCAGCGTCTTCGGACTCGCCCACGCCAGCTCGCCGCGCTCCTTCATCTCTTCCAGAACGCTCCCGCAGTCCACCAGGGAAAGTGCGTTTGACCCTTGTAAAACTTGCTCCACAACGTCTTCGCACTCTTCCTTTTCCAGCGAGCAGGTGGAGTACACCAGCCGTCCTCCCACTGCCAGCGCAGAGGCCGCCGCGCGTAAGATAGACACTTGTAAATCTTTCAGCGCGGGCAAATCCGTCATTTTCAGCCGCCATTTGATCTCAGGATTCCCCGCCAGCGTTCCCGTCCCGCTGCACGGCACATCGGCCAGCACGCAATCAAACTTTTCCTTGAACTCCATCGCCATCACATTGCCGATGACAACTTGCACGTTCATCGCTGCCACCCGCTCTTTCAGCAGTCTTGCGCGATGTTCGTGCAATTCCACGGCAGTAATTGCCGCCCCCGGATTCCGCATCGCAATCGCAGCCGTCTTTCCTCCCGGCGCTGCGCAGCAATCCAGAATTCGCTCGCCTTTTTCCACCAGCGCCGCCACTAATTGCGACGCTTCGTCCTGTATCGCAACGTGATGATCGCGAAATGGAATGCTGTGCGCCAGGTCGCCGGAGATCAGCCGCCGCGCACTTGTCAGCAGCGCTCCCGGAGCAATCTTGATGCCTGCCTCCGTCAGCTCTTCTTCCGCGTCCGCCGAACACAAGCGCAAGGCCGCCGCGGGCGCGTGCTGATTCGCCGCGCAAACACTGCGTGCCGCGTTATATCCATACATGTCGATCCATCGCGCAACCATCCACTCCGGATGCGCAAACTCCACCGCGAGTGCCTTCACACGGTGCCCCACATCTGCCGCCGTCAGCAGATGTGGGTTCTGATCCACCGCCGGAGCCTTCGCGTTAGCCGCCAGCTTGCGCAGCACCGCGTTGGCGAAAGGCACGGCAGATTGTTTGCCCGATTGCTTCACCAACTCCACGCTCTCATGCACCGCCGCGTGCGCCGGAATGCGCTCCAGATGGCTCAACTGGCATGCGCCAAGCCGCAGTGCCACGCGCACTTCACCGTCCAGCCGCGAAACTTTCTGTGAAGAGTATTTTGCAATGCGCGCATCCAGCTCACCCTGCCAGCGCAAAGTGCTCATCACCAACTCATAAGTCAGCGCGCGATCCTCGCGTGACAGCGTGTCCATGCGCGGCGCATTCAGCAGCTCTGAAGCGTAAGCTCCATCCCTCTCCACCCGAATCAAAATGTCATATGCAAAATTTCTTGCGGGAGAAACCTTCGCGCCAGCACCAGGCAGTGCAACGTTACCCCTCGCGCCAGCGCCCCGCGCGCCTGCAGCGGGAAGCGCCGCGTTACCCCTAGCTCTTGTTGTTGGCCTCGTGCCTTTACTATCTTTCGATTGCTTCAATTTAACTTCCTAACTTTTCATTTGCTTTCGGCTGATATCCATTGATGAACTCGCGCGCCTTCATGCGCCGCTTGCCTTCCAGTTGCAACTCGTCGATCGCAATCGCCGTGCCTCGTCCGCAGCCCACCAGCAGATGCTCGCCATCCACCGCGCTCTCTCCGCTCGCAAGCGTCACCGCATTGTCCGCCGCAGAAGAAATTGCGTGCAGCGTAAGTTGTTTCCCGCGGAACGTAGTGAACGCGCCGGGCCACGGCTGAAAGCCGCGAAAGCGATTGCAGATGGTCTGTGCGTCGCGCATAAAGTCGATGCGACCATCCTCGCGCGTCAGAATCGAAGCCAGTGTCGCGCGCGCATGATCCTGCGCTGTTGGCTGCAAGCGGACCGCAGCCAGCTCCGCCAGGGTCTCCACCAGCAACTCCGCGCCCATTGCCGCCAGCCTCGGAGCCAGTGTCACGCTCGTGTCTTCCGCGGATATCGCAAGCTCGCATTGCAGCAGAATGTCTCCCGTGTCCAGCCCCTCGTCAATGCGCATGGTAGTGTTGCCGGTGACCGTTTCGCCCCCGGCAATCGCCCATTGAATCGGCGCTGCTCCGCGATACTTCGGCAGCAGCGATGCATGAAGATTAATGTTTCCGTGCTTCGGCAAATCCAACATCCATCGTGGAACGATGCGCCCATAGCCCACGATCACAATGCACTCCGGATCCAGCGCTTCCAGCTGCGCACGGAATTCCGCATTGTGCTTGATCTTCTCAGGCTGCGCCATTGGCAGTCCCAACTCCAGCGCTTTCTGCTTCACCGGAGAGAGTGCAAGCTCCATCCCGCGTCCCTTCGGACGATCCGGCTGCGTCACCACCAGGGCCACGTCATGCCCCGCGCTGACCAGCGCTTCCAGGGTCGGCACCGCAAACATTGGAGTACCGCAATAAACAAGCTTCACACCTTGATTGTAGCGCTCACGGCGGAAACAGCATTGCTTTTGCGCCAGCAAAAGCCGCGCTCAGTGCGCGGCTTCATGCTTTCAAATACTTCTCCCTACCACTCGCCCTGTCGGATCAATCTCTTGATCTTGCGGCGCATCATGTCGCGCTTCAGCCCCGATAGATGGTGAATGTAAAGCGTTCCGTTCAAATGATCGATCTCATGCTGAAAGGCGCGTGCCAGCAGGTCTTCGCCGGTCTTCTCATACCAGTTTCCGTTCACGTCCTGCGCCCGTATGGTGACCGATTTGCCCCGCGGCAGATTCTCGCGGAAGTCAGGAATCGACAGGCACCCTTCGCCGCCTGTCTGCTTGCCCTCAATCTTGATCACTTGCGGGTTCGCCAGCACCAGCCTGGCATCAGGGTCTTCCTTGAATGAGGTATCGATAACCGACAGCCTCAGTGAGATTCCGATCTGCGGAGCAGCCAGGCCCACGCCCTGAGCCTCATACATCGACTCGAACATGTCCTCGACAAGTTTCTTCAACTTGTCGTCGAATTCCGTGACCGGCGCGGCCGGAGTCTCCAGTACTGGGTCACCGTATTTCACAATTGGATAAATCATCAGTTATTCCGCTATCAGTAGTTGCCAACATCTAGTAGTTTCGAACATCAAAAGTTGCGAAGCTGCTCGCAGTATCCTTCGTAATTTCGGCGAAGCTCAACCAGTGAGTCGCCGCCAAACTTCTCCAGCGCGGCCGTAGCCAGTACAAGCGCCACCATGGCCTCACCCACCACGCCCGCTGCCGGAACCGCACACACGTCGGAGCGTTCGTAAGCGGCCTTCACCGCTTCGCGGCTGGCAAAGTCAACCGAGGCCAGCGGACGCCGCAAGGTCGAGATCGGTTTCAGGTGACCTCGAACCACAACGTCGCAGCCGTTAGAAATTCCGCCCTCTACGCCGCCCGCATGATTACCCGCCCGCGTAAAATCCGTGAACTTTGAACGTAGCGTTGCCGGAGAATCGTCCTCTTCTGCCTTGCGCGCATAGCCAATCTCATCCTGCGCCGCTGATCCGTGCGACGTTGCACCCAGCACGCCATCGCCAATCTCCACGGCCTTCACGGCCTGAATGGACATCACCGCCGAGGCCAGCTTTCCGTCCAGCCGTTCATCCCAGTTCGCGTAAGTTCCAAGTCCCGGGGGAACGTTTCGCGCCACCACCTCGAAGATTCCGCCAACCGTGTCGCCGTTGCGCAGCACCGCATCCACTTCGGCTTTCATGCGGAGTTCGGATTCCTCATCGGCGCAGTTCAGCAGAACTTCATCCTTCAGGGCCAGCGCACGAAGCTCATCAAACGAAACCGCGCGTGACAAACGTGCGCTGCCCACCTGCACCACGTGACTCAACACTTCCACGTCGAGTGCCGCAAGCACCTGCTTTGCAACCGCTCCGGCCGCCACGCGGGCCGTAGTCTCACGGGCACTGGCGCGCTCCAGAATGTAGCGTGCCTCCGGCAGGTTGTACTTCAATGCACCTGCCAGATCCGCGTGCCCTGGCCGCGGAGACTTCACCGCCTTGTGCTTCTGCGGATCGCCCTCGCCCACAGGCAGTGACTCGCTCCAGTTCTGCCAGTCGCGATTCTCAATCAGCATGGCAATCGGCGAGCCGATGCTGTGCCCATGGCGCACTCCGCTCAGAATGCGCGCATGGTCGTGTTCAATCTTCATCCGGCCGCCGCGGCCAAAGCCCTGCTGCCGCCGCCAGAGTTCGCGATCAATGTACGCATCCGAAATCGGAATTCCCGCAGGAAGCCCGGAAATATTGGCAATCAGCGCTTCGCCGTGCGACTCGCCCGCCGTAAAAAATCGCAGCATCTCAAGATTGTAACGGAATCCGCATATTTTCCCGGAGGCGCGGAGAGGGTGCGACTCTGAAATCTCGGCATTCCTATCTTGGTATTACGAAGAAAGTACTATAGACAATTTTACATTGGTTAATGATGATTCAGTCAATCGTTCATGGAACCCGCGTATTAGCTAGGGAAAACGGGTTAGAATGTCTTCCAATGTGTGGATGGCAGGTTTTCAGCTAAATGTATGGGTAACTGATATCTAAATATAATGTTGAGCTCCCTTCCTGCATCCAAATAGGAGTGGCGTTGTCGACTGTGCTTCCCATTCACGAGTCGGGTCGAGAACTGATCCTTGAGGCGACTAAGGCCCTGCAACCGCATTTTGCGGAGATGACGGATGCGTGGCGCCGGCGAATCTTTGAGGAGTTTCAGTTTGAGGGACGCGCCATGGTGGCCTTGGAGAGGCTGAATCTTGGCGTCGGCTTCACTCTTTTCAGCCACTCGGATTTCGGCCAGTTTACGGAAACCCTTTCGTACTACGGACAGCGCCTCGCGAAGCTTCGAGTGGATACGAGGCAGGTTGCGCGATCGCTGGAGATCTACCAGCGAATCATGGTTCCGTATGTCGGTGTAGCATTCGGCGAACGGCGCTTTCAGGTAATCGCGGCGCTGGAGACGCTTACCTCTGCCAGTTTTGTGGCGGTTTCCGGCGCCTACTTTGACGTGCAGCAGAGCGCAAGCGATGCCCTGCTGAAGGTTCTCGATGCTGAGCTTTCCGCCAAGAATCTAACTGCATTGCTGGAACGCGTGCTGGTGGTGACGGAAGGAATTTTTGGGGCGCACATTGGAGTGGTCCTGCTGGCCGATGCTGAGAGCAAGCTACGCGTGCGCAGCTTTACAGGCTTGGCACCGGACTTTGGGGAAGATGTTGCCATTGGGATGGGACAGGGTTTCACCGGGCACATCTTTGAAACCGGTGAGCCAGAGATGTTGCCGGACCTGGCTCTTTCGACCGGATTGCTGAACACGGGTCTGCGTGACAAAGCGCACGCGTTGTGGGGCGTGCCACTGAAGCTTAATGACCGGGTGATCGGAGTATTGATTATCGGCTTTGACAAGCCTTATCAGTGGCTGCCGACGGAACTGGAACTCTTCCGCGCAGTGGCCGACCGTTCAGCGCTGGCGATTGATCGCGCTCGAATGACGGATGCATTGCGTGAGCGCGAAATGCGCATTGTTGAATTGAGCGGGCACCTGCTGAAGGCGCAGGAGGAAGAGCGCAAGCGCATCAGCCGTGAGTTGCATGACGAAACCGGCCAGGCGTTGATGGTGATCCGGTTGTATTTGGGAATGCTGGATTCAACGGTAAAAACCCGCGGCGCCAAGGCGAGAATTGGCGAACTGCTGGCGGTGGTGGATCGCACGATCGAAGGAATACGGCGCATCATCGGACGGCTTTCGCCGCTGGTGCTGCAGGAACTGGGGATGATCGCGGCAATTCGCAAAGAAGCCAAGGATTTGGCAAAGACCGCGGGCGTGCGCTCGCGGGTGGCCATCAGTGATGACGTGGGACGGCTTGATCCGGTCATCGAGACCGCCATTTATCGAGTGGTGCAGGAGAGTCTGCACAACGTGGCCAAGCACGCGCAGGCACAGAATGTGAACATCCAGATGGATCGCGAGGGCGGAACGCTGAAACTGGTGATCGAAGACGATGGCACAGGTATTCGCGCCGCTGTTGCCAACTCCATGCGGCCTTCGTTTGGGATGGCTGGAATGCATGAGCGTATTGCAACCCTTGGTGGCCAGATGAACGTTGTCTCGCGCAAGGGCGAGGGGACAAGAATTTCTGTAACCGTACCTGTGCCGGCGCTTCCGGAAGATCCTGAGGCGGCGGGGGCTGCACCTGCACGATTAGTCAATACGGGCAGTTGAAGGGCCGCAAACAATCTTTGATGAACATGAAGTTTCAATCGGAAGCTAGGAGCGAAAGCAATGCCGAAGATTAAGTGTCTGTTGGTGGATGACCATACATTGTTCCGGCAGGGCGTTCGCCGCCTGCTTGAGATGGAAAGCGATTGCGAAGTGGTCGGCGAGTCTCCCGATGCGGGCGATGCCGTGGAAAAAGCACGCGAGTTGCGCCCGGATATCGTGCTGATGGATATCGGTATGCCCGGCCTCTCTTCTTTTGAGGCAGCGCGGCATATTCGCAAGGGGCGTCCCGAGACGAAAGTGCTGTTTCTCACCATGTATGAGGATGAGGATTATCTGGTGCAGTGTCTCGAAGTAGGCGCTTCGGGGTATGTGCTGAAAGACACTCCCGCTCAGCAACTTGTGACCGCCGTGCGCGACGTCTACAAGGGTGGAAAATATCTGAGCTCGCAGGTCCTGGGCAAACTCGTCGAGGACTTCCGCGCACGCGTGCGTGATTCCAAAATGCGTCCACGCATTTCCACCCTCACTCCGCGCGAGCGCGAGATTCTGAAACTGCTCGCCGAAGGAAACTCGGTCAAGGAGATCGCGGTCCTTCTCGGACTGAGCGTAAAGACCGTGGAGGCGCACAAGTTCAACTTGATGCGCAAGCTTGATATCCACAACAAGGCACAACTGGTGACCTATGCCATTCAGAAAAAGATTATCAAGATTCCTGTAAATCAGTAAGAAAAACGCATGAGTATGCGCCGACTTTTGTTCGTGGATGACGAGCCGAGTATCCGGCTGACGTTGCCGGCAATCTTGAAACTCCACGGCTTTGAAGTTTCGGCGGCAGGAACGGTGACCGAAGCGCTGCAGGCAATTCAGGCGCAAGAGTTCGACGTGCTGCTAACCGACCTGAACATCGGCCACCCAGGCGACGGTTTTACTGTGGTGAGCGCAATGCGCAGCGTCCAGCCTGACGCGGTGACCATTATCCTTACTGGGTACCCTGCGTTCGAAACCGCTCTGGAAGCGATTCGCAGCCAGGTTGACGACTACATTGTGAAGCCGGCCAATGTGGAAACGCTGGTGGCGCTCATTGAGCGCAAGCTCTTGCTGGAAACCCGGCAGACTCGCCGCATCGACCTAAAACGCCTCTCTGAAGTTTTGCAGGAAAACTCTGACGTGATCGCCAAGCGCTGGTTGCGGGAGATGAACCAGTGTCCGGAGTTTGTGCGCTTACGCCTGGACGGCACGGAACGTTGCGGATACCTGGCCGATCAGTTGCGCTTTTTTGCAGCGTTGCTTGACGGCTGCAAAATAGGGGATGATGAGGTAAAGTCCTCCCGTGAGTATGGAGCGTTGCGCGCAAGTCAGGGTGCCACTCTGGGGCTGCTTCTTGAGGAGGCGCGTGCGGCGCGGCAGGTGATCCTCGCCGTAGTGCAGGAGAATCTGCTGGAACTGGACGTGAGCCGTCTGGTTCACCAGATTGCCAACATCTGTGAATGGATGGACAGAATGAATGCACAGGCCCTCGAATCCTACACTCAAGGCTGGAAACGCCTGCAGGCTGGCTAGCCGCCGCGCGCGAATTCTATTCGATGGGCGCGGCGAGGGACTTAGGTTCCACTTCGATCGTGTTTAGACTCTTCAGAAACTTCTGCGTGTTCAGCAGAGGCCGTGCCAGCGCTGAGTTGTAGCCTGTCCACGCAGACTCCAGTTCCGCGTCACGTTCGAACTGTGCCCGCATCGCCTCCATCTTGGAATCAAGATCATCCAGGTAGTGCAGCATGAGTGCTTCTGGAAACATCGGAAGCTTTGGTGAACCGAACTCGTACTGCCCGTGATGGCTGATGATAAGGTGCTCCACGAGAATCTTGAGTTGCGGCGGAAATCCAGGTACCTGCGCAAGTTTCGCGTGCAGCATCTCCAGGTCGATAATCAGGTGCCCAAGCAGTTGACCCTCGGTGGTATAGCCGAAAGAGCGTGCGTAACTGAGCTCGTGAACCTTTCCAATGTCGTGCAGAAACGCTCCGGTGAGCAGCAGGTCGCGATTGATGAATGCGTAGTTGCGCGCGACGAGGTCGCAGGAGCGAAATAACGAGACAACGTGATCGAGCAGTCCGCCGATGAAGGCGTGGTGCATCGTCTTTGCCGCCGGAGCGATGCGGTAAGCGCGTGCAATCTCCGGGTCAGCCATGAACAACTCCAGTAGACGGCGAAGATGAGGCTCCGTCATGGAGGCGACAAACTCGCCGAGCGTCTGCCAGAGCAGGTCGATGTCCTTTGATGTCTTGGGAAGGTAGTCCGAGAAATCGATGTCCACATCTTCCATCTTGCGGACCTTGTGAATGGTAAGCTGCCAGCGCTGGTTGTACTTGTTGATGAGACCCTTGATTTTGACGATGTCATCCTGATCAAAGGTGTAGGCGCACTCTTCAACGTTGTCCCACATTTTTGCCTGGATTGTTCCGGTGCGATCCATCAGCGTCAAGTCGAGATATGGCTCGCCGCTCTTCTTCGACTTGATCTGCTTGTTGCTGACAACAAAGCTGGTGGTGACCACCTTGTTTTCCTGCTGCGCCGCATCGCGAATGTAAAAGTCTTTCATCAGTGCGCCATCCTGGCCCGAAGTGAGCTGGCAACCGCCTCAATGGTATCGCGGAAAGCCGGGGGCGGATAGCAAGAACGATGTCAGGACGCTTCGCGCGGAAGCCGGATTGTGACCGTGGCTCCGCGGCCTTCGCCTTCGCTGGTGGCGTAGGCCCTGCCTCCGTGCTGCTTCGCGATGTCGCGCACAATGAACAACCCAAGCCCTGTGCCTTTCACCTTTTGACGCAGGCGCGCGTTGACGCGATAGAACCGACGGAAGATTCGTTTGAGCTCACCCTGCGGAATGCCTTGCCCTTTGTCAGTAACCCGAACCAGCAGATCGGTAGCTTCGTCGAGAATTTCGATGGTGATGGCAATCTTACCGGGAGAGTACTTCACCGCGTTCTCCAGCAGATTGCTGATCGCCGAGCGCAGGTCTTCGGAATCTCCCTGCACAAATGGCGAGGAAAGAGTGTAGTCAACCATGCGGATGCTCTCCTCAGAGAGGTGGTGGCGGGTGCGCGCAAGCGTGGCACACTCGCGCACAATTTCTCCAAGGTCCACGCGCTGAAAGTTCCTGCGGCTCTTCTGTCCCAGGTTCCCGGCGCGCAATACCTGCTCCACCGTATGGATCAAGCGGTCGGTGTCTTCCAGCATGATCCCATAGAAGCGCTTGCGCTGCGCCTCGCTCAGGTCGCGAGACTGCAAGGTTTCCAAGTACAGGCGGATGGATGCGATAGGCGTCTTCAACTCATGCGTCACCGAGTTGATGAAGCTGTCATGCTGTTCGCTGCGCCGCATCTCGCGCACCAGGAAGATGGTGTTCAGCGTGACTCCGGCGATGATGAAGCCGAACAGGATTATGCCGAGCACAATCATCCCGACCTCACGCCAGCGGATCACCCACGTGATATTCAGCGCGAGGGCGACGGCTGCCAGACAGGAGCCGAGGACGATGACGGACGCAATGGCCTTATTGCGAGAGAGCGGCATAATCAGCTAGATAGTAGTGAGGCTGCGGGCGATAGTAAAGAGGAAGAGCCATCCGCGGGAAATCCCGCCGGGATGTTACAGGACCGGGCATCGGCCAAAAAGCCAGCACGGACGTGAAGTCAGGGCTGGGGTATCGCTTTCAATTACGTTGCGCGACGTTAGTCGCCGGCGATCGTCAACTCGGGATCCACAGGGGCGGCATGAGTAGCTGGCGCGGACGGAATGCCTGGGCGAATCTCCTTGATCCGGCTATCAGCCCTCGGAAGCTTGACATCGTACACCAGTCCTACCGCGCGAAGGGCGGAGATAAGGTACCAGTTTGTATCAACTTCCCACCAGCGCAAGCCATGTCGTGCGGAACTGGGATGAGCGTGGTGATTGTTATGCCATCCCTCGCCCCATGTGACCAGCGCAATCCAGAAGTTGTTGGTGGAGTCGTCGCCGGTCGCCCAGCGCTGCGAGCCCCAAAGGTGCGTAGCGGAGTTCACCAGCCAGGTGAAGTGCAATCCCACCACGGTGCGCAGGAAGACTGCCCAGAGCGCCACGTTCCATCCCCAAAAGTAGAAGACGGTGACGCCCACCACAACCTGGGTAACCCAATGGTACTTGCTGAGCCAGTGATAGAACTTGTCACGGCGCAGATCAGGCACATAAGGCCCAAGCTTCTCGGTCCCCTGGTGCAGCGCCTGTCCGGTCACGATCCAGCCCATGTGCGACCACCACTTGCCGTCGCGCGGCGAATGCGGATCGCCCTCGCGATCCGTCAATTGATGATGGATGCGATGAATGCCCACCCAGAAGATGGGTCCGCCCTCAAGCGCCAGCGTGCCACAGATGGCGAAGAAATACTCCAGCCACTTGGGACAGCGGAACCCGCGGTGTGTGAGCAGCCGGTGGTAGCCGACTCCAATGCCAAGCGAGGTGGAGACCCACCACAAAATCGTAGCAATGGCCACGCCCTTCCACGAGAAGTGGAAGAGGGCATCGACTGCCAGAACGTGATAGATCACCATCACAATCGCTGTAAGCCAATTGATTGATTTTCGTTCTTTTGCTGCGTCCACCAAACCATCCTTCCGTAGCTTCTCGCCGAGGCCGCAAATGCGGCTGGAACAAGCAGAAGCCACGCCACCGTTACCTGTAAGATATCAATCGCAGGGAGAACGCATTGTAAGAGTTTTGTAAGTGAGGATAAGGCGAAATGCGGTAAGGTTGCGAACTTGTGCTAGACAAAGGAAACCACCCTTTTTGCCGATGTGATTGCAAAGAAATGTTACATTTCTGGACTAGATTTACAGACGTGTCATCCAGCACAGTCGCGAGTGCGTCTATCGTGTGACCGCAGCGTTATGGAGGGCAGAATGCGACTTAGGAACCTAGCGGTAATAGCGATTATGGCAGCCGGACTCACTGGCCTTGCAGCCGCACAGGATGCGCCTCCCCCTGGCACTTCTCAGAATGGACCGCGCGGGGGCCATGGAATGGGGCAGGATTTTCATGGCGTAGGCGGGCAGGTCACGGCAATTGATGGTTCCACCATTACCTTACAAAGTTTTCGAGGTGAGACCGCGAAGGTCCAGATCACTTCCTCGACGCGATTCACCAAAGACCGCAGCGAAGCGAAACTCAGCGACTTCAAGGTGGGTGATCGCGTCTTTGTCTCCGGAGGGCAGGGCAAAGACGGAGTGTGGACGGCTCAGGTGCTTGGCAAACGCACCGGCCAAGGCCCGCAGCGCGGCGGAGCGATGGCGCAGCTGAAGCCTGAGGATAATGGCAAGACCTACATCCTTGGCGAGGTGACGAAGATTGATGGCGTAAAGCTGACCGTGAAAAAGCCCGACGGAACCGTCCAGGTGATCGAGGCCGACGACGATACTTCCTTCCGCAATGAGCGTCGCGAAAATGTGACCCTGGCTGACGTCAAGGTCGGAGACTTCGTGCGTGGTCAGGGCGAGGTCATGAACGGAGTGTTTGTCCCAAGGCAGTTGAACGCAGGCGCTCGCCGTCCTCGCCAGTCACCTGACGCGGAAGCTCCGCCAGAGTTTGCGCCGACCCAGCAAGGTGCCGAGCCGCAGGGCCAGACCGCACCAGCCTCCAGCAGCGATAAGAAATAGGGCAGGGAATTGATGACGCTGCGTACAAGCTTGGCGGGGTTGTTGTTGGGGCTGGGCTGGATGCTCTCCGCAGCGTGGGCGCAACCCGCTGCGCAATTGGCTAACCCGCCGCAAGCCACGGTTCCGCAAGCGTCTTCCCCGGCAACGGTTAGGTTTACGATTCATGGCGTGATTCACTCCGGAAGCACGAAGCTGCCGGGCGTCAGTATCACGGCGTCGCACTCGCTTACCGGGCGCAAGGCTATTACATCGACGGATGTCGATGGATCGTTTGCCATCGAGCTGCCCTCCAAAGGGCGCTGGGTGTTACGCGCTGAGTTCTCCGCCTTCGCCGTGCAGACAGCGGAAGTGATGCTGACTCCCGCGCAACCGGAAGCGTCGCACGACTTCGATTTGGTCCTTTTATCACGCGTTCCGAAAACCGCTCCCGCAGAAGGCGAAGCCGCTATCCAGGACGATTCAGGCGGGCAGAAAGTCGCACACTCTCCTGCCGGCGCGCGTGGTGTACAGCGGCTCACGGTGAACGCAGATGATGCCGCGCTCGCCCAATTCGCGGGGTCAGGCGATGACGGTTCCTCCGCCAATGCACCCGGGCTCGCAGCCAGCGCCGACGCTACCAATCAATCCGTTTCCGTCAGCGGACGCATGGGCAACGCACAGGATCTTGGCCTGCAGAACATGGATGATTTACGTGACCGGATGGACGACCTGCGTGCGCGCGGCCTCTTGAGTGGCAGCGGTCTCGAAGGCGGCGGTGGTCCGGGCGGAGGCGGTGGTCCGGGTGGAGGCGGATTTGGCGTGGGTGGTCGCGGCGGAGGAGGCGGTGGGGGCGGACAAATGCGCATGGGATCGCTCACCAGGCCGCATGGCCAGATCTATTACACGGCAAGCAGTGCGGTGTTGGATGCGGTGCCGTATTCCCTGAGCGGACCGGCGGAGAAGCCTGCATACGGCTCCAATAAAGTTGGCGCAAGCGTGGGCGGCGTGCTGAAGATACCGCATATTTACGATGACGGCGGCAAGACGTTTGTCTTTCTGAATTACTCCGGGGTGCGAAGTTCCACGCCGTACGATGTCTTCTCCCACGTGCCAACGACAGACGAACGCGCAGGCAACTTCAGTCAGACATTAGTCAACGGCCAGCCCGTGCAACTGTTCGACCCAACTACCGGAGCGCCGCTCGGCACCAGCGTTCCGGTAAGTACGCAGGCAGCTTCGCTATTGAATTACATCCCGCTCCCGAATGTATTTACCAACCCGCTGCAGAATTTTCACTTCAGTTCCGCGGCGGCATCGGACCAAGACATCTTCGCTCTCCGTCTGACGCACAACTTCGGGTCTGCCATCGCGCCGCGCGGAGCGCGTGGAGGCGGAGGGCAGGGCGGCCGATCGCGCAATAATCTGAGCTTTGGACTCAACTACCAGCGCAACGAATCCGCCAACCTCGAGCCATTTCCTACCGTGGGTGGCGAGACTCACACCAACGGACTCAACGCCAACGTGGGCTGGGCCGTCAGCAAGGGCAAGCTGAGCAATCAACTGCGTTTCACCTGGAACCGCAGCCGCTCGCACGCCAACAACTACTATCAGAACGAAAGCGCCTGTGCGCCGCTGGCTGGCATTGGCGGAGTTTCCACCGATCCGCTGAACTGTGGCGTGCCGGGACTCAGCTTTTCCGACTTCACCAGCCTCAGCGACGTGGCCCCGTCGCAGCGTGATTCGCAGACTTTTACACTAAGCGAAAATTTTGGATGGGTGCATGGAAAGCATCATCTCCACTTCGGCGCAGACTACCGCTGGATCAACAACAAGACGTACGCCAGTTCGAATCCCCGCGGCACGTTCACCTTTACAGGTTCATCTACCGCAAACTTTGTGAATGGCGCGGCAGTACCGGGAACCGGCTACGACTTTGCCGACTTTCTGCGGGGCTATGCGCAATCGACATCGCTCGCGTACTCAGCGGTCCACTATCAATTTCTGGCAGATAGTTATGATTTCTTCGTGCAGGATGATTGGCGTCTAAGGGGCAACCTGACGCTGAATCTCGGCTTGCGTTATGAGTTCATCTCACCCTATCGCGAAGCGCACAACGAGTTGGAGAATCTTGATGCGGGCTTCAACGGAGCCCAATTCGTCAACGCTGTTCCCGTGCAGCCAAACACCACCGGTCCCTATCATGGCTACTATGGTCGAGGTTTATTGAAACCCGACCGCAACAACTTTGCGCCCCGCGCCGGAATCGCCTGGAAGCCCTTTGGCAACAAAGCGGTAGTGCGCGCGGGGTACGGCATCAACTACAACCTGGGACAGTACGGATCGATTGTGCAGAATCTCGCCGCGCATCCGGCCTGTGCGGATTTGCCCGCACCTTGCGCAGTTACGGAGACCAACGCAGCTCCCGCAACTGGGCCCAGCACGCTGACCCTCGCCAATGGATTTCCGGCTTCGGCTGCCATCCGAAACAACTTCGGCATCGACCCCAACTATCGCACCGCGTACGTGCAGCTATGGAATCTGAACATCCAGCGCGAGATCACCTCTACCCTGCTATTGAATGTGGGTTACACCGGAAGCAAGGGGACTGCGTTGGACATGCTGCGTGCGCCCAATCGCGGACCAGACGGGATACTCAATCCCAACGTGGAAGCCTTCAACTGGGAGACTTCGCAAGGCTCCTCGATCATGCACGCGGGTTCGGTACGTCTGCGCAAGCGCATGACCAAAGGAGTTGCGGTGGGCGGCACCTACACCTACTCCAAGTCTATTGATAACGCATCATCCATTGGCGGCGGCGCGCAGGTGGTTGCGCAGAACGATCAGGATCTGCGGGCCGAGCGCGGGCTCTCCAGCTTTGATCAGCGCCACAAGCTCTCCGCGGACTGGACGCTGGAATTGCCATGGGGCGAGGGCCGCAAGTGGCTTACCCGGCCCGGCATCGTACAGAAAGCCCTCGGCGACTGGCTGCTCAATAGCACGATTACGGCGGCTTCCGGAACGCCATTCACTGCGCGGGTGCTTGGCTCCTTTGAAGATGTCGCGGGCGGCGTCAACGGAACGCTGCGTGCAAACTACACCGGTGCTCCCATTGAGATTGGCGATCGCGGCATCAGACATTGGTTCAACACCACGGCGTTTGCAACTCCTGCGGCTGGCACCTACGGCAACGCAGGCAGGAACACGATCATCGGGCCGGGAAGCTGGCTAATGAGCCTTGTGCTATCGAAAAATTTTCCGATCAAGGAATCAATGGGCGTGGAGATGCGAGCCGAAGCCGACAACGTGCTGAACCATCCGAACTATTCAGGCATTGACACTACATTGAATTCTCCGACTTACGGGCAGGTGATCAGCGTAGCGTCCATGCGCAAAATGATTCTTTCGCTGCATTACAGGTTTTAGCGGAGCGGCATGAATGAGCAGCTTAAGCGAGCAACGATACGCTGTGAAGGGGCTTCGGTGATGAGTGTGTGCCGCAACAGATTCGTTCGCAACGCGCTGACGCTGCTGTTGTGCTCGGCCATAGCTTTTCCGCCGGCATTGTTAGCGCAGCAGGCGCGGATTGGAGAAAGCGGCTTCAGCTTCAAGGTGACCAGCGAACTCGTGCTGGTCAGCGTCACCGTGCGCGACAAAAAGGGCAACCTTGTCCGCGGGCTCAAGCAGAGCGAATTTACCGTCCTCGAAGATGGAAAGACGCAGCAGATCCAGAGCTTCGACATAGAGGACGTGGACAATTACGCGCCGTCCGTTTCTGAAGCCGGCCCCGCGCAGGCCGAGATGGCGGTGCCGAAAACCGATCTGCTCACAGGAAAGAAATCTGCTACGCACGAGACATTGCGCGATCGCCGTCTCATTGTCCTGTTTCTCGATCTGAGTTCGCTGCAGAGCGATGACAGCGACCGCGCAGTGGAGAGCGCGAAAAACTTTATCGCAAAGCAGATGACTCCCGCCGACCTGGTCAGCATCATCACCTTCGATACCTCTTTGAAAGTGGCGCAGGATTTCAGCAGCGACAAGAAGGTGTTGACCGCTGCGCTTGATCGCGTCGGAGGCATTGAAGGCGGCGGGCAGGAGTTCGGCACCACGGGCACCAGCGAGGGAACGCCCGAGGATTCCGGTTCGTTCGTCGCCGACGATACGGATTACAACATCTTCAACACCGATCTGCGTTTGCAGGCGCTCACAACCATTGCCAAGAACCTCGCGGGCATTGATCAGAAAAAATCCATCTTGTACTTCAGCAGCGGAATGACCAAGACCGGCGTGGAGAATCAGGCGCAGTTGCGCGCGGCGATCAATGCCGCGGTGCGCTCCAATGTTTCGATCTACGCGGTGGACTCGCGCGGACTTGAAGCGATGCCTCCCGGCGGCAACTCAACGGCAGCCAGCCTGCGCGGAGTCTCCGCCTACAACGGCGCGGCGGTGCAGAACGATCTTGATTCGAACTTTGCCAGCCAGGAGACGCTGGTCACCATCGCCAATGACACCGGCGGCAAAGCCTTCCTCGACACCAATGATTTCAGCAAGGCATATTCCAAGGTGCAGGCGGACAGCGAAACGTATTACGTGCTCGGTTACCGCAGTTCCAATCCGAACCGCGACGGGCGCTTCCGCCGAATCCAGGTCAAGCTCAATCGCAGTGACGTGAAACTGGAATATCGCATGGGATATTACGGTCCGCGCGATTTCCAGCATTTCACCAAGGAAGACCGCGAGCAGCAACTGCAGGAAGAGTTGATGTCAGAGCTGCCGAACACCGATCTTCCGGTCTACCTTGGCACAGGATATTTCCGCAGCACCGCGAACAAGTTCTACGTGCCGGTTTCCATCATCGTGCCAGCTTCTGCCATGGTGGCGCAGCGTCATAAAGACAAAGCATCTCTTGACGTGCTGGGCGTGGTGCGTGACCTGACGACGAAATTTCCGGTGGGCAATGTTCGTGACAACATCAAGCTTACGGTAGAGCAAACGCAAAGCGTAGTAACTGTCGGAAGCGCGTCACCCAACGCGGAGACTCAGCCCTCAATCCCTCTCACGGCCTCGCCAGGAGTTCCTGCGCCCAAGCACAAGAATGTGCAGTACAACACCGGATTCCTGCTTCCTCCGGGACGCTATCACCTGAAATTTGTGGTGCGTGAAAATCAAAACGGACGGGTGGGGACCTTTGAGAGTGACTTGGTAATTCCGGACCTGCGCAAAGAAAAGATGAAGATGAGTTCGGTCATCCTCTCCAGTCAAAAGGCGCCCGCTGGAAAGAAGTCACAGTTGAATCCTCTGGTGAGCGATGGTCAGGAGATTATTCCCAATGTTGCACACGTCTTTACCCCGGAGCAGTCGATGACCCTCTATTACGAGGTTTACGATCCTGCGAAGTCGGCAGACAAGAAAGACGCCATCCATCTGCTCACCAGCATCCAGTTCTTTCGCGGCAAGGTGAAGGTTTATGAGACTCCGCTGGTGGAGGCCCTGCACCTGAACGCTGCTGAACGTAAGGCAGCCGCGTTCCAATTTGAAGTGCCGATGAAAGCGTTGAATCCCGGATGGTATACCTGCCAGGTCAATGTGATCGACGACGCCGATGCATCCTTCGCATTTCCACGCACGCAGGTGCTGGTCAGGCCCTGAGCAATATCCAACAGCAACAGAAAGGACAGGGTGGATGCCCTGTCCTTCTATGAAATCTCCCGCGCAATTTAATGGATCATCGTGCCCATCACGGTCGCGATCGTTCCTGCTATGCCAAACAGGATGCCAGCATACCAGAAGGGACGCCTCTTGGTTAGCAATGTAATGGAACAGATGACCAGTCCCATCTCCAGCAGCGTCTCGCCGAGGTCGTAGTGATTGGCGCGATGAGTAAACACGTCCACCTCCGACTCCAGGGCCTTCGCTTCCTCTTGAATCTTTTCCTGTTCGCCCTTGTTTTTCTCGATGAACGCCTCGTTCTTTTTCACCAGCGCTTCGGCGGCGGCAGCGTCCTTCAGCGGCAGAACCTTCAGTAATTCATCCAACTGTTCCGTAGTGTGTCGCCGGATGTTTTTCGCCTGGTAATAGTTCCATGTGTCGGTGGCCTTGTCTTGCTTCAAAACCTCTTCGGTGTGGGCACGATGACCCAGCAACGCGGCAATCGCGACGAGTACGGCAAGAATGGCCATGGTAAAGCTCACCGGAGCCAGGTTGGAGTTTTCGCGGCCATGCTCGGCGGCCTCTTGCAGATCTTGCATCTCGGGTTCTTCGCTCATATGTTTTCCTTGCTTTCTACTTTACGGTGGAAATATCCACTTCGCCAGTGGGAGCCAAACAGCTTTCGTCTGCCCGGTTCATGACTTATTCGGCTTTGCTTTGCCTTCCAATTCACGCCTCGCAGCAGCCAGGGCTTTTCGTTTTTCCGCGCGCACCTCGGGATAAGCCAGCTTCATCTCCTGCAGCGCGTCAACAATCACCGAGGACACAACCAGTCGCGTGAACCACTTGTTGTCTGCCGGGACAACGAACCACGGTGCGCGCTTGCTGGACGTATGCCGGATCATCTCTTCATAGCTCTTTTGGTATTCGTTCCAGTAGCCGCGCTCGCGAATGTCGGCGGCCGAGAACTTCCAGTTTTTCTCCGGCGCGTCCAAGCGCTCAAGGAAACGCCGCTTTTGTTCTTCTTTGCTCAGGTTCAGAAAGAATTTTCGGATCGCGATCCCATTCCTAGTAGCGTAGCGCTCAAAATCAGCAATGTCCTGGAATCGCTCCTTCCAGATGTCGCCGTTGACGCACCTCTCGGGAAGATGTTGTTGCTCCAGGAACTCCGGATGCACACGCACCGCCAGCACCTCTTCGTAATAGGAGCGATTGAAAATGCCGATATTTCCGCGTGCTGGAGTGCACTTCGAGGTTCGCCACAGATATCCATGTTCCAGTTCTTCCTGCGAGGGCGACTTAAAGGAAAACACCTCACAGCCTTGTGGATTGACCCCGCTCATCACGTGCTTGATGGTGCCATCCTTTCCGGCAGCGTCCATGGCCTGAAAAATCAGCAGCAGAGCCCATCGGTCCTGGGCGTAGAGTTTGTCCTGCAAGTCCGTCAACAACTCGGTGGAGCGTTGCAGCAACTGCTTGGAATCGTCCTTGAACTCCTTCGCGAGTCCAGCAGTGTCTCCGGGATCGAACTCCTGCAGGCTGAACTTCTTGCCTTGATCAATCCGGTAGCGCGTAGCCAACGACCGCAGCTTCTTTTCCTGCTTCATTGAGCGCTTCTCCTCGAATGCTCTGCCCGTTAACAACAGGGTTCCCAATCACTACCCGACTGCACCGACAGAGAATGTACCACCACCGCGTGTTGCGTAGAAACAGGCTCCAGCCTGCCTCGTCTCGCATCTAAAGCTCTTGATGATCGCAGAAAAGAAAACTCTGCTGCAACGTGTTCCGCGAATCATGCCCGTCCTCGTTCTGATCGCGGCACTCTACGCCGCATGGATCTTCTACTCCCGTTGGAATGCCGAGGTGGAAGAACGCAAGGCCGCCCATGTTCGCGAAATAGAGCGTGCACGTAAAGATGTTGAACTGAACGGCGGCACACAACTCAAGATTAGGATGCTTTACGCCAACCCAGGCGCGATGCGCCGTGGCGAGTCCGTTCAGATTTGTTACGGAGTGGCCAACGCCACCAATGTTTCCTTTGATCCGCCCATCCCGGATGTCTGGCCGTCCATGAATCGTTGCGTGGATGTTTCTCCCAGGAGCAGTACAACCTACACGCTCAACGCCGATGATGGTGCAGGACACGCAGACAGGGCCCAGGTCTCCGTGCAGGTGAAGTAACCGCGCGTGCTTTCAATGAAAAACCGGGAGGCAGGCCCCCCGGTTCACTGAATCCCAATGACTATTACATGGATATTGTGACTGCCATTCCAATGCCTGGATGTGCACGGCTGTAGAGGTAATAGCCGTCGTTCGTGTAGTCAAGGTAAACGTCGTCGGTTTCGTACCATAGCGGGTTCCAGCCTTCTGGCCACGGATCGACGAAGGTCACCCAATATCCGTCATACTGAAAGCGCGGAAATCCGCCAACGAAGAACATGGGAAGGTGGTTGATGCGGAAGAAGTGGTCGGCACCGAAATAGCTGCGGAAACGGCCGTCAGGGATGCGATAGCCATTGTATCCGCCGCGCTGGGCCCAAGTGCGATGTTCGTCATTCCATGAAGTGGCGCGGGACTGCACGAAGCCGCTGCGGACCTGTCCCTGGTGCTGCGGAACGCCGCTGGGATGGACGCCGCCATGGTTCGGGGCGACATTATGCTGGACGTTTCCATGATAGGCGCCGCCGTAGCTTTGCTGCGCTCGCGCTGGGGCTGCATGGGACTTCTGCGCTGGACGAGCCTCTTCCTTACCCTCATGCTGTGCATAGACAGATGCAGTGGTTCCGAGAAGCAAGAATAGGATCCCTGCGCTGACAACCATCTTGTTTCGCATACGTTTCTCCTTTGAAAACTGAGCTGATAATTCCAACTTACGGAAAGCACCACACTCATTTCAGGTAAATCTCTGAGCCCGCTCGATTGTACTGCCGGCCAACCGTATTGCAAAACGAGGCTCCCCACTAGGTGTTCACTTTCGCTGATTGCATCTTTTCACCAAAGAAGGCGTCGACTTTCGCATCGCGCAACTTTCCTGTTCTCTCAGGTTTCTATCGAGTGAGCATGGAGGTGCTGGGAGATGTTTAAGAAAACGGTACTTGCGTTATTTGGTTTGGTCTTCGCGTTGGCGCTTGTGGCTCCTCCGAAGGCGAATGCAGCGGTGGTGGTCGGAGTGGGCGTGGCTTCCGGTCCGGGATATGGATACGTTGTCGCGCGGCCGCGGCCTTATGTTTACGTAGCTCCCGCGCCCTATGTGGCGTACGGACCCGGCTATGTGTATCCGGCTTATGGGTGCCCGCGTGTGGTCGCGGGGTACAGACCTTACGGATATCGCTATGAAGGTCGTCGCGGATACGGATGGCGCCGCTAATCGGTTCGCATCGCCTTATCCTGCGCCCTCGGCTTGTGAAGCCGGGGGTTTTACTTTGTGCCCACGACGATGCGCGCGATTCGCGAGTTCTCTTACCGAATCCGTTCCGCTCCGTTTAGAATCACCTGTAAACCATGCGCCATGATGAAATTCTCGGTTTTCTGAACCGCCTGCTCGCTCCCGGCATGACGCCTACATTGACGTGGGCCGCATACTGGGAATTTGCCTTCTGGATTTTTGCGCTGATCGTTGCCGCTACGCTGCTGTTATTACGCCCGCAGTGGTTGGAGAAGGCTGAGGATGGGTTCCGTCGCATCAGCCAGCATCGCGGTGCGTGCGTGTGGGCCATCTTCGGCGCAGTGTTCGTCATTCGACTGGCATTGCTGCCTCTGGTCCCAGTTCCAATTCCTGTTCCACACGACGAGTACAGCTATCTGTTGCAGTCTGACACTTTCGCCTCCGGGCGCCTTACGATTCCGCCGCACCCGATGTGGGTCCACTTCGAGACCTTTCACGTCAACATGCAGCCCACGTATCAATCGATGTATCCTCCGGCGCAGGCGATGTTCATGGCGCTGGGGCAGAAACTGACTGGAGCGCCATGGGCGGGCGTGCTGTTCAGCGTGGCGCTGATGTGTGCGGTTTTCTGTTGGATGCTACAGGGGTGGATGCCACCGCAGTGGGCGCTGCTGGGCGGAGTGTTTACCGTGGTGCGTTACGGCATCTTCTCGTATTGGGTGAACTCTTACTTTGGCGGGGCCGTGGCGGCTATCGGGGGCGCGCTTTTGCTGGGTGCCCTGCCGCGGATGCGGCGCAGGCTGAGCCTGCGATGCACCGTGCTCTCTATTATTGGACTCTTTCTGTTGGCCAACAGCCGTCCGCTGGAGGGTTTCCTTTTCAGCCTTCCGTTGCTTCTTGCGTTGCTCTGCCTGATCGTCCGTTCGCAACTGCCGCGCCGCCGGTTGTTCATGAGGATTGTCATTCCGGGCACGGTGCTGCTGGCGATGGCCGCCGGTTGGATGCTTTATTACAACTGGCGCGGCACCGGGCATCTGCTCACCATGCCCTATATGTTGAACCAGGCGAGTTACCACCTGAGCCGGCCGTTCTTGTTCCAAAAGCCCTACCCGCCCGGGCATTACAACCATCCGGAGATGCGCGCTTTTTACATTTTCCACGAACTGCCGGACATTCTGCTCTCGCGATCGCGGTGGGGCTTGGAACTGATCATGTCGCGCAAGTTTTACTGTTATTACGTATTCATGGTGTGGCCGTTTCTTCTGCTCTTTGTACCCGGAGTGATTCTCGCGGCGCGCAGTCGGGAGTTGCGTGTGGTTCTCGGTTCCACCCTGCTGATGACCGCCGGAGCTACGCTGCAGATCTGGCCAGCGCACGGACATTATGCCGCTCCCGCAGCCGGAGCCGTTCTGCTGATCCTGTTGAATGCACTAAGGGCCTTGGGTATGCCGGCTCAACCGTCGCGTTACCGGTATTTCTCGCGGGCTATTGTTTTCAGCATATTTCTCTGGATGTTGGTGCCAATTGCCGATCGCCTGTGGAATCCCTATGCGTTTGATGTCACTCTCGGGGGGTATGAAGACAATGTTCCCCAGCAGATTCAAGGCCAAACCTTGCAAGCCCGATTCAGCCAACTGCCCGGGCAGCACCTTGTTCTAGTCCATTATCGACTGCATGACATTCCCAGTCAGGACTGGATTTATAACCGGCCTGACATTGATTCATCCAAGGTAGTGTGGGCGCGCGACATGGGCTTCCAGGCAAACCAGGAACTGCTGCGTTACTACCCCAACCGCCAAGTCTGGTACGTGGACCGAGGCAGCGGTGCCACCGCTATGCCCTACTCTTCATTCCTTGCGCTGACCCATCCTGCAGACGCTCTGCTGGCTAACAACCCGGAAAAAGATAGATTCTAAGAGTTTGAGGCGGCCTTTTGCAGGCCGCCTCAAACAGTTCCTTGCGCTTTGAGCCTACTTCTTAAGCCTGTGCTCCTCCCCCCGGAGGCAAGCCATTACGTAAGCCTAATTAAATATATGTCGATTGCCGAACTCAATACCACCTCCCAAATGGGAGTTTTCGAACTAAGGACTGGTGGAGGGCAGCCGGGTCAGCAATCTCATCATCGAGCCCTGCCCCCGAACACCGGTCTTGCGATAAATGCACTTTTGATAATACCGAACGGTATCAGCCTTAATCCGGAGTAGGTCGGAAATTTCGCCAACCTCCATCCCCTGCTTCATCATCTCTGCCACCCGGCACTCAGCCGGAGACATTCCAAAAATGCCCTGCCATAAGCGGTGCTCACCTTGCCCCTGCTCCTCCGGAGTTGTGAGGAATAAGATCGCTGACGGATGGCCTTCCATCACTGCCCAACTGGAGTGATAGGGCAGAACAGTTACGTACAAGGCTCTTCCCTCTGCCGCATGCAGCACTGTCGCCCCCTCGCCAGGGTCGGTGGACTTTCCCGCGCCGCAGGCGCAAGCCTTTAACAGGCAGGCATCCAGAATTTTCTGATCAATGGGTCTCGCCGCCAGCAAGCGGCGCTCTTTGATGCGCAGCAGCGCTCCATCGGCAATCAATGCTTCGGCGCGCCGGTTCGCCGATAACACGCGGCCACCCCCGTCCAGCGTTATGCAGGCCGCGCCCATCAGATCCAGCGCGTGCTGTCCCGCGGCATTGCGCTCGTTGAGCGAAGTGATCGCGCTTTGAACCTTGAATACTCTCGCCAGGTGAGGCACCAACTCTCTTAGCAACTCTTTCTCGCTGCCGCCAAAAGGCGCTCCAGTCCGGCTGCGCGCAACATGCAGGCTCTGCATCCAGCCGCCCGGACGGAAGACGACTGCCGCCGCACTCCATTCGATGTCGTATTTGCGAAAGAACTCAACGTAGAACTTCGATCTGCGAAACCTCTCCATAGGGAGATGGTCTTCGGGAGACCCGCAATACCAGCCCTGTTCGTGAAACTTCTGAATTTCCACCATCCATGGGCTGAGCGTAGTCAATCGCTCCGCGGCAAGGCGTGTTTCCACCGTCACTCCGCGATCCGCGCAGGTCAAGGTGTTCACATTATATGGGGCGTGGATCAGGATTGCCGCCTTGTCGGCATGCAGAATTTTGGAAGCTTTTTCCAGGAAGACGGGCCACATCTCGGGCTCTGTCGCCGCACTATAGAGCGGGTCCAGCAAAGCTTTCGTTAGGCCCGAACCGTTCGTATCCAAGATCTTACCCTAGCTTGATTGACGTAGATACCTGACAGAATAGCAACTTTGCAAATTGCACATAAGTATCTACAAGGCGTATTGACATTGGCAAAAGGTTAGTTGCTCGGGCCTCGCCGCCGATAGCCAGTTCACGGTAACGTGGGTAGAGTGGCGTACAGAGCGCGGCTGAGTTGTAATTCGATATCGATGTCCTTGAAAATTACCGCGGCAGTTCCAGCAGGAAGGTCCGCTTCCATGTCAGAGGCGCTCCGGCGCGCCGCCAGAACCAGGATCGGGGTATCCGCGAATACCTCAAGCTTCCTGATCCGGCGAACCAGTTCCGACCCTCCCATCCGAGGCATTGAGAGGTCTGTGATGATGATGTCAGGGACAAAGTTATTCAGAACCTCGAGAGCCTCAACACCGTTGGTGGCCGATTCCACGATGAATCCCCGCTCTTCAAGGAAGCGGCAGACGCTGTGACGAATCAGCATGGAATCGTCGACAACCAGCGCGGTCTTCGGAACAGGCGTGGGCACGGGCATAGCTTCTTTTAGAAGCGGATTTACGTGCTCCGATCATAAACCATTTTCGAAAGTTTTCTCTTAATTCATCCCACAGGGAACCTGGGAGTGAACGCACACGACGGCATGGGCTCAAAACCCGTATAGTTTCCGCCCAGTTCAGGCTTCGCCGAGCGCAGAGTCCTCGATGGCCATGTCTTTAAACTCGCTACTCTCGAAAACCTCGCGGCATTCCAGGCATTCAACGAATTCCGAATCCTCTTCGCGAGCTACAATCTGCACCCGCGGATGACGGCACTTCTGCTTCAAGGGACTGCTCACTGGCTGCACGGTGTTGCCTTCAGATTGTGGTGACGACATAAAGGAAATTACGCTGCCCGAAGCGGCAGGTTCGGGTATTCTAGCTTGGCCGCGCCGGAAGTCAAGAGGCCAGCTCACAGGAATCCGGACATGGCCAGATTGATCTCGACTACATCCGGCCCGCGCAATTGATCGCTAGGAGATGTCTTTCATCACCAGCAGGGTTCCGTAGTCCTGCCCGCCCGCGGTGGTTGCACGCGCCACAATTCCGCTAAAAGCCTTTCGCACTTCCGGATACTTAGCAGCCACAGCCTTGATCACCGTCATGTTGTCCTGCAGCGCCTGCATTGAGTTGCTGACATCGGCAGCCTGATACTTCACCACCAGTGAAAGCTGTCCATGATCGTCGGGCACTGCAAACATCTGTGTCAGGTTGTAGGTGCGTCCGTTCGCAGCAACCAGCGGCACCGGATCTCCGGTGGGCACCTCAGGTGGACGGGCCTCTTGAATCTCATTGGATAGTTTGTCCAACTGCAGGCTGCTCATAAAGTCCACCGGGGCGTAAATATCCCACCCCATCACATAGTAGAACCACGCGTTCAGGCGCTCTCCCGCACGCTCAAACGTGCGCGCCTGGCGTACGTACCATGTGGCGTCGTGGCCGGAAACCTCGCTGGGTTTGGGATAGTAGCCCGCCAGTTTCCACTGATTTTGCAACTTCTGTAAAACCACAGTCACCATGTATGGCACCTTGCCACCAGAGACATTTGTCAGCACCAGTGCATACTGGCCGGGTTCAAGGTTGGGAATGGCAAAGCTCGCGCTCGATGGCGTGTGTCCATTGGAGCCATACACGCCGCAGAAAAACTCGGCGTGCTCCATCCGTCCCCCGGCTTTGGAGGCGTCAAGGAAGTAATCGCGGCGAATGGTGACCTGATCGCCCATCACACCCTTGTCATGCGTCACCGTTTGCTGAACGCCGCCAAATTCAGCGGCGAGGACGGGAATTGCCGCCTGCCGCAAACTCTGCACGTCGCCGTGAGCCGCGTATTGGATGTACAGTCCCGCCGCATTGTCGATTGCCGCACGTGTCGCCGGATCAATCTCGCTAGCTTGACCGCACTCCTGTGCGACGCTTGCAGGCGAAGACAGTAGGCATAGGAAAAAAACCGATACTGCAAATCGCGCCCAGTAAGAATCTCGATACATAGCTCTCCGGTGGTAGAACATCCAAATGTACGGAATTGAGATTGCCCGTGCCAGTGTTCCGCGCCATCCTTCCGGTTGCGCTAAGAGCATACATCCACGCGCAAACCGAGGGTCAAGGAGAATAGATGCCCACTGCAGCGGAGTAGATGTTCGGCGGCTCAAGCTATCCGCGGTGCTGATTCGGGAAGCGCAACGCCCGCCTCGCGTTAGACGCAGAAAATTCATATTCCCAAAACCGAAGAGCGCAGACAAGATGCACCGAAAACGCCGAACGGGGTAGAATCGGACGCATGGGATGCACAGCAAGGCGGAGCCTGCAATGAAACAAACGATAGCGACGGCATGTGTGCTGATGATGGTGTCGGGCAGCCTCCTTGCTTGGCAATCTGCTCCCCAGAATTCCAGCGCGCAAAAGACTCCTCCTGTAAAGAAAACTGCGGTTCGCAAGGTCAAGGCGAAGAAGTCCTTGGCCAAGGCTCCAGAACCTGCGCCGCTGCCCGCGCAGCAGATCCCGCCTGTGCCTGCAACCCTGATGAACAGTCCCAAGGTGAAGCCCAGCGTTATCATGGAGGGGGGCCTCCTCACCATTGACGCGCCCAATTCGACACTCAGCGATGTGTTGAGCGAGGTTCACAAGGCGACCGGAGCATCCATTGAGGGCGCCAATCCTACGGAGCGCATTGCCATAAAGCTCGGCCCCGGCAATCCTGAACAGGTTCTCGCCGCCCTGTTGCGCGGCACCCCTTACGATTATGTGATCCTCGGGGCTCCCGGAAACTCCAATTCACTGACCCGCGTTATGCTGTCTCAGCAATCCGCGCAGGGTTCCTCAGTCCTCCCTGAATCATCCGAAAAGGCGCCTCCGCGTTCCGAAGACGACTCAAATCAAGTTGTTTCTCCTCGTCAACCTGCGGCGGCAGGCGATCAGCCTTCCGAAGAGACCGCTGCTCCGGAGAATACCCAGCCAGAGCAACCACAGCAAGCGCAACCGCCGGAAACGAATCAACCGAAGACACCTGAACAGCTCTTCAAGGAACTGCAACAGTTGAATCAACCAAAGCAGCCGACGCAACTGCAGAATCAACAGCCTCAGCAGTGATTCGCTGAAATCGTTCTGAGCATCATCTGCGGAATATTGCTGAAATGGAAAAGCCCCGCCAAGGTAAATCGCGGGGCTTTCTTTCCAAGTGTTGTGAACAGCAGGCAGCTTGTTCTGAATTCGGAAAAATCAGTCGTTGCCTGCGGAGGTGGTAAGAATCTGTGCCGGTGCGGGCTTCATGACGTGCCGGCTGCGGTCAAAGACGTAGAGAATTCCAAAGATGATGGCATAGCCGAGTCCAACTCCCACGGCTAGCGAGAGAACAATTACGGAGACCATTGCGAGCGACATTACAAGCGAGAGCACAGTAATTACCCTATTCTTTCGATGCTGGGCAACGAGCCCAAGATGCGGCGGGATGCCCCGCCAGTTCCATGTTAACCCTTGCTGCTTGCCTAAACCTGTGATCCCCAACACGGGAAAGCTGCGAATTCACCAACAACTCACATTTTTCTTGCAGCCAGCCCCGTGAAGTCGCTCTAAGAAACTGGCTGCAACCAATATGCGTTGGTTTGACCTAGATCGCTATTGGCAAATAAGATACCTGAGTCGAACTATCTTCCTGTCCTTTCTAACCCGTCCGTGGGGATGTGTCCAATTACGGCTGGTCTTGTACCAATGCCGCGCTTGCGGGCCAGGCAGTGAAGTTCGTTGTTCGAGAACCGAATCACATGGGCATTCGCAACATCACGGTGCGTGGCGCGCGCCAGCACAATCTCAAGAACATCGACGTTGAGATCCCGCGCAACACGCTCACGGTAATCACTGGGCTGAGCGGGTCAGGCAAGTCCTCATTGGCCTTTGACACCATCTATGCCGAGGGACAGCGCCGCTATGTCGAGACTCTCTCGGCTTATGCGCGGCAGTTTCTCGACCAGATGGAGCGCCCTGACGTGGACTCGATCGACGGTCTCAGTCCCGCCATCTCCATCGAGCAGAAGACTACATCGCGCAGCCCCCGCTCAACCGTCGGCACAATTACTGAGATTTACGATTATCTACGCTTACTTTACAGCTCCATTGGCATTCCACATTGTCCGAACTGTGGCAAAGAGATCACCCGCCAGTCGGTGGAACAGGTCACCGCGAGAGTGATGGAGTTGGCCCAGGACGCCGGGGCTGAGCTTCGCGTCATGCTGCTGGCTCCCATCGTGCGCGGCCGCAAGGGCGAATTCACCAAGGAGATGGAAAAGCTAGCCGCGCATGGATTTACCCGAGCCCGCATCGATGGCGAACTGCGCTCCATTGATGAGGAGATCAAGCTGGACAAGCGCCGCAACCACACCATTGAGGTTGTAGTCGACCGCCTGCTGGTGAAGGAAGGAATCGAGAAGCGCCTCGCAAATTCAGTAGAGGTCGCCATGAAACTCGGTTCCGGGTTGCTGGTCGTCAGCGTGGTGGGCGGCGAGGAGCATATGTACTCTTCGCGCATGGCTTGCCCTGAGTGTGGCGTCAACGTCGCCCAGCTTGAGCCGCGATCGTTCAGCTTCAACAGCATGTATGGGGCTTGCCCGGAGTGCAACGGCCTGGGTTCAAAGTATGATTTCGATCCCGCCAAGGTGATCGTCGATTGGTCCAAGCCGCTGCTCGATGGTGGTCTCGGCCCCGGCGCCGGGTCAGCCTCTCTGCAGGCAATGATCAAGCGTGCCGCCGAAGAGAAGAAAATCAACCTGGCAACGCCTTTCGAGCAACTGCCGGAGGAGCAGCAGAGATTCCTGCTCTACGGCGACCAGGCAAGACGCGTGCGCTCCGGCTTTCATGGCATCCTCGCTTTTCACAAGCACACGCTTGAGGAGGTCACAACCGAGGGCTACCGCGAATACCTGATGCAGTACATGTCGGCTACTCCATGCCAGGTCTGCCAGGGACGCCGCCTCCGTTCTGATAGCCTCGCTGTAAAAGTGAACGCCATGAGCATCGCTGATTTCACCGCGCTTCCCATCTCTCGCGCGGTTGACGCCGCGGCGGCAATCGAACTCACTGGGCGTGAGGAGAAGATAGCAGGCCGCATCGTCGGCGAAATCCGGGAGCGTCTCGGCTTTCTCAACCACGTCGGACTCGGATACCTCTCGCTAGACCGCTCGGCCGCAACTCTCAGTGGTGGAGAAGGTCAGCGGATCCGTCTCGCCACGCAGATCGGCTCCAAACTGCGCGGCGTGCTCTACGTTCTCGATGAGCCGTCGATTGGCTTGCATGCGCGCGACAATGAAAAGCTTCTCCAGTCCCTGGAATCGCTCCGCGATCTCGGCAACACCGTGCTCGTTGTCGAGCACGATGAGGAAACCATTCGCCGTGCCGATTACGTCATCGACCTCGGCCCGGGTGCAGGAAAGCTCGGCGGGGAACTCGTTGCCGCCGGAACGCCCGCGCAAATCGCGGACTCTGCCGCCTCGCTCACCGGACAATACATCTCCGGACGCAAGACCATTCCCATCCGCTACGAACGCCGCAAGATCAACGGCCATGCGATCACCGTGCTCGGCGCAAGGGCCAACAATTTAAAAAATATAGATGTCACCTTCCCGCTCGGCGTGATGACCGTGGTCACCGGCGTCTCCGGTTCCGGCAAATCAACGCTCGTGAATGACATTCTCTACGCCGCGCTGGCGCAGAAGATTTACAAATCGCGGCAGGAGCCCGGAGCGCATAAATCAATCAGCGGCGCCGAAGAAATCGACAAGGTCATTCGCATCGACCAGTCGCCGATTGGCCGTACTCCACGCTCCAATCCCGCCACCTACACCGGAGTCTTCACCCAGATTCGCGAGCTCTACGCCATGCTGCCGGAATCGCGTGAGCGCGGCTACAAGGCCGGGCGTTTTTCCTTCAATGTCTCAGGCGGACGCTGCGAAGCCTGCCAGGGCGAGGGCGAGCGCCGCATTGAAATGAACTTCCTTCCTGACGTGTACGTGCTCTGCGAGGTTTGCGGCGGCAAGCGCTACAACCGGGAAACTCTCGCCGTGCGCTACAAGGGATACACCATCGCCGACCTGCTCGACACGCCCATCAGCGAAGCTCTCGCCGTGCTGGAAAGCTTTCCCCAGGCGCGCCAGAAGCTCCAGACGCTCGTCGATGTTGGTCTCGGATACATTCATCTCGGCCAATCTTCCGTGACTTTAAGCGGAGGCGAAGCGCAGCGTATCAAACTCGCTCGAGAGTTGAGCAAGCGCCAGACCGGGCGAACCCTCTACCTGCTCGACGAACCAACCACTGGCTTGCACTTTGAGGACGTCAGTCGCCTGCTTGATGTCCTGCACCGCCTCACCGATCTCGGCAACTCCATCATCATCATCGAGCACAACCTCGACGTGATTCGCAATGCGGATTGGATTATTGATCTCGGTCCCGAGGGCGGCGAAGAGGGCGGCAGACTGGTGGCGCAGGGGACGCCGGAACAGGTGGCGAAAATCAAGAAGAGCTACACCGGGCAGGCGCTTAGCGCAATGCCGAACCAGTAGTTGAGCGCCCTTGCGGATTATCCACCGTTGCCTCAATACCTGCGCCCGCCACCGAGCACTCGCGCCGGAAGAAAGATCACGGCCCGCACCAGTTCGAGTGCGCCATCCACCGCAATACCGACAATCCGGAAGGGCAGCAGGAACAGCCACACGAAGGGATAAAGAATGATTGCCACCAACGCGAGGGGCCAGCAGAAGAACAGCACAACAAGCCAGACAAGAAAGGTCATAACGATGCGCCTCATCGCATGTTACGCGTTGGTGAGGCGGGTGGTTCCGTTAGCGGCGCAGAGAGGCCAGTAATCCAAGCACAGCAAAGGCCGAAATGATCCGCTCATCTCAGCCCTGCATTTCAACTTCTGGAATCTTTCCTTATCCTGCCGTCGACGCCAGTGCGCGCTTGTCTGTTTTCCCTGTAATCGTTCGCGGCATCTGTGGAACGAAAGAAATGCTGCGCGGAATCTTATAGGATTCCAGCAGTTCGCGGCACGATGCACGCAGAGCCGAATCCGTCAAAGTGACGCCCGGATGAAGTTGCACAAAAGCATGCAGGCGCGATCCATGTTTCTCATCCGGGTAGGCGATCACCGCCGCTTCGTCCACGCCGTCAATTGTCTCCAGCGCGTTCTCAACCTCAGAGGGGTACACCTTTTCGCCGGAAACCTTCACCAGGTCATCGGCGCGCCCGACGAGGAAAAGGAAGCCATCCTTGTCGAGATAACCCTTGTCGCTGGTGTGCAGAATTCCGTTGCGAATCTTCCTCGCCGTCGCCTCCGCATCACCCAGGTAGCCGAGCATCACTGACGGTCCCGCAACACAAACCTCGCCAATCTCTCCGGTGGGAAGAGTCTCGTCGTTCTCACCTCGAATCGTGACCTCGATATTCGGCAACGGCCTTCCCACCGAGCCGGGAGCGTTGTCATTAGGCGGGCTGAAGGCCACCACAGGAGAAAGCTCCGTCGTGCCGTAACCCTGCACCAGCGGATATCCAAAGCGTTCCTGAAAATCCTGTGCCACACGCTCTGGAAGCCGTTCGGCTCCAGCAATGCACAGCCAGAAGGAACTGGCATCGATCTGCGTCGGATCCTTGATCAGCACCCGATACTGGCCTGGAACGGCGATCAGGCAAGAGACGCGATGCTTTTCGATAAGCTGCAGGATTTGCCGCGGTATAAACTTCTCCGGTACCACCACGGCAGCGCCCGTTGTCAGTGGCAGCAGTGTGCTTACCGTGAGGCCGTAGGCGTGGAAGAGCGGCAGCACCGCCAGCATGACCTGCGAGTCGTCATAGCCGGTAGCCTGCTTGAGGCCATCGATGTTGGCGAGAATATTTTCTTCACTCAGCGCCACAGCCTTCGGGCGCCCGGTAGTCCCCGAGGTGTAGAGCAGCACCGCTGCCTCTCCGGATCTCTTCTGTTGTGGCACCTGGCTGGGCCCAAACTCCGCCGAAGCATCGCCAATCCAGCATCGCATTCCCATGGCCACCATATGCGGCACAAACGCTTCGCCGGTGATGACCAGGTCCACCCCAGTCTCCATGCACATCAGTTTCAGCAGTTGCGGCGGCGCCAACGTAGGCAGCACGGCGACCGTTTTCCCCGCCCAAACAGCGCCCAGAAACAACGCAGCGAACTCCGGCGTATTGGAGTACAAAAGCGCCACGGTAGGGCCGGGCACGCGCTGTGTGATGCGACGCGCAACGCTGGCAACGCGCCGCTCCAGTTCGGAGTAGGTGATTGAGTATTCGGTGCCGATAACGGCGACGCGATCCGGAAAGCGGCTCGCCGCCGCTTGAAAGCGCTGAAGAATGGCGCTGCTTTGCATTGCTTGAACTCTTTTTATTCGCGGATTGTCGAATCTTTGCGGGGTAAGTTTAGCACGCAAGAACCCCGTGACCTAGACCAGTGAGATAGGCGTCGGGGGCAGCACACAGAGCCGCTCGGGAACTGTGGCGGCAAGCGTCAGGGCGCGCGCCACACGGTTAATCCATTCCGTCGCGGCGTCTTCCGGCTCAAAGCCCGCCGCAGCCGCAGCCTGTGCAACTCCCGCCGTGATGGTCACTGCAATCGGTTCCATGGCCTCGCGTAGCTGTGCCACCAGCCCTTCGGTCTGCGTCACCTCCATGCTGGGCAACAACAACGCCAGCGTGTCACGGTCATAGCGGAAAGCCATCGCTTCGTCCTGGGCAATTGAGCGCAGGGTCCGGACAAGCTCAGAGACCGCGTGTTCGTTATTTGAATCTGAGGTCAGCGATACCACCTGCAGCAGTGCCAACGTGCTCGGCATCCCTCCGGGAGCGCGCTGCCGTCCCAGCTCCGCCACCACTGCGTCAATGTACGAAGAGCGTTTCAGCAGCCCGGTTTTTTCCTCGGCCACGCCCAGGGTTGAAACCAGCGACCGCAGGCGTGCTCCATGCACAGCCAGCGCAACCTGATCCGTCAGCGAGCGCAATAACGCTAGATCATCGGGAGACCAGCGTCGGCGCACGCCGCACTGCTGAACAATGAGTAATCCGATCGGCTTGTCTTCGCTGAGCAATGCCAGTACCGCCAGTGAATGCACGTTGAGGCGGGCAAGATCCTGGCGAATCGGCGTAAGCGGTTCTGAGATGGTAACATCGGCAGCGCGGAAAACCGGCTCAATCGATGTGAGGCGCTGACTCAGCGCCAGGAGCCGGACCATCGCCGTTCGTTCCGACTTTGCCACTTCCGGCGAGCAATACTCCACGACCAGCGACGGAGGCTTTCCCGGAGTCGCTAGTGCCGCAAGGCAACGGCTGTATTGCCAGCGTGCGCCAATCTGGTTCACCGCTGTTACCAGCACCGAGCGTGGATCGGTTTGCCGCGCAATCAATCGGCTCACTTCGGCGGCACGAACCATTCCATCTGCCGCCCGATTGCGCTCCGGCTCCTCTTGTTGTTGCACTGGAACTGGCAGCCCGGCGTTGATAAACAGTTGCCGGATTCGCGAATCTTTCTCCAGGTCATCGGCAAAGCCCGCTTTAAGCTGGTCGATCCGCTGCATGGCTTTGTCGCGCATGCCATACTGCAGAAAAATTTCCGCCTGCAGGATCAAATCCTCCAGGACCTTTGGTGCAGCTCCTTCGACCGGGCTTTCTTCACCGGCCGCCACCGTGATCGGTTCTGGCGGATCGATTCCTATACGTTTGGCTACTGCCTGAAGCCGATCCTCGGGAGCATGATTGGCCAACTTCACCATGCGTTCCTTGTGCTCGGGTTCGTATGGATCAATATCCACGGCGCGATCCAGCGCATCCAGAGCCTTGGAGTAATTGCCCGCCTCAAAGTACAGGTCGAAGAGCCGCGAAAGGATCTGTGAATACTCCAGTTCACGATTCGCGCTGTTGTAGAGTTCAGCCAAGTATTCAAAGAACGGAATGCTGCGCTTCGATCTGTCTGCAAGCTGCGCCATGTCAAACATGAATTGAAGACGGCGTCCGGCTTTGCGGTAGTACTCCTCCAACTTCCTGGCCAGGCCCAGCGCGCGTTCCACGCGGTCACGGTCAATCAGGCCGCCGATCACCGAATGCAGCGCCGCCAGATTGTTCTTGGGATTGCGCTCAAACAGACCCCATGCAAAGGGCTCGGCTTCTTCTACCCTTCCCACCGCCAATAATGCCATCGCATAAGGTTCGCGCGCCTCGTCGGGACTCGAAGGGTAGGTGGCCAGCGGCTGCAACAGTTCTACAGCTTCGTCTGCGCGCCCGATTGCGATCAACGCTCGGCCATGCCCCAGCCGAGCCGCCATGTTATTAGGGTCATCGGCGTAAGCTCTTCGATATGCCTCGGTCGCGTCCTGTCCTAAGCGCTCCAGCATCACGCCCAGTCGTACCAATGCAACCGCGGCCAGCGCTGGCTCATGCAGCGCCTCTGAGATGCGGGCCTGTTCACGGTAGTCTTCCAGCCGAGGATCCAATTCCAGGGAACGGCCGATGCATTCCAGTGCGCGTCGCGGATCACCCAACCGCTGAAACTCATCGAAAGCAACACGGTAGGCCTCCGCGGCTTCACGTCGGCTGGTGTTCTCGCATAGATCCGCATAGCGGCTTACCATCTCTGGGTCAAGGGCCTTCAGGCGCTGCAGTTTGCGGAAGATCAGCGCCGCCTCGTTGAGTTGCTTCTTTTCGATGAAGTGGGCAAACAATCGCCGAAGCATGTCCGACGCCAAGCCAAGCTGGCCCAAAGAGATACTCAGGTCGGCAGCCTTCTGCAGCAGTCCCTCGTTTGTCGGCTCCAGTTCAATGGCGGCGCGAAATTCCGCCAGCGCAAGCTCGGGCTTCCCCTTTTCTAGGAGCCTCTCTGCGCGATCAATCAATTTAGCCGCGTCTGCCATCGTTGAAGAGATTCTAAGCTGCAATGCGCTTTGACGCACATACGGAAGGGAGTTGTCTGTTCTGACACCCCTTAGATGCCCCCATTGACACTTCGCCTTTTATTCGCCAAACTGAAGACATATTCGTGGGTTGACGAAAGGTCGGCCATGGCACTGACAAAACGGCAACGTCAAATGTACGACTTCATCGCTGAATTCGTGCAGAGCAACGGCTATTCTCCTTCATTTGAGGAGATCGGCGCGGCGATGGGACTCAGTTCGCTAGCCACCGTACACAAACATATAAACAACCTGGAATCCAAAAAGTTGCTGCGCCGTGACTATAACCGCAGCCGTTCCATCGATGTATTGCCGCTTCCGGATGGAATTCCCAGCCGCGCCCGCCCGGTTTTAGTCAGTTCCTTTGAATTGCCGCTCGTGGGGCGCATCGCCGCCGGACGGCCCATTGAGCAGGTGGAAACCCCAGAGACCATTTCACTCACCGACTTCACTCGTGCAAAAGACGTCTTCGTTTTGCAGGTAATGGGCGAGAGCATGCAAGACGAACACATTATGAATGGTGACTACGTGCTGGTTGAGAAGGCTGAGACCGCTCGTGAAGGCGAGATCGTGGTGGCTTTATTGAACGGCTCTGAGACTACGCTTAAGCGCCTGTACCACGCCGGCGACCAGATTCGCCTCCAGCCTTCCAACGCCGCCATGCAACCTATCATGGTTCCCGCTGAGTCTGTGCAGGTACAGGGGCGAGTCGTTGCGGTGTTGCGAAAATATTGAAGAAAGCCCGGCCGCAGCCGGGCTTCGCACATCTTTCACACCAGATCAGGCAAGCTTTTCCAGCGCCTTCTCAATCGTTTCCTTGGGAACGTAGCCGACGATTTGCTCTTGCACCTGCCCGCCTTTGAATACCAGCAGGGTCGGAATACCGCGAACTCCGTAGCGTTGCGGTGTCGCTGTGTTGCGGTCAACGTCCATTTTGCCGACCTTCACCTTGCCGTGATAGGTCTTCGCAATTTCATCCACCACCGGCGCAAGTGCGCGGCACGGACCGCACCACGTTGCCCAGAAATCGATCAACACGGGCTGCTCACTCTTGAGCACCTCCTGATCGAAGTTTGCGTCGGTTACTTCCAGAATTCCATCGCTCGCCATTCTGCCTCCAAATTGGATCGACTAGAGCTGCCGTACTCCACGCCGCCGGGAGCAACGCAGTAAAATCTAATCGTAACACTTCAATTCGATGCGCCGGAGTCAGTTTCGACGCAGAACCGTCAACAGGCCCTGAATTCTTGCATGTCGGTCGGGATTCGCCCTCCACCCCACATCTGCTTACAATATGCGAGGAGGCATTCACTTTCATGCGCTATCTTATCGCTGTGCTTGCTATCGCTGGCCTTCTGGTCTCCTGCTTTGCCCTGCGCGAGCACTATCGCACCGGCGTGGCTCCCTGTGACATCAACGAGCGCTGGGATTGCGGTGTCGTCAACCATAGTCCCTTCGCGGAAATCGCCGGGGTTCCCGTTGCCATCTTCGGCATCCTCGGCTATGCCGCGATCGCCGCCTTTGCCCTCGCACGCCGCTGGTGGATGGTTCTGCTGTTAACCACCGGAGCGGTCGGCTTCTCTATCTATCTCACCTACATTGAGGCCAGAGTGCTTGAAACCTACTGCATCTGGTGCGTCACCTCTGCCTGCATAGTCGGCTTGACGGAGATTGCGACGATTGCAGCGCTTGTGAGCTCACGAAAAAAGTCTTGAAGGAGTCCTAGTTCGCTCCAACGGCCTTCTGCTGTTGCTGACTCTTTGCTACCCATACGGCAAACCGCCAACCTAGCAGCGCCGTGAGCACAGCCAAGTAGAGTAGCGGCTCCCGCTTGTCACGTTTCACCAGCCAGTAGAAGTGGACGCAGCCAGCCGCCGCCGCCAGGTACACCAGGCGGTGCAGGCGCACCCAGTTCTTGCCAAGTGAACGGATCGCCTTCCGTGTGGACGTGAGGGCGAGAGGCAGCAAAATCAGCCAGCCAAGAGTTCCCAGAAAGATGAACGGACGTTTGGCAACATCATGTGCCATCGCCTGAATGCTGAAGTTCTGGTCAAGCCAAAGATAGGTGAGCAGGTGCAGGCACGCGTAAAAGAAAGCAAAAAGCCCAATCAGCCGCCTGTACTGGACGAGCCACAACATCCCTGTCCATCTGCGCAATGGCGTAATCGCCAGACCTGTCAGTAGTAGAATCAGCGTCGCCAATCCGGTGCGGTGGGTGATGCGCTCCACCGGATTGGCGCCAAGCGTTCCGGTCAGGCCCTGAAACACCAACTGGCCGAGCCAGAAGAGGCACGCGAGCCAGACGATGGGCTTGAGATACTGGTTTCGTGTCATCGTTTCAATTGTATCGTCTAAGAGGGATGACGGCGCTCCCGGAAAAATAGGCCGTCCAGCCTCTTCCTCGAGAATCATAATTTCGCTTTTAACCGCTTTGACCTCATGCGACTAGACGTCTTTTCCACAATGCACCATTTTTGTGCAATTGACCCAGTCACAGAGCCGTTCTAGTCTCGCTTCAGCTCACATTCCAAA